>Ga0187812_1000554_pt1 | contig 13136 bp, 20 predicted proteins | sample NC_S_2_FD_130582 | JGI IMG/M metagenome (GOLD analysis project Ga0187812, IMG submission 130582) | Wetland sediment microbial communities from Neuse River Estuary, North Carolina, USA - ASW-S_2 | ecosystem: Environmental > Aquatic > Freshwater > Wetlands > Sediment | place: USA: North Carolina... | reverse complement strand
GGTGTGCGCACGACGCGCCCCTTGACGACGTGACGGTTGTCGCCCGTACCCACGCCGCCGTTGAACCGGCCGGTGGCGAGCTGTAGCGCGACGTGGCCCGCCTTGAGCGGTAGGGGCGGAGTCTCGTCGAGTGCGATCTGTCCGCGCGTGACCGCCGTGACGGCGTCCTGTGCGAGCGTCGAACGCTCGAGGAGCTCCTGCACCTCTTGCGGGGACCGCCAGAGCGAGCGGAACGGCTCCACCTGCTCGCGCATGAAGGGTGCGGGCGTCTGGTAGATCGCCTTGCCGTAGGGCAGCCCCTGGTAGCCATTGCGAGACTTCGTCTGCTGGACGAGGTCTTCGATCTGCTCCTTGGTGGGCTGTCCAGTCTTGAACATGCGGGTGAGCAGGAGTACGTCGTTGCCGTTCCCCGTGGTGTAGCTGTGGAAGACGTCATAGCCGAACAACGCGTAGTGCAGCACGGACTCGAGGTGCGAGTTGTAGACCGTGAGCACGAGCACGCCGTCGCGGACGAGGTGCGTGTGCGCCCAGCGGACGATCTGCTTGGTCCGGTCGATCTCGTCCTCGCCGTGCGCGACGACGACCGAGAAGGCGTCCGTTCCTACGAAGATGTTGCTGCCGGGCTCGCCGCGGATGATGCGGTCGACGCGCTTGTTCTCGCGCGCGTCCTCGAAAAGCGCGATGTCGTCCTCGGTCGCGTAGGTGAAGGCGCCGGTGCTCTTGCGCAGGTTCGCAAGCGCCTCGCCCTTGCCGCAGCCGATCTCGAGGATGTTGTGCTTGCTGTGGAGTTGCACGTGCCGTGTCAGGTAGTTGAGTGCCGCGAGGTTGTCCGTGTCGTCTCCTCCTTTCCCGGAGACAGAAACGGAGCAGGAGCGCACTTGGCGCCCCTGCCCCGATCTGTGTTTCTAGGCCGCGAGCAGGTTCTTGACCTGCAGGATGGCGACGTCGACCTTGCTCCGCGCGTCAAGGAGCTTGTCCTCGAGGATGGCCTCGTATCGTGTCGTCAGATCCTGCAGCCGGTGCAGTTCCGCGAGCGCCCTGCGCTGGTCGCCTTCGCTGATCTCACCCTTGCGGCCGAGCATGCGCCGGAGGTCCTCGATGACCTGTGCGCTCGCCGAAGTTACCTCGGCGTCGAGCGTCGAGCGCACGACCACGCGGGCGTCCTCGTTGTCGAGCACGGGCATGAGCCACATGTCGGACTCGCCGCCGAGGCTCTTCACGAACGCCTGCAACCTGCGCAGCGTCTTCTCGCCCTCCTCGGGCACGAAGTAGACGCCGCCCGAGGGGCGCACCGCGACCGGGTTGAGCGTGCGCAGGACGTCGTGGATGATGATGCGCATGTGCGCGCCGTTGTAGTGGTCGAGATAGCGGTTGTAGCGCTCTTTGATGGCCTGTGCGATGTTCGGCTCCTCGTAGCGAAAGCCACTGCCAAGCTCGCGATAGGCGACCGTCCCTGTGGCCCGGTCGAGCCCGACCTCGGCGATCTGCTCATACGAAAGGTGCTTGAGGTTGGCGTTCACGACCTCACGCACCACCTGGCACACGAGATCGTCCTTGGACTTCGTGACGTAGCGGATCAGGAAGTTCGCGAAGGTGCCATCGAAGCGGGCGACTTTCTTCACTTCCGAGTCGCGCACCGCTCGCCGGAAGGCGTCCGTGGGCGCCGTCCGGCGCGGTGTGAACGAGACGTCGAGCCTAGCGTCCTTGAGTTTCTGCGTGACGTCATCGCGTGCGATCTCCTGGTCGTGGACTGTGTACCAGCAGATGCTTCCCAGGTTGTCAGGCAACGTCGTCGCCCGCCTTTCGTCCCCACCTGTCGATCAGGCGCACTCGGAAGAGATCGCGCAGCAGGTTCGCCGTCAGGTTCCCGCCGCTGGCGAGGAGGAGGTCGAGCAGCAGGCTGGCGTCTTCTCGCGTCGCAGGGTCCCTGAAGCCTGCAAGTAGGCTGCGGATCGTGTCGCCGCGATCGGTCACGGTGCTCACGGCGGGTCCGATCTCGCTCCTTGCGACGGCCTGCACCTGTGGAGGCAGGTCGTCCAGCCACTTGATGTCGGCCCTACGTGGAGCGAGCGCGCCTTCAATCCCCTCAAGCGCCCGCTCATAAAGGTTTGGTGCCAGTGTCTTGCCGTCCCGGTCGAGTCCAAAGAGCGGGTTGAACCGGCCGGTGTAACCGCCTTCCTCGATGCGCGCAAGGCCGATGGCGAAGGGGTGCTTGTCGGACATGGTGGCCACATAGAACGCCATGACCGCGGGGATCAGCGTCTCCGCCTCGCCTGCCGTAAGCAAGGGACCGAGCAGGACCTCGTCGCCCGGTTGCATCTCCATGTAGGGGATGTCCAGGGCGTCCTTACGAGATGCGGCGATGTAGAAGCCGCCGATCTGCTTGCGCACCTCGTCGGGGATCTCGAACTCCCTCAGCATGCGGGCGCCTCCTTCCTGGGGCGGCGAAACTCCCGTTTTGTCTGTGCGTCCACGATGTACCCGCGATCGACGCTGTGGACCACAAGCACGGGGACGGCGCCGATCTGACCTGAACCCACCACCTTGCCGCGCAGACGCTGGCCGTGGTGGTCGTCGAACGCGATCTGCATGCCGTCCCTCCTAGCTCGCCCTTCAGGCAGGTGCTTCAAGGCCATGCCGCGACAGGTGGCGCAAGAAAAGCGAAGCCCGACCCGCCCCGGCCTGGGGTAGCCCGTAGGGCTGCAGGCCGGGATGCTGGTCGGAGCAGAGCGTCTTGCGCCGGCAGGAAGCGGCGTGGCAGTCAGGCAAAGGGTGGGCGTTCTTTGACGCCCGCTCCCTCTATCAGACAAGCTCGGCGAACATCTCGCCGGCGGCATCGTCGTCCGGCGTCGTGACAGCCCAGACGCGATCCGACCACTTGAGCAGTTCGTTGGGGATGCCACCGATCAGGATGGACATGATCCGCACGCCGCGTTCCTTCTTGGCGCTCATGAGCCGCGTGTAGAACTCGTCCGACACTGCGCACTCGCCGTCAGAGATCATCACGATGTCCGCGTTGCGGAACGGCGACTCGGCCTGGACGTCGAGAGCCCACGAGAGCGGCACCTCGTAGTCCGTACCGCCGTTCGCGCCGACCGTGGCGAACCGGAAGATTTCGTCCGGTGGCGCCTTGCCGCGCTCGAAGCGGAACTCGGCGAGGATCTGCGTGTCGAAGTAGACCGCCGCGAAGTCACGCTTCTGCCGCCTGGCAGTGTCCATAAGCGCCAGACCGACGGCAGCGGCCCACTCGATCGGGTTGCCGTACATCGAGCCCGAGGCGTCGATGAGGCAGATGACCGGCCCCTTGCCCTCGCGCTGGATTGGCCGCACCTCGTACTCGAGGAGTTTGCGTTCCTGCAGGCGGCGCAGGAAGTCCAGCTTGCGTAGGGGGCCCGAGAGGGCCGCGAACTCGACCGGGAGTACCCGACCGAGATCGTCGCCGATCGTGATGCTGTGGAACTCGTCGCGCAGGTGCTTGAGCGATCCGCCCTGCTTCGCCCGTGCGAGGTTCCTCAAGCGGCCGATCAGTTGGGCGATCTTCTTGAACCGTGGCGACATGAGCTGCTGCGCAAGCTCGATGCGTTCGCCAAGCGGCACCTGCTGCAGGCCGGAACCGTCGAGACCCCAGGAGATCATCTGCTCCTGCACGTCCTGGGCCTGGTCCATTCCGGCCTTGACCGCGCGACGCAGCGCCTTGTTGAGCTGTCCCTGCGTCTGAGGCGGCGGCTGGGTGCCGTTCTTCATGTTCTCTTCGAGCTGCTTGTTCTTGCGGACTTCCTCCGCGAGCACCTTGCCGGTCTCAAGCGCGGCGACGGCTGAGGCGAGCTCGTCGAGCTGCGTGTAGGCCCGCGTCTGCTGCGTCGCGTCCTCCTCCAGGAGGCGCTCAACGTAGGGCCTGTTGCCCTTGTGCGAGGATACGATCTCGTGCTCGTCGCGCAGCTCAGGCTGCAGCTTGTAGTAGGTGTTGAACGTGTCCTGCAGGAGGTTCTGGAAGGCAGGCCACTCTTTCGTCTGCTCGACGATTTCTTGAACCGCCTTCGATCCCTCGATCGCGTCCTCCCACATGAACCGGTCGGACTTGGAGCCGGCGATGTGCTGTGTAGACTCCGGCTTGCGACCGATCGCGTCACCGAGCCAATCCATTGCAGCGTCCGGCACCTACGCGCACCTCCTTCCAGAAGCGAAGGCGGGCCACGGTGTCCGTGACCCGCCACATGCCGTTCCAGCTAGCCGACCTTGAGGCACTTCTTGAGGACTTCGTCGCCCCAAGCGCCGATCTCTTGCAGACCCTGCTCGGCCCGACGGCACGGCTTGCCTGCGTCCTCGGCCTTCTGCCGGATCGTGTCGAGGCGCTTCGCCGCGGCCTTGAGGGCCTTGTTGGCCTCGAGTCCCGCCTGCGTCTGCTGGTCCTCGGGTGCGTTGATCGCCACGTGGTAGAGCTCCACCGCGTCGTCCAGGATGTCCTGGGCCTCCTGGTCGAACGGCGAGACCATCATGAGCACCGTCTTGGCGGCCGTCGCACGCTGCTCCGGCTCGCTCCACAGGACGTGCTGGAGGATGTCGAGGTCGTTCTCGCTCGCGACTGTGTTGCCGTTCAGCCAGGCGTTGGCCTTGACCACGGCCATCGCGTCGTGCCAGCGACGGTCGGAGACCATGACGCCAATCTTGGCGATCTCCGAGCGCAGGGCGACCACCGTCGGTAGGATTCCCGAGATGTCCACCTGGTCCGCCTCGGCCTGCGCCTGGGCGACCTCGGCCAAAGTGATCGTCGTCTGACCGACCGGCTTGGAAAGGGACAGCATCTTGCTGAACCCTGCCGGGTCCTTGATATAGTCCACGACGTACCGGAGCATGAACCGGTCCCAGAGCGCCCCGAGCTCCTCGCGGTCCTCCGGCAGCTCGTTCGACGCGCCGACGACCATCTGGAGCGGGAGTTGCATAGGCTGGCCGTCGTTGTGGAAGATGCGCTCGTTGAGGGCGCTCAGCAGCGTGTTGAGGATGGCGCTCGAGCCCTTGAACGTCTCGTCCAGGTACACGATGTCGGCCTCAGGCAGCTTGCCCGTGGTCACACGGCGGTAGGAGTCCTGCTGGAGCGCCATGAGGGATACGGGTCCGAAGATCTCCTCCGGCGTGCTCATGCGGGTGAGTAGCCACTCGAAGTAGCGGCCGGTCACGCGGGAGGTTACGTCGCGGACCAGGCGGGACTTACCCGTGCCGGGTGGGCCCAGAAGTGCGGAGTGCTGGCGGGAGATGAGCCCGACGAGCAGGCCGCGGATCATCGGCCGACGCTCGACGTGGTCGGCGTTGAGTTCGCTCTCGATCCGGCGGAAGAGGTCCAGAACCACAGAAGTCATCGTTGCCATGGGTCCTCCTTACCGCAGCTTGACGCCGCGTGTGATGTCGATACCGCCCTTAGGGCCGAGGCGGACGGAGATGATGCGCGAGCCGCCCTGCGGATGGAGGACGCGCAGGTAGAAGCTGTCCCCGGCGTCGGGAGCGACCTCAAGGGTCGCGGCGGTTCCCTCGTCGTGGAAGTCGTTGAACACTCGGACTTTGACTGGGGACATTACTCAGACCACCTCGAGGAAGCCTTCTCGTGACCGAAACATAAATCACAGACCGCGCCACCGCAGGCGCAGGCAAGGAGGAGGCCGCCCTTCGCGTCCCGCAAGCGGAGCGAGCGGGAGACGCGAAGAGGCGGGACTTCCTTGCAGGCGCAGGCGGGGCGCGGTACTGGGTGATCACTAGACTTGGCGCTCTTGCTTTGAGACCTCCCACTTCCGAAGGCACTCCGGGCAACGCACGTCGTCGCTCTTTAAGACCGAGACCGTCGCCTGGCTCGGCGTGAGGGGCTTGCCGCAGTCCATGCAGTGGCGGTGCTCCCACGGTCGCGGCGCGTGTAGTGCGCCCATCCTAATCCGCCTCACCGAAAGCAGCGGTGGTCGGGTTGATGAGCAGGTAGTTGATGGTGCGCCTTCTCCCTTCATCTATGGGGCCGGAGGTGAACCAGCCTCGGAAGATGCCATCGTCACCCAGGCTCGTCTCGACTGTGAAATAGCTCTCGCGGCCGTAGGCCGTGTAGTGGCAAGGCGTCTTGGTCTCGAACGAGTTCTTAAGGTACTCGATGACGTGCTCGGGAAACTTGCCCTTGATCGAGACGGTCAGGCCGTAATGCTTGAAGCGCTCGGGCGGGTCCTGCTTGAGATTGTCCCAGGCGTTCGGGTGGATCCGGCGCTGGATAGCCGCGATCTTGCGGATCTTCTCCTGCATCTTCTGGTCTCGAGAGACCACTGGCTCCTCCCGGATCGCGAGGATCTCCTCGATCGGGAGATCGGTCAGGAAGAAGCCACGACGGCTGTGAGTCGTGTAGCAGAGCCGCCTTGTGCGGGCGTCGTAGAAGAACTTCACGCCTGAGAGGACGTCGACGACCTGCCGACGCTTCTTCCCGGTGAAGTTGACGTACACCTCGACAGGCTTCCTGAAGGCGATGGTGAACCGGCCGCGATGGCCGCGGATCATCGGCTCGATCGCCGTGGTGAGGTCGTCCGCCGTCCGGGCAGGCGGGACGAAGACCACCTGCTCCATGAGGTCCTCCTCTCTCTAACACGAAGGCCGTGCCCGAAGGCGCGGCCGGTTGAAACGCTACTCGAGTTGCGTTAACGGGTTCTTCTGCGGCAGTGATCCCTACTCCAGGAAGTAGCGCTGCCCGAGGCTCCTGTTCCATCCGGCAAACCAGGAGTGTATCTCGGCCGAATGCGTAATCGGAAATCTCCCATTGCAAAGATCAGCCACGTCGAGGTTCAAGGCGGCGAGCCGCTGCTTCTGCTCATCCGTCAGTAGGTAGTCGCGAATGAACCGCACGAGGTACTTCTCGTCGTACTCGATCGACTCGCGCTCCTCCTGGAAGGCAGCACGGATCTCCGGGTCTGTCAATTCGACTACCCCTTTCTCAGAGCCGGTAGAGCACAGCCTGCGGCAAGTGTTCGGCGATGATCGCGGAGACGATGCTCCAGTCGCCGCCGGCCAGGCCGCAGCCGATGCCGTACGGTAGCCCGACGCGCAGCGCGGTGCCGTCGATCAACTCCGCCAGGTCGGAGAACGCCATCCGCAGAGCCCCGTAGTCGGTGTGGTTGCCGCCGCGGCCGAACTTCGACTGCCCGGAGATATTGGCGATCCACAGGCCCGCACCGACGCGCACGAGCTGCACGCTGCCGAGGATGAGGCCGCGCTCCGCGAGGGCCTCCCGGTAGGCCGTGTAGACGTTCGGGAATGCCTCGCGGATCTGCTTGGCGATCCCGGCGCCCATGGCGCCCTGCAGGTTGACCTGGTGGGCCAGCACGTTGATCTCGCCACGCTTGAGGGCAGCCACCGCATCGCCGCGTACGACCCGCAACTGGGACTCGGTCTGCATCGGCATGCACCTCCGAACAGACACATAAAGGCCGCACCGCGAGCGCGGGCGTCAAGGCTGCCCGAAGGGCAAGCGAAGCGTGCCTTGACGCAGGCGCCCCGGTGCGGCACTCAGGCTTCAATCTGTGGGGATGCTCAAGTCCCGTCGATCCCGCTCCCGCACAGCGCTGCTCTCAGTCCGACTACGCACTCGTCGCAGATCGCGACCAGGATGTACCGTCCCTGGTTCCCCCGCGTATCGCCTTCGTGGCCGCTGACCGTAGGCCAGACGATGTGCAGCATCCGCTCGCCGTGCGACGTCCGCAGTCCGCAAAGGGCGCACTCCTCCTCTTCGCTGCCGAGGAGCCACGGCTTGCGCGCCTTGAGCCAGTTGAGGATCATTTGCCCGCACCTCCGCCGAACGCGCCAAGAGCGTCGTTTAGAGCCTTCATCGCAGCAATTCCAACAGGATTCACGCCAACCGCGTTCTCCACAGCAAGCTGCGCCGCGACTATCAGGGCCTGTACCTGTTGCGCCGCCTGGGATGCGGGGATGGCGAGGACCTTGCGGCCCACTCGCAGTCGCCGTACTCCTCTTCCAGGAGCGCCACGGCGTCCGCCAGCGCCCCGCGCAATTCGGCTTCGCGGTCGGCGGCTTCCCGCTCGCGGGCTGCGAAATGAGCGGCAGCATCCTGCCAGCCGTGATGGACACCAAGGCGCATCGGTGTCGCATACAAGTCTGGCACCGGAGCGCTCATCCCCTCGGCGGTTTCCGCCAGCAGCCGATCCGCACTCGCGGTGGCCAGCGGGACGATAGCCTCGACGGCGCTTGCGTCGCGTGCGCCAGGCTTGACGTATCCGGCAGCGCGCAGGTCCTCTTCAGTCGCATTGCGCACGTACTGTGGCCGCCGCACCTCGGGAGCCGTGATGCTCAGCGTAAGCACGTGAATGTACTCGTCGGTGCCCGTGCCGACAAAGATCGGCTCGCTCATCGTGCACCTCCGCCGAGCGCGTTCCGTGCGATCTCGCCCAGGGTCAGGACCCGCCCGCCCCAATTCGGGAAGCCGAAGCCGCCGACCGGCGTCGCCGGAATCTCCTGCGACAGCTTGGCAATCTGCTCGAGCGCCTCGCGCAATGGCGCCACGTTCATGGTCACGTACGCCATGACCACCTGCGCAGCCGCGACGTCGGCGCCATGAACGGCCTGGTCCATTGGGCTGTCGCCTAGGGTCTGCGGCTTGCCCGTGATGGACAGGTGCCGTGCGTGGCCGATGAGGCTCGCGAGGTCCTCGACCGTCACCAGGTCGGCCGCGGTGGAGAGCGTCCGTGTTTCCTCAAGCAGCGCGAGCAGCGCCTCGCTGACCTCGCCGGCCGGGTGGTTCAGGGGATCCTCCGCCATGCTTCGGATCCGGCTTCGCGTGTCATCGTCGATCAGCTTGACGATCCGGCCTCGCCGGGCGTCGCGAGCGGCGACCGCGGCAGCGGTGCAGTCCTCGCACACGCCGACGACATCGTTCGGCGGCAGGCCGCAGCCTGTGCGGAACACGTCGAAGGGCTTGTCTTCAAAGCAGATCAGGCAGCGTCCATGGATAGGCCCTGCGCAGGAGCCATTGTCGGTCTCGCTCACACCGGGAGTAGTGTTGAGCCGTTCGACCTCATCCAGCAGCTCGTTGACCGTGATCTGTAGCCACAACGGACCGCGTGTTGAGCCAGGAGCCGCAAAGCATTTGTGTCGGGTCGGCCCATGCCGTCAAGCCTCCTTCTTGAACACCCGCAGCACAGCAGCGGTCAGGTACTCAATTCCGTTAGGTGCCTCTTCGCGTGTCCAAGTTCGACGCACGCGATTACGAAGCGATCGTGCGCCATGTTGAGCGCCTCGAGAGCACCCTGCTTGCGTTGTAGGGCCTCAACCCCGCGACCGGTCTCCTGGACCTCGACCGTGGCGGCGATGAGCCTGTTCTGCGCCACCGCAAGCGCCTCACGGGCCCCGCGCTTGCGGCCGCGGGCCAGGGCGACCGCCTTAGTGGCCGCCTGCTCGGCGGTGAGCGTCTCGGCTTCAGGCAAGGGGATCCGCATTCGGCTGCCCATCAGTTTGGATCCACCCCCCAATACGTCGCAAACGCTTCCTGCCACTGCAAGGGCAGGTCGTCCCACTGCACGCGCCGGCAGCGGTTGCGCAGGTACTCCGGCGACACCTGCGAGGATGCAAGAATCACCGGGAAGGTGGCGCGCCCTTCGCGCAGGCTTCCTACACAGTCCCACTTGCCACTTGGCGACTTGCCGTTGCCGGTGAACACGAGAAGGTAGTGGCCGCAGGGTTCTCGGTAGAGTTTGAGCTGCTCCTTCACAGTCACCCTCCTCTCTCAAGGCATGGGGAAACGCAGGCTCCACGTTGCCGTGGAGCCCTGCGTTGTACGTCGTGCCCTACCTGGCCCCCTCTAGAATCCCATGCTGCTCGTGCAGGCGAGGTCAGCTTGCGTTGCTCTTGTCGCCCGTGACCTGGATCGCGCCGAGCATCCCTCGGGCCTCTCCGCCTTTGAAGATGTAGACGAAGGGCGACAGTGCGTGCGACTCTGCTTCGCCGAAGAAGCTCATCGCGGTCAGGACCAGCATCTTGGCCGTTTCCTCCGAGGTCGGATTCGCTACGAACCCGATCTCCCTGTGCGGTACTCCGCAGAGCACCTCGCCGTGCGTCGCGGCGTAGCGCCAGGCATACACGGCGCCCATCGAGCAGTCGAAGACCTGGATCTCGTCTCCGTTGGGCGCATGCACGATCTTCGGCTTAGGCATCTTCGCGTCGGTGTTGACTTCCGCGATGGCCCAGAGCACGTCTTCAGGCTCCCCGAGCTTCTCGAAGTCTGCCTTGGTCAGAAACCGCACGAAGTCTGGGTAGTCGAGAATGAGCGCGGCCTTGATTCCTGGCCCGACCGAGCGGAACACGCCGGCATCGTCCCTGTAGTCCACGCTTACGACGTGGAGATGGAGATGCGTCCGTGCTTCCTCCGGCGTGATCTCGACGTTCTCCTGTTCGCGCAGCCGGATGATGAGGTCGACTACCTCTGCGATGGATCGGCCGTCCTCGTGCATCAGGTGGAAGTTCCCGATGTTGACGACCTGCTTGCGGTCGCCATCCTCCTGGATGATCTGCTGGTCCTCGGGGACGTACACCATCTTGGCGCCCGTGCGCTCGATGAGGGCCGCTGCGAGCGTCTGGCCAAAAGCGTTGACGTCCATGACTGCCTCCTTCTATCGGCTCAGGCTGCAAACATGCGCATTACGCGCAGCCAGTCCTCGATCTTGTGCTCCTCGATGAAGAGCGTGGCCTGGGGGGCGATGTCCTTGAGGAACTGCTCCGCGAACGGGCGCATGAATGCGTCCGCGCCGATCTCTGCCGCCTTGTCCGACATGCCGTGGCACCGGTAGTAGTCGTTAAGCAGGATGAACGCGAGATCCTGACGCTCCTCCGCCGTTCCGCCCCACCGGGGCCTCGCGGTAAAGGCGTAGTGGGGCGTGACCGAGTTGAGCTCCTTGCCGTCGAAGAAGTGGATCGTGACGCCATTCAGCGTGAGGACCCCTGTGTAGCAGCGCTCCGACTCGACCTTGAGCATCCCGTTCCCCTCCTTCGGAACTGGCAATGGTAGGCCGCGCCCGCAAGCGGAAGTCAAGGGAGGAGCGCAGCCGCCGCGGCCCGCGAGCTTGCGAGCGGCTGCCGCGGCAAGCGAGAACTCCCTTGAAGTCCGCGCAGGGGCGCGGCATTAGTCGAACAGGTGACGCTTGATCGTCTGGTCTTCGGTCGGCTGCAGCGACCCGAGAAACTCCAGGTCGAGCATGACCACGGTTCCGTCTTCCCTGAGCCCGAAGTTGCCCTTGTGCGGGTCGATCTTCGCCTGGCCGGTGCTCTGCTTGATCGCCTGGGCCAACTTGCGCGCTCTCCTTGTGCGGAAGTCGAGGCGGAAACGCCGGACGCGCTCCTGGACGAGCCACAGCCCGTCCGGCGCCACCGCATAGACGACTGCGTGGATCGCGGTCGGCAGAACGGACGAAGCCCAACTCTCGCGGAGGTTGGCTCGCATACCGAACCGGGAGAAGCCCACCTTCAACACGTGGCCCTTGTCGAGGACGAACGTCATGCGGCAGGAACCGTATGCGACTGGCTGGAGGTCGAGGTCGTAGGCCAGGTCCAGAAACGTCTTCTTCACGAACCGGCGGTCCTTGCGCCCTCTGCCGCGGCGGTCGCGGACCTTGATAATGCCGTCGCTCTCGAACTCGGAGCGCCAATCTTCCAGTACGGTGAGCACGTGCAGTGAGGGCATGCTATCCCTCCGCCCGATGGTAGTGTGGATGCTCGTACAACACGCGGCCGCCGTTGGCGGCCTTGATCTGGACGAGGTGATCCGCGCGCAGCAGGCTACCGCCCATGCTTCGGGCGTTGTGGACCAGCAGCGCGACGTGGCTCTTGGCCGTGCGCTCGACATAGCCGGAGGTCTCGAACTCATCCTGCCAGTCACGCCCTGTGATCGGGTCCCCGTAGGCGACCTTCACGCGCATCTTGCCGTGCGCGGCGTCCTCCAGGGCAGCGAACACCATGCTCGGTGTCCCGATGGGATAGAGCGTCTCGCGATCGCCGATGCGCACCACGAGGTACTCGCTGTCGCCGAGCATCCTGTGGACATCCTTCGCGAGGTTCCTCTGGCGCTTTACGGCGCACTCGGGGCACAGCATGCGGTCGCGCGGAGCGGGTGTGAACTCCCATCCGCGGTCCACACGCTGACCGCACGCGCTGCAGAGGTACGTGAAGACCTCTACTGTGCGCTCATCCAAATCGCCCTGCGAGAGCCCGAGCGAGAAGATCGTCCGCTCGCCCACCCTCTCGATGCGGTGCTTGCCGTCGCAGGCCCAGAGCCGAACAAGTGTCCCACACTCGAACTCTCCCTCAAGCCTGCCTGGCACTTTCGTTCTCACGCTCGTCCACCTCGTACAAGCCAGCGTCTGCGCCAGTCCCTTGAAGCAGCAGCCGTCCTCGTGTCTTCTTGCGAGCCACGCTCCACAGCGCATAGGTCGTGTTGCTGTAGTCCCCGACGGACGCCAAGGCGTGGGCGATGCTCGCGACCCACAGCGCCGCGTTCCCCGTGATGGCGGCTGCCGCGACCAGTACGAAGGTTATAACCTGCGGAGCCAGACTCGTCACCAGCACTCGTGACATCCTGAGCACGCCCTCGGACTGGCTGTACGGGCCGAGCAGGCTCAGGTGGATCGTCGCCTTGAGGCCGAGCGCCCTGGCCGCCTGTGCATGCAGGTGCTCGTGCGGCACGATGGCGAGCAGCGCCAGCGCGATGCCCAGGCCACAGCTTGTGAAGTCGGCGTGGAGGCTCACGAGAGCTGCGGCGGCCGGCACGGTGGCGATGGCTGCGAGCCGCGTCTGCACTTGCTTCGTCACGGGCCACCCGCCGATCTTGCGGTATCCTGCGATGCCCATGCCCGCCACCTCCTTAAAGTGCTAGCGAGGAGCCCGTCGCCGGACTCCTCGCTAGGCCACCGTTACCTTGATGGGATCGTGTAGTCCCTCCACCGTCCACTTCCCGGCTTTCGCGGAGCCGCGAACCGGAAGTGGCGAGCGGCCGCTGCCGGCCCGGCGGAACATCGTCACAAGGCGCTCCGCGCGCTCGATCGCTTCCGTCTTGGTTGCACACGCGATCTCGATGGGGTCGTCGGCCCCGATCTGGACGCGAATACGGTTCATAGCGGTGC
>Ga0187812_1000553_pt1 | contig 13149 bp, 7 predicted proteins | sample NC_S_2_FD_130582 | JGI IMG/M metagenome (GOLD analysis project Ga0187812, IMG submission 130582) | Wetland sediment microbial communities from Neuse River Estuary, North Carolina, USA - ASW-S_2 | ecosystem: Environmental > Aquatic > Freshwater > Wetlands > Sediment | place: USA: North Carolina... | reverse complement strand
TCGGCGGCTACGGATTCATGAACGAGTTCCCTGTCGCCCGCTTCTACCGGGACGCCAAGGTCCTCGAGATCGGCGAGGGGACCTCGGAGGTGCAGCGGATGCTCATCGCCAGGGAACTGGGACTCGGGTAAGTCGGCTGAGAAAGCACGCCCGGCAGCCGGCCTGGCCGTTCACGATGGCCAATGCCGATGCGGGCGTCGCCGGTGCGAGGCGCTGTCCGTCTGGCGGTGGCAGAAACTACCGGCGGGCCACGCTCGTTTGATCGGCGTGGTCGTTGCGCGGGAGGACAGGGTGGTTGGGTGTGGTCCCGCCGAGCGCGATGGTTGCGCGGGCGGCGGCTGTCTTGACGTCGTCGGCGACCGGGTCGAGGGAGGCAGCAGAGCCGCGCAGGAGGCTCACGCCGATGGCGCCCTTGAGCCCGGTGAGGCCGAATACGGGTGCGGCGACACACTGGATGCCGGCGGCGTCGTCGGTGGCGAAGCCTTGCACGCGGATCTGGGCGAGTTCGGCGGTGAGGTCGGGCAGGGAGATCGTCTGCCCGTCGGCTCCGCGGGTGGCCCATTCGACGTGGCCGGGCAGGCGGTCGGCCTCGAGCCAGGCGAGGCATGCCTTGCCGACGGCGGTCAGGTGGGACGGGAGGCGGGCGCCGATCGCGCTCGCGAGCTGGATCCCCAGCGTGGGCGGGTCCTCCTTGCACAGGTAGAGGACTTCGGTGCCGTCGAGGACCGCGTAGTGCGAGGTGATGTTCAGCGCGCGGGTCAGGCGGGCGAGTTCGGGTGCCACGGCGCCGGCGGTGCCGGAGGCCCGCAGGTGCGCCGAGCCGACCTCGAATGCCTTCAGGCCGATCGAGTAGGCGGGCGGCGAGGACACGGTCACGAAGGATTCGCTGGCCAGGTCGCGCAGGATGGTGTAGGCCGTGCTCTTGGGTATGTCGAGCTCGCTGGCGATCTCGGCGAGCGTCATCGGCGCCCGGCTGTGGGCCAGCCGGTCGAGGATTCGCGCCGCCCTGACGACCGAGGTGCTCATGACGCTCCGTTTTCGCGATGGCGCGGATGGCTCAGCGGGCCTGCGGCGTGCCCGCGGGAGGTTTTGGCTGGATCTGGGTTCATTGTCTGCCTCCGCGGGTTACCCTGGCAGGCGTGCGAGCGGGTCCGGGTAGGAGTCTGCCAGAGGGCATTCATATATACAACCGCCGTTCTCATTTGAGGAGAAACCCTTGACATATATAGGAACGGGGTGCCAGCATCCGCAGGTGACCTCTCGGGGATCCCGTCGGTACCGCGCTCGCGCGCTGGTCGCGGCTGCTGCTGTGATAGCCCTGGCGGTTTCGACCGCGGCGTGCTCGTCCGTACAGCCCGGAGCCGCGAACAATTCGACTCTCATGGTCGCGGCGTTCAACCCGTTCAGTGGCCCGGACGCGACATTCGGGCCGGAGATGTGGGCGGGCTGCGAGGCCGCGGCGACCGCGATCAACGCGGCAGGCGGCGTGCTGACCCATAAGGTGGCCTGCACAAGCGTGAACACGCAAGGCAACCCGGACGACGCGGTCACCGCCGGGGCGAAGGTACTGGCGACCACGCCGAATATGTTCGGCGTGCTGGGCCCGAGCTCGGATGAGGCGGACGCGAGTGCCCCGCTGATCAACGCGGCCAAGATCCCGATGTTCGCCGACACCGGCGAGGCGTCGTTCGACCACAACAAGCTGCCGTATTTCTGGCGCCTGGTTCCTGCTGACGATGTGCGGGGCTACGCGATGGCGCTGTACGCCAAGGAGAAGGGCTATCTCCGGGCCGCGGCGGTGTTCGGCGACGACATCGGCTCGCAGGCCGGCGTGCCGACGCTGCTGAGGGGCTACAGCGAGCTGGGCGGGCAGATGGTCATCAACCAGAAGATCACACTGGGCCAGAGTTCCTATCAGTCGCAGGTCGAACAGCTCATCGCGGCGAAGCCGCAGGTCATCTTCACCGAAACCTCGCCGCAGTCCAACGCGACGTACCTGGCCGAGCTGCAGCAGCTGGGCCATCTGATCCCGGTGATCGGCACCGACGTGACGATCCAGCCTTCCTGGTTTACCGCGATGGCCGAGGCGATCGGCAAGCCGGCGCTGACCAAGTACTTCTTCGCCGAGCAGCCCTACGCCCCTCCGTCGGGGCCCGGGTGGCAGCTGTACAACAAGGACCTGCTGGCCTCAAGCTCGGTGCCCAAGCCGGCGCAGTGGAGCACCGACTCGTACACGATGACGTACTACGACTCGGTCATCCTCATGGCGCTGGCCGCGACCATGGCGAAGAGCACCGACCCGGCCGTATGGAATGCGTACATCCCGTCGGTCACCACCCCGGGGGCGGTGGTGGTGCATTCGTTCGCGGACGGCGTCGCGGCGCTCCTCGCTGGCAAGAAGATCGATTACGTCGGCGCCGCGGGCGTCATCGCCTTCAACCAGTGGCACAACTCGGGCGGCGGCTTCCAGATCGACTCTTACCAGGCGAACGGGGACCTCAACCTCGTCAGCTCGATCACGGCCGCCCAGCTCGCACCTCTCATCAAGTAAGCGGCCGATTTCGGGTACGTGCGGATTCGGAGCCTCGTGCTTCCCAGTAACGAGCATGCTATTCAGCGAGATCCTCGTGAGGTAATAATTGGCATGCAATTATCCTTATAACGGGCTCATTAGTTGGCGCTTGCCGCTAGTGCCCGCCGCTCCCCGGAGGGCTGGCCGCCCGGGTCGGCGGCGGGCGGTCGGCGACCGATATGTCCCATACGCCGGACTGACGGCCGAGCCGCCGACGTTGGTCACCGGGGCGATGTGCCTGGTGGGAGGCAATACGAAGAGTTACTATGTGATAACTAAGTGTAAGCGCAGGGCGGCCGATCCCGGCCAGGTTGGACGGCGCGGTTTAAGCTTCTCGGCGAAGATCTCGCCGGTTTACTGGCGAATGCCCCGTGACTGCCACCCAGAAGATGATTATATGTCCTTACCCGTTTTGTGTGGCTCGGCCGCCTTGTTGACCCGAGCAACGGCGATCGTTGCGAAAGGGAAAGAGGGTACGTATGGAAGGCGGCTTGCGCCGCTTCAGCCGGGCATGTGCGCTGGCTCAGGCTTGCCGATGCGAGGTGCGAACGTAGTGCGTAAACGATCGGTGACGAATCCCGGCGACCCAGCTGGCGCGGCCGGGGCCGTCAGAGGGAGGCCAGCCGACGGGGAGGGTTCGGTGCCTCTTGCGGGCGGAAGCACCGCGGATCACGGCCCGGATGCCGTCGGCGGACGGGACGCGGCGAGCACGGGACCGCAGCCCGTCAACGGCCCGGCCGCTTCCGGCGGCCAGACGCCCGTGGTCGTCGCCCAGCCCCCGGCGGGGCCCCGGCCCGCAGCCGGCATGGTCGGGACCACCCATCCGTACCCGAGACGGCCCGGCTCGGCCCGGTCGCGGTTCGCCCTGAGGAACTGGCGCGTCCGGTGGCGGCTGGCCGCCCTGATCGCGGTGCCGTTCCTGACCGCGGCGGTGCTTGGTGCGCTGACCATCAACGGGGACGTCAGCAACTGGCAGACGACCGGCCGTACTCAGCACCTCGCCCAGCTCAACAGCGCGGTGGTCAAGTACACCCAGGCACTGGAAGATGAACGCGACTATTCAGTCGCCTCCACAGCGAATAGGGGTGCTTTTTCTGCCCGGCTGAGGACCGCATGGCGTGCCACCGATGGCGCCGCCGCACAGGTCGCCGCCTTGGCAGATGACATAACGGCTGGAGGCGGCTATCAGCCCGTCGTGGTGCAGGCGGTGAACGCGGTACTAGCGGGCGTGAAAACCCTGCCTCTCGCCCGCGAGGCGGTGGCGGACCCGCTATTCCCCGCGTTTGCCATCATGCGGGTGTACACCGTGAACATCATCCAGCCCGCGAACACATTCACCAACGTCGTCGGGAACGAGGCAAGCAGTACCGATCTCCGGAGCGACGTCATCGCCCTAGGCGCGCTGCTCCAGGTCCAAGACTCCAAGTCGGTTCAGCGGGCCCTCATGATGAGGGCGGTCAGTTTCCCGCAGCCGTCGCTATTGTCCGACGACTACGCCAGCCTCCAGCAGGCACAGCAGCAGGAAAAGGCGGATCAGGCCAACTTCTTCGCATCCGTCGATCTCGCCGAGCAGCAGAACTACACCAACACGGTGACCGGGCCGCCGGTCGATGACGCCGCCGAGCAGGAATCACAGGCGGAGGCGTTGCTTACCGGCCCCCCGCCGCACCGGCTCACCCCGGCGAACGCGCGCCTCCTGGCCGCGGCAAACGTGACCAACGACATGACGTTCACCATCGGCAAGGTGCGGCAGGTCACCGACGAACTGACCGGCAACATTTCCGCGCTGGCCAATGCGTCCAGGAACGATGCCAGCACGGCCCTGCTGTTCACCAGCCTGGTGACGCTGCTGCTGCTGCTCTTGGTCCTGCTCATCTCCACCGTGGTAGCCCGCTCGCTGACCCGCCCGCTGCGCAAGCTCCGCGCCGACGCGCTCGACGTGGCCGGCCACCGGCTGCCGGAGATGGTGCGCAGGCTCAGCCAGAGCGAGGGCATCGACGAGGGCGTCGACATCGAACCCATCGGGGTAACATCCACCGACGAGATCGGTGAGGTCGCGCGGGCCTTCGACCAGGTTCACCGCGAGGCGGTCCGGCTCGCGGCCGACGAAGCCATGCTGCGCAGCAACCTGAACGCCATGTTCATCAACCTGTCCCGGCGCAGCCAGTCGCTGATCGAGCGGCAGCTGTCGCTGATCGACTCGCTGGAGCAGAGCGAGCAGGACTCGGGTCGGCTGTCCAGCCTGTTCCGCCTGGACCACCTGGCCACCCGCATGCGCCGCAACTCGGAGAACCTGCTGGTCCTGGCCGGGCACGAGGTGACGAGGCGGTGGAGCCAGCCGGTTCCGCTGGTCGACGTGCTCCGCGCGGCCATCTCCGAGATCGAGCAGTACGAGCGGGTGGTCCTCAACGTCCAGCCGGGCATCGTGGTCGTCGGCCAGGCCGTCAACGACGTCGTGCACCTGGTCGCGGAGATCGTCGAGAACGCGACCACGTTCTCTCCGGAAGACGCCCAGGTGTACGTCTCCGGCCAGCCGCTGAGCAGCGGCGGCGTGCTCCTCGACATCACCGACAACGGCGTGGGGATCTCTGACCAGGAGATGTCGCACGCCAACTGGCGCCTGGACAACCCGCCCGTGGTCGACGTGGCCGTGTCTCGGCGGATGGGCCTGTTCGTGGTCGGTCGGCTGGCGGCCAGGCACGGCGTCCGGGTCCGGCTGCGCCACGCGCAGGTCGGCGGTCTCACCGCGCTAATCTGGCTGCCCGATACCGTGGCCGCCCCCGACGTTTCGCCGCCGCTCGGCAGGCTGCGCCGCTTCGAGGCCGAGGACTTCGGGCCGACGCCCTCCCTGTCCGCGCCCACCCAGGCCGCATCGGGCCCGACCACGCAGGCCGCGAGGATACCGAGGTTCTCCCCGACGTCGCCGTCGGGGCCCACGATTCCGTCCTTCGCCCCGACGGCTACTGGGGCTGGGGGCCCGTCAAATCCCCCTGGCGTCGGCAACCTGGCGGCGGCCGCGAGCCGCGGCTGGGACGACGGCAAGGAAGAACCGACCCAGGCGCTACCGGCCCGCAACGGCGCCGCCAGCGCCGCGCCCGCCAAGGGCGTCACCGGGGACCAGGACGCGGACACGACCGGGCAGCGGCCCCAGGCGCCCTTTGCCCCGGCCGGTCCCACGGGTCCCAGCCAGCTGCCCTCGTTCGGCGGCCAGAACGTCCGCGGCGGGGACGGGCCCAGCGTGTCCGGCACGGCCGCCACGGCCGTGCCGAACGGCCAGGGGACCGACGGCGCGGGTGCCGATCCCGGCAAGATCACCGTCCCGCCCACCGCGACCCAGGACCAGCGGCTGCCGATCTTCGACTCGCTGGAGTCCGACTGGTTCCGCCGCAGCGGGAAGACCCTCAGCTCGACCCGGGTACAGTCAACGCAGCAGGCCGCTCAGTCGTCGTGGACGTCGCCGGCCGACGAGGGCTGGCGCGCGGCCCAGGCGCTCGCGGCCCCCGCCGCAGGCGAGACGACCCAAGCCGGGCTGCCGAGGCGGGTGCCGAGGGCTAACCTTGTGCCAGGCTCCATCGGCAGCGGCGGCCCGGAGGCGGAAGCCGAAGAACCCGCCAGGTCGCCGGACGCGGCCCGCAACCGCATGGCCAGCTTCCAGCGCGGCGTGCGCGAGGGCCGCGCAGCCACGCCCCAGACCGAGGAGCCGTAGGACCGATGAACTTCCCAGGCCCAGGCACAGCGACACCCCGAGGAGGTACCTGTATGGACGGGCGACGAGAGGAGTGCGGGTGAGCACGCCAGGACGTCCAGCGCAGGACCTTAACTGGCTGATCACGAACTTCGTGGAGCGGGTCCCCGATGTGGCTCACGCGGTGGTGGTGTCCTCTGACGGCCTGCCGCTGGCCTTCAGCGCCGGCTTCCCGCAGGAACGGGCTGATCAGCTCGCGGCGGTGACGTCGGGGCTGACCAGCCTGACGCAGGGTGCGTCGCGCGTCTTCGAGGGCGGCGCGGTCGTGCAGACCGTGGTGGAGATGCAGCGGGGTGTGCTGGTGATCATGGCGATTAGCAACGGCTCCAGCCTGGCCGTCCTCGCCGCGTCCACCTGCGATCTCGGCCTGGTGGCCTACGAGATGACCCTGCTGGTTGAGCGGGCCGGACGGGTACTGACCCCCGCCACCCGCGGCGTCATGCAAGCAGCTATCCCCGGCGATGGACGACGGTGACCGGAGGTTTTAGTGGCAAGCCAAGGGCGAGGTGACGACCGGTCACCGTTCGCGGGCTTGCCCGGTTCCTGGCAGGGTGCAGGGGCCCGGGCGGGCCTGCGGGATGAGGGGCCGGGACCGGCGCGATCCGGTTTCGGCTTCATGACCGAGGACGATGGTGCGACTAAGCTCGTCCGGCCGTATACGGTTACCGGGGGGCGGACGCAGCCGAGGTACCAGCTCGCCATTGAGGCCCTGGTGACCGCGACCGTCCTGGAACCCCGTGATTTGTCCGTCCTCGCGCCGGAGTGCCAGGCCATCTTGCGGTTCTGTCGTGACTGGAGGTCGGTGGCTGAAGTGTCGGCCGTGCTGCGGCTGCCGCTGGGTGTGGCCAGGATCCTCATCGCGGACATGGGCGCGGACGGGCTCGTCCGCATCCACCAGCGCGATGACTCGGAGGGCCGTCCGGACCTCAATCTGCTCGAAAGGGTGCTTAGTGGACTCCGTAAGATCTAGCGTCGCCCAGCCGAGGTCCGACGCGCCCGCCATGACGTCGGTCAAGATCGTGGTGGCGGGAGGATTTGGTGTAGGCAAGACGACCTTCGTGGGGTCGGTGTCGGAGATCACGCCGCTGACGACCGAGGCGGTGATGACGGTCGCCAGTACCGACGTTGACGACCTGTCCCACGTGCCCGACAAGTCGACGACCACCGTGGCGATGGACTTCGGGCGGATCACGCTGAACAAGGACCTGGTGCTGTACATGTTCGGCACACCGGGCCAGCACCGGTTCTGGTTCATGTGGGATGACCTGATCCAGGGTGCGATCGGCGCCGTCGTCCTCGTCGACACGCGCAGGCTCGCGGATTCCTTCCCCGCGGTCGACTACTTCGAGGCGTCGGGGCTGCCCTTCGTGATCGGCATCAACGGGTTCCACGGGCAGTTCCCGCACCGGTCGCGGGACGTCGCCGAGGCCCTGGCCATCTCCCCGGACATCCCGGTGATCCCGTGCGACGCGCGGAACCGGGAATCGACCAAGGCGACCCTGGTCACCCTGGTTGAGCACGCTATGTCCATGCAGACCGCCGGACGGTACTGACTAGGTGACCGCTGGCTCCTACACGACCAGCGCAGCATTTCTCGAGGCCCTGGCCGAGGCGGGAGTCAGCTACGTCTTCGCCAACCTCGGCAGCGACCACCCGGGCCTGATCGAGGCGTTCGCGCAGGCTAGGGCCGACGGCCGCGAAGACGCGTACCCGCAGCTCATCATCTGCCCGCACGAGATCGTCGCGCTGTCGGCCGCGCACGGCTACGCCAGCGTGAGCGGGCAGCCGCAGGCCGTCGTGGTGCACGTCGACGGGGGGACGCAGAACCTCGGCGGCGAGGTCAGCAACGCGATGCGCGGTCACTGCCCGGTGCTCATCTTCGCCGGCGCCTCCCCGTACACCCTCGACGGCGAGCTGCCCGGCAGCCGTAACGAGTTCATCCACTGGCTCCAGGACGCCCGCGACCAGCGCGGCATCTTGCGCGGCTTCGTCAAGTACGACAACGAGATCCGCACCGGCCGCAACGTCAAGCAACTCGTCCACCGGGCCCTGCAGATCGCGCGCAGCGACCCGGCCGGCCCGGTCTACCTGGTCGGCCCCCGCGAGGTGATGGAGGAGCAGGTCGCGCCGTATTCCGTCGACCCGGCGCAGTTCAGCCCTATCGCGCCGGCCGCGCTGACCGCCGAGGTGACGCGCGAGATCGCGACCGCGCTGGCCCGCGCCAGGCACCCGCTCATCGTCACGTCCTACCTGGGCCGGAACCCGGACGCCGTGCCCGTCCTGGTCGACCTGGCCGAGCTGCTGGGCGTCGGCGTCCTGGAGTCGGTTGCCTCCTGCGTCAACTTCCCCGGCGACCACCCGCTGCACTGCGGCTACCAGTTCACCACGGCCGAGCAGGACCCGGCGCTGGCGCAGGCCGACGTCATCCTGGTCGTGGACAGCGACGTGCCGTGGATACCCGCCACCAACCGGCCCTCGCCCGGCGCCGCGATCTACGCCATCGACATCGACCCGCTGAAGCCCACGATCCCGATGTGGCACATCGCCGCCCGCCGCTTCGCCGCCGCCGACTCGAAGGTGGCGCTGGAGCAGATCGCGCGGCTCGTCCGGGTCGAGAACCTGGCCGAGGTCCAGGAGGTCGAGACCCGGCGAGCGGAGATCGCCGCCGCCCACGAGGCGCGCCGGGCCGCGCTCGACGCGCTCGAGCGGCCGCAGGTCGGCGTCATCACGCCCCGGTACCTGACCGCGTGCGTGCGCGAGCTGCTCGCCGGCACCGACGCGCTCGTGCTCACCGAGGCGGTCACCAACTTCCAGATCGTGGCCGAGCACCTGCGGCCCGCTGTACCCGGGTCATACTTCTCCTCCGGCGGCGGTTCCCTGGGGTGGGCCGGCGGCGGGTCCGTAGGCGCTAAGCTCGCTGCTCCCGAACGAGCGGTGGTATCCCTCGTCGGCGATGGCTCGTACCTGTTCGGCGTCCCATCGAGCGCACAGTGGGTCGCGCGCAGGTACCACGCTCCGTCGCTGACCGTCATCTACGACAACCGGGGCTGGGCCGCGCCCAAGTTCTCCACGCTCCGGCTGCACGGCCAGGGCGCCGCCGCGGCGGCGGACGACTTCCACGTCTCGCTCGAGCCGGAGGCCGACCTGCCCGGCATCGCCGTCGCGGCGGGCGGTGCGTACGGCGTGACCGTCGCCGACCCCGAGGAGCTGCCCCGGGTGCTCAAGGATGCCCTCGCCGTCGCGGTTGGCGGTCGCTCGGCCGTGGTCAGCGTCCAGCTGCCGCCGGCCTGACCTCGCCTAGGCCGAGCAGGTCGGTGACCGGGAACCAGGCGACTACCCCCCCGCACCGGGGTGCCGGTCAGCGCGGCCAGGAGGACGAGGTGACCGCCGGCCGAGTCGCCCCAGCCGGACACGCGGTCGGCGTCCAGCCCGTACGCGGCGGCGTGGTCCCGGACCCAGCCGAACGCGGCGCGGACGTCCTCCAGCGGCGCCGGGAAGCGCGCGGCTGGCGCGCCTCGGCTGCCGGCTGATCAACACGGCCCGGTCGGGGCCCATCTCGGTCGCCTGGCACGACGGCGGGGCGCTGTTCCCCCATCCGGTCGAGGTCCACCAGCACAACGAGGTCATCGCCGGGATGCACGATCGCCTGCTGGCGCTCCGCACGTCCGGAGAACGCGCACCACAGGTCGTTCGGTAAAAATGGCTTCTACGGTCATTGCCGGGTTCGGCGGTACGGTGATCCGCCCGGGCCAGGACGGCTACGACGCCGCCCGGCAGGTATGGAACGCCATGCACGACCGCCGGCCGGCGCTGATCGCGCGGCCGGCCTCCGCGCGGGACGTGGCCGCCGCCATCCGCCACGCGCGGGCCGAGGGCCTGCTCATCGCCGTGCGGGCGGGCGGCCATTCGATGCCCGGGCACAGCGTCTGCGACGGCGGCCTCGTGATTGACCTGCGCGCGCTCAGCCAGGTCCGGGTGGACCCGCGTGCGCGGCGGGCCTGGGTCGGCGGCGGCGCGCTGCTCGGCGAGGTTGACCGGGCCGCCCAGGAGTATGGTCTCGTGCTGCCGGCCGGCTTGGTCTCGCACACCGGCGCGGGCGGGCTGACCCTCGGCGGCGGCGTCGGCCGGCTGATGCGCCGCTTCGGCCTGACCATCGACAGCCTGCTCGCCGCGGAGGTGGTCACGGCCGACGGGGCCATCGTGCGCGCGTCGATCGGTGAGCACGCCGACCTGTTCTGGGCCCTGCGCGGTGGCGGCGGCAACTTCGGCATCGTCACCGAGTTCGAGTTCGCACTGCACGAGCTGTCGGAACTGGTCATCCTGGCGGCCTTTCACCCGCTTGAGCAGGCTCGCCGGGCGCTGCGCGAGGCCGCCCGCGTCACCCGGCCCGGCGGGCGCGTCGTGGCCAGCCTGTTTGCGACGCCCGAGCGATCCCAGGGCACGGTCGTGCACGAGGCCATGAGCGCGCTCATCCCGCCCGAGCAGGCCGGCGACCACGCACCGTACGCCCTGTCGGCGCCGGGCAACCTGGAGGCGGCCCTGGCCGGCGCCGGCCTGCGGGTGCTGGACCACGGTGAGGTCGTGTGCTGGTGGCGCTACGTCGGCCTGGAGGAGGCCGTCCGCGCCCTGCTGTGCTCGGCGGGAGGCGCCCGGGCCGTTCAGGCTGCGGGGGAGCAAGCGGTCCGCGACGTCCTGGAGCGGGCCCTGGCGCAGTTCCGGGACCCGAAGACCGGGGCCGTCGCCCTGCGGAACACGTTCCGGTGGGTGGCGGCGGTCCGGTTACCGGACCCAGCGCTCAGTCTGCCTCCGGTGCAGCTACCCCTTCTGCCTCCGGTGCAGCCACCTCTTCTGCCTCCGGTGTAGCCATCCCTTGCGCTCCCATCGGCCCCTGGTCTCCGGCCGCCTCTTCCTCCCCGGCTACCTCTTCTTCACCCGCCGCCCCTTCCTCCCCGGTCAGCGTCGTGAGCAGGTCGTTCAGCCGGGTGACGAAGGCGGCGGGGTCGTCGATCCGGGCGCCGAGGGTGAGCACCGCCTCGTTGAACAGCACGGACGCCCAGTCCGCCAGGCGCGGGTCGTCCGGCCTGCGATTGAGCCTTTCGACCAGCGGGTGCGCCGGGTTGATCTCGAGTACCGGCTGGCTCGGCAGACCCGAGCCGCGCAGCCGCATGGCCAGGCTGACGTCGGTCTCGGCCTCGTTGGCCACCAGGCACGCCGGCGAAGTCGTCAGCCGGCTCGTCACGCGGACGTCCCAGACCTGGCCGCCGAGGGCCTCCTTCAGTCTGGAGAGCAGCCCGGAGAACTCGGTGCTCGCCTGGTCATGGGCCGCCTTCTCTGCCTCGTCTTCCAGGTCGCCCAGGTCGGCCTGGCCCTGCGCGACGGACTGGAGCCGCTTGCCTTCGAACTCGCGCAGGCTGGTGACCACGAAGTTGTCCACGACATCGGTCAGGAGGAGTACCTCGGCACCCTTGGCCCGGAACGCCTCCAGGTGCGGGCTGGTGGTTGCGGCGGCCAGGGTGGGGGCGATCAGGTAGTAGATCTTCTCCTGGCCCTCCTTCATCCGCGTTACGTAGTCGCCGAGCGAGACGTCCGCCTGCGCCGCGGGTGACTTCGTGGAGGTGAACCGCGCCAGCCGGGCGATCTCGTCCCGGTTGCCGAAGTCCTCGACGATGCCCTCTTTCAGGACAGCGCCGAACTCCTTCCAGAACGTCGCGTACTTATCTGGCTCCTTTTCCGACAGCTCCTTGAGCTGCTGCAGGACCTTCTTGACCGCACTGGAGCGGATCCGGTCCACGACCCGGCTGCCCTGCAGGAGTTCACGTGACACGTTGAGCGGCAGGTCGGCGGAGTCGATCACGCCGCGGATGAAGCGCAGGTACCTGGGCATCAGCTGCTCGGAGTCCTCCATGATGAAGATCCGCCTGACGTGCAGCCTGACGCCGCGCGACCAGTCGCGGACCCACAGGTCATACGGCGCGTGCGAGCCGATGTACAGCAGCAGCGTGTACTCGTAGGTGCCCTCGATCTTGCTGTGCACCCAGGTGAGCGGGTCGGCGTAGTCGCCGGAGATGTGCCGGTAGAAGTCGATGTAGTCCTGGTCGCTGATCTCGTTCTTGGGGCGCGCCCACAGCGCCGAGGCCTGGTTGACGGCCTGGTCCTCGTCCGGCCCGGTCTGGTCCGCCTTCTCCGCGGGCATCAGGATCGGCAGGCTGATGTGGTCGGAGTATTTCTGGATGATTGAGCGCAGCCGGAAGCCGCTGAGCAGGTCGTCCTCTCCTTCCCGCAGATGCAGGACGATCGTGGTGCCGCGGGACGGTTGCTCGACGGACTCCAGGGTGTACTCGCCCCGCCCGTCGGATGCCCAGCGAACGCCCTGGTCCGGGGGCAAGCCCGCCCGCCTGGTGGTCAGTTCCACCCGCTCCGCCACGATGAACGAGGAGTAGAAGCCGACCCCGAACTGGCCGATCAAGGTGGCGTCCTTCCGCTGGTCGCCGGTCAGCGCCTGGAAGAACTCGCGCGTCCCCGACTTGGCGATCGTCCCGATGTGCTCGATCACCTCCGCCCGGCTCATCCCGATCCCGTTGTCCGCCACGGTGATCGTCCGCGCCTCGGCGTCGTACCCGACCCGGATCCGCAGCGGCCCCTCTTCCTCCGGGTCCTCGCCGCCGGAGAGCAGTTCGAGCCGCAGGCGGTCGATGGCATCGGAAGCGTTCGAGATCAGCTCGCGCAGGAAGATCTCCTTGTTGCTGTATAGCGAGTTGATCATCAAGTCCAGGAGTTGCACGACCTCGGCCTGGAAGCCGAACGTCTCCTGATCCTGCGCCGTCATCGGACC
>Ga0187812_1000552_pt1 | contig 13171 bp, 10 predicted proteins | sample NC_S_2_FD_130582 | JGI IMG/M metagenome (GOLD analysis project Ga0187812, IMG submission 130582) | Wetland sediment microbial communities from Neuse River Estuary, North Carolina, USA - ASW-S_2 | ecosystem: Environmental > Aquatic > Freshwater > Wetlands > Sediment | place: USA: North Carolina... | reverse complement strand
TATAGATACCCGGGCGGGGTATTAAGCGCACACGTTTGCGCAACCGAAAGTAATTGGCTAGTGGCACTTTATCCGGGAACCGGGCTGCCATCCGAAACGTCTACTTAACAGAAGTTCACCCCTGTGTCATTTAGACGGTTTCCGCCCCGGGCTTGGCGATGGCGGACGGAGGGAGAAACGGTTGACTGACTTGCAGCAGGTTTCCGCACGGCACGAGTTCACGGGCAGGTTCCGGGCCTACGGCGCCCGGCACCTGGAGGAGCTCACGCGGCGGGCCGGCCTCGGTGACGCCGACCGGCTCGCGGTGCGCGCGGTGGCGGCGGTGCTGCCGTTCCGGGTCAATTCGTACGTGCTCGATGAGCTCGTCGACTGGGACGCGGCCCCGGACGACCCGGTATACCGCCTCGTGTTCCCGCAGCCCGACATGCTCCCGCGCCAGGACGTGGACCGGATCGCCGGCCTGCTCAGCGAGGACGCTTCGGAGCCGGAGATACGCGCGGCCACCCGCGAGGTCAGGATGCGGTTGAACCCGCACCCGGCAGGTCAGCTGCTGCTCAACGCGCCAACCCTGGACGGCAGGCCGCTGCCCGGACTGCAGCACAAGTATCCGGAGACCGTCCTGTTCTTCCCGAAGCAGGGCCAGACGTGCCACGCCTACTGCACGTACTGCTTCCGCTGGGCGCAGTTCGTCGACGAGCCCGACCTGAAGATGGCCACCGACCACGTCGGCACGCTCGTCTCCTACCTGCGCAAGCACCGCGAGGTGACGAGCGTCCTGATCACCGGGGGAGACCCGATGATCATGAGCGCGGGGGTGCTGCGCCGGTACATCGAGCCGCTGCTCGACCCCGGCCTTGATCACATCGAGTCGATCAGGATCGGCACTAAGTCGCTGGCCTACTGGCCGCACCGGTACGTCACCGACCCTGACGCGGACGCGACGCTCCGCCTGTTCGGGGACGTGGTCGCGTCCGGCCGTGCCCTCGCGCTGATGGCCCACTATTCGCACCCCCGTGAACTCGAGCCGGCGATCGCGGCCCGCGCGATCCGCCGCATCCGCGACACCGGCGCGGTCATCCGCACCCAGGCTCCGCTGATCCGCTCTGTCAACGACGACGCGGCCACGTGGCAATCGATGTGGCGCACCCAGGTGCGCGCGGGCATGGTGCCCTACTACATGTTCGTGGAGCGGGACACCGGCCCGCAGGACTACTTCGCGGTGCCGCTGGCCCGCGCGCATGACATCTTCAGGGACGCCTACGCAGGCGTCTCCGGGCTGTGCCGCTCGGTCCGCGGGCCGTCGATGTCGGCCACGCCCGGCAAGGTGTGCGTGGACGGCGTCGCCGACGTGGCCGGGATGCGCGTGTTCGTGCTGCGGATGCTGCAGGCACGGAACCCCGAGCTCGTTGGCCGGCCGTTCTTCGCGCACTTCGACCCGCGCGCTGCCTGGCTCACCGACCTGGAGCCCGCGTTCGCCGACAGGTTCCCGTTCGAGGCCGATCCGTATGCCTCCCGGCCAGGCGAGCTGGCCGGCCGGTGGCCGGAAGAACTGGTCGAGCCGGCCGCGAGCTGACCGTCTCGTCACCCGCCGTGCGGCCTTGGGGGCTGCCCGGCGGGTGGCCAGGCAAAGTATGCTCCGGGCCATGGAGCTGAACGGAACTTCCGCGATCATCACCGGCGCCGCCAGTGGTCTCGGCGAGGCCACGGCGCGAGCGCTGGCGCGCGCCGGGGCGCACGTCGTCGTCGCCGACCTCAACGAGGACCGGGGCAAGGAGGTGGCCGCGGACATCGGCGGGCACTTCGCGAGAACGGACGTGACGGACGAGGAATCGGTCCGTGAAGCGGTCACCGCCGCGGCGGCGCCGGGCCTGCCGCTGCGGGTGGCGGTCAGCTGCGCCGGGATCGGGTGGGCCGAGCGGACGGTCAACAGGGACGGCGCGCCGCACGGCCTCGCCAGCTTCCAGAAGGTCATCGCCGTCAACCTGACGGGCACCTTCAACCTGCTCAGGCTGGCGGCCGCCGCGATGGCGGCAACCCCGCCTGCCGACGCCGACGGGCAGCGCGGTGTGATCATCAACACCTCGTCGGTCGCCGGCATCGAGGGCCAGACCGGCCAGCTGGCCTATTCGGCGTCCAAGGGCGGGATCATCGGGATGACGGTGCCCGCCGCGCGCGACCTGTCGGTCATCGGGGTCCGGGTGAACACGATCTGCCCGGGCGTCATTCACACCCCCATCTACAAGAGCATCGCGGGAACCGGGCGGGACGCGGACGAGTTCCTGGCCAGGCTCGCGGCACCGGTCGTGTTCCCGAAGCGGCTGGGGCGGCCAGAGGAGTTCGGGCACCTGGTCAAGGCGCTCATCGAGAACGACTATATGAACGCGGAGGTCGTCAGGTTCGACGGCGGCATCCGGTTCCAGCCCAAGTGAAGCGCCTGCCGTAGGGGTCGAATGTCGGGGATCGCGGGATGCCTCGCGCTGGCGGAGGGAACCAGGGCGGATCCGGACTGGACCGTCCGCGCCGCGCGCCGGATTGCGCACCGGGGGCCGGACGACGAGGGTGTGTTCGCGGACGGTCCCGTCGCGCTCGCCGCCAGGCGCCTCGCGGTCATGGACCTCTCCGCGGTCGGCCACCAGCCCATCAGGTCGTCCGACGGGCGGTTCTGGATGGTCTACGACGGCGAGATCTACAACGTGGCCGAGCTAGCGCAGCGGCTGCGGGCCCGGGGCGTCCAGCTGCGCGGCGGATCAGACTCGGAGGTGCTGATCGAGACGTTCGCCGCGGAGGGCAGGGACGCCCTGCGGAGGCTGCGCGGCATGTACGCGTTCGCCATCTGGGACTCCCGGAACCGGGAACTGTTCTGCGCGCGCGATCCGTTCGGCGTCAAACCGCTCTATTACGCCCTCGCCGAGGGCGGCAAGCAGCTCAGGTTCGCTTCGGAGCGCAAGGCCCTGCTCGGTCCCGGCGAGGTCTCCGTGATCGACCCGGACGCGCTGCGCAGGTACCTGTCGTTCCAGTACGTTCCGGCGCCCGCGACGATGACGCCGCCGGTGCGGTCGCTGCCGCCCGGGCACTTCCTCGTGGCCAGGCACGGCGGCCCGGTCGACGTGTTCCGCTACTGGCGCCCGGTGCTGCGCCCGGCCAAGTCGCCCTCGCCCGATACGCCAGAACGGATTCTCGCCGCGCTGCGCGATTCCGTCGCCGCGCACCTGCGCAGCGACGTGCCGCTCGGCGCCTTCCTGTCCGGCGGCGTGGATTCCGCCGCGATCTGCGCGCTCGCCGCGGAGAGCCGGCCGGGCATGCTCACGTTCACCGCGGGGTTCGCCCAGTCCGGGTACAACGAGATCGAGCAGGCGCAGGAGACCGCGGCGGCCCTCGGGCTCAAATCCGTGCCGTACGTGATCAACGCGGCGGAGTTCGCCGCCCGGCTGCCGCAGATCATCTGGCAGCTGGACGACCCGATGGCGGACGCGTCGGCGATCCCGCTCTGGTTCGTCGCCCGCGAGGCGCGCCGGCACGTCAAGGTGATCCTGTCCGGGGAGGGCGCGGACGAGCTGTTCGGCGGGTACGGCGTGTACTACCAGCCCAGCGTGGTGCGGGCCGCGACCAGGCTGCCGGGCTGGGGACGGTCCTCGGCCGGGGCGATGGCCGCCCGGATACCGCCGGGGCAGCGCGGCAGGGGGCTGTTGCAGCGGATCGCGATTCCGCTGCGCGACCGGTACATCGGAAACGCCCACGTCTTCGGCGGCGACGAGGTGAACCTGCTGACCCGCTACGGCGGCGGCTCCGTCTTCGACGTGACTGACCCGGTGTTCGACCAGGCGGCGGCGGCCGGGCTTGACGACGTCGCGACCATGCAGCTCGTGGACATCAACACCTGGCTGCCTGGCGACATCCTGGTCAAGGCGGACCGCGCCGCGATGGCGCACGGGCTGGAAGTGCGGACGCCATTCCTCGACAGGGAAGTGCTCGCGGTGGCCAGCCGCCTGGCCCGGGCGGAGAAGACCGCCGCTGGCACCACCAAGTTCGCGCTGCGCGAGGCGCTGGGCGGCCTGCTGCCGCAGGTGGCCGTGGAGCGGCGGAAACTGGGGTTCCCCGTGCCGATCGGGCACTGGTTCCGCGGCGAGCTCGCCGGGTACGCCGAGCAGGTCCTCCGCGAGGCGAGAACCGAGGAGTGGCTGGACAAGCGCGCCGTGCTCGACGTGGCGCGCCGGTTCCGGGCGGGAGACCCCGAGGTGCCGTGGCGGCAGCTTTGGGTGCTGGTGGTCTTCTCGCTCTGGCACCAGATCTACGTCGAGCAGGTCTACGACCCGGTGGCGCTCGGCTGGCAGGCCTGAGGGCCCTGACGGTCAGCTGGTCTCGGGCGCGGGCGGCAGGCTCCCGCCCGCGAGCAGCTGCTCGCGGATCTTCCTGCGGCCGCGGTGCAGCCGTGACATCACCGTGCCGACCGGCGTGCCCATGATCTCCGCGATCTCGCGGTACGGGTATCCCTCGATGTCGGCGAGGTACACCGCGGTGCGGAACTCGTTAGGCAGCCCGCGGAGCGCGCGCAGCAGGTCCGAGTCCGTGGTGTGGTCGAGCGCCTCGGCCTCCGCGGAGGGGACGGGCGCGCCGAGCCGGTCGGCCGACATCTGCCATTCCTGCAGGTCCCCGCCTAGGGCCTGCTGCGGCTCCCGGCGCCGCTTGCGGTACACGTTGATGAACGTCGTGGTGAGGATGCGGTTCAGCCACGCCCGCAGGTTCGTGCCGGGACGGAACTGATGGAACGCGGCGTAGGCCTTGACTGTCGTCTCCTGGACCAGGTCCTCGGCGTCGGTGGGGTTGCGCGTCATGCGCAGCGCCGCCGGGTAGAGCTGGCTGAGCTGCGGCACGACGTCGCGCTCGAAACGGGCGCGGTTGTCGGCGACAGCGTCGTTGTCTTCGTTCGGGCTCATACCTGGCTCCGGAGGTTTGACAGTCTTACCCATATAGACGCACGCGACCACGCGTACGGCTCACTCTGTGACCTAAATCACCTTAAGATATGTCGCGACATTGAGAGCCAGTTTAGTACCCGCTATGTGATCGCTCAGCGACCACGCGCCCCGTCGCGGCGGGCTAGATCCAGCCGGTGTACCACATGTGCGACAGCCAGTCCGAATACGGAATGATCTTGGCCGACAGGATCGGGTAAAAGTACCAGAACAACACCAGGACGGCAAGCACGTAGGCGCCGGCCACCGCCGAGCCGATCGCCCGGCGCCGGAGACTCGCGGCGACCGGGCCGATGATCAGGCCCAGGCACAGCACGATGCACAGGATCATGAACGGCTCGAACTCGAGCGCGTAGTAGTAGAACTTGGTGCGCGAGGGGAACGGCAGCCAGGTCACCCAGCCCCCGGCGACGCCGAGCACCGCGACGCCGGCCCGCCAGTCCCTGCGGGTGAACCACCAGCCGAGGCAGAACACGATCGCCGCGGTGCCCACCCACCAGATGGCCGGGTTGCCGATGGCGAGCACCTCCGACGACCACATCGGGCCGGTGTACCCGGACGGGCAGGTGCGGGTCCCCGCCGCGTTCGTGAAGCACTGGTAGTAGAAGGCCACCGGACGGCTGATCACGTACCAGTCCCACGGCTGGGACTGGTACGGGTGGCGCACGCTGAGGTTGGTGGCGAACTGCAGCATCTCCTTGTGGTACTCGTACAGCGAGTACAGCGCGGAGATGACGGGGGTGGTGATCCCGTGCTGCTGCGCGTAGTTCCGGTCATATCCGGTGCCCGTGATCAGCCAGCCGCTCCAGGTGGCCAGGTAGGTGACCAGCGGGATCACCAGGAGGGTGAGCGGCAGCCACTTGCCGTCCCTGACCAGCCCGCCGCGCACGTACTGGCGCAGCCCGGCGGCGCGCCTGGCGCCGATGTCCCACGCGACCGCCAGCCCGATGAACGCGGGGATGTACCAGGCGGCGTCCTGCTTGCTCGCGAACGCGAGCCCGAGGAGCGCCCCGGCCGCCACCCGCCATTTCCTGATCCCGAGCGGCGGGCCTGCCTCGTCGCCTGGCCGCAGCACCACGGCCGACGCCAGCCGGGCGCGCGAGACGTCCCTGTCGACGAGGAGGCAGCCGAACGAGGCGAGCACGAAGAACATCAGGAAGATGTCCAGGATGCCGGTCCGGCTGAGCACGAACTCGAGGCCGTCGAGCGAAAGCAGCAGCCCGGCCACGCAGCCGAGCAGCGTCGACCGGGTGAGCCGCCGTGCGACGCGGCACATGACCAGCACCGCCAGCGTGCCGAACAGCGCGGGCGCCACCCGCCACCCGAGCGGGGTCAGCCCGTAGATCCACTCGCCGACCGCGATCAGCAGCTTCCCGACTGGCGGCTGGACCACGAACTCGCCGCAGCTGGTGCCGGAGCAGGCCACGTACAGATGGCTGGTGCTGCCCGCGATGACGAGGTCGTTGGCGTTCTTGACGTAGTTCCACTCGACCCCGTGCTGCAGGATCGACCAGGCGTCCTTCGCGTAGTAGGTCTCGTCGAAGACGATGGCGTGCGGAATGGATAGCCTGTTGAACCGGGTAAACGCGGCGAACGCGGTGACCAGCAGGGGGCCGATCCACCCCCAGAGCCGGTCGCCGGGCATCGGGGACATCAGCCGCGCGCGCAGCGCGGCTATCCGCTCCGCGACGCGCGGGTCGTCATGAGCGGGACGGATGCTCACGGTATCGTCGGCCGGGCCGACGGCAAGCTGGTCAGTGCCAGCGCCACCGGGGCCGCCGTCGTCCGGATCCATGGCCGGCGGGCCGGCCTGCCTAGCGGTCATCGAACGCAATGGTATGTGGAGGGAGGCGGGGTGGGGAGTGGAAGGGGCGCCGAGCGCGATCACGAACCGGTAAGGAAAAGTCCGGCCGGCGCGGGCGTCCTGACGCTCGCCGGGGTCCCCATCGGCCGGGCCGAAGACGCTCCGGCCCGGCTGGCGGCGGAACTGGCGAGCGCCGACGTGATCGCCGCCGAGGACACCCGCCGGGTGCGCCGCCTCGCGACGGCGCTCGGCGTGCGGCTGACCGCGCGCCTCGTGTCGTACTACGACGTCGTGGAGGCACGCCGGGCCGCGGAACTGGTGGACGAGCTGCGCGCGGGACGGAACGTGCTCGTGGTCACCGATGCCGGGATGCCCGCCATCAGCGACCCTGGTTACCGGCTCGTGGCCGCGGCGGCGGCGGCCGGGATCACGGTGACCGCGGTGCCCGGGCCGTCGGCGGTGACCACCGCGCTCGCCGTCTCCGGGCTGCCGACCGACCGGTTCTGTTTCGAGGGCTTCCCGCCGCGCAAGCCGGGCGAGCGCGAGCGGAGGTTCGCCGAACTCGCGGCGGACACCCGCACCCAGGTGTACTTCGAGTCACCGCGGCGGCTCGCCGCCACCCTCGGGGAATTGCGGCGTTCCCACGGAGACGACCGCGCCGCGGTGGTGTGCCGCGAGCTGACCAAGGTGCATGAGGAGATCAAGCGGGGAACGCTGGCCGAACTCGCGGAATGGGCCGATCCGGCTAACCCGGCACACCCGCCCGGCTCAGGTGGCGTCCGGGGCGAAATCACGCTGGTCGTGGCCGGCGTCGACCGCGGCGTCGCCAGGGCCGCCGCGCGGGACGCGGCGCGAGAGGCCCGCCGCGCCGTCAGGCACGGCGCTCGTGCCGGCGATCGCTGAGACACTCGCCGGCGCCGGCGTGCTGACCGGAGCGGCGGGCCTCCGCCCGAACGCGATCGCGAGCGCGAGGCAGGCGAACGGAACCGCCGTCGTCACGTACCGGTAGTCGAACTCGGCCGTCGCCGCCGGCACCACGATCAGCGCGACCGAACTCACCCAGGGCAGCAGCGCCGCGACGCTGACCCGCCGCCGCCCGGCCACGATCGCGCCGAGGCCGGCCAGCAGGATCAGGCCATAGACCGTCCCGGGCAGCCAGAAGTACCGCTGGTAGACCCGGATCGTCACCGCGAACGGGTTGACTATCTGGGTCAGCGGGTTACCGCCGTCCAGGTAGGCGGCCGCCGACGAGGAGTAGCCGGGCACGCGGTGCCCGCCGGCTATCGGCACCGAGTGGTAGCCGAACAGGTACTCGTCGTACGTGTCCGCGTTCGGGAAGACCTGCCGCGACCAGCCGAACGACCGCCATGTGTCGTCGAATGTCACGCGGAGGTAATCCAGCGGCTGGGCCTCGATCGCCTTGATCGCGAACTGCTGGCCCAGCGAGTTCGGCAGCTGAGAGAACACCGGCGAGGGGAAGCGGCGCAGCGGGCTCGCGGCCGTCCAGATGTACGCCTGGGCGATCGGCCGCTGGTCCGGCGGCACGGCCGTGCACAGCGACAGCAGGTCCGGCGTGAGCTGCATGCGGTCACACTCGGCGAACGTCATCACCCGCGAGTACAGGAACACGCCGGTCGATTCGCTCGTGTTGAACTCGCCGTGCTGCAGGTCGTACCAGCCGGCGTAACCGAGGATCGGCGCGACGCTGAGGACGGCGAAGGCGGCGACGCCCGCGACGAGCGTCCGCCAGCCGACCCGGCTCATGCCAAGGCACACCAGGAGGTAGACCGTGAAGACCGGGATCAGCGGCAGGCCGGTGGTCCGGACGATCGAGGACAACCCGAGCAGCCCCCCGGCCAGCGCGCAGCGCGCCCAGGACGACCGCCACCACGGCACCCCGGCGGTCCCGAGCCGCGGCAGCGGCGACCACAGCAGCACCGTCATCGACAGCATGGCCAGGAACAGGAACAGCGTGTCGGACATGATCAGGTGCTCGAGCTGGATCTCGAACCCGTCGTAGAGCACCGGCAGTGTCACGAGCACCGCGAGCCACTGCGGCGCGCCGAACCGGTGCCGGGCGAGCGCGTAGATCATCACGGCGACCAGCAGGCCCATGATGTGCTGCGACACCGTCACGAGCGCGAAGGTGTGGAAGGGCTTGAGCAGCCACAGGTAGACGGAGTAGCCCGACGGCCGGGTCGGGTCCAGGTCCAGCGTGATCGCGGAGTCGACGTAGTTCCACGAGTCGTTGAACCAGGACTGCCAGCGATACCCCAGCTCGGCATCGATCCGGAGCAGCGTCGCCGGCACCAGCACGATGGCGAATAGCTTGTTATCGACCAGTGCGCGCCGGATGACCGTAGGTACTACGCTCAACCCCGTATCCTCCTTGTGCCGGACAGACGCTCTCCAGGCAGAGCATCCGATGTACAAGGTAGTGGGTAACTGCCCGCGCCCCGGTGCGATAGGCGCGGGCAGCGGGTAAAGAACTGACCAAGATAGCAGGAGTCCACGTGGAACTGACCGTCGTGATGCCCTGCCTCAACGAGGCGGAGACTGTGGCTACCTGCGTGCGGAAGGCCGTGAAGTTCATCGCGGACAGCGGGATAAGCGGTGAGGTGGTGGTCGCCGACAACGGCAGCACCGACGGCAGCCAGGAACTCGCGGAGAACGCCGGCGCGCGGGTCGTCGACATCGCGGAGAAGGGCTACGGCAACGCCCTGATGGGCGGCATCCTGGCCGCCCGCGGCGAGTACGTGATCATGGGCGACGCCGACGACAGCTACGACTTCACCAACCTGATGCCGTTCATCACCGAACTCCGCGACGGCGCCGACCTGGTCATGGGCAACCGCTTCAAGGGCGGCATCGAGCCGGGCGCGATGCCGCCGCTGCACAGGTACCTGGGCAACCCGGTGCTCTCCTTCGCGGGCCGCCTGTTCTTCCGCAGCAAGATCGGCGACTTCCACTGCGGCCTGCGCGGCTTCAGGAAGGACAGCGCCATCAAGCTCGGCCTGCAGGCGACGGGCATGGAGTTCGCCAGCGAGATGGTCGTGAAGGCCACCCTGGCCAGGCAGCGGATCACCGAAGTCCCGACCACGCTGAAGAAGGACGGGCGCAGCCGCCCGCCGCACCTGCGCAGCTGGCGTGACGGCTGGCGGCACCTGCGCTTCCTGCTGCTCTTCAGCCCGCGCTGGCTGTTCTTCCTGCCCGGCCTCGTCATCGGCGCGGCGGGTCTTGTCATCGGCGCCTTCGTGGAGGCCGGCCCGGTCACCATCGGCTCGGTCACCTTCGACGTGGACACGCTGGTCGCGGCGAGCGCGATGGTGGTGATCGGGTTCCAGGCGGTGCTGTTCTGGCTGTTCACCCAGGTGTACGCGGGGGCCGAGGGCTTCCTTCCGCATGAGCCGAAGGTCCAGCGGCTGCTCGAGAAGCTCTCCCTCGAGCGCGGGCTGCTCATCGGCGCGGCGATCGGCGCCGCGGGCCTCGTCGGCCTCATCTTCTCGCTGACCTACTGGCACGCCAACAAGTTCGGCCAGCTCAACTACGAGCACGCGCTGCGCCTCATGGTTCCCTCGGCGACCGCGCTCGTCCTGTCCTGCCAGCTTGTCTTCGGCACGTTCTTCCTGTCGATCCTCGGCATCAAGCAGACCAGGCACACCCCGGTCGGCGCGACGGCGACGATTAACGTGAGCGACTCCCGCGCCACAGCCCGTAGGCTTTAAGGCATGTCACCCGCCAGCCCAAAGCACATTCTCACCGCTCCGGCCTGGCCCTATGCCAACGGGCCGCGGCACATCGGGCACGTCTCCGGCTTCGCGATCCCCAGCGACATGTTCAGCCGGTACCAGCGGATGGCGGGCAACAACGTGCTGATGGTCTCGGGCACCGACGAGCACGGCACCCCGATCACGGTCCAGGCCGACAAGGAGGGCATCTCCCCCCGCGAGGTGGCCGACCGGTACAACCAGGTGATCGCGACCGACCTGGCGAACCTCGGGATGAGCTACAACCTGTTCACCAGGACCACGACCCGCAACCACTACGCGGTCGTGCAGGAGATGTTCACCACCTTGCTGCGCAACGGGTACATCTTCCCGAAGGCCTCGCTCGGCGCGATCTCCCCGTCCACCGGGCGCACGCTGCCGGACCGCTACATCGAGGGCACCTGCCCGATCTGCGGCTACCCGAGCGCGCGCGGCGACCAGTGCGACAACTGCGGCAACCAGCTGGACCCGACCGACCTGATCAACCCCAGGTCGCGGATCAACGGCGAGACCCCGCTGTTCGTCGAGCAGGAGCACTACTTCCTCGACCTGCCCGCGTTTACCGAGGCGCTCGGCGCCTGGCTGCAGTCCAAGTCCGGCCAGTGGCGGCCGAACGTGCTCAAGTTCTCCCTCAACCTGCTCGACGACCTGCGCCCGCGGGCGATCACCAGGGATCTCGACTGGGGCGTCCCCGTCCCGCTCGACGGCTGGCGGGACCGGCCGGACAAGAAGATCTACGTCTGGTTCGACGCGGTCATCGGCTACCTGTCGGCGTCGATCGAGTGGGCCCGCAGGTCCGGCGACCCCGGCGCCTGGCGCGCCTGGTGGAACGATGAGAGCGCCGAGGGCTACTACTTCATGGGCAAGGACAACATCACCTTCCACTCGGAGATCTGGCCGGCGATGCTGCTCGGCTACGCGGGACGGGGAGCCAAGGGGGGAACCCCGGGCCCGTTCGGAATACTCGATCTTCCCACCGAGGTGGTGAGCAGCGAGTACCTGACGATGGAGGGCCGGAAGTTCTCGTCTTCCCGGCAGGTGGTCATCTACGTGCGGGACTTCCTCGCCAGGTACGACGTGGACGCGCTGCGCTACTACGTGGCGATCGCCGGGCCGGAGAACCAGGACACCGACTTCACCTGGAGCGAGTTCGTCCGGCGCAACAACGACGAGCTGGTCGCGACCTGGGGGAACCTGGTGAACCGCGCGGTGTCGTTCGCAGCGCGCAACATCGGGTCGATCCCGGAGCCGGGCGAGCTGACCGACGCCGACCACGCGCTGCTGGCGACCTCCGGGCAGGCGTTCGGCACGGTCGGCGAGCACCTGTCGCACTCCCGGTTCAAGTTCGCGATCACCGAGGCGATGCGCGCGGTGGCCGAGGCCAACAAGTACTTCTCCGAGCAGGCGCCGTGGAAGCTGCGCGATTCCGACCCGGCCCGGATGCGGACGATCCTGCACGTGGCGCTGCAGGCGGTCGACGACGCGAAGACGCTGCTCACGCCGTTCCTGCCGCGGTCGTCGCAGGCCGTGCATAAGATGCTCGGCGGCACGGGCTCGTGGTCGGGGATGCCGCGGGTCGAGATGGTGGACGAGGAAGGCGGCCCGTCGTACCCGGTCATCACAGGCTCGTATGACCAGTCGTTCCGGTGGTCTCCGCACCCGATCGCCGCCGGCGCGCCGCTGTCCGTCCCCGCCCCGCTGTTCGCCAAGCTGGACCAGTCAGTGGTTGATGAGGAAATCGCCCGGCTTAGCGGTGATGAGTAATCCGAACGATCGCGGGGTGACTCCGCCGGTTACGCCCGGCGCCGGGGACGAGCCGCTGCCCGCCCCCGGCGCCTTCGACGCCCACACGCACATGGACATCATGGGGCTGCCGGTCGACGGGGTGCTCGCGGCGGCCCGGGCGGCCGGCATCGGCCGGGTGGTCAACGTCGGCTGCGACCTCCCCTCGTCGCGCTGGTCGGTCTCGTGCGCCGCGGAGTACCCGGACGTCTACGCGGCGGTGGCGATCCACCCGAACGAGACGGCGCCTCTGGATTCGTCTCGCGACCTGGTGCTCACCACGGTCGCCGAACTCGCCGCGTCGCCGAAGGTGGTCGCGATCGGCGAGACCGGGCTCGACTACTACCGGGACTGGTCGCCGCGGGACGTGCAGCGCTCGTGGTTCCGCGCGCACATCGAGCTAGCGCGGCGGACCGGGAAGGCGCTGATGATCCACGACCGGGAGGCGCACGCGGACGTGCTCGCGATCCTGGCCGAGTACGCGCCGTGGCGGCCGTACAGCGTGATCTTCCACTGTTTCTCCGGGGACGCCGACATGGCGCGCGCTTGCGCCGAGGCGGGGTACGTGATGAGCTTCGCGGGCAACGTGACGTTCAAGAACGCCGGGCCGCTGCGCGAGGCGGCCCGTGTCGCCCCGCCGGAGCTGATCCTGGCGGAGACGGACGCGCCGTACCTGACGCCGGTGCCGCACCGCGGCAAGCCGAATTCCCCGGCGATGACCGCCCACACCGTCCGCTTCCTGGCGGCGCTGAAGAACCTGGACCTGGCGGATTTCTGCGCCCGGCTCCAGGCGACCGGCACCCGCGTCTTCGCCTGGTAGACGCCATGACTCCGCTTCGCGTGAG
>Ga0187812_1000551_pt1 | contig 13180 bp, 11 predicted proteins | sample NC_S_2_FD_130582 | JGI IMG/M metagenome (GOLD analysis project Ga0187812, IMG submission 130582) | Wetland sediment microbial communities from Neuse River Estuary, North Carolina, USA - ASW-S_2 | ecosystem: Environmental > Aquatic > Freshwater > Wetlands > Sediment | place: USA: North Carolina... | reverse complement strand
CGTTACCGCTTATCGCGCCGGGACCGTACTTGGCGCGCCGAAGGTCACGGTGATCTGCTTGAACCCGAGGGACGTGAGCATGCCGGTGAGCATCTCCTCGGTGTTCTTCTGCGCCTGTGTGACGAGCGGGCTCTGCCGGGCGGCGGTCCCGATTTTCTGCTCCGCCAAGACGTAGACCTGCTGCTGGCTGTTCGGGTTGCCCGAGAAGAAGTTGCCGATGCGGTTGAACAGGCCCTGCTGTTCGGCGTACACGTACGACTGGGACACGTTCAGCACGGCAGGTTCGAGTTGCGCCCTGGGCAGCACGATCGTGACTGCGGTCCGGTCCGGGCTGACCGTGATGGCGTTGCCCTTCAGTTGCGAGAAATCGACGTAGGCGATGTCGGTGCCCTGCCCGATGAACAGGGTCTCGCTGCCCGCGAGGAACGACGGAATCAGCGACACCCGCTTGGTGAGGTCCACGACGACCTCGAACGAGCCGCTGGCCGCCTCGTACCGGCTCAGCGCGGTGATGGACTTGAGCAGGACCGGCTGACTGGTCACCGTGGTCGTCTCGGCGAACGGGTTCCGCAGCCGCGGGAGCAGGTGAACCGCGGACAGAACCAGGATCGCCGCGAGCACGGACGCGATCACCGCGACCAGACCGGCCAGCGACCCAATCCTTGGCCTGCGCGCCATGGCCTGTCCTCCGCGTCGATTCGGGGCGGACGTCAGCTACCCGCGCGGGTGCAGATAATTCGGGCCGGGCCGCATATTGCGCGTGGCCTGGGAAGTTACACGGGCATGTACAGGTACGGGTTCGGGCGGCGGCGCGAGAGGTTCGACGGCCGCCGATGGCGGCCGAGATCCCGGGCCGCCGGCTGCCTGCTGTGGGTGTTGCTGCTGATCGTGATCCTGGTCGTGCTGGCCCTGGCGTTCGGCGGGTTCCAGAAGGGCACCAGGTACAACAGCGGGCTCAGTGCCGGGCCCCCGCACCCGCATTTCGGCGCCGTCCCAGTGGCGGCTCGCTAGGGCAACCGCGCTGGTCCAGGACGGCGTCCGGCGCCGCACCCATTCAGATGCGGCGCCGGACCTGTGTCGGCCGTTACCGGTGGCCGTCCGGCCGGGCTGCGATCACGCAACCCGGCCGGGACATCCGGCCTCGGATTCCTTACGGGACCACGTAGTTAACTGAGGTCCCCCAGTTTGCATTCTGGTCCCTTGTCCCGCCGCAGACCCCGATGCCGCTCGCGGGGGTGGAAAAGGCAGTACCAGAACAGCTCGGGTTCTGGATGTACTCGCTGGCGAAGTAGATCCGGCCGCCCGACCATGGCAGGAAGATCGCGCTGCCGTAGTCTCCCCAGCGCGGCCCAGTAGGACCGGGGAAGCCCTGGTACTCGCTGAAACCGTCCTGCGCGTCCGCGCCCGGGTCCGCGATGTTGATAACGGATCCGATGAGGCCGTCCGAGGTGGTGGACACCCGGCCGTAGGCGGAGCTGGGGTAGTAGTCGGAGCCGTTCACGGTGAAGGACATGATGGCCCCGCCGTTTCCGCCGTCCTCGAAGTTACCCTCCGCCACGAGGTCCGGGAATTCCAGGTCCTCGCCCTGCGCCGAGACATACCCCTGACTCGTCAGGGTGAAGGTCCCCGTCGTGTCGAAGCTGCGGGTCCCGATGATCCAGTACGCAGCGCCCTGATGGATATCCGGGCTTGCCGAGGAGCCCTGGTTGACCTCCGTCGTGATGGCACCCCAGAGCTGGCCGTTTGCCGCCGAGGCCTGCGTGAAGTTGTCGCCGTTGGTGGCGATGCCGCCCTCCGGGCAGCTGGCGGGCGGCGGGCTTCCCACGCTGAGGCCGGCGGCGCCGCACTCATTGCCCAGCGGTATATTCCCGGCCTTCTGCTTGCCCAGTTCTCCCAGGCTGAAGTAGGAATTCACGCCGGAGAACAGCTGGCCGCCGAAATGGACGCCGGAGCAGGTGAAACAGGCGAAGCTGTTCAGGTTGGCCAGGCCGGTCCAGTCGAAGACAGCGACCCGGTTGTCACCCGCGCCGAAGAAGTCGAGCGATTCGAGCATGAATCCCGAGCCCTGATGGCTGTTGTCCCACTGCGTGGGGTCGGGTGCCTCCGCCGGGATGACGGAGAACCAGCACGCGCCGTTCGAGGCACAGGTTCCGTCCGGTGTCGACAGCAGACCCATATCCTCGATGGCGACGTTGAACAGGGGGTTCGGAATGTTACCCAGTTTGACGGGCAGGCCCAGTTCCAGCGCGGCCTTGTCGAAGGCGAATTCGAATGCTCCGTCGAAGCCGAAACCCAACCCGGCACCCTTGTTCGGGAACTCGTCGTAGAACAGGAGGAAGGCGTCCCGGGTGGTCGCGATCTTGGCGAAGTCGTTGAGCAGGTATGGGTAGCCCGGCTCGGACGGGTTGTAGTCGGCATTGAGGAAGTAGACGTTGTAGGGGCCGAACGGGTTCGACCCAACGGTCACGGCTATCCCCTCGCGGCAGGAGTTGGCCACGGCCCCGGCGCCTCTGACGAAGCAACCGGCAAAGGGGCCGCCAGCGGACTCAGGGGTGGTCGAGACGAACTCGGTGAAGAACCAGTGCCCGCCTTGGCTGGCGTCGTAGACGCACGAGATGTCTCCGCCACTGCTCCAGCCCAGGCCGGTGAGCCCCATCACGGCGTCCAGGGAGATGACCTGCGAAACCCGCTGCAGGGCCGTGTTGAAGATCAGGATCTCCCCGACGTTGTCATCCTCGACCACGTACCCGTGGCCGGCGCACAGGCCTTGGTCCGGGGGTTCGATGTCGCTGAAGATGTTTGTGGTGTGCGTGGCACTGTCGACCGCGTCGATGCCCTTCACGCCCACGGCACCGCCCGACGATGTACTAACGGAGTCGCAGCCCGTACCTGGGCAGCCGATGATCGGAGGCGGAGGATCCTCAGAGGACTTTGCCCCAGGCTGCCTCAGCGGAATGACGTTCGCCGGTAGCGGGCCGGTGGATGAGTCGCTCCTCGCGGCCGCTGAGTCCGTAGATGGGTCGTTGCCCGACGAGAGGCTGGTGTGGATGGGCCCGCTGAGCAGAGAGCAGCCTGCGGTGTTGCAGCCGGTGGCCGCCGGGCCGACGAAGGTCGGCTTGGAGTCCCCCAGGCTCGATGTGCTCGGTGCAGCGGGAGCCGTCCTGGCGGCTGTGGCCGCCGTCGCTCCCACCGGGGCGATGGCCAAACCGACAATTATCGCAGGTATGGACAAAATGGATAGAAGTGCAGCTCTCCGCATAACGCTCTCCTTCTTCGGCCGATTCCCGGCGACCGCACCTTGGGCACATTCCCCCACTGGCGGACTCAGCGTGAGATGTATTTCTGCAGCACCGGGCCATACGGCGCCTTATCTTCCTCGCGAACGTCACTGCGGTTGCGGCAAGGCGCGCAAATGATGCTAAATCTTGACTTCAACCGGACAATGTTTAAACGGTTACCTTAATTGGACATTGCCTGATTTAATGCCCCAGATCGTACACCTCATGGATCACATAAGATTCTTTTAACTACTAGAACATCGTGAGTAACACATGTTGCGCTGGGCGGCCGTTCGGTTACCGGTCGATGCTTAAGGGCTGTTGGCCGCGGGCTTCCCCGCCACATACCGGGCGACCGACTCAGGCGGGCGGGGGTCCAAGCGGGCTGGGGCGAGGTCATCGGCGGCGGGCATTCCCGGTGTAGCGCCAGTTTTCGCGGTCTCCGGCCCCCGCAGGAGCCGCCGAGAATACGCTGCGGGTGTGAACACGCAAGGGCGGCACATCACCGCAAAGGCGGCGCTGGCCGCGATGACCGGGCTCGCCTTGGCCGGATGCAGCACGTCCGCCAGCACATCGACTTCCGGACCCGCGACGGCCAGCAGCGCCGCGACCTCAGGGTCAGCGGCGAACTCGCGCGTGACCTCGGGCCCGAGCGCAAGTTCGGCTCCGGGCGTCGTCCCGGCCGCGGCGCTGCAGTTCCCAGTCGCGGTCGGGTACTCCTGGGTGTACTCCTCGGCCGCGCCGTCGGTCGGATCGACGAGCACGATAACCGACAAGGTGCTGTCCGTGACGCAGGTGGCCACCGGCCACAAGGTCGCCGAGTCCTACACCAACAGCCTGTCGTCAACCACGGTGCGCAATTCCTATGTCTTCCACTCGGACGGATCCATCACGCTGCCGCTGAACCAGATGAGCGGCGGGACGGTGTCGAGTCCGACCGGCGGCATCGTCCTGCCGCCGGCGGCGGTGATCGCGTCGGGCCAGCCGTACAGGTACATCCTGACGATCGGGTTCAAGGAGGCCGGCCAGAAGCTGACCGAGACCGCGCACGTCACGATCCAGGGTGCGGGCACGGCGATGGTCACCGTCCCGGCCGGCACCTTCCGGGCCACCATCATCAACATGACCATGGCCTGGACCGTGGCCACGTACACGGTGACCATCGAGATCAAGGACTGGTTCGCGAACGGCACGGGCACGGTGAAATCCGAAGCGCTGATCCGCGAGGCCGGCCTGAACGAGGTCGCCTCGACCGAGGTACTGGAGTCTTTCACCAAGGGCTGACCGGATCAGCCCGGGCGCGTGATTCCCGGTATGCCATAGTTCCCGCATGACCGTGTTTGACGATCTGGGCGCGGAGCAGGACAGGCTGGAGGACATCCTCGCCGGGCTTGATGAGGCGCAGTGGCTGGCGCCGTCGGCGGCGGAGGGATGGACGGTCACCGACGTGGTGCTGCACCTGGCCCAGTCGGAGGAGGCGGTCCAGGCCACGATGACGGGCGGCGGCCTGCGGACGGGGTTGGCCGCGGCGAGCGGGCACAGCATGGACGAGCGCGCCGACGCGGCGGTCCGGGCCGAACGGGATGCGCCGGCGGAGGTGTTCGGGCGGTGGCGGCGGGCCCGGCGCGCCGCGATGGCCGCGCTGGCCGCCGGCGATCCCGACCATCCGGTCATCTGGGTGACCGGGCCGGTCAAGCCGGCCACGCTCGCCACGACGCGGCTGGCCGAGCACTGGGCGCACGGTCTGGATATCACCGGGCCGCTCGGGGTGGAGTTTCCTGATACGGATCGGCTGCGGCACATCGCCTGGCTGGCGCACCGGACGCTGCCGTACGCGCTGGCCGTCGCGGGCGAGTCGCCGACCGTGGCGGTGCGGTGCGAGCTGACCGACCCGGGCGGATCGGAGACCTGGCGGTACGGCCCGGCGGACGCCGAGTCGGCGATTACCGGGCCCGCCGGGGAGTTCTGCCGGGTGGCCGTGCGCCGCCTGGCCCCGGCCGACGCCAGGCTGACCGTGACCGGCCCGCACGGGGCCACGGCGTTGCGTGTGCTGCGGACCTACGCCGAATAGACGGGCGCTGGGGCACCCAACGACCGATAGACGGGAGCTGGGGCACCCAACGCCCGATCGTGCGGGTCGTCACGGGCGGGAGGGGAGCATCACGGCGGGCAGCGTCACGGGCGGGGACGGGAGCATTAGGGCGGGCAGCGTCACGGGCGCGGGTGGCGGCCGAGGACGAGGACGCCGGCCGTGGTGAAGAAGCCGCCGTTGCCGAGGACGACGCTGATGTCGGGGGGGCCGACCTGGGCGGCGGCTTCGCCGCGGACCTGCCGGACAGCCTCGAGGATGGCGAACATGCCGTACATCCCGGTGTGGGTGTAGGACAGGCCGCCGCCGTTGGTGTTCAGCGGCAGGCTCCCGCCGGGTTCGGTGTGGCCGTCGGCGATGAACGCGCCGGCCTCGCCGCGGGCGACGAAGCCGAGGGCCTCCAGGCCGTAGATCGGGACGTGCGCGAACGCGTCGTAGATCATCAGGTGACCGACGTCGGCGGGGCCGATCCCGGCCTCGGCGAAGGCGTCCCGGCCGGCCAGCCGGAAGGCCTGCGAGTCGGTGAAGTCGGCCATCTGCGAGATCAGCGGGGTCTCGGACGACTCGCCGGTGCCGACGACGTGCACGGCGGGCTTGGGGAACTCGCCCGCGCGGTCGGCGGAGGTGATGACCAGCGCGCCGCCGCCGTCGGTGACCAGGCAGCATTCGAGCAGGTGGAAGGGGTAGGCGATCATCCGCGAGGCCAGGACGTCGTCGACGGTGATCGGGTCGCGGTAGGCCGCGCGGGGGTTCTTGGCCGCCCACCGGCGCTGCGCGACCGCGACGTAGGCGAGCTGTTCGTGGGTGAGCCCGAAGTCCTTCATGTACCGCAGCGCGGGGATGGTGAACGTGGTCGTGGCGCCGAACGTGCCGTACGGCGCCTCGAACTGCCCCGCCGGCGAGGACGGGGCGCCGCGGTACGGCGTGGCGCCGACGCGGGAGCGCCCGGACTCGCCGTGGGTGACCAGCACGGTCCGGGCGTACCCGGCCCTGATGGCCGCCGCCGCGTGCCTGACGTGCAGCAGGAACGAGGTGCCGCCGACCCCGGTGCCGTCGATCCAGCGCGGGACGATGCCGAGCGCGTGCGCGACCTGGACCGGGCCTGGCGATGAAACGGTGGCGATCCCGTCGATGTCCCTCAGGTGCAGCCCGGCGTCGCGGACCGCGTTGACCGCGGCCTCCAGGTGCAGGGCCAGCGTGGAGTGGCCGGGCAGCCTGCCGACCTGGTCGGTCTCGGCCGCACCCGCGATGATGACGCCCGGCGCGCCGCTCACGGGGCCGACCCTTCCCGGGCGGGCGTGAACATAGGCAGGTACACGTCCCCGCGCGGCTCGAACGTGACGCGTAGCGGCATGTCGAGCACCAGGGCCTCCGGGGTATTCGGCACGCCGACCAGGTTGGTCATCATCCGGGGCCCTTCGGCCAGTTCGACCACGGCGATGGCGTAGGGGGCGTCTTCCTGGAAGCCGGGGGCGGGCCGGTGGTTGATCACGTAGGAGTACAGCGTGGCGTAACCGCTGGCGGTGAACCACTCGATGTTGACCGAGCCGCACGCCGGGCAGACGGGGCGCGGGTAGAAGTAGGCCTGCCCGCAGTCGGTACAGCGCTGAAGGCGCAGTTCGCCCGCGGCGCACCCGTCCCAGAACGGCTGCGTCTCGGGGGTGGGGTGGGGAACGGGCTTGGTCTCTGGGGTGGGCTCGGGGACCGGCTTTCCAGTCGGCACGGGCATCCTCACGACCGCCCGAGCATCGGCCCGAACGAGCGCTCGACCTGCTCCGCCAGCGCGTCGAGCGACCAGGGTGCGGTGCCGATCACCCGGATCACCGGCTGCGGGTTGTTGTATAGGGCGACCTCGTACCCCATGGCGTGCACGATCCGCCCGGTGATCCAGCCGGATCGCTCGCTGGCCAGGTAGGCCACGAGCGGGGCCACGTTGTCCGGCGAGCGCTCGTCGGCGGCGGTCGTCCCGGCCCGGCGCCGCTCGTCCGGGACCGATTCGGTCATCCGCGTGGCCGCGCCCGGCGAGACGGCGTTGACCGTCACCCCGTACCTGGCCAGCGAGTTGGCGGCCGAGTAGGTCAGGCCGACGATGCCCATCTTGGCCGCCGCGTAGTTCGGCTGCCCGGGGCTGCCGTGCAGCCCGGAGACCGACGTGAAGTTGATGATCCGGTTCTGGGCCGATTCGTCGCGCTGCTCGCGCCAGTACGCCGCGGCGAACTTCGTGGTGTTGAACGTGCCCTTGAGGTGGACGCGGATCACGTCGTCCCACTCCTGCTCGGTCATGTTGAAGACCATCCGGTCCCGCAGGATGCCTGCCGTGTTGACCAGGACGTCGAGCCGCCCGAACTCGGCGATCGCGGTCTTGACCAGGTCTGCGGCGGCCGCGTGATCGGACACGTCGGCGCCGTTGGGCAGCGCGGTGCCGCCCTGGCTGGCGATCTCGTCGGCCACCTGCCGCGCGGGCGCCGCATCGGCGCCCGAACCGTCGAGCGCGCCGCCGAGGTCGTTGACCACCACGCAGGCCCCCTCGCGGGCCAGCAGCAGCGCCACCGACCTGCCGATGCCGCGGCCGGCGCCGGTCACGATTACGACCCGACCGTCCAGGGTTCCCATGGCGCCGCCCTGGCCTTCCTGCCCGTAGGCTGCCGGTCCTTGAGGAGCATTAGAATGATCTTCTGGAATTACCTTCTAAGCCGAACGACGCGCGTGTCAAGCTCCGGCGGGCGGACCGCCCCGGCGTGACCGCCGGCACGAGGTGAGGATAGCGCGCCCCGGGACCGGCGCGCGGATCGGTGAGGGACGCGATGGGCAAGCAGTCACCCGCCCGGGCGGACCGGCTCGAGGCGGGGGCCGCTGAGGCGGGGGCCGCTGAGGCGGGGGCCGGCGGTTCGTGGCAGTGGGGTAGCACCCCGAAGACGAGGCGAGCCTTGCTCGAGGCGGCGCGGCAGGTGTTCACCGAGCAGGGGTACGCCCAGACCAGCATCGCGGACGTGGTGGAGCGGGCCTCCTCGAGCGTGGGCAGCCTGTACCACCACTTCGGCGGCAAGAGCGAGCTGTTCCTGGCCCTGTGGCACGAGCACCAGCGGACCTACGAGGAGGCGGCCAGCAAGGCGGTGGCCCGGCTGCGGAAGGCGGGCGAGACCGACACCACCGAGCTGTTCTGCGCCGGGGCGCGGGCGTTCCTCGAAGGCAGCTGGCTGCGCCGGGACCTGACGCTGCTGTTCTCCTCGGGGGACGGCCCGCCCGACTTCGAGGTGGCCAAGCGCCGGCGCGGCAGCGAGTGGGTGGCCCAGAACGACGTCTTGCTCGGATTGGCCGATGCCCCGTTCGATCGTTTGTACGCGACGATGCTCACCAGCTTGATCGGTGAGGGCGCCCGCCAGGTGGCCAGCGCGCCGAACCGCAGGCAGGCCAACCAGGTGATCGAGGCGATCCTCGACTACGCCAGGCGGTTGCTGGTCCCGGGCCCGTGGCGCCCCGAGGGCTTGACAACCTGACCGCTGGCGAGATTCGATTCAATCGCACCTAGAATCGGATTCTAGGATTGAGGACCAGAACTGGGGCGTCTATGGAACTTGACCTCGGCCCCGAGATCGAGCAGTTCCGCGGCGAGTTGCGGGACTGGATAGCGGCCCACGCGCCGCCCGCGCTGGCCGGCCTCGTCGACTGGGGGTCGGCGATGACCACCGGCGGCTACCGGGCCCAGGGGCTGGCGCAGGCGCTGGCCCACCCGGCGTACGCCGAATGGGAGCGCGCGCTGGCGCAGGCCAGGCTCATCTGCCCGCAGTGGCCGGCGGAGTTCGGCGGGCAGGGCATGGACGCGGTACGGCTCGCGGTGCTGAACGAGGAGTTCCACCGGGCTGGCGTGCCGCGGGTGATCCGGGGCATGGGCGAGGCCCTGGTGGGCCCCTCGGTGATCGTGCACGGCACGCAGGAACAGCGCGAGTACTTCCTGCCGCGCATCTTGTCCGGCCAGGACGTCTACTGCCAGGGCTTCTCCGAGCCCGAACACGGATCCGACCTCGCCGCGGTGGAGACCAGGGGCGAAGTAGACGGCGACGAGATCGTCGTCACCGGGCAGAAGCTGTGGACCTCGGGCGCGGCCCGGGCGACGATGATGTTCGTCCTGTGCCGGACCGATCCGCGCGCGCCCAAGCACGAGGGCCTGTCGTACGTGCTGATCCCGTTTACCGGGCCGCAGGTCCAGTACCGGCCGATCCGGCAGCTATCCGGGGCCGCGGAGTTCGCCGAGGATTTCCTCGACGGCGTGCGCGCGCCGCTGTTCAACGTGATCGGCGGGCTGAACAACGGGTGGCGGGTGGCCATGACCACGCTCGGCCACGAGCGCGGCGGCTCGGCGACCGTCCAGCACCTGCGGTACGAGAGGGAGTTCTGGGACCTGGCCGAGACGGCGCGCAAGCGCGGCCGGATCGACGACCCGCTGGTGCGGCAGCAACTGGCGCAGGCCTACACCCGGGTCCAGCTCATGCGGTTCAACGGGCTGCGGACGCTGGCCCAGGTGGCCTCCGGGCGGCCGCCCGGGCCGGAGGCCTCGATCACCAAGCTGTTCTGGAGCGAGTACCACAAGTGGCTCGGCGAGATCGCGATGGGCATCATCGGCGCCGACGGCCTGCTCCGCCCGGACGGGGACGGCTACCCGACGTCGGACTGGCAGAACGTCTTCCTTTCCAGCAAGGCCGGCACCATCTACTCGGGCACCAGCGAGATCCAGCGCGGCATCATCGGCGAGCGAGCGCTCGGCCTGCCCAAGGAGCCGCGGGTGGCGAACTGATGGGCGACCACCTCGCTCGTGTGGACCCGGAGCGGCTGCGGGAGTTCTTCGCGCCGCGCAGCCTGGCCGTGGTGGGCGCCTCGGATACCTCGGGCTGGGCGCAGTTCCTCGCGGCCAGCAGCGCCGCCACCGGTTTCTCCGGACCGCTGATCCCGGTCCACCCGAAGCACGACACGGTGTTCGGCAGGCCGGCCGTGCGCAACCTGCGCGACCTGGGCGAGCCCGTGGACCTGGCGTTCATCATGGTGCCAGCGCACGCGGTCCCTGACGTCATCGACGACGCGGGCGCGGCGGGGGTCCGCAACGCGATCGTGCTCGCCGGCGGGTACGGCGAGGTGGGCCGCGAGGGGCTGGAGGAACAGGCCAGGCTGGTCGCGCAGGCCGCCGGGCACGGGATCGTCCTGCTCGGGCCCAACTGCCTGGGGTTCCTGAACGCCCACGCGCGCGCCGGGCCGTTCGCGCTGACGATCCCGCTCCCGCTTCGCCCCGGGCCGGTCGGCCTGGCCCTGCAGAGCGGCGCGCTGGCCAGCGTGATGCTGGCCTTCGCCCGGTCCCGGGCGATCGGGGTGAGCACCGTGGTCAGCCTGGGCAACGAGTCGATGATCGGGACCGCCGACGTGCTCGACTACCTGGTGGCCGACGAGCAGACCCGCGTGATCTGCCTGTTCCTGGAGGAGATCAGGGAGCCTGACCGGTTCGCCCGGGCCGCAAAGGCTGCAGCGTCGGCCGGCAAGCCGATCGTGGCGCTCAAGTCCGGGTCGAGCCCGGTCGGCCAGGCGACGGCGCTGGCGCACACCGGCTCGATCGCGGGCGACGACGCCGTGGTGGACGCCGTGTTCCGCCGGTACAACGTGATCAGGGTGACCAGCATCGAGGAGTTGCTCAGCACGGCCGGGCTGCTCGGCTACGACCGGTGGCCGAAAGGCCGGCGGATGGGCGTGGTGACGGCCTCGGGCGGAGCCTGCGGGATCATCGCCGACCGGGCCAGCGCGCAGGGCATCGCGATCCCGCCGTTCGCGGCGAGTACGGTCGAGGCGATCAGGGCGCACCTGCCGGCGTTCGCCGTCGCCTGCAACCCGCTCGACGTGACCGGGTACATACTGGCCAACCCGCGGACCGAGGCGCTGACCGCCGTCGATCACGCGCTCGACGCGGCGCTGGCCGACCCCGGCCTGGACTTCGTGCTGTTCAACGGGCTGACCCTCCCCGACGCGCGGCCGCCGAACGAGGTCGCGGCCGGCAGGCTCGAGGAGCGCGCGCGCTGGCTCGGCGAGCGTATGGCCGACGCGGCGATCCCGGTCATCCCGGTCGGCTCGACCTGCGTCGACGTGTCCGGCTACGGCCGGGAACTGCTCGGCGCGAACGACATCCACCTGCTCGGCGGGTTCGAGCAGGGGGTACAGGCCCTGGGCAACGCGCTGCGCTGGCTGGAGAACCGGACGTCCGCCGCCCCGGCCCCGGCGCGGGCGGGCGCCCCTGGTGACGCCGTTCGGGATAAATATGGCCTTGATCAGGACGGGCCGTGGTCCGAGGCCGCGGCCCGCGACCTGGTCGCTTCCTGCGGCGTGCCGCTGGTGCCCGCGGAGCTGGTCACCTCGGCCGACGAGGCGGCGCGGGCGGCCGCACGGATCGGGTGGCCGGTGGCGCTCAAGGTGTGCGCGGCGCAGATCACCCACAAGTCCGATATCGGCGGCGTCGCGCTCGGCCTGCGCGGCGAGGCGGAGGTCAGGGACGCCTACCGGCGGGTGCGGGCCGCCGGGGAGGCCGTGCCCGGGGCCGTCATCGACGGGGTGCTCGTGATGCCGATGCGGGCCGGCGGGGTGGAGCTGCTGGCCGGGGTGACGGTGGACCGGACGTTCGGCCCGGTGCTCGCGGTCGGGCTCGGCGGCGTCTGGACCGAGTTGCTGGCCGACACCAGCCTGCGCCTGCTCCCGGTGACGCGCGAAGAGGTCAGGCGGATGCTCGGCGAACTGCGCGGCGCCCCGCTGCTGAGCGGCGCCCGCGGGACCCGTCCCGCCGACCTCGACCTGGTGGCGCGGGCCATCACCAGCGTGTGCGCCGCGGCCAACTCGCTCGACGGGTCACTGCGCGCGCTGGAGGTCAACCCGCTGTGGGTGGACGGGGACCGGGTCGAGGCGCTGGACGTGCTCGTCGTGACCGGGCCGCCGGCTGAGAAGGGAGCGGACCCATGAACCTGGGAGTCAGCGCGGAGCAGCGGGAACTGCGTGATTCTGTGCGCCGGTTCCTGGCCGAGCGAGCCCCGCTGCCGCGGGTCCGCGAGCTGATGGACACGGCGGACGCCATGGACATCGGCGTCTGGAGGCAGGCCGCAGACCAGCTCGGCCTGCAGGGCATCGCGATCGGAGAGGAGTACGGCGGCGCGGGCTTCTCGTTCGCCGAGCAGGCCATCGTGCTCGAGGAACTCGGCGGCGCCCTGTACACCGGGCCGTACCTGGCCAGCGCGGTGCTGGCCGCGACCGCGTTGGGCGCGAGCGAGGACGAGGGCGCCCGGCGCGACCTGCTGCCCGGGATCGCGTCGGGCGAGAGGGTCGCCACGCTGGCGTTCACCGAGGACGACGGATCCTGGGGCCCCGACGCGGTCCGGCTGGCCGCGGTGAAGAACGGGCACGGCTGGCGGCTCGACGGGCACAAGAGCTTCGTCCTCGACGGGCACGGCGCGGACCTGATCCTGGCGGTCGCCGTCACCGACGCCGGCTCATCGGGGCCGGCTGCCCTGTCGCTGTTCGCGGTCGACGGGGCTGCCGCCGGGCTCGGCCGCCGGATCCTGCCCACGCTGGACCAGACCAGGAGGCTGGCCCGGTGCGAGTTCGGCGACGTGCCCGCGCGGCTGATCGGCTCGCCCGGCGCGGGCCGGGCCGTGCTCGAGCACACGCTCGACGTGGCCGCCATCGCGCTGGCCGCCGAGCAGCTCGGCGGCGCGCAGCGCGCCCTGGACATGGCGGTCGGGTACGCCAAGGTCAGGCAGCAGTTCGGCCGGGCGATCGGGAGCTTCCAGGCGAT
>Ga0187812_1000550_pt1 | contig 13193 bp, 8 predicted proteins | sample NC_S_2_FD_130582 | JGI IMG/M metagenome (GOLD analysis project Ga0187812, IMG submission 130582) | Wetland sediment microbial communities from Neuse River Estuary, North Carolina, USA - ASW-S_2 | ecosystem: Environmental > Aquatic > Freshwater > Wetlands > Sediment | place: USA: North Carolina... | reverse complement strand
CGGCCGCGGCTTTACGGCCTGGCGGGGGCGGGGGCGCATCATGGCGAACGCGACTTTAAGAATGCCGTAGGCTGAAAAGATTCCGAATGCCATCGCGGCAATGCATGCGCAAATGAGCATTGCCAGGTTCAACAGGTCCGCCATTCAATCCGCCTTGGTCAACTGGAGCGCCGGGGGGATGCCGAGCGATACACTTCCGCACGGCCTGACAATTACAATGATGCGATTGTCGCAGAAGATGCTGCCGCGTTGACCCCTATTTCTATTTATCAATAGAATACCTCTAAGAGCGATTTTTCTCGGTGAATTCTGGGTTACGGCGATTTGCCGTCCCTGAGCCACCGGCCGGCCCACCGCTTCTGACTGCCCCATCATGTCGATCACACACATTTCGGTGCGCGGGGCGCGCCAGCATAACCTGCGCGACATCAGCGTGCGCATTCCCCGCAACTCGCTCACGGTGGTGACCGGGCTATCCGGCTCCGGCAAAAGCTCGCTGGCCTTCGACACCATCTACGCCGAGGGGCAGCGCCGGTACGTGGAGACGCTCTCGGCCTACGCGCGGCAGTTCCTTGACCAGATCGAGCGGCCGGATGTGGATTCGATCGAGGGGCTTAGCCCCGCAATCTCCATCGAGCAGAAGACCACCAGCCGCAGCCCGCGCTCGACCGTGGGCACCATTACCGAGATCTACGACTACCTGCGCCTGCTGTTCGCGAGCGTCGGCATCCCCCACTGCCCCAACTGCGGCCGGCCCATCACCCGGCAGACGGCCGAGCAGATCGTCCAGCGGGTGATGGAGATGGGCCGCGGCGAACGGGTGACGGTGATGGCGCCGGTCGTCAGGGGGCGCAAGGGCGAGTTTAAGGACTTGCTGGATGAGATTGACCAGCAAGGGTTTCGGGCGCGCGTGGACGGCGAGATGCGCGACCTTTCAGAGCCCGTACTGCTCGACCGGCGCAAGAACCACACCATCGAGGCGATTATCGACCGGGTGCTGTTGAAGGCCCCCACAGAATCGGGCGCCCCATCCTTGCCGACAGCTCCATCGCCCGCAAGGGTGGGAAATCCAGACTCCGGCAAGCCCTCCGTGGAAAAACGCCTGGAGCAGGCCATCTCGAAGGCCCTGCAGATGGCCAACGGGCTGGTGCTCATCGCGCCGGGCAATATTGGGCAAGGGGGCGAGGAGCAGTTGTTTTCGTCCTCGATGGCCTGCCCCGATTGCGGGCTCGACGTGCCCAAGCTGGAGCCGCGCAGCTTCTCGTTCAACTCGACCTTCGGCGCCTGCCCGGAGTGCCACGGCCTGGGCTCGCTCTACGACTTCGATCCGGCCAAGGTGATCACCGACTGGTCAAAGCCGCTGCTCGACGGCGGGCTCGGGCCCGGCTCGGCCTCGCAATACCTGCTTCGGCTCATCCAGCTTGCGGCGGAGCGGTACAAGATCGACCTGAAAACGCCGCTCGAGGACCTGCCGCCGAAGCAGCAACACATCCTCGTCTACGGGCCACCGAAGGGCGAGGCGCCGCGGACCGGCTTCCACGGAATCCTGGCCTATCTGCGTGACACCATCGAAGAAGTGCGCAGCGAGGGCTATCGCGAGTACATGATGGGCTTCATGTCGGCGACGCCCTGCCCGGCGTGCCGCGGCAGGCGGTTGCGGCCGGAGTCGCTGGCCGTGAAGGTCGGCGGCCTCTCCATCGCCGACTTCACTGCCCTGCCGTTGAACCGCGCGCTTTCCGCGGCCATCAATCTCGAGTTCACCGAGCGCGAGGCGCTGGTCGCCGAGCGTATCCGCCGCGAAGTGGTCGAGCGGCTGGAGTTTCTGTGCGCGGTGGGGCTCAATTATCTTTCGCTCAACCGCAACGCGGCTACGCTTTCGGGCGGCGAAGGACAGCGCATCCGGCTGGCCACGCAGATCGGTTCGCGGTTGCGCGGCGTGCTTTATGTGCTCGACGAGCCATCGATCGGACTGCATCAGCGCGACAACAACCGGCTGATCGAAGCGCTGGAGCGGCTGCGCGACCTGGGCAATACGGTGCTGGTTGTCGAGCACGATGAGGACACGATCCGCCACGCGGATTATGTTCTTGACCTTGGACCAGGGGCTGGGCGGTTAGGGGGTCACGTCGTCGCCGAAGGCACGCCGGAACAGATCATGGCCAGCCCGGCATCGCTCACCGGCCGCTACCTGAGCGGCGCGGCCAGCATGATCCAGCGCGACAAGCCGCGGCCGCTCTCCGGCAAGTGGCTCACCGTGACCGGCGCGCGCGAACACAATCTACAGGACGTAACCATCCGCGTGCCGCTGGGCGTGATGACGGTGGTGACCGGCGTGAGCGGCAGCGGCAAGAGCACGCTGGTGAACGATATTCTTTACCGCTCGCTGGCCAGGCAGATTTACGGCTCGCGCGAGGAGCCGGGTGCGCACGACGAGTTGACCGGCGCGGAGCAGATCGACAAGGTGATCCGCATCGACCAGTCGCCCATCGGGCGCACACCGCGGTCGAATCCGGCCACCTACACGCAGGTGTTTTCGCCCATCCGTGATTTGTTTGCCATGCTGCCGGAGTCGCGCGAGCGCGGCTACAAGCCTGGGCGCTTCAGCTTCAACGTGACCGGCGGACGGTGCGAGGCCTGCCAGGGCGACGGCCAGCGGCGCATCGAGATGAACTTTATGCCCGATGTGTACGTGCAGTGCGAGGTGTGCAACGGCCGCCGCTACAACCAGGAAACGCTGGCGGTAAAGTTTCACGGGCACTCCATCGCCGACATTCTCGACCTGACCATCGAGGATGCGCTGCCGTTGCTCAAGGACGTGCCGCAGGTGCGGCAGAAGCTGCAAACGCTCGTCGACGTGGGACTGGGCTACGTCCATCTTGGGCAGAGCGCAACCACTCTCTCCGGCGGCGAGGCGCAGCGCATGAAGCTGGCGCGCGAGCTCTCCAAGCGCCAGACCGGGCGCACGCTCTACCTGCTCGACGAGCCGACCACGGGGCTGCACTTCGACGATGTGCGCAAGCTGCTGGAGGTGCTGCACCGGTTGACTGACCTGGGCAACTCGGTGATGATCATCGAGCACAACATGGACGTGATTCGCAATGCGGACTGGGTCATCGATCTGGGCCCGGAGGGCGGCGAGGACGGGGGTCGCGTGATTGGGCAGGGACGGCCGGCAAAGATCGCAGCCACGCCTGAGTCGTACACCGGTCAATTTCTGCGGCGGTATTACACGTCGAGCAACGGGAAGCTGCTGGAAGCCGAGGCGGACGAGGAGATAGTTCCTGCATCGAACGGGGGAAAAACGGAGAGCGCAGAAACCGGGCCGCTCGCTCCGATGAGCCGGAAATCGGCAAAGCCGGGCCGCCGCAACGGCAATGCGAAGGGCCGCATAAAAAAGACAGGACGCCCATGACCAGTTCGCCTGAATATCAGCAGCACGATCCGTCGATGCCGCTGCAGGAGCCTGCGCCGCCCAGCGCGCCCGAATCGACCTTCGCAATCGACCCTGCCGCGGTCTATCGCCCCGCCGCGGAGCCGACCCTCTTTCAGCAATACGAGCCTCTCCCGCCGCCTCCCCAGCGCATCCCTAACTTTGGCCACCTGCTCCTGCTGGCTGTACTCATCGGTTTTAGCCTTCTCTGCACCGGCATCCTCACGCAGATTGCGCTGCACCAGCATCTCTTGGGCATTACCACGGTGCAACGGGCCGAATCCGACATCCACTACACGCTGGGCAGCGAGGCGCTCCTCTATCTGTTCACGTTGGCCGAGTGCCTCATCGTGTTTCCGCTGGTCTGGCACAAGGGATTTTTTACGGGCGTGCAATGGAATGCAGCAACCGCCTTTCGACTGCGCTGGCGGCTGTTCAGCGCGGCCGGGCTCTGCTTTGTGCTGGCCGTCGTCGATAGTCTGGTCGTTCCAGGACCGTCGAATGCGCCGATCGAAAAGATCTTCCACGCGCCGGAAGCCGCGTGGTTTCTTTTCGCTTTTGGCATCACCTTCGCGCCCTTTTTCGAAGAGACCTTCTTCCGCGGATTTCTGCTGCCGGCCATGTGCACGGCCTACGACTGGATTGTCGAAAAGACCACGCTTCGGCCTCGGCTGCCGCTCACGGACAACGGCCATCCGCAATGGTCGATACCCGCAATGGTGGTTGGCGCCATCGCCACCAGCATCCCCTTCGCCGCCATGCATGCCGAACAGACCGGCTACTCCATCGGGCCGTTTTTGCTGCTGGTGGAGGTGAGCCTGGTGCTCTGCGCCATCCGGCTGAGCACGCGCTCGCTGGCCGCGAGCGTCGTGGTCCACGCCAGCTACAACTTCATGCTCTTCGCGATTATGCTCATCGGGACGCACGGATTCCGGCATCTCGAGAAGATGTGAACTATCCCTTCAATACCTCGTCGATGGTCAGAATATCGACCAGCCCGTTGCAACCGTAAAGAGCTGGCAGGATGCGCTCGGCAGGATAGATACGGCGGAGTTGCGCCACCTTATCGGTGCCGGCGCGATAGGCGGGCAGATACATGCGGCCCAGCAGCGGATGCCGCCCCCACGCACCGGAAAGCTTATCGGCGCGCTCTTCGGTCACCAGGAAATCGCGGCGCAGCGTGGCGGCCACTTCTTTCTGTTCCCTGCCCTCGCCCCAGGTCATGTACGAAGACTGGTTCTTGGCGTCGTCCTGCAGCAGAGCCAGCAGCACGCCGATCTGGAGGTCTTCGTCGGGGAGCTGGTCGAGCTCGATCACACCGTAGGCAATCAGGATCGCGTTGTTGGCAATGCCCTCGAAGAGCGTGGCGGCGCGGGTGTTCATGGTGAGCACCGTGGCCTCGAAGCCAGCCTTGCCGCGCACGTAGAGGTCCTGCAGATACGCGAACGTGGTCACGTGGCCGGGTACGACCTCGTGGCTCACCAGTTGCTCGAATTCCGGATACGAGATTTGCAGTGAAGCATTGATCTCGTAAGAAGCTTCGTACTTTGGCGCGCCGTTCTCGCGCGCCCGTCCCAGGTAGTTCATGGAGCCGGAGAACCAGGCGTCTTTAATGGGCAGGAAATCGATATTGGCGCGCGGCACGCGCGCCAGCTCCGGCGGAAGATAGGGGACGAGATTCTTTGCGCTCAGGTTGTCAAAGTGCGCGATGACCGCCGCGCCCAGCGCCTTGACCGAGGCCATGGGCGAGACGCGCTCGCGGCGCCACGCGTCGACGGCGTTGAGCAGCGCTCCATCGCCGGAGGTTTTGTGGCCGGCGCGGCCCAGCAATTCGGCAACCCGCTCGCGCTTGGCCTGTGGGCGCGATGGCTCGGGCGGCTTGCCAGTCGATGCTTCGACCGCGCGGGCATACGGAACCGGATCTCCTTTGCCGAGGACTTCCATGGCCAGGTCCCACATGACTTCAAGACAGATGGCAAGGCCATTGAAATAGGCCCCGCGCAGGCCGCCGGCTTTGCGCGCTTCCTCACGTACACCGGCGATTGCTGCGGGAAGGTCGACGTGGCGCAGGTAGGCTTCCACGGCCTCGCGATCGACGGCCTTGCCGGTCACGCCGCCCGTCTCGCGCAGGCGCGCCGCGGCGGAATGCGTGTGAGCCACCGGCAACGGCTCGTCGGAGAACCACGAATCGGCGATAAAGCGCCCTGTGCCTGAGGCGCACATCACGTCGCCGCCCCACAACGTGTCGATACCCAGAACCGCGTCCGCAATGTACTTCCCTGCCTGATCCATTACTTACTCCTCCCCTTCGCGCTTCTGCGCGCGGAACCATACGTAGATACAAAGACTGGCGAACAACAACGCCGAAACCGTCTGCGACACCGGATCGAAATTGTAGAACGGCGTCTGAATGAGATTTTCGCGGAAGCCGGGAATGAGCCGAAGCGACGCGCCCAGCACCCCGCCGAGCGCTCCTCCGGCCATCAGCCCGGAGGCCAGAATCACGCCGCGCTCGCGGATGCGCCGGCCGCGTTCGCCGCCGGCCGACGCGGCGCGCTTGTTGAGGAAGTGCGAGAGAATGCCGCCGGTGAGGATGGGCGTAGTCAGATTGAGCGGCAGGTACATGCCCAGCGCAAACACCAGCGAGGATTTGCCCAGCATCTCCATCACCACGGTCATCATGGCGCCGATGCCGAAGAGCATATATGTGACCGGCTGGCGGCTCATGAATGCGACAACCAGCGCCTTCATGATGGAGGCCTGGGGGGCGGCGAGCATGGGACGCGAGTCGCCTGCTGCTATTTCGCCAAACTGGTAGGTGTGCGCCAGCATCACGATGGTGAGGCCTGCTGCCGCCGCCGCGGCAAGCACGCCAATAAACTTGACCCTCTCCTGCGCGGCGGGCGTCGAGCCGATCCAGTAGCCGGCTTTGAGGTCGGTGATGAACTGGCCGGAGACGCACAGCGCGCTGCATACCATGCCGGCGATGGCCATGACAAAGAACATGCCGGTAGTGCCGGAGAGGCCAAAGCGCAGCAGCACCACGGAAGCGATGATGACCGTGAGCATGGTCATTCCGGAGGCGGGATTGTTGGCCGTGGTGGCGATTGCGTTTGCCGCCACCGAAGCGAAGAAGAAGGCAAAGAGCAGCGTGAGAACCAGCCCCCAGATCAGGACCGTCCACGACACATGGAATCTTCCAAAGAAGATGGCGACGGCGAGCGAGGTGAGGACGAGACCCAGCAGAATCGCGATGACCGGGATGTCGCGGTCGGTGCGCTCCGGCAGTGCGGCTTCGCTGTGGCGGAAGGCCTTGAGCGCGATACCGAAGGAGCCGGCGATGACGCGCAGCGATTTAAAGACGCCAAGAATGCCGGCGCTGGCGATGGCCCCCACGCCGATAAAGCGCACGTAGTTCGCGTAGATCTCGGCCGCGGTCATGCTGGCTACCGGCGTCGTGCCCGGGTACACGGGTGTATTCATGTGGCTGCCGAGAAACCACACCAGCGGAACGAGCACGAAGTTCGACAGAATGCCGCCGGCGCAGAAGACGATGGCGCTGCGCAGGCCCATCACGTAGCCGAGGCCGAGGATAAAGCCGATGGCATCGAAACTGAAGACCATCCTTCCGCGATCGGCTAGGCCGCGCACCAGCGGAATGAATTGCAGGTTCAGGTATTCGCGCCAGACATGAAACGTGGTGACGAAGAAGTCGTAGACGCCGGCAATGGTGGTGGCCTGCAACAGCAGCTTGGCCTGCGAGCCGCCTTTCTCGCCGGTGACCAGCACCTCGGTGATGGCCGTGGCCTCAGGGAACGGGAACAATCCATGCATCTCGCGCACAAAGTAGCGGCGCAGCGGAATGACAAAGAGCACGCCCATGCAGCCGCCGGCCAGGCAGATGAAGACGGTCTGCGCCGGGTGCGGGCTGAGATGGAGGCTATAGAGCGCGGGCAGTGTGAAAACCGCGCCGGCGACCACCGCGGCCGAGGCCCCGCCCATGCCGATCACGATCACGTTCTCAAGCAGCGTGGAGCGGCGCGCATACATCCGCGCCAGGCCGATGGCGAGGATGGAGATGGGAATCGCCGCCTCCATGCCCTGCCCCACCTTGAGCGTGGAATAGGCCGAGGCGACGGTGAAAATCACGCAGAAAAAAACGCCCCATAAAACGGAGCGCCAGGTGATTTCCTGCTGGCTCATGCCGGGCCGAACGATCGGCGTGTAGTTTTCGCCGGGTTTCAGCGGCTGATATGCATTTTCCGGAAGAGATTTGGCGGCGGATTCAGTTGCAGTTTCGGTCATGCGCAGGCGTGCCTCAATCGGCGCCGGCATTCAGCCGTAGAAGGGCGGCAAAAAGGCATAGAGCGGCGCAGGAGGGAATTCTATCGCTTCCGGCGGGACAGAGGAAGTGACGGAGCCCGGCGGAAGCCTGTTGCTGCTCCGCACGGCGCCGCGAATAAGCCCGATTTGCTACGCCAGGCCGCGCACCCGGGCAAGCTGCTGGGGTTCGCTCGCGACATGGACGGTATTCTTCAGGCTCCGCCCAAGACCCGGAAAAGAAACTTCCATCACATCGCCGTCTTCAAGACGGACGTTCTCGCCAAAGCTGAAGGCGTCGGCGCCGAAGAAGTGGATGTGCACGTCGCCCGGGCGGCGGTGCGATTCGTATTTGAAGTGGTGATGCTCCAGGTTCTCAAGCGAGTGGCACATGTTCTTCTCGCCGGAATAGACCTTCGCCTTCCACAGCTCGGCGCCGCTGCGCTCGATCTTCACCGTGCCTTCGAGATCGTGAAAGCACTCGCTGCCGCCGATGACGATCTCCGGGCCGATCGAGCAGGTGCGCAGCTTGGAGTGCGCCAGATAAAGATAGTTTTGCTTCTCGGTCACGTGGTCTGAGAACTCGTTGCCGGGCATAAAACCGACGCGGAAGGGCTGACCGTCCTCGCCGATCACGTAGGCCGCGGCAATCTCCGGCTCTTCGCCGCCGTCGAGCGCATACGCAGGAACGTCGAGCGCCTCATTGTGCGCGCGGAGAATTGCGCCGTTGCCCTTGTAGAACCATTCGGGCTGCACGCCGATGGTTCCAGGAGAAGGCTGGCCGCCCTCTTTGCCGAGCTGGAACATGCGCATGCTGTCGGTAATCGTGACGTTGGCGCCTTTATGCATCGCTGCGCGATTCTCCGCGCTCACCTTGTGCGTGAGGCCGGTGCCGCTCACCATCGTGCGCGCGGGATCGCCGGGATGATCCATCGGGCTGAGCAGATGCCACGAGGAGTTGCCGGTGTAGACGGCGTCGTAGTCGAGCGTTTCGCCGCCGGCGCTCTGCCGCGCCAGGCCGGTCAGCGAAAGATCGCGGCGGATGGCCTCCAGCGCCAGGTCGTAGACGGATGTGTACGAGGAAAGAAGACGAAGTGCGCCGCCGTCGACGATTGCCACCGCGCGACGTCCCGATTGACCAAGTTGTACAAGATGCATTGCGTTCGCCATTATCGTTTCCCTGCCGGTTCGCTCGCCGATTGCGCCATGGCGCTGCTCCATCGCTGCAAATGAGATTCGTCCATCAACAGAAACCGCTCCAGGCTCAGCATCAGTTCTTCCAGCTTGTTGTGCAGGTGCTTGCGCATGGCCGCATCGGCTTCTTCCTCGCTGCCATTGGCCAGCACCCTGGCCAGTTGCTCGTGCCAGTGCGCGGGCAGCCGGCGGCCGCCGTAGAGTTGGTGATCGTAGAACCAGTTGAATACCAGCAACTGGTTTCGTTCGATCTGCGTGGCCAGAAATGGCAGCCGCGTGCACTCGGCGATGCGCGTGTGGAAGCGCATGTGCTCGCAGCGCCACTGGTGCAGCGATTGCGGATCGGGCTCCTCGGCGCCGGTAGCGGACTCGTGGGTGCGATCGAGTTCGCGCGCCATTTCAAGAATCTCGCTGCGCTCCTTCTTGGTTGCCATGCGCGCAAAGAACCGTGCCGATTGCGTCTCCAGCCCTTCGCGCACGGCCCAGAATCCGCGAATGTCCTGCGGCGTGGGCGTTCGTACCTTGGTGCCCACGCGCGGCGTATTCTCAATGAGGTATTCGTTCTCCAGGCGGCTCATCGCCTCATTCACGGGAACCAGGCTCATGCCCAGTTCCTGGGCCAGATCGCGCCGTGAAATGACGGTGCCGAAGGTGTACTCGCCGCTCAGGATTCGGTCGCGCACATATCGATAGACCTGCCCGGAGAGGTCGCCATGCTCTTTCTTCTCATTGGCCATTTGACAAGCATAGCATCGACTGATAGAGTCAGCAATGCTTTCTGAAATGTCACGTTGATTGTCTGCACTAATTGAAAGACCAATGAGCACTCCTGCAAGGTACACCGTGAAGACTTCACTTTCTCTTCTTGCAGCGGCCGCCTGCGCCGCGATTGCCCTTTCCGCATCGGCGCAGGTTCGTACCGTCGATACTCCCTTGGCCACGCTCCAGCTCGCAGAGAAAAACGGCGACCTCATCGGCCTGCACTGGAAAAATCCCGAGCTCGAAGTCATCGGCGAGCCGCGCCTGGGCGAGAACTTTCGCATCCTGATTCCGCAAAAAGGCTACGAGGCCGACTACTTCAATAGCCGCGATCAGCACGTGAGCCGCATCGAAGCGACGCCGGATGGGGTGCTCCTTACTTACGACTCGCTGCGCAACGAGCGCGAAACGCTGCCGGTGAAGGTGCGTTATCGCATCGAGGCCGTCGATGGACAGATTCATTTTTCCATCGCGGTCGACAATCCGACGGACCGGAAACTCGCCGAGGTGATGTACGGAATCATTGGCGGACAGAAAGGCATCGGCGACAGGCTCGACACCGAGACCATGGTTCCCGGCGCCAACAACAATCTCTCCCCGGTCCTGTTTACCCGCTTTCGCCCCGGCTTTGGTGGCGGCAACTTCGGCATACCCTACGATGCGGTGCACTACACCTATCCCGGCGAAATGTCGATGGGGTGGATGGATGTTTATAACCCCAAAGACGGCATCGGCTATTACTACGCCAACCAGGATCCCGTAACCCGCCTGATGATTCTTCAGATCGAGCTGCGGCCGTTCTCAAAGGGTTCCGACCTCACGGACAACTGGCCGGCGCCGTCCGAGCTTCCGCCCGGAGAGCCGGTTGGCTTGACCATGGGCTGGGTGAACATGCCGTACCTGAGCCACGGCACGTTTACCTCCGGCCCGGTCGCGCTCCAGGTCCACAACGGAGACTGGCACCAGGCCAGCCATATCTATCGCTCCTGGTTCGATCGATATTTCACCGTGCGCCGCCCGCCCGACTGGCTGCGCAATGAAAATGCATGGCAATCCATCATCATCGCCAATGGCGAAGATGTGATCGTGCACCGCTTCAACGAGTTGCCGAAGCTGGCGGCCGACGCCAAAAAATACGGCATCACCACCTTCGAGATTCTGGGCTGGGATATCGGCGGCATCGATCGCGGATACCCGCAGTACACGCCCGATCCGCGCCTGGGAACGCCCCAGGAATTCCGCCGGGCGCTCGCCGAAATCCACGCCATGGGCGTTCACCCGCTCATCTTTTCAAACGTCGACGTGGCCGATACCGGCACCGCGCTCTTCCAGAACAAGCTCAAGCAGTATGCCGTCGACGGGCAATGGGCGCCCGACTGGACCGTGCTCGGCTGGGGCGAAGGAACCATGGGCGCACGCACTGGCCTCACGCCGCACAACATGACGTTGGTGAGCCCTGCCCATCCCGAGTTCAGAAAGTTCGAGATGGACCAGTACCTCCAGCTGGTGCGCGACGGCGCGGAGGGCTTCCAACTGGACAAGTCGGGTGGATCGAACATGCTCGACTTCAATAGGCTGCTCACCGTCTCTCCCGACCAATCGCTGGTGCCCGGCATTCTTGAAACCTTCAAGGAACTGCTCTCCAGGGCCCGCGCCATCGATCCCGGCTTCTCTCTGGCCGGAGAAACATGGTCCGACCGGGCCATGCCCTACATCGACGTTTCCTACATGCGTATGGGCAGCATCGACATTGGTTCGCCGGTGCTGAAGTACACCTTCCCCGAGTGGACGGCCACCATCTTCGGCGAAACTCCCGGCGACTACAACCAAATGAACAATGGGATGCGCTACGGATTTGTATGGGATCTCGCCCCGCGTCACTACAACGAGTCCGTCGATGAGCCCCTGACGCGGCCGCTCGCGCGCTACGTGAGCGAATTGATCCGGATTCGCAAGGAGTATGCTGACCTGCTGTTCCTGGGCCGATTCAATGACACCATGGGCGCAATGGTCCATGCCGGACCGAATGTTCGCTACTCAGTGTTCAAGCAGTTGCAGGCCGGCAAAAGCGGAGAGGCCTGCGTGGTGGTGAACTTCGATCCAACACCGCAATCGGTTGAAGTAAGCCTCGACGGTCTTTCCGGTTCCGTGAAAGTGGCAAGGCCGTTCCAGGCAGATGAGACTGCGACCTTACCGGTGCGGCTCACGATTCCTCCACATCAGCTCGCGGTGGTGGTTAAACCATGACAATGTCTTCGCATCCGCTCCTGGGGCTCGGCATTGTCGCCTTCAGCGGCGTGCTCACGGCCACCTTCCCCGTGCCGATGAAGCACTCGCGCACCTGGCACTGGGAAAACACATGGCTGGTCTACGCAATCTTCGCTCTCGTCGTGATCCCCATCGCGCTGGCCGCGTGGGCAAAGCCTGACCTGTTTTCGTTCTATGCGTCGCTCACTCCGCGTGATCTGCTGCTCCCCGCGGCCTTTGGGTTCGGCTGGGGTATCGCGCAGGTCACCTTCGGCCTCTCCATCGCCCGGGTGGGCATGGCCATGGCCTTCGCCATCGTGATTGGCATGAGCGCCCTGCTGGGCAGCGTGATTCCGCTGGCCGTATTTCATCCCGCGGCTCTCGCCGGCCGCACCGGCGCCATCTATCTGGTCAGCGCCATCCTGCTGGCCTGGGGCCTGGTTCTCTACGCCCGCGCCGGGCGTGAACGCGAAGCCGGCCTCGCCGCCGCCGGCGCCTCCGGGGGATCGTTCCTGAACGGGCTGCTGCTCTGCATCTTCACCGGTTGCCTGGGGCCGATGATCAACCTTGGGTTCGTCTTTGGCAGCCCCATTGCAAATGAGGCCGTGCAGCGCGGCGTCACGGCGAGCAAGGCCACGCTTTGCGTCTGGGCGGTGGTGTTGGCAGCGGGCTTCATCCCCAACGCCGTCTACACAATTTATCTTCTGGCGCGCAACGACACTGCCGGCGCATTCGCGAAGTCATTTCAGCGCGAGTCGCTGCTGGCGTTGGCGGCCGCCGTATTCTGGCTCTTCGGCATGCTGGGCTATGGCGTGGGCGCGGGCCAGATGGGCGCCTACGGCAACTCCATCGGCTTTGCCGTCTGCATGGCGGCGTTGCTGTTGTGGTCGAGCGCTCTGGGAATCTTTGCCGGCGAGTGGCTGCACGCGCCCGCTCCCGCGCGTTCGCGCATGCGCTTTGCCGTCGTGCTCATCATCGCGTCCATGGTGACGCTGAGCTTCGACAGTCTTCTTCACTAATCCGCAGTCTTACGAGGTTCGATCATGCGCATTGAAAAAGTTTGGGCAGAGCTTTACAAGGTTCCCGTGCACCGCGAGATGCACGACGCCATCCGCTACTTCAGCAAGATGGACGTGGTGTTTGCGCACGTGCAGACGGACGAGGGCGTTATCGGCTCCGGATTCACCTACAGCATCATCCCCTACGGTGCCCGCGAGATTTGCTCGCTGATCAATGACGGCCT
>Ga0187812_1000549_pt1 | contig 13203 bp, 8 predicted proteins | sample NC_S_2_FD_130582 | JGI IMG/M metagenome (GOLD analysis project Ga0187812, IMG submission 130582) | Wetland sediment microbial communities from Neuse River Estuary, North Carolina, USA - ASW-S_2 | ecosystem: Environmental > Aquatic > Freshwater > Wetlands > Sediment | place: USA: North Carolina... | reverse complement strand
CGACCTGGATGCGTACACCATGAGTTCGGGCACACTTACCTCGTCGCTCACCGGCGCCACCGGGACCGATCCTGCCGGAGCGGTTGCGATCGCCGCACTGCCGTAATCGCGGCGATCGCCGGGCTCCGGTCTCCCAGCCCCGAACAGTGCTATTCTCAAAAAAAGAACGCTCCCTCTGGCTGTGCTCACCTGGTCTGCAATATTCCGTCTTGTCAGTGTGCAACGTTTTGCGTTGGGCAGGATGCTCCTGCTGGTGCTGCCGCTGAGCCTGTTCGCGGCGGGGTGCAGCCGTTTTCATCATGAAAAGGCGGAGATGGTGTACGTGTCGGCGCGGGAGACGTTTCTGCGCGACCGGCTGGCGGCGGTGTCGAATCGCACCGGCGAGGTGACGAACGGCGAGGCGCTGGAAGTGCTGGAGCACGGGCGGCGGTTCACGCGGGTGAAGACGCCGAAGAACGAGGTTGGCTGGATCGAAGACCACATGGTCATCGACGAGAAGACCTACGACGCGTTCGAGAAGCTGGCCGAGGATCACAAGAAGGACCAGCCGTTTGCGACGGCCACGCTGAACGACGAGCTCTACATGCACGTAATTCCGGGGCGGGAGACGGATCATTTTTATCTGCTTCCGGGGAACACCAAGGTGCAGTTGCTGGAGCGGGCGTCGGTAGCGCGCGAGCCGGTGGGCGGGGCGGCGCCGGAGCGGCTGGCGAAGCTGGCGGAGACGCCGGAAAAGAAGCCGGGCGTGGAGCAGCCGGCAGCTCCGCCGCCGGTGATGGAAGACTGGTGGCTGGCGCGCGACGAGCAGGGGCGCACGGGATGGCTGCTGGCCAGCCGGGTGAATGTGAATGTGCCGGACGCGATTGAGCAGTATGGCGAAGGGCAACTGTTTGTGGGAGCGTGGAAGATCGCGACGGTCGACGATCCCGAGTCGAGTTTTCCCAACCACGAAGCCCCGGAATACCTGACATTGATGGCTCCGCCGAAGTCGGGACAGCCGTTCGACTTCGACCAGGTGCGCGTGTTTACGTGGAGCCGCATTCATCACCGCTACGAGACGGGGTTCCGTCTGCATCCGATTGCCGGATTTTTGCCGGTGACGATCTTTACGGCGCAGACGCCGCAGGGCACCGTGCCAGCGTTCAGCTTTGTGCTGGCGGGGAACGACAACGTGATTACCGATACGGCGACGGGAGTGATGCGGCCGGCGACGCCGCGGACGATCGAGTACGAGATGATCGATACACAGGTGAAACGAATCGGGGCGGATTTGGCTCCCATCCCTACAAAACGCGAGGGCGAAAGGGAAAAGAAAGCCGCGAAAACGGAGCGCAAGAAGCAGCGCAGGAGATGAGGCGCGGCGGGGCGCGGGCAGGCAGGGCGGCGCAGGGGTGTGATTTTTGCGTTGCAATTTGAAGTAATTGTTGGGATATACTCTGGCTACAGAGGGTTGAAAGGATCGACTCGGCCCGATGCTCGACAGCAAATCACCTGCGCACGCGATCACCGATCGAACGCCCCGCCGCACAGGGCGCGGCTGGTTTCTGTGGTGCGGTGGTTGCGGGCCAATACTGAAACTGGGCTTGCTGGCGCTGGCGTTGTCGGTGACGCTGTGGGGATACGCCTCAAAGCTGTCAGTGTTCGAGGCTTTTTCCGGCGGCACTTCCCCGGCGACCCCGGCGGCAAAGCTGTGGATTGAGCACCGCTTCGGGTTCAGCGATCTCTGTGCCTGCGCGAGGGCATCCAGCGACAAGCAGCGCAACTACGCGCAAGCCGGCGCGGACGCGCTGTTTACTCCATCTCCCGAGGCGGCTTTCAACGAGGGGCAGGTTGCCCCGATGCTCATCGCGCAACCCCGCGCGGTCCCTTTCTTCCACTCCGCAATTCCGCTTCGCTCCCCTCCTGCAATCTCCCTGTAGCTCCCCTTGCATTGTGAATGCCTGAGCCGCTTTCGAGCTGGCCCGGCATTTCCGGCATATTTCCAGACTCTGGCTCTGAATCGAACCGCAGAAAGTCCGCCGGTAAACGGGCGGGCGAGGGTTATCTGGATGATGCGCTGCACGAATAAAGCGCGGGCCCGGTGCCGCCGCGGTGTTGTCTGCGGCGCCGAAGAGCAATTGTGCACTGTCCGCACGCGCTAAGCGAGCGCGGGCGCTATGGACAGAGCGGGTTGCGGGGTGCGCGAGGTGCGCCAGGCAGTGTTCTGGCGAGCGAAGGAGCGATATTCAGAGATGGCAAGCACGGCGGTACCAGCAAACATTGAGATGGATGTAGGCATGTGGGAGAGCAAGGTGGCCGACTTTGTGGAGGCTGCCGAGCAGCGCCGCGGGCATTTGCTGCGCCTGGCGCGGCGCGTGACTCCCTGCAACGACGAGGCGGAAGACATTGTGCAAGAGGCGCTGCTGCGTGCCTACCGCAGCCTGCCGCGATTCCGCGGCGAGGCGCGAATGAGCACATGGCTGCAGGCGATTGTGCAGAACGCGGCGCGGGAGTGGCTGCGCGAGCAGAAGGGTCGCGTTCTGCTGCCGCTGGAACGGCAGGGCGAGACGGACTGCGCGCCGCTGGAGATCCCCGACCCGGGCCGGACGCCGGAGGAGAGCTGCGAACTGGCGGAGATGCGGCGCATCCTGCGCAGCGAGTTGGAGAAGCTGAGCATGGGCTGCCGGCGCGCGGTGCAGTTGTGCATCTTCGACGAGATACCGCAGCGCGCGGCCGCGGAGACGCTGGAGGTGAGCGTGGTGGCGATCAAGGCGCGCATCTTTACGGCCAAGCGGATGCTGCGGGAGGCGGTGCAGGAGCGGGAGGGGAAGGCGAATTAGAGAAGCAGCTTTCAGCTATCAGCTTTCAGCTCATCCGATGCCGGCTATCGTCATTCAGCTCGCTCAAAAACCACGCTACCATTGAGCGAACGCGAGGATTTCCCTCTGACAAGGACAAGCTGAGAGCTGAAAGCTGAAGGCTATTCTCTACTGCTCGCCGCGGCGGCGGAGGGCTACCTCGACCACGCGAGACATCTCCGCCTCGGGAGCGGGTTTGCCGGTCCAGATCTCAAACTGGCGGGCGCCCTGCTGGATGAACATCTCTAAACCGCTGATGACGGCGAGGCCGCGAGACTTAGCCAGCTTGAGCAGCGGTGTTTCGAGCGGGGTGTAGACCATATCGAAGACGAGGCTGGCGTTGAGCTCGTTTTCCTTGATGGGCAATGGCTGCTTAATGCCGGTCATGCCGCAGGGCGTGGTATTGACGATGGCGTCGAACTTGTTTTTCGCCAGCAGGTCGAGCTTGAGCGACTTGGCGTGGGCCTTGCGAGCGAGGGCGACGGCGGTTTCGTGGGTGCGATTGGCGACGAAGACCTCCGCGCCCTGATCGACGAGGCCGAAGATGGCGGCGCGGGCGGCTCCGCCGGCGCCGAGGACCAGGATGCGCGCACCCTTCAGGTGCATGCGCTTTTCGAGCGGGCGAATGACACCGGCCACGTCGGTATTGAAACCGTAGAGCTTGCCGTCGGCACCGGTGCGCAGGGTGTTGCAGGCGCCGATCTTGGCGGTGAGCGGGTCCATGTTGGCCAGGTGGGGCAGCACTTCCTGCTTGAGCGGCATGGTGACGGCGACGCCGTCGATGGGCAGGTCGCGGATGACGGTGAGCATGTCGTCGAGCGACTTGACCTTGAGCGGGAGCATGATGGCATTGACGTTTTCGCGGCGGAAGGCGGTGTTGTGCATGAGCGGCGAAAGCGAGTGACCAATGGGATTGCCGGCGACGCCGAAGATGCGCGTAGCCTGGTCGAGCTGGTCGATGCGGTACAGGTCGAGGAGGGTGCGGGCGCTGACCTGGCCGGGGGCGGTCTCCATTCCTTCAGAGGCAGACGCGAAGGTGAAGGCGGCGCCGGCGCGCGGGCTGAGGACGCGGCTGAGCAGGCCCTCTTCGCCCATGGCAATGCCAACCACATGGGAGCTGAGCGAGTGGTCTTCAATGAGGCGCAGGACGGCGAGGTTATCGGCGAGTGCGCGCGCGGTGGAGACAACTTTGACGAAGTCGGGCTCGAAGGCTTCGATGCGTTCGGCGGCGTGGTTGAGGCCCTTGGTGCGGGTGAAGTCGTGGAAGCTGATGAGCAGGGCGGCACCGGCGGCGCGGAGGGCGGCGCGGAAGCGGGCAAGCTGCGGGCGCGTACATTGCTCGGCGGATTCGACCTCAAGATCGACGATGTGGCAGCCGGCCTCGGCGGCTTTGAGCAGGATTTCAAGCTCGGTGTTTAAAGAGCCCACGAAGTGGCCGCCATTGGGTTTGCGGCGGCAGGTGGCGATGACGGTGAGGTCGCGCCGTTCGGCGAGGAACTTCTGAATCTGGGACATTGCGGCGGCGGGTTTGGCCAGCGCGTCGAGACGGAACTCGAGGAAACGGGAGTCGGCGAGGACGGAGGCAGCCTGGTCGAGCAGCTCGGCCGGGGAGGCGCCCTGGACGGCAATGCACACCTTCCCCGGACGCAGGCGGGGTCCGGCTGCGGCAGCGGGGGCGAACGGAGTGGACGCGAGGGCGGTCATCATGACACCTAATTGACGCATATTAAACGTGGTTGTGGCGATATGCAACAGATTCGATGCAAGATTTACATTCAGGCGGGGCGGGTGTGACCCAGCCCATCTGTGGCAACCTAGAGATTTGGAGGAATTTTCCCCGATGCCATCCGATCTTGCGCCCATTTCCAGTGAATCACCCGCCGCAGTAACCCGCGCATTACATGCCTGGGACACGGGGGGCGCGGAATCGGCGGATGCGCTTTCCACCTGGGTAAGCGGCCGGTTGTCGGCGCACGAGGCGGCGCTGGCGGCGCTGCTGTCGGTTGCAGGGCCGCGGACAGTCGAAAACACGCTGCGGCTGTATGATGCAGCGCTGGAACAACTTAGCCTGGCGGGGTCGCAGGCTGGAATCCTGAATTCGGTGGCTCCGGATAAGGGAGTCCGGGACCAGGCGCAGCAGGAGGCGCAGCGCGTGGCGATGGCAGGCAGCGCGCTGAGCCTGAACCGGGCGGTGTACGACGCGCTGGCGGCGATGGGCCTGGAGGGCGCCAGTCCGGCGACGCGGCACTTTGTGGAGCGGACGCTTCTTGGCTACCGGCTGGCCGGTGTGGACAAAGACCAGGCCACGCGTGACCAGCTTCAGGCGCTGCACGAGAAAGCGACGCGGCTGGGTCTGGAGTTCGGCCGGAACATCCAGGAGGGCGGAAAGACGATCGAAGCCGCGCCGGAGGAGCTGGAGGGTCTGCCAGCGGACTACATCGCGCGGCACCCGGCCAATGCGGAGGGGCGCGTTACGCTGACGACCGACCAGCCCGACATGCAGCCGGTGATGACGTTTGCCGGGAGCGCGGCGCTGCGCGAGCGGATGTTTTTGGCGTACAACACGCGGGCGTACCCGGCGAACAAGCAGATTTTGCTGGACTTGCTGGCGACGCGGCAGGAGATTGCCAGCGTGCTGGGGTTCCGGAGCTGGGCGGATTTGGCGACGGCCGACCAGATGATGGGGTCGGCGGCGAATGCAAGGAAGTTCATTGCCAGGCTGGACGAGGCCAGCCGCGGCGGGGCGCGGCAGGAGCATGAGCAGGTGCTGGCCTTCGCGCGCGAGCGGCAGCCGGAAATTGGGGCGATCGACATAATGAGCCGCGGGTACTGGTACGAGCAGTTCCGGCGGGCAACGTTCGATTTCGATTCGAATGCAGTGCGGCCGTATTTTCCGTACGCGCAGGTGGAGGCGGGGATTCTGGCGACGGCGGCGCGGCTCTTCAAGGTGGAGTTCCGGCGAGTGGATGCGCAGGCGTGGCATTCGGCAGTTTCGGTGTTCGACGTTTTCGATGGCGGGCGGAACGTGGGGCGGTTTTATCTCGACATGCACCCGCGCGAGGGCAAGGACAAGTGGTTCTCCGCGGCAGGGGTGGTGACCGGGGTGCGCGGGCGGTATCTGCCGGAGGCGGCGCTGATCTGCAACTTCCCAGGCGGGGAACCACTCCAGCGGCAAGGACCCGCCTCTGGGGGCCCCGGCGCGGGCGACCCGGGACTGATGCAGTACTCGGATGTGGTGACGTACTTTCACGAATTCGGGCATTTGATGCACGCGATTCTAGGCGGGCAGACGGAGTGGGCGGGCGTATCGGGCTTCTCGACGGAGGGGGATTTCGTGGAGGTGCCGTCGCAGATGCTGGAGGAGTTCTTCCGCGACGAGAAGCTGCTGCAGTCGTTCGCGAAGCACTACCAGACGGGCGAGGTGCTGCCGTCGAAGGCGATCGGCGACTTGAAGCGGGCCAGCGCATTCGGGCGCGCGGACTGGGTGCGTTCGCAGCTTTATTACACGACGCTCTCGCTCGATCTGCACGACCAGGATCCGGCGGGGCTCGACCTGGATGCGGAGGCGCGGACGCTTTACGAGTCGTACCAGCCGTGGACGTGGATCGAGGGCAACCGCATGTATGCGAGCTTCGGGCACCTGAACGGCTATTCGTCGAACTATTACACGTACGCCTTTGACAAGGTGATTGCGCTGGACTTCTTCGGGCAGTTCGACCGGAAGAACCTGCTGGATGGCGAGGCGGGCATGCGCTACCGCAAGACGGTGCTGGAACAGGGCGGATCGAAGCCGGGGCGGGAGATGGTGCGCGACTTTCTGGGACGGGACGAGGAGTTTGCGGCGTTCTCGAAGTGGCTGAACGAGGAGTTTGGAGAGCGGGGGGCTGAGGAACCAGGGAATAGGGAATAGGGAATAGCGGCGTGTAGCCGGCATTCGGCTTTCAGCACTCGGCTTCTCTCAGTGCAAGACAAATTATTGGAATCCGGCAAAGATCGCTTATGCTTGTAAGCAAATCCTTTTGCTGCGGCGAGCCGGGCAAACCCAAATGCAACCAGTGTCTTTAGAGGTCGGCGATCTACGGGAGCAGTATATGCGGGAGATGGCGCTGGTGCGCCAGACCTGCGAACGCACCGGGGATGGCACGGCGGCGATCCGGCGGCGCTCGGCGGTAGTGGATCGGATCCTGATCGAGATGTGGCGGCGGGCGTTCGGCGACCGGCCGGGTCACAACGTGGCGCTGCTGGCGCTGGGCGGTTACGGGCGCAAGGATCTGTTTCCTTATTCGGACATCGATGTGCTGTTCGCCTTTGCGGACGAGAAGACCGAGGAGCAATCGCGCGAGGCGGTGCGGGCGGTCATCCAGGGGATGTGGGACGTGGGCCTGCGGGCCAGCCCCAGCTCGCGGACAGTGAAAGAGGCGGGGCGCTTCGATCCCGACAATCTCGAGTTCACGCTGGCCACGCTGGACCGGCGTTTTCTGGCGGGGCAGTTTCCGCTTTACCAGCAACTGCACCAGGTGGTGCTGCCGGGGCTGGTGCTGAGCGAGTGGAACACGATTGCGCAGAAGCTGAACGAGATTGCGCGGGCGCGGCACGCGAAATTCGGGAACACGATTTTCCATCTGGAGCCGAACCTGAAGGACTGCCCCGGGGGGCTGCGCGATTACAGCCTGGCGGTGTGGTTCGCGGTGCTGTTTCACCTGAAGGAGACGAAGGAGTGGCCGCGGCAGCGCGGCGGGGTGTTCCAGAGCGCGCGCGGCGACGCGGAGGCGGCCTTCGATTTTCTGGCGGCGGCGCGATGTTTTCTGCATTTCCGTCACGGGCGCGACGACAACACTCTGGATTGGCAATCGCAGGATGAGGCGGCGGCACTATCGATTGGGCTGGAGACGCGGGGGACGGCCGATCCCTCGTACTGGATGCGGACCTACTACCGTCATGCGCGGGTGATCTACCGGCGGGCGGTTCTGCTGATGGAGCATCTGCCGGCGCCGGTGAGCTTTTACCGGCAATTCCGGCGGCGGCGCACGCCGATCGCGGGCACGGATTTTCTGCTCGACCAGGGACGGATCGACATTGAGCCGGGCGCGCAGTTCAACGACACGGCGGCGATTTTGCGTGTCTTTTCGCTCATGGCCACGCATGGCTACACGCTGTCGCAGGCCGCCGAAGACCGCATTACCGACGCGCTGCCGGTGCTGGCGATTCACATTCCCGAGGGGCCGTACCTGTGGAACGCGCTGCGCGAGGTGCTGATCGGTCCGCATGCGGCGCACGCGCTGCGCACCATGCATGCGCTGGGGGTGCTGGAGATGCTGATCCCCGAGTTCCACGGGATCGACGCGCTGGTGATCCGCGACAGCTACCACCGCTACACGGTGGACGAGCACACGTTTCTGGCCATCGACAATGTGCACGGGCTGCGGCAGCCGGCCAACGAGCACGAACAGCGGCTGGCGCAGCTACTGCCGGAGGTTGACCGGCTGGATCTTTTCCTGCTGGCGCTGCTGCTGCACGATACAGGCAAGGCGCGGCGCACCGGCGAACACGAAAAGCAGAGCGTGGAACTGGCGGACAGCTTTCTGGCGCGGCTGGACTTTGACGCGGAGGAGCGGGAGTCGATTCTCAAGCTCATCCGGCTGCATCTGGAGATGTCGCAGGCCATGCGGCGCGACATATTCGACATGGAGAACGTGCGCGGCTTCGCGGAGAAGATCGGCAGCCCGCAGGTGCTGAAGATGCTCACGCTGATGACCTTCGCGGACATCAAGGCGGTGAATCCCGACGCGTTGACACCGTGGAAGGCGGAGAACCTGTGGCAGTTCTACATGGCCACGGCGAACTTCATGGACCGGTCGGTGGACGAGACGCGCTATCACGCGGCGATCGACCCGACGCTGTTGAACCGGATCCGGTCGATGGTTCCGGCGCCGCAGTACGATGCGCTGAAGCAGTTTCTGGAAGGGCTGCCGCAGCGGTACCTTCAGACGCGGCTGCCGGAGCAGATTCGCAGCCACTTCCAGATGGCGCTCAACCTGGACAAGGACCCGGTGCAGCTCGATTTGCGGCCCAGCCGGCAGCTCTACGACCTGACGGTGATTACGCGCGACCGCACGCGGCTGTTCGCGGACGTGGCCGGGGCGCTGGCGGCGTGGGGCATGAACATTGTGCGCGCGGGCGCGTACTCGAACGACGCGGGCGTGATTGTGGACAGCTTTGTTTTCTCGGATGTGTTCCGCACTATCGAGCTGAATCCCAGCGAGCGCGATCGGTTCCTCGAAAACATGCACGACGTGGTGGCGCAGAAGGTTTCGGTGGCGCAGTTGCTGGATGCGCGGCGGCATTTGAACCACCCGAGCAATCTGAAGGTCGAGGTTGCGACGCGGCTGGAGTTCGATTCGGAGTCGTCATCGCACGCGACCCTGCTGCAGGTTGTGGCGCAGGATCTACCGGGGCTACTGCGGCAGATTGCGCTGACGTTAAGCTCGCACCAGTGCAACATCAAGATCGCGCTGATCGACACGGAAGGGGAGACGGCCATCGACGTGTTCTACCTGACCAGCCACGAGGAGAAGCTCTCCGCCGAGGCGCAGCAGACGCTGGGCAAGGACCTGACGGCGGCGCTGGAAGGGATGCGGGCGCCGGCGCGGGCGTAAGCGGTTTAAACTTTCCAACGGACAACTTGTTCATTGAGGGGCGTCGTTGTGTTGACGAGACGAAAGTTTCTGGGCGCGCTGGCGCCGGTGTGCGCGCTGGCGCGAAGCTCACGGCTGGCTGCGGCGCTGGTCGCGCGCGGGCGCGAGTATCACGTTTCGGTTGATGGGAACGATGCGCACGATGGGTCGGCGGGGCGGCCCCTGCGGACGATTGCGGCAGCGGCGGATCGTGCCTATCCCGGCGATACCGTCACCGTGCACGAGGGCGTGTATCGCGAGCGGGTGAGCCCGCCGCGCGGAGGCAACTCGGACGGGGAGCGGATTGTGTACCGGGCCGCACCGGGCGAGCGCGTGGAGATCAGCGGCGCGGAGGCGGTCAAGGGGTGGGCCCTGGCGCGCGGCGACGTGTGGAAGATCGTACTGCCGAACAGCTTATTCGGGACATTCAATCCGTACAGCGACGTAATTCACGGGGACTGGTTCGACGCGATGGGGCGGGTGCACCATACCGGGGCGGTGTACCTGAACGGCGATTGGCTCGATGAGGCGGCTGCGCTCAACGATGTGTTTACCAAGACCAGCGGTGCGCCTCTGTGGTTTGGGCAGGTGGAGGGCGACGCGACCATCCTGTGGGCGCAGTTTCGAGGCACGGATCCAAACAAAGAGCTGGTGGAGATCAACGTGCGGCAGACGGTGTTCTATCCGGAGCGCACGGGGATCGATTACATCACGGTGCGGGGATTTATTCTGCGGCGCGCGGCTACGCCGTGGGCGCCGCCGACCGCGGAGCAGATTGGCGCGATCGGGCCGCACTGGAGCAAGGGCTGGGTTATCGAGAACAACGAGGTGAGCCACTCGCGATGCTCGGGGATTTCGCTGGGCAAGTACGGCGACCAGTGGGACAACAAGTCGGCGAATAGCGCCGAGGGCTACGTGAAGACGATTGAGCGCGCCGAAAAAGCGGGGTGGTCGAAGGAGAACGTCGGCGGGCACGTGGTGCGCGGCAATACTGTTTCTCATTGCGAGCAGGCGGGGATCGTGGGCAGCCTGGGGCCGGCGTTCAGCACGGTTACGGGCAATACGATTCACGATATTCACGTGCGGCAGCTTTTCAGCGGCGCGGAGATCGCGGGGATCAAGTTCCATGCGGCGATCGACGTGGAGATCGGCCACAACTATATCTACCGCTGCTACCGCGGCATGTGGCTGGACTGGATGGCGCAGGGCACGCGGGTGACGGGCAACCTGTTCCACGGCAACCAGGGCGAGGATCTGTTCGTCGAGGTGGATCACGGACCGTTTGTGGTGGACAACAATCTATTTCTCAGCAAGACCTCGCAGCGGGTGGTTTCGCAGGGCGGGGCGTACGCGCACAACCTGTTTTGCGGCGGGGTGAGCCTGGTGCAGTTCGACGGGCGGATGACGCCGTTTATGAAGGCGCACTCGACCGCAGTGGCCGGATACCACGACAATCCCAGCGGGGACATGCGATTTTACAACAACATTTTTGCAGCCGGCGGCGATCTTTCTGCGTTCAACGTGACGCGGCTACCCATTGAGCTAGGCGGGAATGTATTTCTCAAAGGCGCGACGGTGTGCGTGCGCGAGTCCGATCCGCTGGTGAAGGCGGATTACGATGCGGGGATCGAGGCTGACGACGATGGCCGGCGGTTCGGGATGAATATCGACGGAGCATGGGCCACGGAACGCGCGCGGAAGCTGGTGGCATCGGAGATGCTGGGGCGGGCGACGATTCCGGACCTGCCGTTTGAGCGTGCGGATGGGACGGCGCTGCGGATCGATACGGATTTTCGCGGGCGCAGGCGGAATGCGGCGAATCCGTTTCCGGGGCCGTTCGAGAACGGCGGGCAGGGGCGGGTGGAGATCGAGGTCTGAGGCGCTGCCCGCGCCACCTTCGCCAGCGGCTACGGCGCTGCTTGGCGGGGCAGATCTTTCCACACCAGGTACTCGTCGAGCAGCTCCGATACCAGCACCGCGGTGGGAATCGCCACCAGCGCTCCGGGCACTCCAGCGAGCGAGAAGCCGAAAAGCAGCGCAACCAGCACCGCCAGCCCGGGCAGGTTTACGCGGTTCTGCATGATGCGCGGCGTCAGCAACGAGTTCTCGATCTGCAGGTAGACGGCGTAGAAGATGGCTACGCCGATCACGCTCGTCCAGGAGTCGATGGCCGCGATGAGCAGCACCAGCACGATGCTGATGGCCGCGCCCAGCACGGGAACGATGTTGAGCAGGCCGGTAAGCACGCCCAGCGCGTAGGCGTAACGCACGTGGAGCAGCGCGTAGACGGTGGTGCTGCACACGCCCAGGATCACCATCAGGCTGAACTGGCCAAGGAGCCAGTTGCCCATGCGCCTGGCGGACCGGCGCAGCGTCTGGTCCAGCCGTTCGCGGCCCTGAGGAGGAAGGAAGGAGAGAAACCAGCGGTAGACGCGGTCGCCTTCCAGAATGAAGTAGATGGTGAGCACGATGCCGGTGAGCAGGTTGGCCACCTTGCCGGCCCAGTCCTTGATGGAAAGGAGCGTATATGCGGCAGCGTGGCTGGCGACTCCCTGGAACCGGGCGCTCAACTCGCTGCTGTCGAGCCAGCGGAGCCAGGGATTCTTCTGCAGATCGCTCAACAGTTGAGGAAGCGCCGGCGTTTGCGCGCTTAACTGCTGCAGGTCGCGCACCACCGGCGGAATGGCCAGAAAGCCAAAGCCGGCCAGCGCCACCGTGACCGTGAGCAGCATGAGAAAGATGGTGGCGCCTTTTTGGGGCTGCCAACCGTGGATGCGCAGCCGCTCGATGGCGCGCACCACCGGCATGAGCACCACCGCAAACAGCGCCGACACATAGAGCAGCAGCAACGCCTCGCGCAACAGCCAGGCCGCATAGGCGGCCAGCGCCAGGGCAAAGACGAAGACGATGTTGGCGCGGGGGGTGCGCGGATTCGCACCGGGTTGCGTCATGCGCTGCTTTCTCGAAGGCGAAAAGAAATTCCGCCCTTCATCTTACGCTGCCGCGGCAAGGCAGCGGAGAGGGGATCGTGGACGGTGGTCAGTGATTGGTTCGGGGCTGGGCAGAACTGACCACCGACGACCGATCTTACTGGCCTCCGCCGAGGATGGAGCCGACGATGCCGCCGAGGAGGCCGCCGCCGACGGTGGCCGCGGTGGTTTGGGTTGGCTGGCCCTGGGGCAGGTATTCGCCGATCTGGTGGGCAAGACGAGAGATGGGCAGGGTCTGGAGCCAGATGTTGCCGGGACCGACCAACTCGGCGAGGAAGAGGCCGTCGCCGCCGAAGATCATGTTTTTGATGCCGGGAACCATGGTGATCTGGAAGCTGACCGTGGTTTGGAAGGCGCCGACGTGGCCGGGATGGACGCGGAGGACTTCGCCGGGGGCGAGGGTCTTCTGCATGAGCTCGCCGGAGAGTTCGAGCCAGGCGGTACCGACGCCGCCCACGCGCTGCAAGAGGAAGCCGTCGCCACCGAAGATGCCGGCGCCGAGCGACTGCTGAAAGCCGACGCTGATGGTGACCTGGGGCGTGGCGCAGAGGAAGCCGTGGCGGTGGACCATGTACTCCGGCCCGTTGCCCAGCTCGACGGGAACGATGTGGCCGGGGACCTTGGTGCAGAATGACACGGTGCCGGGAAACTGGAAGGCGCGGTATTCGGTCATAAAGATGCTGCCGCCGCCGGCGACGCGCT
>Ga0187812_1000548_pt1 | contig 13234 bp, 5 predicted proteins | sample NC_S_2_FD_130582 | JGI IMG/M metagenome (GOLD analysis project Ga0187812, IMG submission 130582) | Wetland sediment microbial communities from Neuse River Estuary, North Carolina, USA - ASW-S_2 | ecosystem: Environmental > Aquatic > Freshwater > Wetlands > Sediment | place: USA: North Carolina... | reverse complement strand
GCAATCCCACCGCCCTCAAACTCACCACCCCGCCCGTTGACAGTTCCCAGCCCACGCCGCTGCCCCCTGCACCCAACGGCATCCAAGCCAGCGCCGCCCAAAACGGCGTCTCGCTCTTCTGGACCCCTCCACCCGAAAACCGCGCCCTTCCCGCCATCGCCTGCATCGTCGAGCGCAACGGCAGTTCCATCTCTGTCAAGCCCTTTGTCGTGGGTACGCGCTGGGACGCGAAGGTCCCGCTGGTCGTCGACCGCAGCGTCCCGCCCAACACCATGGCCGCCTACCGCATCTACACGGTCGACGCCTTCGGCCGCCGCAGCCAACCCAGCGCCATCCGCATCTTTTTCCCTGACTTCAGCGCCCTCGCGCCGCCCACTACCGTCACCGCCAGCGCGGCCGCGGGCAAGGTCACGGTGGCCTGGACCGCGCAGCCCAAGCCCAACCTCGCCGGCTTCGTCGTCGAGCGATCGTTTCTGCCCAACGGCCCGTGGGAGACGCTCATGACGCAGGCGCTGCCGCCCAGCCAATCGCAGTTTGAAGACGACTCGGTCCGCGGCGGAGCCGTCTTCTATTACCGGGTCCGCGCCGTGGGTCCGCGCGGCGATCTTGGCCCACCCTCCTTCGCCGCCAGCGCTACTCCCGTCAATCCCGGCCCGCCGCCTGCCGTCACCGGACTGGCCGCCGACGCCGGGCAGACCCGCGTCCGCCTCACCTGGGCCGCCGTCAGCTTCCCCGTCGCCGGTTACTTTGTAGAGCGCCGCACCGCCAACGTCGATCCTGCCGCCGCTTGGGTGCGCCTCAACCCACATGCTGTGCCCGCGCCGCAGTACGACGACTACATCGGCCTGGCCTCCGCCGCCACGCTCGAGTATCGCGTGGTCGCCGTCGCGCTCGACAACGCCGAGGGCTCGCCCAGCAGCGCCGTCCAGGTCACGCTTGCCGACCGCACGGTGCCGGGTGAGCCCACGATTCTCGACGCCACCGGCGCCAGCGGCAAGGCCGCGCTCGACTTCGCGCCCGCTGTGCCCCAGGAGCGCACCGCACAGTTCCTGGTGCTGCGCTCCGGCAGCGCCACCGACCCCGGCGTCGTGCTCGGAGACCCGCTGCCCGCCACAGCCCGCCACTACGAAGACCTCTACGTCAGCCCCGGCGAAAGCTACTTCTACCGCCTCGTAGCCGTTGACGCCGCCGGCAATCGCAGCGACCCAACCGCCCCGGTCGCGGTCCGCGTCGGCTCCCCATCGATCCCAAAACCTGCCCCGCCACAGGTCAAGGCCGTTGCCAGCGACTCGACGCACGTCACCCTGCAGTTCGACAAACCGCCATCCGGCCTCAGCGTAGTGGTCGAGCGCCAGGACACAACCAGCGGCCCCTGGCTCCGCGTCGCCGGCCCCCTGGACGGAACGACAACCGACGATTTCCCGCCTGCAATGGCGGAAGCGCCACAAGTTCGTTACCGGATTGCCTACGTTACGGCGAACGGGACGGAAGGGGAGGCGAGCGAGGCGGTGAGCCCTGCTACCGGCATCGGTAGCGGACGCGAATAGCGATATTGCTCTTATTTAGCTGTCACTCAATCGCGGGAGTTAAGGATGAGGTCTCAGCAGCAGAGCAGAAGTCTCAGGGATTCGCCGGATAGAGCCCTCGCAGATCCAAAGCATCCGGCGCACCCGGACCAAATTCCCTCAGGACCGCAGCACCGTCCGGCGCGGGACAGCGCCGCTGCAAAATATAAAAATAGTCGATGTCGTGTACCCCTTCGAGTTGGCCATGATTCGACTTGAAGTAAGGAAACTGCTCCGGATGCAGCGTCCAGAATGCGGCCCGGCTGTACGCTTTGCATAGCAATGTACTTTCAGCCGTTCCATAGACACTAAGCCCGAGGTTCTGGAATATTTCCGCTGCAAGTGCGGTTGGGTGAAGTGCGTAGTGCGTATAGCCGATTCCCTTGATTCCTTTTGCCGGACCGCCGCACCAGTTCGAGGTGTTGCTGCGGCAGGTCTCGAGCGGTAACGATCCGTCGGCCGCAACTTGCCCGTCGAGCAGATCCATCCAGCGCTGCCTTGCCTGCATCACCGTGCTTCGATCCTTTAGAAATCCGCCCGCGGTAGCGAGAAGCAATACCCCCCAGTTGCCATGATTGTTTTCGCGCGCAGCGTTGTTCGCCGGAAGCACCACTTGCCGCACGAATTCAGAAAAATCGCTGCTCTTCCAGTCGGCTCGACTTTCAAGCAGGTACGCCCCCATAAGAGCCTCGGGGAAGTAGAAATTGAACCCATCTGCGCCCTGTAATGTGCCAATCCGTTTGGTGGTTCGCGCCCATCCCTCCAAAATACCCTCGGCTTTTCCGGAAAACCGCGCATCTCTGGATATGTCGAAGCAGACAGCAAGTTGATAAACAGCAAGACTCTCGCGGCTTAACGTGCGCCCGGGGCTGTTGTCACTGTCAGGCGCCGGCCCCGTCGCATCGTAGTGGGGAGCGGGTGAAAAATCTGCGACTGGATGACTCACCAGGCTCATATCTTTCGAACACGCATGTCGGAAGCCGCCCCAGCCGGAATCCGAGCGCAGCGCATCCATCTGCGCGACGGTCGGGAAAAGTGACGGCGGCCACTCCGATGCGTTTGCGCACAAAGAACCCATCAGCACCACCGCAATCCATAACCGCCTGATGCGCACGTTTCCGCCTCGCTCAATGAAAAATAGCGGGGAGATCGTCTCTCCCCGCTTCAGTTCTATTAATTTATCGACTTACTTTAAAAGTCCGCTTTGAGCGAGAGTTGAACCCTTCGCTCCGTGCTTACCGTGCTGGTGATCAACCCAAAGCTCGTATTGCTGACCGAAGCAACCGGCGGCGCCAGGCTGGTCGTGTTCAGGACGTTAAAGGCATCGGCACGAAACTCCAGGTCCTTGCCTTCCATGATGGAGAATGTCTTCGCGGCCGACATATCCACGTCCTTGTACCCTGGCGCACGCTGAATGCCGGTGCCGGCCGTGCCAAAACCGGTTGTCAATTCTTCGCCGTAAGCGCAACTCCCATTATCGTTGCTGACCCATACTGTGCTTCCATTCACCTTTGTAGAAACGGCAGACGGGTTCTTTGCGGAGTTATTGAGGCAGGGCGATGCAGAAGGATCGGTGCCGAACCAGTTATTCGCCGAACGGTTGACAATCTTGAGCGGCCGATAGCTGTTCGGCCGGTTGGCCCGCTGGTTGGCGTTGTAGTACTGGTTCGATGCAAGAGTGATGGGAAAACCCGTGTGCGCTTGCGCGACCGCGCCCAGCTTCCAGCCGCCCAACAGGCTATCGGTAAATGCATTCCAGTTCCGGCCAAGCAGCCTTCCACGGCCTACCGGCAGATCGTAGTAGCCGCCAAACGAGAATAGGTGCGTGGTATCGATCGCGTTTAACCCGTACTCCGCTCTGGGGTTGTATGCGTCCTGGTAATAGTTATTCGCACCGTCGGTGCCGCCCTGTCCGTAATAGCCCTTGTTGTTGGAGAAGCTGCGGCTGAAAGTGTAGTTGGCCAGGAACTCAAGTCCGTTGCTGACAGTCCGCCGGACGGTGGCCTGCAAAGCGTTGTAATTCATTACCGCCTCCGACTCCGTGTAACTGACCTGCGATACCAGAGGCAACGAACCGATCAAGGGGAGAGCACATGCCGTCGGCTGATTGGGAAGCGGATGCAGCGAACAGGTCGCCTGGTCGCCTTCCCGCGGATCGACCAGATGGTTCCCCTTCTGGCCGGCATAGGCAACCAGCAGAGATGTCGAGTTGCTGAGCTCGTACTGCGTCATCAGATCGTATTGCTGAACCATTGAAGGCTTCAGGTTGGGATCCCACCCGCGCACGTTCCCCGAATACACGTCGATGTTTGCCGGAGCCGGAAATCCGTCCGTCATCCGGTACGCCGCTCCGCCATTGGAATTCCCCGCCGCATCGATAAAGAACGGCGGATTCAGTGTGAGCCTCAGGTTGGCGCCCATGCCTTCCATGAAGCTAGTGATGGCGTAGCCGCCGTTCACCACGACACGGTTCTTAAATGCCGACGGCGCGTAGGAAAACCCCAACCGCGGCATGAATCCGCCGTAGAAGGGCTTATACAGCGACCGGCTGGCGCCGTCTTTACCAGCGTACGTCACCGCGCCCGTCGTAATATTCACGTTGGCCTGCTTGTTGTTCACTTCGTAGAGAGGCTGGTCGTACTCCCAGCGCACGCCGACGTTCACGGTCAGGTCGCTTGTCATGCGGAAATCGTCCTGAATAAAGATCGCCGGCCGCCATTGTCTCTGTCCCCAGCGGCCAAAGCTGCTTCCCTGGCCGTACGATGTCATGTCGTCCTGAAGGAAATCTCCCCAGGCGCTGCCAGTGAAATTCGGCCCGGTTCCGCCGGTGTTGAAGTGTCCCAGGGCGCCATCCTGGCCGGCGAAATACCGGTTCTCCTGGTAGCGGATCGCCTGTCCGCCGATTTTGAGGCTATGGCGCCCGATCTGCCAGATCAGCACATCGCCGTAAGTGAATGAGTTCACCGTGCTCTCGCTCGCCGCGCCGCCTTTGAGGGGCCCGATGTTGGCCAGGCCCGGATTGCTGCCGCCAAAGACAATCTGGCTGATTCCGGGATATACCTGCGCGCCGGGGATGCCGAGCTTCGCATTGCCGGTCACGCCGAAAAGGCCGCTCACATCGTCTGGCGACAGGATGATGCGCGCGCGGCCCACGCCGGCACGAGCCTCGTTGACGCGATGATCGGAGAGAATGTGCGTCCAGTTCACAATAAAGCCGGTGTAGGGATTGTTGCTGTTGGTAGGGATATCGGTTGGCAATATCGACGATGTCGCCCCTTCCCGGTCGCGGCCGATCGAGAAGCGGCCGGAAAGGTGGTCGTTGGACCGGATGTCCCAGTCGATCTTCGCGTCGCCCTGGTCGTTTGTGATGAATGTATTTTGCGTTCCAAGATAATCCTGGCCTACAGATGCATTGGCGCCCTGATTGGGTAGAGGGTACATCTCCGGATGAGCAAACAGAACCTGCGCGATTGGGTCGGTAACAGCAAAGGTTTTCTTGGTGATTGGGTCGTAACCCGACCGCATCTGTGCGGTAGCCACACCCTCAAAGGCGGAGCTGGTGACGCGCTGACGCGCTCCCTGAAAATCGCCGAAGAAAAACAGGTGGTGCTTGCGGAGGATAGGCCCCCCAAGCGTGGCGCCGAAGATGTCTCGATTTAATGGCAATACGGGAAGCGGGTTTCCGTTGCTTACATGCTTGTTGACCCACGAATTGGAATCCAGGTTCTGATTTTCGAGGTACCAGTAACCAACCCCGTGGAATTCATTTGTGCCGCTTTTCGTGATCATCACAAACTGGCCACCATTGGCATTGCCGTATTCCGCGGTGCCGTTGCCGCTGATGATCTTGATCTCGCCGATCGCTTCACGGTTGGGCGTATAGCTAATGGTGTTGTCGATTGCTTCGTTGAGGTCCTGGCCGTCGAGCGTGAAGTTGTTGGTCTGCTCGCGATTGCCATTGACCTCGAAGCTATTGTCGTAGGTTCCGTTAGCGGATGCGCGGCCCACATTGTCGAGCGCTCCGGGATTCGACTGCACCACCCCCGGCATCAGCAGCCCCAGTTCCGCAGGGTTGTTGGCGGGCAAGGGCAACTGCCGCGTCATGGCCGAGGTGATGGTGTTGGCCAGGGTCGCATTTTCGGTATTAAGGATCGGCGCAGCGCCGGTAACCGCCACGGTTTCCCCAACAGAGCCGATCGTCAGAGTCGCGTCGAGGCGCGCAGTCTGGCCCGCTTCCAACGTGAATGGCCCAAGCTCCGCGGATTTGAATCCCGATGCCGAGATGGTGAGCTTATAGCTGCCCAGCGGAAGAAACGGCATGGAGTACACCCCGTCGCCGTTGCTATGCGCAATCGTGGCGGTTCCTGTGGCTTGATTCACCAGACGAATCTGGGCGGTGCCGATCACCGCTCCCGTTGCGTCGGTCACCGTTCCGGTGACTGAGCCGGTAATCGTTTGCGCCAGAGCCAGCGAGCAGCCAATCGCCAGAACCACAATGCCTATGAATAATTTGAAGATTCTCATTTGGACTCCTTTTGTCGAAACTATCTTCCGTTGTGCCGACCAAAACATGGGATCGGGTCGCAGATTGGGAACCAGCTCTGTCTTACGCCTTTGCCAGGGGCGTGATTGGGAATGACCTTTCCTGAATCGAATTCGGCGGCTCCGAGGAGGCAACGCCGAACGCGGGACGTCAGATCGAAATTGGAAGCAATAATAGGACATGAAAAGATACATGTCAACTTAAAAATGAAAAGAAATGAAAATACGCCTCATGGCTTACCTGGACGCGGTTCTCGCGTTCATTCTGCGATGTTTTTGGGGTATTGAAGCCTGTTTTCGCGATCCGGCTGATCGAACAACCCTGGGCACGAGGCGCATAAGGCGCAGAGGTTCGTTGCTATTTGACATTTCTATTTTAAGACTTTAGTATGCAAAGCAATCTTTTATCCCATGGGAGTCACGGATGGAAATCTCGCGTCGAGCCTTTCTGGGTGCCAGCGCCACTGCTGTTGCCGGTACTGCATTTGGAGTTGGACTTCCTTCGGGAACCCCAAAACAGCCGAACGTCCTCCTCATCCTGACCGATGAGCAAAGCTTGTGGACCCTGAGCCGATACGGTGGCGAACTCCCCGGAACTCCCCATATCGACTCCATCGGCAAGCGTGGCGCGACCTTTCGCAACTTCTTTGTGACCAGCGCCGTGTGCACGCCTTCGCGCGGCTGCCTGATGACGGGAAGATTCCCGCATGCTAACGGCGCTTTTCACAACGATCTGCCTTTGCACCCCGACGAATTCACGCTCGGTCATCTATTCAGCAATGCCGGATATGAAACCGGATATGCCGGCAAGTGGCACCTCGACGGCAAGAACAATCCCACCTGGCCCGATTGGATTCCCGACTCCCGCTGCTTTGGCTTTCGCGATCACCGGTGGATGTTCAACCAGGGGCATTGGAAGCGAATCGTCGAGCGCCCGAAGAACTGGCCGGAAAGCCGCTCGCAGGCTGTCGTCTCTCCCGATTTCGACGAAAACATTGTGGAACGCGACGTTTCCGACCGCACCACGTGGGTTTCCGCGCAGGCCGATGGAGAACCGGACCTTAGTTATCTGACCTCGGCGCCGGGGGAGTATTTCACCGAATGGCTAACCGACAAGGCGATTGCATTTATCGAGCGGCCCCGGCTGAATCCGTTCTTCTACGTTCTCTCCTTCCCTGACCCGCACATGCCGTTCTCCGTCGAGGAGCCCTATGCCTCCATGTTTCCGCCCAGCACCATGAAACCGCCGGCTACGTTCCGCCAGAAAGATTTGCCGCAGTGGGCCAGCAAGGCGCGCGACACCTATATGAAGTGGGAGGGCGTGACCGGCATCGACGATCCGCGCCGCGAAGCTATCTTCCGCGAGCGCAAGTCTCAATACCTGGGAATGGTGAAGTGCATCGACGACAACGTCGGCCGCCTGCTGGAAACGCTGCGCGCGCGCGGCCTGCTCGAGAACACGCTCATCGTCTTTACTTCCGACCACGGGGAGTACATGGGCGAGCACGGGCTCTATTTCAAGAACCTGCTATACGAACCAGCCCATCATGTAGGCACGATGATGTGCTGGCCCAATCACATCGCGGCTGGAACCTGGATCGACCAATGTGTGGCGAATGTCGATATGCTGCCGACTCTGGCGGGGCTTCTAGGCTTGAAGACCTCCGGCCGCGAGCAGGGGCGGGATTTCTCCTCGCTGCTGCGCGGCGATGCCAGCCATTGGGAAGACATCGCGTTTATCCACAAGGACAATTTCTCCCAATCCGGAGTATTCACCGAACAGTGGGAGCTTGGCCTGGCGCGCGACGGCGATTCGGTGCTCTTCGACCGCAAGAACGATCCTGAGCAGGTCCACAATCTCTACCGCGATCCGGCTTATTCCGCGGTTGTAAAAAAGCTGACCGCCCGCACGATCGAGCACAATAAGGCGGTGGGCTGTCCGGCTATCGAATGGCTTCAGACGTTGGCGACGTAGCGCGCCGCCATTCAGATTTGCGGTAGCCATCCACGGTCTCACCAAAAGCGCCCTCCGGTCTCGTCTCTCCGGAGGGCGGCGCAGTTCCAGAGGAATCGCAATTGGCAATATAAAGAAATAAATGCTGACCTAAACATTCATAAAGAATATTCTTGACAATAAACAAATACTCCTTATACTTTCCATCCAAGCGTGCGAACCCTCGTCTTTCGTCCGCGAAGATTCTTCGCTACTCTCCGGAATTCTTTTGCCGGCTTGCTAAACCCTCGGAGGAATCTCATGCATTCTTGTGCCTCTACGCAGAAGCTGTCCTGCGGGACGGGTCAGCTCACCAAACTGCTGGTTCTTCTCACCCTTGCCTGGTTCGCATGCCCTCTGCTCCGGGCCGACAACTACGACAACATGCGCACCCAATGGGCCGCGATGGTGGTGGGCGCAAACAACAACATGAACGATTCCGATATTGCTGCCAGCGTGAACCAGCTTGCTTCGGAAGCCAATACTTACTGGTCCTCGATGGACACAACCCCAGGCGCCGCCTACCTATGGAGCGACCTCTCCGATTTCACGAACTCCGCCACCATCACTTCCAGCTACACCCGCCTCGAAATAATGGCCAAGGCGTACGCGCAACCTGGAAACTCACTTCAGGGAAATGCTTCGCTTGCTCAAGCCGTTGCGTATGGACTCGATTGGATGTACACCAATTACTACAACCAGAACACAACCATGTTTGGAAACTGGTGGGACTGGCAGATCGGCTCCGCGCAACCATCCATGAGCGCCGCACTGTTGATCTATGGACAACTCTCAGCCACTGAAATCGCAAACTATACCGCGGCGATCGACCACTTCGATCCCAACCCCGCGGACAACGAGGACATCAACGGCACGCCCCACGCAGCAGTTGGCGCGAATCTGACCGACACGTGCCTCATCGTTATCTTGCGTGGCATCCTGGGCAAGAACAGCAGTGACATCACCACGGCCGAGAGCGATCTCGATCCTGTCTACCTTTACGTCACGACGGGAGACGGCTTCTATGTCGACGGCTCATTCATTCAGCACACCCACATGGCGTACACCGGGTCGTACGGAGTGGTCCTACTGAGCGACATCGCAAACCTCTTCGACCTCCTCAATAACTCCGCGTGGCCCATCACGGATTCCAACGCAAGCAATGTGTGGAATTGGGTGTCTCAGTCGTATACCCCGCTGATGGCGAATGGAGCCATGATGGATATGGTCTCGGGGCGATCGATCTCCAGGTGTGGCACATGGGACCACTCCACCGGGCGCACGGTAGTTGCCGACCTCGCACGTCTTGCTCTCAGCGCGAGTCCGTCAGAAGCATCGTATCTGCAGGGCCTGGTAAAAGAGTGGATTACCGGCGACACCACCTGGAACGGCTACACAAATCCCTGCGACGGCCCCGATTCTGTTCTGCCTTCCAGCCCGGTCAGTATCACTTATAGCGACTACTACTCGAGCCTTAATCCCTATGACATCGCCAATCTCGAGGCGGTGATGGCCAATCCATCGATCTCAGCAGCGACCCAGGTGACTGGAAACTTCAATTTTGCCAGCATGGATCGGGTTGTGCACCAGCGCCCTGGCTTTGTTTTCGGACTGAGTATCTTCTCGAACCAGATACATGACTATGAGTGCGAAAACGGCGAGAACTACGATGGGTGGTACACCGGGGCCGGCATGACCTATCTATACACGGCCGACCTCGAACAATACGACAACAACTACTGGGCGACGGTGAACCCGACACGCCTTTCCGGCGTTACCAGCGATGGCTCGACAACAACCAAGTGCAACGGCGATGTGGGAACGAACACGTACACCTGGGGAGGCGGATCGGCTGTCGACGGCCTATATGGAAGCTCCGGCCTGCAGTTCACACTCTCTCCGGTGACAGGCAGTTCGCTCAACGGCCAGAAGTCCTGGTTCTGGCTTGCCAACAAGATGGTCGCATTGGGATCTGGAATCAACAGCACCAGTTCCGGCAACGTCGAGACCATCGCCGACAACCGGATGATCGATGCGAACGGCGATAACGCGCTTGTGGTCAACGGCACGACGGAACCCACCACGCTCGGCTGGTCCTCCACAATTCCCAACGTCACCTGGGCCTACATGGACGGCAATGTGGCCAACTCCGGGATCGGATATTATTTCCCGTCAGGGGGAGCAAGCATCTACGCCCTGCGCGAGACCAGGACCGGTCAGTGGAGCACGATCAACCAGAATGGCCCCACCACCTCGTATTCCAACAACTTCATGAGCCTGGCCTTTGAGCACGGTTCGGAACCAGCCGATGCCGGCTACGCGTATGTAGTTCTCCCCAACCAGACATCGACGTCCATGGCCGCCTATGCCGCCAACCCCGACATCACCGTTCTGGAGAACTCCACCAGCGCGCAAGCGGTTTACGATTCGAGCATTGACGCCTATGGAGCCAACTTCTGGAGCACGACTTCGCATACCGTCAACGACCAGAAAGGCAAAGCGTTTCTGACGGCCTCGCAACAGGCTTCCGTGACCACGGTGCAAAACGGAACCGAGTTGGACGTGGCCATCTCCGATCCGACGCAGGCCAACACAGGAACCATCACGCTGACCATCAACCGCGCGGCGAGCAGCGTGATCTCCGCCGATCCGCAGGTCACGGTCAATCAGCTTTCCCCATCCGTTCAGCTCTCTGTGAATGTGAACGCTGCGGCGGGGAAAAGCTTCCAGGTCAAGCTCACGATGGCTCCGATTCTTACCACCCTGGGCGACACTGCCGATTCCTACATTCAGGACGGATCGAGCGCAAATACGAACTTCGGAACCGCCACCCAACTGTATGTCAAAAATGCGGCCACAGGCTACAACCGCATTAGCTACCTGATGTTCAACCTGTCGACCGTGACAGCCCACATCACACAAGCAACGGTCTACCTTACGCCAACCAGCGAAGGTGAATCCGGCTTCACCAACGACGCATACCTCGTCACCAATAACTCGTGGACGGAGACCGGGATCACCTGGAACAACGCCCCGGCGCTGAGCAGTACACTTCTCGGCAGTTGGCAGGTCCCCGCAGTCAATACGCAGGCTTCCTTCGACGTCACCGCCGCGGCGCAGAATGCTCAGGCCAATGGCGGCTTGCTGTCCGTCGGAGTCAATTCGCCTACAAACGTCGGCAGCGCCGGTTGGGTTGAGTACGCGTCGAAGGAGAATGGAACGCAGGCGTACCGTCCGGAGATCGTCGTGACGACAGACACACCGTAATCGAAAGCACTCAAAATGGAGCCAACTCTGCTACCCCTGGGGGCTCGAACGAGCCTCCAGGGGTAGCAAGCTTCAGCGCAACACGCACAATCGCGTGCTCGCCGTACGTTGATACCTGTGCTTCTGCCGCAGAACTCAATTTGAATCGAGATTCAACAACCGCAATGCGTTTTCCCGATAGACCTTGCGCAGCACGTCGTCGGGCAAATGGAGACCGTAGATATTCCACCGGCCCTGCCGCGAAGCATGCGACGGATAGTCAAAATACTCGTCGGCGGTTTCCAGAAAGCGATAGTAGAGGCAGTACATATCCACTTCCGGCAAAAGATCCGCGCCAAACAGGATGCGGTCTGCGTATTTCAGGAAAAACGCGCGAGCCGTGTACGGCTGCCGGCCCAGTTCGGCCGCGCGCGCGCTGATATCGACACAGAGGTTGGCGTTTTTATCGAGCAGATCGGCAACATAATTCAAGTTCTCGCTGCTCTCGGCCATGTGCGCGCAAACGAAGGTTGTCTTGGGATGGCGCGCGATGACGCGGTCGCGTTGCTCGAGCAAGTCCGATTTTGAAACTGGCGATCCACAAAAACTCCAGTCGGGATGCGCCGCCAGCTCTTCATAGCGCTCGTTAAAGCGGTCGATCGGCTCAAAAAACGCATCCGGGTCGGCCGAATGAAACATGACTGGAACGCCAAGCTCGGCCGCTTTTTCAAAGATTGGCGCCAGGCGCTCGTCGTCGATTCGCAACAGCTCGCCAGAATCGTCGCGCACTGTCAGCCCCAGATCTTTCCAGAACTTGATGCCGCACGCTCCGTGTTCCACCAGCCGTTCCAGGCGGTCCACAGATAATTGCGCGAAATCGTGCCGCTCAACACCGCTCCAGTCCATCCAGCCAATGGTGGCAAACCGCCCTGGAGCCGCGCGATGAAAACTTTCCATCGTCTCCAGTGCAGCCTCGCCAGTGCGCATCGTGATGTTCACGATCCTCTCCACTCCGCAAGCGTCCAGCACGCGGAGAACATCGCTTGGCTCAAGGGAGTCGAGATGGTTGTGGTAATCGATGGCCGGGAACCGTGGCCGCTCGACCGTGTGTACGGGAGTCTTCAGTTGCGAGCGAGGCGCGAAATCGCTCAGGCGCAGATCGACCTCCGCCTTTGCGCTCACCATCGCCACAAATTTGTCCATTGAATCCATGGTCATTCCATTATTCACGGGCGAAGTTCCAGGAGGTAAGCCGCCCCCGCCCAATTCCAAATTTAGTGGATTGGATATATTCAATGCAATCTTTTTATTTGTTATATGGACACAACTGTGTATACTTAACTTGCCATGCCTACGTTTTCGGAGGTTAGGTCAGAATCGGAGGACGCTGTGTCCACTGCATTGCAAGGATTGGCTGCTGCCTGGCATGCGGGCAGGCCGAAGGGAATCTACTCGGTGTGTTCGGCGCATCCGTGGGTTCTGGAAGCGGCCGTCGACCAGGCCCTCGACGACGACACAGACCTGTTGATCGAGGCCACCTCGAATCAGGTAAATCATGAAGGCGGCTACACCGGCATGCAGCCCGAAGATTTTCGCAAGCTCGTGGTCCGCATCGCAGCCACAAAGGGGTTTGACGATGCGCGCCTCATCCTCGGCGGCGATCACCTTGGACCCAATCCCTGGCGTCACCTTCCAGCCGCCGAGGCCATGCGCCGCGCGGAGCAGATGGTGCAGGCCTATGTGCAAGCGGGTTTCCGAAAGGTTCATCTGGATGCGAGCATGGCATGCGCCGACGAGCGCGGCCCGCTCGCCGAGGAGACGATTGCGCGTCGCGCGGCGGCGCTCTGTTCCGCGGGGGAGCGATACGCTCGCCTTGATGCCCTGCCCG
>Ga0187812_1000547_pt1 | contig 13235 bp, 8 predicted proteins | sample NC_S_2_FD_130582 | JGI IMG/M metagenome (GOLD analysis project Ga0187812, IMG submission 130582) | Wetland sediment microbial communities from Neuse River Estuary, North Carolina, USA - ASW-S_2 | ecosystem: Environmental > Aquatic > Freshwater > Wetlands > Sediment | place: USA: North Carolina... | reverse complement strand
CCGGCGCGCGCGTACGCGCCCTCGATCAGGTCGTGACTGAGTAAAGCGTTGCGCGGGAATCGGCGATCGAGAACCGCGTGCAGGACCGATGCTTCGTAGATTCCCTTGCCGGTAAAGATTCCTTCGCCGAAGAGATCCTGGTAAGCGTCGGAGATGGCGCGGGTGTAAATATCGAAGCCGTTCTGGCCGGAGTAGATGGCCGCCAACCGCGACTCCGCCGCCGAACGAACCGCGACGCTGATGCGGGGCTGCAGGATTCCGTAGCCGGCGGTCACGATGCGCAGGTGGGGATCGATCACTGCCTGATTCAGCGGATGAGCGATGGCGCCCGCCAGCCGCGCCGCGGCGCCGTGCGGGAGCTGCGTGTCGGAGTCGAGCGTGAGGATGTAGCGAACCGAAGGAAGCACATCGACGCGCCCAGCCTTGATGGGGAAGGCGTCGAATGTCCCGGCCAGCAGCTTGTTCAGGTCGAGCAGCTTGCCGCGCTTGCGCTCCCATCCCATCCACACGCCCTGCCGGGTGTTGAAGAGGCGGCGCCGATGCAGGAAGAGGAATGTGCCGTTGCGCGGCGAGCGATAGCGCTGGTTCAAGTCGTCGATGAGACGCGCGGCAAGGTCAACCAGCGGATGCGTATCGTTCTCGCGCGGCTTGCTCACGGAATCGGGCAAATCGGTGAGCAGCGCGAAGTGCAGGTTGGGCTCGCGATTGGCGAGGAAACGCACTTCGAGATCGTTGACCAGCTCGCGCACCTGCTTCTCGTTCAGCAGCAGCGAAGGCACCGCGACCAGCGTGGTGCAATCGGCGGGAATGCCGCGGGTGAAGTCGAGCTTGGGCAGCGGTTCGGGATCGATGAATGACGTAATGGCGTTGTTGACCAGGTCGACGGCGTCCTGGGTGGCGGGGATCAGCAACAGCAGAACAGTAATCACCAGGCCGGCGAAACGCGCGATTACCGGCACAACCGGGAACAGCACCACCGCGATGAACAGCAGCGTGAAAACCTGAATACCGCCGAGGAAAAAGTCTTCGGCGTGGGCGCGGACAGCCTGGCGGGCGCGGAACGAGGGGGTGGGATGAAAGCCGATGCGCGCGGCAAGCAGCGGAAAGCCCTGGTCGAGAAGGTAATAGCCGACGTGGATGCGGCGGCGCTGGACCCGCGGATCGGCGGCGGGGGGATGTGCGCCTTGACGCGCGAGGTCGAGAGCCACCTGCGCCACCTCGGATTCGCTGCAGTCGGAACGGCGCGCCACGAGCGCGATGCGGCGCCGATATCGTTCGCGGCTCTCGAAATCCATCTGCGCGTAGGCGGCGGCCGGGTCCTGGCGCAGCACGGCATCAAAAACGATCAACGGCTCGATCAGGTATTCCCAATCGGTGTTGGTGATAGTGCGCAGGCTCTTGATTTGCTCGACGATCTTCAATGCGGAGCCGCTCTCTCTTCGCCGAAGCATGCCGAGCGATTCGCCGAGCAGCCGTTCGAGAAGGACGAATCGCAGGAAGGCGCTGAGGTTCCAGAGTTCGTCTACATTCAACGGCTCGTACTGTTGCACGGCCTGGATGAAGGCCGTGAATGACAGGCCGGAGAAGATGGCGCCGGTTGCATCGAGATACGCGCGTGAAATTGCCGCGGCCCGCGGCTCCTGTGGCTTGCCGGGAATGGTGACGCGCGGCATGCGGGAAAGGGCGCGCGGCCGGTCGGCCACGGAATTGAGCGCGGAGCGGAACAGGCGGTGGCTTGCACCGAGCTCGAGCAGCGCCGTCCGGTACGCCGTCCGCGCCGGGTCGCGGTTCGCCTCCGGCACTGGATGGCGAGTCAGTTCCGACTCCAGCTCGGCCAGCGCGCGGCGCGCGGCCCGCATGCGGGCAGCGAACGCAAATGCAGCCGTTGGCCGCGGCACGACCTCGAGAGCGGCAACCGCGGCAGCCGCGTTTTGCAGCCGCTGCGACGGGCCGGGGTCGTCAACCTCTTGTGAAGCGAAATGGTACGTGGCGTGAGTCATCGATCCTCAGTCATAGTTGGCCTCAGCGATAGCTGGCTGCCTGCATTTCAAACATGGCCGCGTAGCGGCCGCCCAATGCCACCAACTGGCTGTGATTGCCTTGCTCGACCAGCCGGCCGCCTTCAAGCACTACGATGCGGTCGGCCATGCGCACGGTCGAAAACCGGTGCGAGATAAGCAGCGCCATCTTTCCGTGGGTGAGCTCGGCGAAGCGCTCGAAGACCTCGAATTCGCTGCGCGCATCGAGCGAGGCGGTCGGCTCGTCGAGGATAAGCAATTGCGCGTCGCGCAGATAGGCGCGGGCCAGCGCGATGCGCTGCCACTCCCCGCCGGAAAGATCGACGCCGGAGACGAAGCGCCGGCCCAGCATCTGGCCGTAGCCGCCGGGAAGCTTTCTTACCACTTCGGCAGCCAGGCTTTTTTCCGCTGCCGCGGCAATTTCTTCGCCACTGTGCGGGACCTCGACCTGGCCGACGCCAATGTTTTCCCGCACCGTCATTTCGTAGCGCATAAAATCCTGGAAGATGACGCCCATCTCGCGATGCAGGTCTTCGAGCGCGTACTCGCGGAGGTCGATGCCATCGAGGAGAATCTCGCCTTCCGTCGGGTCATAGAGGCGAGTGATCAGCTTGACGACCGTGGTCTTGCCCTGCCCGTTCTCGCCAATGAGGGCGATGCGCTGGCCGGGCTGGATGCTGAAGTTGAAGTTCTTCAGCACCATTCGCTCGGTGCCGGGATAGGCGAAAGAGACGTTGCGGAATTCGAAGCCGCGGCGGATGGGGCTGGGCGCCGGGATGGGATTGGGCTTGTTCTGCACCGCCGGCTTCATCTCGAAGAAGGCGATCAAATCGGTGAGGAACAAAGCCTGGTCCGCAATGCCGGAGGCAGTGGAAAACGCCTGCTGAAAGTTCGAGCTGGCCTGCTGAATGGCCTGGGTGACCAGGACAAAGGCGGCGATGTTGGGATACTGGCCGGTGATGGCCTGATAGATGGCGAAGATGTAGGCGCCGTAATAGCCGAGGGTGCTGATGAGCGAAAGCAGCCCGCCCCAGAGCATTTTGCGATTGGCGAGGGCCACGTTCTCTTCGTAGATGCCCTGGGAGAGACTGCGAAAGCGGTTGGTGAAATACGCACTCAGGTTGAAGAGCTTCAGCTCCTTGGCGGACTCCTTGCTGCCGCCCACCTGGCGGAGGTAGTCCATGATGCGCTTGCGCGGCGTCTGGCGGAAGTTTTTCTCGTATCCGAGGAAAGCGAAGTGCGTTTCGCCGATAAAGGACGGCAGCACGCCGGCGGCGAGGGGAAGAATCATCAGGGGCGAGCGGTAAATCAGCACCGCGCTCCAGATGAGGGTCATGACGGCCTGCTGAAGAAGCCGGCCCATCTGCTGGATCATGGCCAGGCGGTCGGTAGCCTGGACCCGCGCGCGCTCGAGCCTGTCGTAGAACTCGGGATTTTCGTAGGTGGTGAGGTCCAGTTGCGCGGCCTGTTCCATGACCTGAACGCTGACGTGGTTGGTGTACCGGTCGGCGAGAATCTGATCGGTGTAGTCCATGGAGCGGGCGAGGAGTCCGTTCAGCAGCGCGAGCGCGACTTCGGCGCCGACCCACCACCAGAAATAGGGCAGCGGCGACTGGTGCTCGATGGCCTTGGTCACGCCATAGACGATCTCCGCGGCGACAATGCCGATGGCCAGCGAGATGGCCGGCTGAATGATGCGGAGAACGATTCCCCAGACGACCACCGAGCGGCCGGCCTGCCACAGAATCCGGAGCACGAGCGGAACATTCTTGAGCGCGCGGACGCGATCAGCCCAGGCGCTGCCTGTGGCGTCGCCGCTCCCGGCACGTGACGGCTGCGAGCCGCCTTTTACGTTGGGATGATTCGGGGATGAAGACATAACTCCCGCTGGCACTCCGCTGTTTTACAGAGAACTAGAGCGGCTCTGGAACCGCTGTACCACGCATGCGCGATGCACGGGTGACACCAACCAAGGAGTTACGGCGCAACCGGGGAAGCCAATCCGATCCGCATCGATAGAGGCATCACGCACGAAAGAAAGGCGTGAAGGAATGCGGGCACAACAGTTGCTGGATCGCTCTAACATGGAGCGCCGGCTTATTTGGTTTGAAACGTGCGGTCCTTGCTTCTTACTCAGGTCAACAAAAGACTCCGCCCTTTGTCCGATCGCCCACCGCCTCGATAACTCTGCTGCCCGCAACGCACCCCCACCTGGACAGTGCATGGCTGCCTTCTCTTCCTTATGCGATGCGCTGCAACTACGGGGCGTTGTTTTGCCATGATTTCAGGAGCGTTATGGAGCCGGCTCAGTCTTGTGCGCGGTCTGTTTTACGGGCGGCGTGGAGGGTTTGAACCCAGCCTTCTCCATGCCGATCCTGGCCTCGGGATTCTTCATGAATGTTTCCCACACGAAACCGCTGCGGGCGTTTTCCGCCATCAGCATGGTGATGCCCACGTCGATGCCGATCACGTCGGTGTCGTACCAGTTGGTGAGGGGATTGAATGCGTCGACAAATCCGTAGCGGCGCCAGGCGTTGGGGTAACGATCGTGAATGGTGCGCAGAACCCGCATGGCGGCCGCCGGCAGAAAGGGCAGCGAGCCCCCGGCGGCGCAGGGGACGATGGTTCCGTCGATCGGCCCCGTTGCCGGCGGCCCGCCCCAGACCACGTAGCCCTTATCCGAGTCCGAAGCCGTAATCCCCCACAACGCGTTGCTGTAATCGGGAAACTTTACGTTCAGTGAAAGACAGAACAGCCGATGTGCATCCGTGGCCACAACCGAATTCTCAAAGTAATCCGCATAGCGGTCGCGCTTGTTGCGGAAATCGAACCACGCCTGCGAGTACTGGTGGACGAACAGGGGCGCGAACGAGCCGATGTAGCGCAGCCCGTCGTACTCGAAGGTCAGGCGCTTCCACGCATTCCATGCATCGGCGTTAAGCGGATGCGACGCCGAACCCATGCCCAGCAGGTAGATCATCATCAGCTCGCTGTAGTAATCCCAGCGCGAAGGAATAAAGCCGTACTCCGGCGTCCAGCCCATGGAAACGATGGAGGTATCCTCGGCAAGCCAGGTCCAGTCGACGCGGTCGAAGATGGCATGGGCCAGCTCGACGATGTCGCGATCCTGCGCAAAATGCTGCTTGCAGGTGAGCACACCGCAGAGCAGGATGGCCGTATCTACAGACGAAACCTCCGAGTCCCACACCCGTTCGCCGGTGTTGATGTTTGCAAAGTGGAAGTAAAAGCCGCGATGGGTGGGCAGCTTGTGCCACAGAAATGACAGCGCCTGCACCACGCGCAGGCGCGCGTCGGCATAGGAGACAAATCCGCGCATGTGCGCGATGCAGATCGCGGTCAGCCCAAAGCCGGTGGAGGCAATGCTGGCTACGATGCTGGTGTCGTTGGTCCGCGTATTGCAGCGGTCCTTGATCAACCCGGTCTGGGGATTCGCCTGCTCCCAGAAAAACAGAAAGCTGGCGTGCTCCAGATCGTTGAGAAGAGACTGGTCTGCCGGGGTCAGCGAGCCGGGTTGCGGCGGCGCAGCCGGTTGCGGCTCCTCCTGCAGCGCATCCGCCAACAATGCGGGAGCGATTCCTGCCGCGGGAAGGGCCAGAGAGATGCCCGCCATGCGGCGCAGCAAACCGCGGCGCGACCACGCAGCGCGCTCCCCACGGCGCCCGCCGAAACCCTCGATCTGTTGTGCGACTGGCGGCTCCTTCATCGCTTCTGCTCGATCGTGTTGCACAGATGCCGGCGATGGCAACGGCACCTCAGGCGAGCTTGCAAGGTTCAATAGCCGTCTGTTTAGATGCACAGCAGCAGCAACAAGTTAGCAACAGCCGAACAGCAAATCTCAGAGATGCAGCGTCAAACAGGATGCAGGCGTGAAGGGGAAATTGACAAGGAAAGCAACCATATCCTGGATCGTCGCCGCCATCGCGATCGGTATCGCGGCCGCCGCGGTCCTGGTGCGTCTCTATGCCTGGAAACCGCGGCTCTCCACGATTCAGGGCGCCGCGATTCGCGCCGACAAGGATACCTTTAAGCAAACGCCGATTGCCGACGTCGAGGTGACGGCATCGCGCGGGCTGGTTTCGGCCAGCGCGCGGTCCGATGCTTCAGGCTACTTCCGGATCACGTTTCCGCAGGTCATCTGGCCTGGGCAGACCGTGACACTCAGCTTTCGCCATCCCGATTACCATCCACTCGGTCTCGATCTCAAGATGCAATTCCGTTCGACGTCGCGGCGTTTGATTGTAGCCGCCATGAAACCGCTGGCGCAGCAGGAGGTCGCGGTTTCCGGCAAGCCGCCCGCGGTGATCTCGAATATTCGCATTCGCTACACGGTGAATGCGCAGAGCGAAGAAAACATAGGCAGCGCGGCGCGGACCTTCCAGGTGGAAAACACAGGCAACATCCCGTGCCGGCGCCAGGGCCCCTGCTCGCCGGATGGCGAGTGGAAGGCCGCTACGGGATCCGTGACGCTGGACGCCGGCCTGGGCAACCAGTATCGCGATGTGCGCGCGTCCTGCATCGCGGGCCCCTGCCCGTTCACGCGCATCCAGACACGCGCGCAGGGACGCACCATCGTGGCCACCGCCGAGGATTGGTCCGACACCGCAACGTTTCTTCTCGAGGCCGAGGTCTTTCATACCAGCCTCGACTCGAGCGTGCGCGAATCGTACCCGGTCATCTTCGACCGCAGCCTGAGCTTCACGTTGCCGCCAACGCAAGAGGGTGTGTCGATTGAAGCGGAGATCGATGGAACGCCAATCGTCTTTCCGCTGGAGCCCGATGTTTATCTAAGTTGGGCAACGTGCAATGTGAGAACCAGCCCGGGCAGCGACAACTCAACTGTGTATCAGTGCGAGCTCAAGCCCGGCTATCGCTTTTGATCGCGATCAGCCGATGGTCTGCACGGAACCTTTGCCGACCAGTTCTTCCACTCGCTCCATCCAACCGCGATCGGCGGCCACACTCAATCCCTCGGGCTCGAGAATCACCGCATACTCGCCCTTCATTTCAAGGTGCAGCATCATCTTGCCGGGTCCCGGCGCGGCATCGGCGGCGCTGCGCAACGCGGCCAGCATCTCCTCGGTCGCGCGTTCGAGATTGATGCGAATGCGCACGCCGGCCGGCAGCTTGACTTGCACGCCTTCGAGAGCCTGCAGGTTGCTGATAGCGATTTTCGGCGCGGCATCCTCGTCGCCCAGCAGCGCACCGCGAATCAGCACCGGCGCCTCGATTTTCAACTGGCCCTGCAGCCGCTCGTAGTCACGCGCAAAGCAGATCAGGTCGATTTTTCCGGTGGCGTCTTCAAGCGAGGCCTGCGCATAGAGCCGCTGGTCGCGCTTGCTCTTCTGCACGCGCAGGCCGTGAATGATTCCCGCGACCTGGATCTCGTCGGCCGGATCGTTCTGGCGTCCCCATGCGCGCTCCGGCGGCTTGCGCTCCAGCGCCTCGGCCACCGTGATGACGCCGGGCAGGTTGCGCAATTTCTCAGCATACTTATCGAGTGGGTGGCCGGAAACGAAAAAGCCCAACACTTCTTTTTCGTTGGCCAACCGTTCGCTTTCTTCCCAATCGGGTGCCTTGGGAAGATCGTCAGCGCTGCGGCCCGGCGCGGGCGATTCGTCGAACAGGCCGAACAGCCCGCTCTGGCCCTGAGCTGCGTCCTTCTGCGCCTTTTGCGCGCGCTCCATGGCTTTGTCTACGGCCGCAAACAATTGTCCACGCGGGCCCATCGAATCCAGCGCGCCGGCCTTGATCAGCGATTCGATCACGCGCTTGTTCATCACGCGCAGGTCCACCTTCTCGCAGAACTCCCAGAGGCTCTTGAACCGGCCTCCAACCTCTTCGCGCGCTTTCATAATCGATTCGATGGCGTTGCCGCCGACGTTCTTGACGGCCGCCAGCCCGAAGCGGATGGCCTCGCCATGCGGCGTGAATTGCGCGCCGGAGAGCTGCACGTCCGGCGCTTCGACGGAGATGCCCATCTCGCGGCACTCTCCGATGTACTTGACGACCGATTCCGGCTTGGAGGTTTCCGACGTGAGCAGCGCGGCCATGAATTCGACCGGATAGTGCGTCTTGAGATAGGCCGTTTGATACGCCACCAGCGCGTAGGCGGCCGAGTGCGACTTGTTGAACCCGTACCCGGAGAACTTTGCCATCTGATCGAAGATTTCGCCGACCGGCGCCTTGGGGTGCCCGAGTTTGGCCGCACCGTCCATGAAGCGGTCCCGCTGCTTCGCCATTGCTTCGGGGTCCTTCTTTCCCATGGCTCGCCGCAACAGGTCCGCTTCGCCCAGGGAGTAGCTCGCGAGCACGTTCGCGATCCGCATCACCTGCTCCTGGTAGACAATCACTCCCAGCGAATCCTTGAGGATTCCCTCAAGCTCCGGCAGCAGGAACTCCACACTCCGCCGTCCCCATTTGCGCTCGACGAAGTCGTCGATCATGTCCATGGGCCCGGGACGGTAGAGCGCGTTCAGCGCTGTCAGCTCCTCCACCGTGTCCGGCTTGTAGCGCCGTAAAATGTCGCGCATCCCGCTGGATTCAAACTGGAAGACTCCGGAGGTAAGCGCGGTGTGAAATACGCGCTTGAAGGTCTCCGGATCGTCGAGCGGAACCATGTCGATGTCCAGCTTCTCTCCCCGCGTCTGCTCGATCAGCTTGAGGCAGTCCGTGATCACGGTCAGCGTCGCCAGGCCCAGGAAGTCCATCTTGAGCAGGCCCATTTTCTCGACGGCCTTCATGTCGTAGGCGGTCACAATTTCGTCGTTTTTGGTTTTGTTCAGCGGCACCAGCTCGGTGAGCGGCCGGGGCGCAATGACCACCGCCGAGGCATGTACGCCCGACCCGCGCACCAGGCCTTCGAGCTTCTTCGCGGTATCGATCAATTCGCGGATCTGCTTGTCGCTCTCGTACAAATTGCGCAAATCGGGCACGTCTTCGAGAGCCCGATCAAGCGTCATGCCCACCGTGGCTGGAACCAGTTTGGCGATGCGATCCACGTCGCCGTAGGGCATATCGAGAGCGCGGCCGCAGTCTTTGATCGACGCCTTGGCCGCCATGGTGTTGAAGGTGATGATCTGCGCCACCTGCTCGCGGCCGTACTTGCGGGTCACGTATTCGATGACCTCGCCGCGGCGATTCATGCAGAAGTCCACGTCGATATCCGGCATCGTCACGCGCTCCGGATTCAGAAAGCGCTCGAAGAGCAGGACGTTCTGCATGGGATCGATGTTGGTAATCTCCATCGCATACGCCACCAGCGAGCCGGTCGCCGAGCCGCGCCCGGGCCCTACAGGAATCCCGTTGTCCCGAGCGTACTTGATGAAGTCCCAGACGATGAGGAAGTAGCCCGAGTACTTCATCTGCTTGATGATGCCGATTTCGTATTCCAGGCGCGACTCGTATCCCGAGGCAGGCGTCCGCAGCACACCGCGCAACTCCAGTTGCCGCACCGACGTTTCCAGCCGCTTCTTCAAACCCTGGCGGCAGACTTCTTCAAAGTAGCTGTCGATGGTGTGGCCCGGCGGCACGGCGAATTCCGGAAACGGATTGTCGACCTTGCTCAGTTTCAGGTTGCAGCGTTCGGCGATCTCCATCGTCCGAGAAAGCACCTCCGGCGAATCGGGGAAAACCGCGCCCATCTCGTCAGCGCTCTTCACGAAGAACTGGTCGGTATCGAACTTGAAGCGGTTTTCTTCGTGAACCTTGGCGCCGGTCTGCACGCACAGCATCACGTCGTGGGCGTGCGAGTCCTCGCCGCACAGGTAGTGCGAGTCGTTGGTGGCCACCAGCGGAATGCCCAGCTCGCGCTCCAGGCGGAAGAGATCGGCGCGGATGCGGCGCTCCTGCTCCAGGCCCTGGTCCTGAATTTCGAGATAGAAATTGCCCTTGCCGAAGATGTCCTGGTACTGCTGCGCGACCTCCGCGCCGCGTTCGTAGTTGCCCTTTTCGAGCGCCTCGCACAGCTCGCCGCTCAGGCATCCCGAAAACCCGATCAAGCCTTTGCAATTTTCGGCCAGGTACTTTTTGCTCACGCGCGGCCGCCGGTAAAAGCCGTGCAGCGACGCTTCCGACGTGAGCCGGATCAGGTTGCGGTAGCCCTCTTCGTTTTCGGCCAGCACCAGCAGGTGGTTGTAGGTATCGCCCGGCGCCTCCACGCGATGATCTTCCGCCTTGCACACGTACAGCTCGCAGCCCAGGATCGGCTTGACGCCCTTGGCCTTGGCCGCGTCGAAAAAGTGCACCGCCCCGTAGATGTTGCCGTGGTCGGTCATGGCGACAGACTTCTGGCCGATCTTGGCGACGCGATCGACGAGCTTGTAAACGTCGCATGCGCCGTCGAGGAGGGAGTATTCGGTGTGCAGATGGAGGTGGGTGAATTCGGGCATAGCTAGTATTGATTTTAGCTGCGACATGGCGTCAGAGCCCTGCTCGAAAGCCGGTTGAAATCCCGGCCACATGAGGAAAATTGGGGCGACGGGCCTTAGACGAACTGAATCAATGGCGGAAATTGCAACACGTCGCGCTGGAGGTGGGTAAAATACATTGGAGCCAGCGGGCTTCGCACCAGCTCAAGGGGAAAAACATGCGCTTTTCGGAAAGATATGGCCATACCCCCACCAAGAGCGTAATCCAGATCGACTCAGTCGACGATGCCCTGACGAATTCGCTCTGGAGCATCCTCCATCTTCACGTCTGGGATCACGTTCATATTTCCCGTTACGGCTCTGATTTCAACCTGAACCCGGAGATAAAGACCTTTTGCCAGCGGATTTGGTTCAACTACTACAAGCTTCCCCTTGATACGCTGGAAGACGACTGGACAAAGGTATACAAATTCTTACGGCGCGACTACTTCAATTGCGAATGGTTTGAGCTGTACAACTTCCTAGAGTTCATCGCGGACAACTACCCCTACAACGATAAGGAAAGCTTCATCGAGGCTTGCAACTTCGCTCTTGAGCGGGAGCTGTCCGGATACCGCTTTATCGACGACCAGATCGCACCAATCACCTCCTCGGAAGAGATATCCGAAATCGAGGCGGCTCTCGTTACCAAGAACGACCAGGTGCGAACTCATCTCAAGAGAGCGCTTGAGCTTTTCTCGGATCGCAAGCAGCCGGACTATCGCAACTCTATTAAGGAATCCATTTCGTCCGTAGAGAGCATTGTCCAGAAGATCCTGGGGCAAAAGGGGACACTCGGCAAGCTGGTGAAGAAACTCGAAACCGAAATAGACCTTCATCCAGCTCTCGGAAAGGCATTCGAGAGCCTTTATGGATACACTTCCGACGAAGACGGAATTCGCCACGCAATCCTGGAATCCGCGAAGGTGGATTTCGAAGATGCTAAATTCTTCTTGGTTGTTTGCTCGGCGTTCGTAAACTTCGTAACCGCCAAGACAAAACCCTAAATGCCGGGTGCCCCAGGTCCGAATTCTCGGAGCTGGGCGATCACGAATCCCTATAAGCCGAGCATCTCCAGCAGTTCATCCACACTCATCCCATGGTGCGCGGCAATCCGCTTGAGGATGCTGGCGAGCGTGCCTGTTTTGATTGGGTGATGCCAGGGAATGACTTCGTGGTTCTCGCCGTCGCGCTGCGTGGTTACGCGGACGTGCGAACCCTTCTGGCGGGTTGCCTCATACCCTAGAACGCCGAGCGCTTTCACCAGCCGCGGCCCGTCCACGTCTCTGGGCAACTTCATGCGGCGATGACTTCTTCCCGCACAAAATGGAGGCGGATGATCTTCGGCGCCTGCATCGACTCGTCGAAGTAGCAGCGAACAGCGTCCTTCACCATCGCGCGCAATTCTTCGAGCGTTTCTCCCTGGGTGTGGATGCCATACCCCAGGGCGCTGGCGGTGTAGCCGCCGTCCACCTCGTCCTCGCGCACGTCAAAGATGATCTCGCTCATCGAAACAAGCCCTCGTTTCAACATCATGCTACCATTGGCCGGGAGCAGGCGAACATGACTGAGGACAGACCGGCTTCCGGATGGAACCTTCAGCGGGTGAGCACGCATCCCGGCGAGATGCTGCGCGAGGAGTTCCTGATTCCGCTGGGCATCTCGCAGAACGCCCTGGCGCTCAAGATTCGCGTGCCCGCCACGCGCATCGGCGAAATCGTCAAGGGCAAGCGCGCCATCACGCCCGACACCGCGTTGCGCCTGGCACGCTTTTTCCGCACCAGCGCCGAGTTCTGGCTGAACCTTCAGCAAATGCACGATCTGTCAAAGGCCCGCCTGGAACTGAAAAAGACAATCGAGCGCGACGTGGAAATCTTCAACGTCGCATAAGCAGGGGTTGGGATAGCATGCGGCGATTTAGAAGCAAAGATGAACCCAAAGCTCTTTCGCTCGCAGGAAGATATGTCGCAATGCCTCAACAGGAGCATCAGAGCTATGTACGCCGTAATTGGACAGAATTCCGGCTAAATCCATGAAGAAAAAGAAGGACGGGGCAAAATAGCCCTTCCTTCTTTGGTTGGGCCGGGAGTATGATAGGGGCCACTCCCTCGTCAATCCGCTGCAACCGGAGGTCCGTGTATGCGCGTGCTGCTCATCAATCCCAACCGCAGCTACCCAGCCGGGAAGCTGGATCCGAACGTGGGACTGCCGCTTGGCCTGATGTATGTGGCGGCCACTCTCGAGCGCGATCATGTCCCCGTCTCCATCTTCGACTGCCTGATTTCTCCGCGGACGCGAGTGTTGGACGAGGGGCAGTGGACATCGGTGGGCTTGACGCAGGAAGAAGTGCGCGAGCGGCTACGCGAGGAGAATCCCGATTTGATCGGCGTGGGGTGCATGTTCACGGCGCAGTGGGATAACGCCGTGAAGGTGATCGAGACCGTTGCCCAAACGCTTCCCGGCCGGCCCATCGTGGCGGGCGGACCGCACGTGACGGTGGCGGCCCGCAAGGTGATGGAAGACCATCCCCTGATCGATTTCGTGATCGTCGCTGAAGGAGAGATCTCGATGCCGCGGCTGGTGCGGGCCATCGAGAAGAACGATACCGAGGAGTTCAGGAAGATTCCGGGGCTGGGCTGGCGGGATGCGAACGGCCAGATTCAGCTCAATCCCTCCGAGCCGATCCGGGACCTGGATACGCTGCCGCTGCCTTCCTATCACCTGGTGGATTTCGAGCACCTCTTCGAGCTGCAGCGGAGGGGCCTGTACGCGCGCGATCGCCAGTACCGCT
>Ga0187812_1000546_pt1 | contig 13241 bp, 11 predicted proteins | sample NC_S_2_FD_130582 | JGI IMG/M metagenome (GOLD analysis project Ga0187812, IMG submission 130582) | Wetland sediment microbial communities from Neuse River Estuary, North Carolina, USA - ASW-S_2 | ecosystem: Environmental > Aquatic > Freshwater > Wetlands > Sediment | place: USA: North Carolina... | reverse complement strand
GCCTGTCCCAGTGGATCAGCATCGGTGGCGTTCCCGCGCCCGCGGGGCCGTCCGGGAACGCGAGCTGCCAGCGCAGGAAGCTCCCGTCGGGGAGTTGGCGTTCTCCGGGCACCGGACCCTGCACGGCGATGCCCGCCGCGCGCAGCGCGCGGAGCGTGCCCTCGAGGTCCCGGCAGCGCAGGGCGACGCGCCAGAGGCCGGGACCGTCCGCGAGCCCCGCCAGCACGGAGCGCCCGAAGGGACTGCGCTCCGCGACGGCCCTGTCGCCGACCCCAAGGAACTCGAGGTAGGCGTGGGCCAGCGGGACGAGGACGTTCTCCGTGCCCCAGGCCGGATGGCGGCCGCCGGGGGCAGCCACGAGACCGAGCGGCGCGAGGCGCCCGGCGTCTGCGCGCGGGTCCTGCGCCACCGCGACGACGTGGTCGAGGGCGATGTCAGCGTTCATGCCCGTCCTCCTTCTCCTCCGCGCGGCGCTCGCCGTGGATCTTCTGCCAAAGGGTCTGCCAGCGCTCGCCGAGCTGCGCCTCGCGCCCGTGCTGCGACGGCAGGTAGTAGCGCTGCGCCTGCAGGGCCTGCGGCCTGTACGCGAGTTCCACGACGCCCTTCGGGTCCTGGTGCGCGTAGCGGTAGCCCTGGCCGTAGCCCAGCGAGCGCATCATGCCGGTGACGGCGTTGCGCAGGTGGAGCGGCACCGGCGCCGTGGGCTGGCGCCGCACGTCCTCCACCGCCGCGTCGTACGCCCGCAGGCCGGAATTGCTCTTCGGCGCGAGCGCGAGGTAGAGGATGGCTTCCGTCAGCGGCAGGCGCGCCTCCGGGAGGCCGATCGCCTGCGTCGCCTGGTAGGCGGCCATCGCGACCGAGAGCGCGGCCGGATCGGCGAGGCCGATGTCCTCCGCTGCCGAGATCACAATGCGGCGCGCGACGAAGAGCGGGTCCTCGCCCGCCTCGATCAGCCGCGCCAGCCAGTAGACCGCCGCGTCGGCGTCGGACCCGCGCACGCTCTTGATCATCGCGGACGCGAGGTCGTAGTGCAGATCGCCCTGCCGGTCGTGGCGCAGCGCGGGATGCAGGAGCGCCTCGCGCACCGCCTTCTGGTCGATGGCGCGCCGGCCCTCGGCATCCGGCGCGGTGGCGCTCGCGGCGAGCTCCAGGGCGTTGAGCGCCGTGCGGGCGTCTCCGCCCGAGGTCTGCTCGAGTTCCGCCAGGGCGTCCGGCGAGAGAGCCACGCCGAGGCGGCCGAGGCCGCGCTCGGCATCGCCCACCGCGCGCTCCAGCACGGTGCGCATGGCGTCCGGGCCGAGCGGCGCGAGCACGATCACCTGGCAGCGCGACAGCAGCGCGTTGTTGATGGACAGGCTCGGGTTCTCGGTGGTCGCGCCGATCAGGCGCACCGTCCCCGCCTCGACATGGGGCAGGATGGCGTCCTGCTGGCTGCGGCTGAAGCGGTGCAGCTCGTCGATGAACAGCACCGTGCGCACGCCGTCCTGCAGCAGGCGCGCGCGTGCCTCGGCCACCTCCGCGCGCAGCTCGGCGACGCCGGCCGTGACCGCCGAGAGCGCGACGAAGCGCGCCCGCACCTCCTGCGCGATCAGGCGCGCGAGCGTCGTCTTGCCGCTGCCCGGCGGGCCCCAGACGATCAGGGAGGGCAGGTCGCCCTGCGCCAGAGCCCGGCGCAGCACGCTGCCCTCGCCGATCACCTGCTCCTGGCCGACGAACTCCGCGAAGTCGCGCGGCCGCATGCGCGCCGCCAAGGGCATGGCCGCGCGGGCTCGCTCCGGGTCCTCGAAGAGGCTCGGCCCGCCACCGCCCTTGGTCGGCATCGGGCTAGACCTTGGGCAGCCGGTCGCCCAGGGCGGCCCGCCGCTCGGCCAGCGCAGCCCGCAGCGCGTCCGCGTCGGCGGCGCCGTCCAGGTTGATGGCCACGTTGCGGCCCGCCACGTCGGCTGCCGCGGCCGCGAACACGACGGAACTCTCCCAGTCCGAGCGGGCCGACGCCGGCACGAGGGGCTCGGCGGCGCGGATGAGGTCCGCGAGCTCCAGCACGAGGTCGAGCGTCTTGAGAGGCGAGAGCGCCGCACCCTTCAGGCCCGCCGCGATGTGTTCCCTGCGCTCTGGCGCGTCCTTCGGCTCGCGGTACGCGGCCATGACGACGTCGAACGCCTTGGCGTCGAGGTCCGCCTGCTCCACGAAGCGCCGCCGGAGGTCCGCGAGCGGCCCGAGGAGTTCCTGCGCGCCGGGCTTGTCCTTCTTGGCCGCAAGGCCGGCGCACATCTCAGCGGCGGCGGCCGCCATCGCGCCCGCGTAGCACGCTGCGGACCCGCCGCCGGGCGCCGCGGTCGGCGCTGCGAGCGCCTCTAGGAATCGATCCATGCTTCTACCTCCTCCGCAATGCGGCCGAAGCGCGCCACGCGGCGCCCACCGGCGTAGACTTCCCGCACCGGGTTCATGCCGAAGCTGTACATCAGCACGCGGTAGTCCGGATCGTCGAGCAGCACGAAGTCCGCGCGCATGCCCGGGGCGAGTTGGCCCTGCGCGTCCTGTAGGCCGAGCGCCTGCGCGCTGCCGCGCGTAGCCGCGAGGAGCGCCTCCGCCGGGGTGAATCCGGCCGTGTGCATCGCGAGCGCCATCGCCATCGGCATCGAGAAGGTGGGGCTGGACCCGGGGTTGTGGTCGGTCGCGAGGGCGCTCACGACCCCCGCCTGGCGCTGGCGCTGCGCGGAGAGCGCTTCCTCGTGCAGGAAGAAGGCGGTCCCCGGCAGGTTCACCGCCACGACGGAGTTCGCCGCCATGGCCCCCAGGCCCTCGTCGGTGGCGGCCAGCAGGTGGTCGGCGCAGAGGGCGCGCAGTTCGCCCGCGAGTTCCGCGCCGTCGCTCGGCCGGAGCTCGTCGGCATGCAGGCGCACCCCGAGCCCCGCCGCGCGCGCGGCGGTGAGGTGGCGCCGCGTGTCGTCGGCCGAGAACACGCCCTGCTCGCAGAACACGTCGGCGGCGTCGGCGAGGTCGCGGCGCGCCACCTCGCCCAGGAGCTCGTCCATCGCCGCCAGGTGCCGGTCGCGGTCCTCGACGTCCAGCGGCCAGGCGTGCAGGCCGAGGAAGGTGCGGTAGATCGCGATCGGCGCGCGCCTGCGCACCTGCGCGAGGACGCGCAGGAGCCTCAGCTCGCGTTCGGGCGTGAGGCCATACCCCGTCTTCACCTCGACCGTCGTCGTGCCGTAGGCGATCGCCCCGGCGATGCGGCGGCGCGTCTCGCGCGCGAGCTCCTCATCGTCGGCCGCGGCTGTGGCCCGCACAGTCTCCTGGATGCCGCCGCCCGCCTGGAGGATCTCGAGGTAGCCCTTGCCCTCCTGGCGCAGCTGCATCTCGGGGATGCGCCGGCCGTGGTAGAGCGCGTGGGTGTGGGGGTCGATGAACCCCGGCACGAGCGCCAGACCCTCGGCGTCGACGAGTGCGGTGTCGGGGCCGAGCGTCGTCTGCGCCAGCACCTCCTCGGTCCGGCCGATGCGCTCGATGCGCCCGCCCGCCACGACGAGCGCGCCGTCCTCGATCACGTGCAGGGCGCCGATGCGGCCCATGGCGATCTCTGCTTCGCTGCAGGGCACGACGCGCGCGTGGAAGACGACGAGGTCCGGCGCGCTCACGGCTGCTGCGCCTCCTGCATGAGGCGCACCTCGAGCACCTGCCCCGGCTGGAAGCCCTGCAGGCGCAGGCTGCGCTCCGCGACGGCCAGCATGGCGGAGAGGGGCACGAGCCCCACGATCTCCGCGTGCGACACGGCGACGCCGTACTGCGCCGCCTCGCGCTCGACGAACTCGTAGGCGCGGTGGATCGGCGTCGCCTCGACGTCGACGAGGTTCATCGAGACCTGCACGGCCCCCTGGGCCGTGGTGTCGATCGCGAGCGCCCGCACGTTGCGCAGTCCGCCCGAGCTTTCGCGCACCGCCTTCGCCACCCGCTTCGCCACCTCGAGGTCCAGGGTGCGCAGGTAGACGTTGAAGGCGACGAGCGGCCTCCGCGCGCCGATCACGGAGGCGCCGAACGTGGGATGGAGGTCCGGGCCGCCGACGTCCGGCCGGCGGGAGGGATCCTCGCGCACCGCGGCGCGCAGGCCCTCGTAGTTGCCCTTGCGGATGGCGGGCAGGAGCTTCTTCTGGCCCACCGACGCCTCCTCGTAGTAGTAGACCGGCACCGCGAGCTCCTGCCACAGGCGCTCGCCGAGGCGGTGGGCCGCGTCGATGGCATCCTCCATGGTCGCGCCGTCGAGCGGCAGGAACGGCAGCACGTCCATGGCGCCGATGCGCGGGTGCTCGCCCTGATGGTGGTTGAGGTCGATCTCGCGCAGGGCAACGCGACAGGCGGACAGGGTCGCCTCGATCAGGTCGTCGGCCGAGCCGACGGCCGTCAGGACGCAGCGATTGTGGTCCGGATCCGCCTCATGGTCCAGGAGCACCACGCCCGCGGCCTCGCTGTAGCAGCGGTAGAGCGCCTCCAGAACCTCCGGGCGGCGGCCCTCGCTGAAGTTCGGTACGATCTCGAATCGCTTCACGCCTCAGTTCCCTCCTGCACCGCCGCGAACACCAGTCCCGAGCGGCAGAGTTCGGCGCCCGCCTCGAGGTCCGGGGCGAGCACGGTGTCATCGTAGTACGCGACGCGCCCCCGCACGAGGTCATAGACCCGCCGTCCGGCCGGCGACAGGTCCTGGGCTCCCGCCAGGTCCAGCGCCTGGCACGCGGCGACGAGCTCGATGCCGAGCACCTGCCAGCTCTGGCGCAGCACCTCGCGCAGTTTCAGCGCGCCGACCGAACCCATGGAGACGAAGTCCTCCTGGTTGCCCGAGGTGGGGATCGAGTCCACGGACGCCGGGTGGCACAGGACCTTGTTCTGCGAGACGAGCGCCGCCGCGGTGTACTGGGCGATCATGAGACCCGAGGAGATGCCGCCGCGGTCGCTGAGGAAGGCGGGCAGGCCGCTCAGGTGCGGGTTGACCATGCGCTCCGTGCGGCGTTCCGAGATCGAGGCGAGCTCCGCGGTGGCGATCGATAGGTAGTCGAGCGCGACGGCGAGGGGCTCGCCGTGGAAGTTGCCGCCGGAGCGCACCTGCTGCTCCTCCGGAAAGACGAGCGGGTTGTCGGTCGCGCTGTTGACCTCGATCTCCAGCACCGAGCGCACGTGCCCGAAGGCCTGGCGGCTCGCGCCGTGAGCCTGCGGGATGCAGCGCAGGCTGTAGGGATCCTGCATGCGCAGTTGGCCCGGCGACGTCGTGAGCTTGGAGCCGGCGAGCCACGTCCGCAGGTTGAGCGCCGAGCGGATCGCGCCGGGGTGCGGGCGCGCGCGCACGATCGACTCGTCGTAGGCGTCCGGGATGCCGTGCAGAGCCTGCACGGTGAGGCTCGCCACGACGTCCGCGGTGTCGACCAGCAGCTCGGCCTCGAGCAGGCCGAGCGTGCCGATGGCGGCCATCAGCTGGGTGCCGTTCGTCAGCGCGAGACCTTCCTTGGCCTGCAGGCGCATCGGCTCGAGGCCGATGCGCTGCTGCGCCTCCCGCGCCGGCAGGCGCTCGCCGCGCAGGCGCATCTCGCCGAGGCCGAGCAGCGGCAGCGCAAGGTGCGCCAGGGGCGCGAGGTCTCCGCTCGCACCGACCGAGCCCTGGCTCGGCACGATCGGCAGGCAGTCCTCGCGCAGCCAGGTCAGCAGGCGCTCGACGAGGTCGATGCGCACGCCGGAGTAGCCCTTCGCGAGCGCATTCGCCCGCAGGATGAGCATCGCCCGCACGATCTCCGGGCTGAGCTCCGGGCCGACGCCCGCCGCGTGGTTCTTCAGCAGGTTCTCCTGCAGGTTCTCCCTGTCCTCGGGCGGGATCGGCACCCGCGCGAGGTCGCCGAAGCCCGTCGTGACACCGTACACTGCCCTGCCCTCGCGCAGGGCCTCCTCGACCATGTCGCGGCTGTCCTTGAGCTGGCGCGCTGCCCTCGCCGTCAGGCGGGGCTGCGCCTCGCCGCGCGCCACTGCCTGGACGTCCTCGAGCGTGAGGTGATGGCCGTCGATCTCGAGCAATCGATTCGCCTCCCGGGGAAAGAGCGGCTTGAGTCCGCCTCCTGCCCCCGTTATACCTGCGGCCCTGGAGGGTGTCCACGCTGCCGCACTAGCATGGTAGAGCGTGCGAGACGACGGCGCCAGATCCCTTCTCAAAGCACGGCAGAACGCGCGGGTGCCACCGCGGCGACGCCCGCCGGTCGAACAGCGCAGGTTCCTGCGCTCGCTTTGACGTTGTCCCGCCGCAGCGGTCTCTATCCGGGCACGCCCCGGCCGACAGCCGCCCAGTTGTGCCGCCCGCCCGCAAGCCCGAGAGTGATCGGCCAGCCAGGCCGACCCGGTCGCACCCCGGATCGGGCGCCAGGGTGGACACGGCCCACCACACAGCGTCACGCCGCCGTCGTCCCTCTGGCACGGCCGGCGCCCAACGCCGTCCATCCGCGCGGGTCGCCCGCTCCGGACCCTGCCCGCAGGACATGGCATGGCGCCCGACCCTGCCAGCCGAAGGCACGATTTCCTATCCAGGGCGAGGCGGCCGCTCCCGGCATGTCTTTGACAGGCCTTCGGCCCCACACCTACAATGGAATGAACTTTGACGAAGGACAGGTGGCCACCGTGGATCTGCAGCGCCCGCGCGGCACCCAGGACATCCTCCCGGCCGAGACCCCCATCTGGCACCGGGTCGAGGCCGCCGCGCATCGGGTCGCCCAGTCGTACGGCTACCGCGAGATCCGCACGCCGGTCTTCGAGCACGCCGAAGTGTTTCGGCGCGGCGTCGGCGATGCCACGGACATCGTCGAGAAGGAGATGTACGAGTTCGAGGACCGCGGCGGACGCCACCTCGTCCTGCGGCCCGAGAGCACGGCCGCCGTCGCGCGCGCTCTGCAGCAGACCGCGCTCCTCGCGGAGCCGCCTATTCGGCTCTACTACATCCAGTCCCACTTCCGCTACGAGCGGCCGCAATCGGGACGCCTGCGCCAGCACACCCAGTTCGGCGTCGAGGTCTGGGGCGCCGCAGGGCCGCTCGCCGACGCCGAGGTGATTGCGCTGGCGGAGAGCTTTCTCGGGGCGCTGGGCCTTGAGGGACTGGTGGCACACCTGAACTCTCTCGGCTGCGACACCTGCCGGCCCCGCTACCGCGAGGCGCTCGTCGGCTACCTCGCGGACCGTCGCGCCGAGCTCTGCGGGGACTGTCAGCGCAGGCTCGAGCGCAACCCGCTGCGCGTCCTCGACTGCAAGGTGCCGACCTGCAGAGCGGTGGTGGCGGACGGTCCGAAGCCGCTCAGCTACCTCTGCGAGGACTGCGAGAACCACCTGCAGGGGGTGGAGGCGGCGCTCTCGGGCCTCGGCATCGCGTACGAGCGGGACTCTTCGCTCGTGCGCGGTCTCGACTACTACAGCCGCACCGTGTTCGAGATCGCCTACGCGAAGCTGGGCGCCCAGTCCACCGTCTGCGGCGGTGGCCGCTACGACGGCCTGATGGCGGCCCTGGGCGGCAAACCCCAGCCCGCGGTCGGGTTCGGCCTGGGCCTGGAGCGGCTGATCCTGACGCTCGAGGCGGAGGGCCTGCTGCCGGCGCCGGAGCCGCAGATCGACACCTTCGTCGCCTGCCTCGGCGAGGAGCTCGGCCCCGAGGCCATGCGCATCGCCGGCATGCTGCGCGCGTCAGGGCGGCGCGTCGAGACCGAGGTGCTCGGCCGGAGCCTCAAGGCGCAGCTGCGCCGCGCGCAGAAGCTCGACGCGCGCTACGTCGTCATTCTCGGCCCGCAGGAGTTCGGACGCGGCATGGCGATCCTGCGAAATATGCAGACCTCCGCCCAGGCGGAGGTGCCCATCGATCGGCTCGCGGCAGCCTGCCAAGATCAGAGCGCCTAGAAAGGGGTTTCCCGAGGCATGCAGAGAGTCGGTGCAGGAACGCTCACTTCCGCCGACGTGGCCCGTCGCGTCCACGTCGCCGGTTGGGTCCATCGCGTGCGCGACCACGGTGGCGTGCTGTTCTTCGATCTGAGAGACCGCTCCGGCATCGTCCAGGTCGTCGTGTCCCCGCAGGATCCGGCCTACAACATCGCCCAGACGCTGCACCCGGAGTGGGTCCTGTCGGTGGAGGGGACGGTGCGCCAGCGCCAGAGCGGCGCCGTCAACCCTCGCCTGGCGACGGGCGAGGTCGAGATCGCCGAGGCCCAGATCGAGGTGCTCGCCGAGTCCGAGGTCCCGCCCCTCCTCCCGTCCGCCAGCGACGTCCCGGACGAGGCCGTGCGCCTTCGCTACCGCGTCCTGGACCTGCGGCGCCAGGAGATGCAGGAGAACCTCGCGCTCCGCCACCGCCTGCTGCAGGTCACGCGGCGCCACCTGGACGACGCCGGGTTCTATGAGCTCGAGACGCCGATGCTGACCCGTTCGACGCCCGAGGGCGCCCGGGACTTCCTCGTCCCGAGCCGCCTGCAGCCCGGCGCCTTCTACGCCCTGCCCCAATCGCCGCAGCTCTTCAAGCAGATGCTGATGGTGGCCGGCTTCGAGCGCTACTTCCAGATCGTCCGCTGCTTCCGCGACGAGGACCTGCGCGCGGACCGCCAGCCGGAGTTCACCCAGATCGACATCGAGATGTCGTTCGTCGGGCAGGAGGACGTCTTCACGTTGGCCGAGAGCCTGATGCAGGCGATCGCCGGCGCGGCGGGGTGGCAGGTCAGTCTGCCGCTGCCTCGCCTCACCTACCACGAGGCGATGCGCCGGTTCGGCTCCGACAAGCCGGACCTGCGCATCCCGACGGAGATCCGGGACCTCACGCCGCACGTCGACGCGATCCAGGCACCGTTCGTCGGCGCCGCCGTCCAGGCGGGCGGCGTGGTGCGCGGCCTACGCGCTCCCGGCGCGGCCGCCCTCAGCCGCAAGCAGTGGGACGAGCTCGGCCACGAGGTGGAGCGGTTCGGCATGAAGAGCGTGCCATACCTCGCCCTCACCGCGGGCGAACTCAAGGGCAGCCTCGCGAAGAGCGTGGCCGCCGAGCGGTGGCCGCAGCTGCGGGCCGAACTCGGGCTCGAGGACGGCGATGCCGCGCTCGTGCTCGCGGGGCCGGAGGAAGCGGTGTCGCTGGCGCTCGGCCAGCTCCGCCTGACCCTGGCCGACACCTTCTCCTGGCGCGAGCCCGGGCACAGGCTGCTCTGGGTCACGGACTTCCCACTGATGGAGTGGAGCGAGGAGGAGGGGCGCGCCGTGTCGCGCCACCACCCGTTCACCCATCCGGACCCCGCCGACCTCGACCGCCTGGAGGACGACCCTTTGAGCGTGCGGGCGCAGGCCTACGACCTCGTGCTGGACGGCGTCGAGGTGGCCGGCGGCTCGATCCGCATCCACGAGCGCCCGCTGCAGGAGCGCGTGTTCCGGCTGCTCGGCCTGGGCGAGGAGGAGGCCCAGGGCAAGTTCGGCTTCCTGCTCGACGCCTTCCGCTTCGGGGCGCCGCCGCACGGCGGCATCGCGTTCGGCTTCGACCGCCTGTGCATGCTGCTCGCGGGGGCCACGAGCATCCGCGACGTCATCGCCTTCCCGAAGACCGCCAAGGGCACGGACCTCCTGACGGGGGCACCCGCAGACGTGGCCAAGGCGCAGCTCGACGAGCTGCACCTTGGCGTGCGCGCTGAGGACCCAAAGCGCTAGCGGATGGCCGTCGGCACCAGGAGATCGACGACGCCGATGACGAAGGCCGCGAGCAGCGCACCGATCGCCGAGACGTGCATGCCCGGCACGATGAACTGCACGAGCCAGATGACGATGGCCGACACCAGGAAGCCGACGATCCCGCGCCCGTAGGTGGAGTTGCGGCGCCCGAGCGCAAGCTCGACGAGGTAGCTCACGCCAGCGATGACAAGCGCGGCCACGAGCGCCTCCCCGAACGTCAGGTGGCTGAACCCCGGCACGATGTAGCCGACCAGCATCAAGACGATCGCCGCGACGATGAAGCGCACGACGGTGCCCATGAAGCGCATGCCGACACCTCCGCCGCTAGTGTCGCGAATGCGGGCCAAGGCTATGCGCCCGGGCCCGCAGACGCCCGCGATGGCCTGTCAAGGTCCTGAACGGCGCTTTGTTGCGCACGGCGGGGGTGCTATACTGCGTTCGCAGCCACCCGACCATGTGCGACCCCTTATCAGCAGTTTTGAGCCAACACCAAAACTGCGGGAGCCAGGATTCTTGAGGCGGGCAGGCAAGCCCCCGTTTCGGGGAGCCTCGATGTCCCAGGGCCGGCACCCACCTGCCCAGGGCAGGTTCAAAACGCGAGCGGGAACGGCATGGTGGGGTCTTCGGAACCTCCGCGCAAGCGGAGGTTCTTCGTTTCTGCGGGGCGAATGCAGAGGCGGAGGGATGGCCTTGATGGACCTGCGCAGCGACACCGTGACGCGGCCGACCGACGAGATGCGGAGGGCAATGGCGAACGCCGAGGTGGGAGATGACGTCTGGGGCGACGACCCCACGGTGAACCGCCTCGAGGCAGTGGCGGCCGAGTGGCTCGGCAAGGAGGCCGCGCTGTTCGTGGCGAGCGGCACCATGGGCAACCAGGTCGCCGTGATGACGCACTGCCGCCCTGGCGACGAGGTGCTCGTCGAGGGACAGGCGCACGTCTACTGGTACGAGGTGGGCGGCATCGCCCGCCTGGCCGGCGCCCAGCCTCGTCCGATCCGCACCCCGGACGGCATGCTCACGCCGGAACTCGTGCAGGCCGAGGTGCGCGAGGAGAACATCCACTACCCGACGCCGCGCCTCTTGTGCCTGGAGAACACCCACAACCGCGCGGGCGGCAAGGTGATGCCGCTCGCCGACTTCACCGCCGTCGCCCGGCGGGCCCACGACCTCGGCCTCCAGGTCCACCTGGATGGCGCGCGCCTGGCGAACGCCGCCGTGGCGCAGGGCCTCGAGGTGCGGCAGGTCGCGGCGGGCGCGGACAGCGTGATGTGCTGCCTGTCGAAGGGCCTGTGCGCCCCGGTCGGGTCGGTGCTCGGAGGCACCCGGGAGTTCATCGCCGCGGCGCGCAAGAACCGCAAGGTGCTGGGCGGCGGCATGCGCCAGGCCGGCATCCTCGCGGCGGCAGGTCTCCTCGCGATCGAGCGCATGGTGGACCGGCTGGCCGAGGACCACCGCCTGGCGCGCGAAATCGCGGCAGCCCTGCAGGACGTCGAGGGGCTGCGCTGCGACGTCTCCCTCGTCGAGACGAACATGGTGCCGGTCGACCTGGACCGGCCGGCCGCGCCCGTGGTCGAGGCGCTGGCCCGCGAGGGCGTTCTCTGCAGCGCATCGGGACCGCGCCGCATTCGCCTCGTGACCCACCGCGACGTCGCGGGCATCGCGCCGGACGAGGTGCGGCGCGCCTTCCGGGCCGCGCTCGCCTAGCGCCGTGCCGGACCTCCTGACCGTCTGGCGCGCCCGGAGGGAAGACACGGCGGAGATCGCGCGCATCCAGGTGGACACTTGGCGTACGGCCCACCGCGGCATCGTCCCCGACGCGTTCCTCGACCACCTCGGCGACGATCTGCCCAGGCGCGTCGAGCGCTTGGGGGAGCGCGCGAGCGCCGGGGATCCGGCCGTCCTCCTCGTCGCCGAGCTGACCCGCGGGATCCTGGGCTTCGCCGCAGGCGGCCCCGATCGGCTGGACCGGACCCTCTGGGAGATCTACGCGCTCTACGTTGCGGCGCGTGCGCAGCGTCTGGGCGCAGGGCGGCGCCTCGTCCAGGCGAGCGCCGAGGTGTTCGCCCGCCAAGCGCCGGCGCGGCCGCTGCGCATCTGGGCGCTCTCCGAGAATCCCGCGCGCCTTCTACGAGCGCCTTGGCGGCGTCGCGCGGGAGGTGCGGACGGTCGAGATCGGCGGCCGGATCCTCGAGGAGGCGGCCTACCTCTGGCCCCGGGCGGAGGACCTTCTCGTCCTGCCCTGACGCCGTGCGCCAACGCTCGAGCGGGGGCGGCGCCCCATGGCGCCGCCCCCGCTCGCCAACCTGCCTAGACCTTCTCTGCGGCCGCCTCGGCCAGGGACATCTGGCCGAGCGTGTCCTCGATGGTGTCCTGCAGGCGCTGCCAGATCTTTCGCGTGTAGCAGCGGTCCTGTCTCTGGCAACCGGGCCCGTCGGCGTCGAGGCAGTCGTAGGGCGCCAGGGAGCCTTCGAGCAGCCGCACGACCTCGCCCACCCGGATGTCGTCGGCCGAACGGGCGAGGCGGTAGCCGCCCTTCGCGCCGCGCACGCTGACGACGAACCCGGCTCGCCGCAGTTCGACGAAGATCTGCTCGAGGTACTGCTCGGAGATCCCTTCCTCCTCGGCGATGATGCGCAAGGGCACAGGCTGCTCCCCTTGCCTGTGCACGAGCGACACCAGCGCCCTCAGCCCGTACTCGCTGCGCGTGCTCAGCCGCATGGCGCTCCCCCCTCGCTCCCTAGTCGTAGTCCTCATCGTCGGCCTCATAGCCCACCAGGATGTTGCCAGCCTCGATCCGCACCGGGTGCTTCTCGACCGACTCCACGGCGGGCAGGTGGACGGGTCTGCCCGTAGGGATGTCGAACTGGCCGCCGTGCAGCGGGCAGGTGACGGTACGGCCGGACACCGTGCCGTCGGCCAGGGAGGCGTAGGCGTGGGTGCAGGTGTCGTCGAGGCAGTAGACCTCGCCCGCCACCCGGAACAGGGCTACGGGGCTTCCCGCCACCATCCTCCGCACGATCTGGCCCTCGCGGACCTCGTCGTCCCTCGCCACCACGGTGAACTCCATGGGAAACCTCCTGCCTACCCGACCGACCCGACCATCTCGAGCTTGATCAGCCGGTTCATCTCCACGGCGTACTCCATCGGCAGCTCCTTCGTGAACGGCTCGATGAAGCCCATCACGATCATGCGCGTCGCCTCTTCCTCGGTCAGGCCGCGGCTGCGCAGGTAGAAGAGCTGCTCCTCCGAGACGCGCGAGACGGTCGCCTCGTGCTCCATGGTGACGCGGTTGTCAAGCACCTCGTTCGTCGGCACCGTGTCGGCCTTGGAGCCGTCGTCGAAGATCAGCGTGTCGCAGTTCACCTTGGCCTTGGAGCCCTTGACGTCCTTGCCGAAGTGGACGAGGCCGCGGTAGGTCGTCTTGCCGCCACCGCGCGAGATCGACTTCGAGATGATCGTCGAGGTGGTGTTGGGCGCGAGGTGCATGGCCTTGGCGCCGGCGTCCTGGTGCTGCCCCTTGCCCGCGACGGCGATCG
>Ga0187812_1000545_pt1 | contig 13266 bp, 12 predicted proteins | sample NC_S_2_FD_130582 | JGI IMG/M metagenome (GOLD analysis project Ga0187812, IMG submission 130582) | Wetland sediment microbial communities from Neuse River Estuary, North Carolina, USA - ASW-S_2 | ecosystem: Environmental > Aquatic > Freshwater > Wetlands > Sediment | place: USA: North Carolina... | reverse complement strand
TAATAGAACAAACTTACTTGCAATGCTTACCTTTATAACCAAACCCAAAAACTTGAACAATGCCGCAATGAAAACGCGGTCGGGTGGAAAAGCGGGTTAGGTGGTTAATCGCATTAATTGTTTCCGTAATTATTTCATCTTTTTAAGAATATTTTTTAAATCTGCCATTTTAAGCCACGGGCGTTCGCGATGTAACATTCTATGACAATTAGAACATACCATCGCTATATCACTAACTTTTGTAACTGCTTTATTATTTATCTTGCTTAAAGGTAATACGTGATGAGCTTCTATAAAATCTATACCGCGTAAACCATAAGTTTTATAAAAATCAAAACCACATACTTGACAGAACAATTTTCCATATTTTCTTTTAAAGTGTTCTTTAGCAGTTTTTACTACGGCTTGATTTCTTTCTCTTAATTTATGCTTGCGTTCAATTTCTTTACCTTCAGGGAATTCAGTTACTTCGCCATAATCTTCATCGAATGTAGAGTTCTGTGCTAAAGAAAAAATATTTTTAAAAGCAGTTTCACTAATCTCTGTCGGCTTCACAATTCTATAATTTTTGGTATCAAATATTCTTTTGGGTATAATTATTGGTTGTTCCGTGCGTATCGCATTCGATGGTTGAACTTTCCACTTTAGCCATTGTGCTTCAACAACCATTTCTCTATGGAATCTTGCTGGTGAATATCTTCGCCATCTATCTCCTAAACTATTTCCAAGTTGCAGTAAATCACTTACTTTTTGGTTTATCACAAGTTCACTGACAGGAGGATTATGAACAAATTCAGTCTTTAAATAGAAACCGACAACATTCCATTTTTTGTTAGAATAAGTCGCAAATGCAATATTAAACTTTTCTTTTTCTTTCTTTTTATTTGGATGATAATAACAATAGCCATAAATAAATTTATTTATAGTGAGATTGTCATTAAAATTCCAATCTTCGTGTCCGAAACCATTTTCTTGAACATACTCACCCTCACCGTGAGGACCTAGTCTACCAGGTGATGGTCTTGTCCACTGAAAATGATTTTGTATAATTCTCTGAAATAAATAAATCATAATCCACCTAACGGCGTGGTTTTTAAGCCGCCGCCCAACACTACAATGCAGCTTTGAAAAACTCTGCCGATAATTATTTGTAAATTTATTTAGCTCACTACATTTAAAGAGTAACCAAGTTTTGTAACTAAACTTTATAACAACAAAAATGCCGCAACGTTTAAAGCGGTCGGCTTGAAAAACTTGTTATACGCGCCTTTAGTTTCAATAGGATTATTAACCCATAAGTCTTCGTTCAACAAGTATATCTCTAATCAGTGAATTTCCCTTTAGAGATGCTAAAAATACTGCCGCATCAGCTATTGCATCTGTTGACATTGGATTCTTTACTTTTGTATTTGATGCAGCAAGAATAGGAGTATCTACTGTTCCAGGACATATTGTTGAAACAATAATATTAAATTTTCTGCCTTCTTCGCTAAGCGAATGTGCAATACCCCGTACTCCAAATTTTGAAGCACAATACGCTCCTTTACCAGCGTACCCTTCAATTCCCGCTTGAGAACTCATTACAATAATATGTCCACCTTTGTTTTTCATTCTTCTAAATGCTTCACGTATACTTAAAAAAGTACCTGTCAAATTTGTTTCAAGAACTTTATTCCATTCTTCAACAGTATAATCTTCTACACTTTTATTCCCGCCACTAATCCCTGCATTCGCAACAAATATATCAACATTACCAAGAGCTGATTCAGTATTATCAAATAACGAAATAATCTCTAATTCATTTCTGATATCACACGACATAGCAATTGCTACTTGCCCCTTTTGTTTGATTTCTGTAGCTACAGATTCACAACGTGAGAGATCACGGGAAGAAACAACCACTTTTACACCTTCATCTGCATATCTTAATGCAATAGATTTGCCTATACCACTCGATGCACCTGTAATTATTGCAACCTTGTTTTTGAGTAAATCGTTAATCATGTTATTCTCCATTTTTAAATTCACTAACTCGCATTCCTTTATGTTTAGAATACTCGAAATCACCTAATATTTCATTATCAATATCGGAAGTTATATATGTATATACTTCATCACTATTTCCAATTGTTACCCTGATTAAATCATCTCTACAACGAAGAAGTACTTCTGGTACTATTTCAAGTTTTGCTTTTCCTTTACTATCTTTTGATATAATTGGCATACCGTGATATGGTAATAATTTGCAACTTCCATAATATTCTGGATATGTACGAAGACCTACTGCCCAATGACCATTTTTGGGACCTTTATGACAAGTAGCACGAATTGCATTTGGCCACAGTCGAGTTGAAATATCTATCGCATTGCAGGCAAGACGAATGGTGATTGCTTCGCGAAATGCATAATCGGTCATTTTTTCAATTTGATCGTAGAATGGATGACTAGTTTTACGAAATTTTATAGGGCCAAATAGACATAGATGGTCATCATGTGAAAGCTGAAATCTTCTTGTATTTACTGAGCAACGAACACTTCGTCGTAATGTTTCAGCATCAGTATTGGGAATCAATTGTTCAACATCTGATGTCCATGCCATATGGCCAAATTTATAATATTGTAACTGATATTCTTGCAAACATTTTGTGCTTATTAAATTAGAATAATCATAAAGAAAAACACAGTTAGATGCATCAAGTGCTGATATTCGTTCGTTAAGACTCAAATAATATGCATCAACTTCAGGTTGCGGAGTTTGAAATGCGCTTGCATACAGAGATGCGTCCACAAGTGCATGAAAACGAAGACCAGGTTTATAAACCTCTTTAACATGGCGATTGATTAATTTGAAAAATTCAATTGTGCAATCTTCGCCAGCAGTACAGCCGGTGTTTGTGTAGCGTTTAGGCGCATTAGGAATTACACAGAATTGAGGATATACAATATCAATGGGTTCATCTTTATTCATTGCAGATATGACAGATTCTTTCCATTTGATTTCGCTTTTTACTTCATTCACAGGATTCATTTGAAATTTACGGTGTGAAATAATTGCTAATATTATTTCATCTAATGTAAGTTTATCTCTTTTCGCGTTCTTAATAAATGCCTCCATGTTAATTTCAGCACTATGCAAGCAACTTTTAATTAAAGAAAGGTCAGAATCTTGCATTAATCTAGTTCGTTGAGGTATAGAATGTGGATCATATTCAGGCCATTCATAATCCTCAAGACTTGAGACCTGAAGGATTTCAACATTTTTATCCATGTATTTCTCTTATTATGTTTACATTTTAATTAGAAGTAAATGCTATATGTTCAGTATTTTTATCATAGTGGTTATCTTAAATCAATAATAAGTTTTCCAACTGAGTTTCTTTCCTCTAAAAGCTGATGTGCTTTATAAGCATTTTCCATTTTGAAAACTTTATCAACAAAAATTTCAATTTTCTTTTCAACAAGTAATGAAATGAACTCTCTAACTTCACTTCGCCAATCTGAAGTTTCTTTAAGAAGGTTAAAAATGTTAAATCCCTGAACTCTGAGTGAGTTCATTAAAATTTGCATACCTGGAAAAGAAGGGTGTCCAGAAGTAGAACCATAATAGAGAATTGTTCCACCTTTACTGATGCAACTTAGGTTCATTTCAAGCACGGCTTGTCCAACACAATCAAATATCGTATCAACTTCTTTCCCATTTGTTACAGTTTTTATTTGAGGAGTTATATCAAGTTCATTTCTAACTATAGTTTCTATGCCATCATATCGTTGTAGAAATTCTTTTTTCTTTTGTGTCCCAACTATAGCTATAACTTTTGCGCCTCTTAATAAACAGAGTTGAACTAATAATAGTCCAACACCACCTGATGCACCATGAACAATAACCCAATTATTTGTTTTAATATTCGCGAGTTTAACTAAATGCCAAGCTGTTGTACCCACACATGTCATTACTGCTGCAATTTCATCAGCAATTTCTAAAGGGACATGAAATACTAATTTTTCATTAATACATAATTCTTGGCTATATCCTCCACCTTCTTCACTCAAATAACCTACTCTATCGCCAATTTTGAAGTTTTGTACATCATTGCCAATTGAAATTATTTTTCCAATACCTTCAAACCCAGGTATAAAATAGCCGTGTTCATTTAGTTTGAATAATCCTCGTTTTCTCCGAATAGCATCACCATAATTCACACCTGCGAAATTTTGCTTTATTACAATTTCATCATTTTTGGGCTTGGGTTGTGGTAAGTCTACAACCTTTAACATAATTGGTGCTCCTGCTACTTTAACGCCTATTGCTTTCATTATTCTATAATCTCCACAAAAAGTTATTTATTAATGTTTTCTAACTCGAAATATTTAGTAAATTCTAAGCGTATAACTATAACTTATACTGCACACAATATTTATTAAAAGAACGTAGATCGGCGTGCAGTTGCATATCTACGTTCCAATTCCTTATAATTTCTTCCAAAATCAAAATATCTAAAAATATCCTCTGCATATCTATATTCTTTGTAACTTTCAATCTAACGGACTTCTTACTCCAAGTCCTCTGTTCAATACATGTGTATAAATCATTGTGGTTTTTACAGACCTATGCCCCAATAATTCTTGAATAGTTCGTATATCATATCCATTTTCTAATAAGTGTGTTGCAAAGCTATGACGAAATGTATGGGGACTACCTTGCTTAATTACACCCGCTTTTTTTATCGCTGCTTTTACTTCTCGTTGTATTGTGCTTTCATGTATATGATACCTAAAAACTAATCCGCTTTCTTTATCTTTTATAAACTTGTCGGCTGGAAAAGCATATTGCCATCCAAAATCTTTTCCGGCATTTGAATATTTTCGCCTCAATGCATAAGGCAAAATCGTTTCTCCTTTTCCCTTTATCAAATCATTTTTATGTCTTTTGTAAACCTCATTTAAATGTTTTTTTAATTCGGGTATAATTGTGTCGGGTAATATAGTATGCCTATCCTTCTCTCCCTTCCCATCCCGAACTATTATTTGCTTATAATCAAAATCTATATCCTTTATCCTAAGATTTAAACACTCAGCAAGTCGTAGACCCCCGCCGTATAACAATGATACTATTAATTTTATTGTGCCCTCTAAATGATCAAATATTTTTATTACCTCTTTCTTTGAAAATACTACCGGCAAATGTTTTACTCTCGATGCATGCTTTATATCTTCAATCCATCCAACATCTTTCTTCAATACATTCTTATATAAATATAATATACCCTGCAAAGCCTGATTTTGTGTCGCCGCAGATACATGTCGTTCAACTGCTAAATAATTTAAAAAGTTTTTTATCTCATCTTTCCCCATGTTCTCAGGATGTGTTTTATTATTAAAAATTATGAATTGCTTTATCCAGCTTACATAGCTCTCCTCTGTTTTCCTGCTGTAATGCTTTGTCCGCATTTCAATACGCACCTCATCCAGCAGCTTCGGCTTGTTTTCTTTCTTTATTTCTGTGGGACTGGTCTTGTTGTATTTTAAATTTATCCCCGCGGCATTTTGTGCCCTATAAAGATCACTAAGATTTCTATTCGCTCCGCCGTTGGCGGATTTACTATTTACTGTTACATGTTCCAAAAAGTTTCCCTGAATAATTATCTTTTTGTATTCATTAACTAATAGTGATGAAAAATTATTTTTCAATAATTTTACATGGTACAATTTAATTATTCTTTTTACTTCATCAAAGAATAAAATAAAAAAATAATCTGCTATCGCTTTATGAGGCTGCCCAAAAGTTCTTTGTTAAACTTTGTGTCTTCGAGTCTTGGTGGCAAATATTTCGGAGCATATTTATAATGAAAGTTATAATTAGCCGCTAAGTTACCAAGCCTCTAAGAGTCACTAGAAAATTTTCCTTTTAGAACAGCCTCTTAAGCTTTCCAACTACCAACAGACCACAACCAACCGCCAATCTACTCTTTATGGTCAACGATGCCATCTTTATTTCCCAATGTCTAATGACTATTGACAGCCAGCCGCCGCCGTCAAACGTCAGTTTCTATTGTGCCGGAGGAGCGGGAGGAGGAGTGTCATCCGGCTTATCCTCGTGCCTTATACCGTAGTCGATTACTTCACGGTTCTTTTCGTAGAGAGCCAAGAGTTCCTTATGAGATTCGCCAAGCGCGGCAGTCATCGCGCTGTTTAATTCATGGTCGAGCGTCTCTTTCATCTCATGCTCTAACTCTTCAATCTCATCTGTTGTGCTGGACTTGCCTTTCATCTTTCCGCCTACGTTTGTAATTAACCCCGCGTATTCCTCGCCGCCGGTAATTAAGAAATCTATATCTTCGGCTGTAATATTTATCCCCGTAATATTAGCGGCATAAGGCATGGCAAGGTCATGTACTTCCTTGCATTTATCTTTCAGCGCCTTGTCTCTAAGCTTTAGCAGCTGCCAAACGCTCAGCTCGGTCGCTTTTGCAAGATCGGGGTTATTGCTTTTTATTGCCCACCAATGGACGGCGTTAAGCACCCGGTTTGCTTTGTTAGCAAGGTTTCTCTGGAGCGCGTTTTTGGAATCCATTAAGCCGCTGATCTGCCGCCTCGTCTCGTCAGCAGGTCATCCATTTTAGCGCGCTGGGTTTTTACTTTGTCTACCGTCTCCGATGCGGCTGGGGCTATTGTGGTTAGAATTACTGCCTTTTCTACAAAGAATTGCAGTACCAAATCAACCATTTTCAGAAAGTTATCAAGTGTATCTTTCATTTTTACTTCTCCGTTTTTTGTTGAAAGAATATGTTAATTAAAAAGAAGAACCTCTAAATTTTCATATTTTAAGCATTTCTTCCGCCTGCACACCGAATACTACCGCCGGATGTATTAATACTGGACGGCATCAATCGAATGCTGGCGGTACTTAATCGAATACTACCAGTAACTGATTAAATACTCTACACCACACATCGAAATACTGGGCGTAACTGTATTAATACTGGTCGGCACCAACCGGATACCAGCAGTACTTAATCGAATACTGACAGTAACCAATCGAATACTACCGGTACCTGAACGTATACTGGCGGTAACTAACCGGATACCGGCAGCAGCTAAGAGGATACTAACTGTAATAATTCAATTACCGGTGAGTACCTGTAAAATACTATCCGGTACCGGATGTACGGCGGTCAGGCTGAACGCTATGCAAAGAACAAACTTCTCCCGCGTAAACGGGCATCATCTACTCCAGGTTCTACCAAATCTTTTTCTGTGCTATACCAAACGAAAACTAATCTTACTTATATATTCTAATTTTATCTTAAGGCTCGGGACTTTCTCCCGACATGAAATGTACTTTTTCCCTTTAGAACTAATTGCTCCCTATAAAAACTCAATTAGCAATTAGCTCTTAAGCTAGTCCCATTTATTGTGGCAGTTCGTGAATGTTTGAAGAATCTTCAAGGTTATATACTCTTAATTATTTTATCGAATGTTCTAAAACAAAAACTTAAAGCGCCGATAATTTTAAGAAGAAATAATAAAAATAATTATCTTCTACCGCTAATTTTAACATAATTAGTTTAATAGTCAAGCTAAGTTATACAAAATATTTTTTTGTCATGTCTGTTCAAAATAAATATTTAAAATAATATTAAGCTGAAGAAGACTTTCAAGAATATTGCGTTGACATCAAATAATAAAACTCATTCTTCTTTCTTCACTAATATTGCGGCTCAGCAGTTTCAACATAACCTTTTCCTAATGACCAATGACAACCAGCCTCCCCCTGATACGCGTACATTACTGACTGCTTCGGCAAATTATATTACTTACCGTTTATTTTGGATTAAACACTTTTTCCAGGAGTATTAATAATTCTTGCTTTGAAAAAGGCTTGGCGATATAATGGCTCATTCCTTTGGACAGGAATTCTCTTTTATCTTCTTCGCGGGCATAAGCGGTAACAGCAATTACCGGGGTACTTTCATACCCTTGAATCATCTTTATTTCCTGAGTTAATTCCTCACCATTAATTCCTCTCCCTAAATTAATATCCATCAATATTGCGTCGTACTTACTCTTGTTTATTTTAGATAAAGCAGTCTCTACATTATCCGCTGATTCAATATCATAATCATTTGAAAGAAAATATTTGATTACCTCGGCTGCAGCCTTGTCATCTTCAACGTAGAGTAATTTCTTTTTCGTTATATTATTTTCAATGCTGTGTTCATGGGCTGTATTAATGTTTACTTTATCTTTTATTTCCATAATCTTCTTGCTTTGAACCGGCAGTTCTATGGTGAATGTCGAGCCTTTTCCTTCTTTACTTTCAAGATAGATTTCTCCGCCTAATAGATGAGTATATTTTTTTGCTATTGAAAGTCCGAGACCGGTGCCCTCGTATTTCCTAGCAAAGCCTTCGCTTGCCTGTCTGAACTCCTCCCAGATGATTTCCTGTTTATCCTTTGGTATGCCAATCCCCGTATCGGCGATTTTTATAATTAGCAAGCTTTTATTTCCCTTAATTAATTTGTCTGCCTTTATTTCTACTTTACCTTTGTTTGTATAAATAATAGCGTTACTAACTAAGTTATTGAGTATTTCTAAAAACAATGATTCATCAGTCTCAATTAAGAACGGATCAAAATTTAATCTTACTTTAAATTCAAGATTCTTTTGTTCGGCTGCTGCTGCATATTGATTGTAAACCGTGTCTATTATATCCGTAACATTTATTTCTTTATTTACTACTTCTATTCCGTTGAATTCATATTTAGACAGGTTTAGGATTTTCGTTAATGTCTCCTTCATCCTTTGAGAGGTTCTTAAAATTCCCTCTGCCATCTCTTTGGTTTCTGGATCGGTTAATATTTCACTCAATATTTCGGCATAACCCATAATGCCGACAAACGGTGTTCTAAGTTCATGACTCATGTTCGCAAAGAAATGAGATTTGACTTTGTTTATTTCCTCTGCTTTTTCTTTTGCCGCAATTAAATCATTAAGTATCTTTTTCCTCACGGTTATATCGTAAGAAAGAATAAAAACTCCATCGGGGATAGATTGAATCTTCAGCTCGAACCATCCTTTGCTGCCGTCAGGGAATTCAAATTCATTTTCCATTATATGATCAACATGTTCTTCCAAACAGCGCTTAATTACAGCAAAGACTTCTGTTGATTCTATCCCTGGCCACATATCCATATATTTCTTTCCCATCAATTCTTCTTTTGACCGCTGATTGTGCCTTTCCGCCGCATCATTTATGTATAGGTAGCGCCAATCAAATCCGATAATTTGACATCCTTCTATCATATTATCCAGTGTCGAGCGCAGCCTTGCCTCGCTTTCCTTTAAGAGCTTTTTCTGCCTGCGTTTTTCTGTTTCATCCTGGAATGTCAGAACCAAACCTGTAATTGAACCATCGGTATCAAATATCGGCGCCCCGGTATCCATTACGGGAATTTCTTCTCCTTGCCTTGAGATCAAAAGAGTATGGTTCGCAAGTTCCTTAACAATTCCATGCTTCAGTACTTTTTCAATTATATTATTTTCTCTTTTGCCGGTTTCCTCGTTCTTAACGGAATAAACCTCATGCAGCTGCCTTCCTTTTGCTTCTCTAAGCTTCCAGCCCGTTAATTCTTCAGCCATCTTATTAAGATATTGTACTTTGCCTAAAGTGTCTGCCGTAATTACTCCGTCGCCTAAACTGTCAATCGTAACCTTGAATTTTTCTTGTGAATGCCAGAGTTCTTTTTCCTTGCCGTATAATTCCATGAATATATTTTTCTGGCGCGAGTTGTATATAAAAGCAAACCCAACTCCGCTGATCAGAATTAAAATAAATGCGAAGCCTGAAATAACTTCAGCGGTAAGATATAGATCCGAGTATATTTCACTCGTGTCAATCTTAGAAAGCATAATCCAGTTTGTTCCCGGTACCTTTCTTATATCGGCAAGAACTTTAACCCCGCGGTAGTCAACTCCTTCGATCAGCCCGGTATTTCCCAATGCTCCTTTTACAGCCGGAACTTCTGTTCGTGTTAAAGGGATTTTTAATTTTAATGCCGTGTTTTTCAGCTGCCGCAGATCATTTAGGTAAACAACACTGTCATCTTCTACCCGGAATAGCGCCGTCTCGGCGCTCTTGCTTGGCGTTGGCCAGGTTTGTATTAAAGGATATAAATAATCTTTCGGATTCCTGCGGAATACCAGCACGGCAACTGTTTGCTTTTCGACATTGATGATGGGAACTATAATATCATAGTGGATCATTTTTTCGGCTTGTGAAAAATAGAAATCGGTAAAGACTATTTCCCCTTTATTAGATGTTTCTTTAATTCCTTTTTCCGTGTAAGAATCAAAGGCTTTAATTTCCTCACCCGTAGATAAGAGCAGCCTGCCCTCCGGTGATGCTATAAATATGTTTTCATAGCCGAGTACTTTTTGATCGGGGTTAAGTTGTTCCAGAATTTCATTTTTAAGCTGCGCATTACCGGTATCTTTAATCCATCCGGTAACACCTTTTTCAAAGAAAGGGGATTCGGCAATTGCCTGCACATCGCCTTTCCTTTCTTTTATCCATTGTTCGATCTGTGTAACCTTTAGGTCGGCAACCGCTTTTAGCTCGTTATATCTTTGCTGCCTGATAGAGCTTTCTTCAATTTTATAAAAGACGAAACCGGCGGCGATTATAATTAAGCTCAATATGACCATTAAAATTACAAAGTACTTCTTACTTGAAAGCACTGAGGTATTAGCTCTTTCCATAATTTATCTTCCAGTCAAATTTTAATTATCCTAATGTTTCATTGCCGCTTCTTACATTATTGTCCGATCACATCAGTCCTGGATATTAACTTCACCTTTGGGGAATTCTCTTCGTTGTATAAAATAAAGAAGATGCCGATTAAAATTTCAAATGCGGAAGTAAGATAAAAGTATAATAGCCCGAAACGCAGATCGATTAGATTAGCCAAAAATTTAAATATTAATGAAGACAGATATAAATCCAGCATTATATAAAATAGGTTGATGCGCATACTATCGTAGATATCAACGATGGTCATCTTTAAAAAGATGATCAGTATTACTAAATGTTCTATAACTATAAAAAAATTAAGAAACCGGATGTTAAGAAACGATGAGAACCATATAACAATAACAGTAATAGGCAGGATAAATGGTAAGTATTTCTGAAGCTTGCGAAGATTTATTAATGATATAATCATAAATAGATCAGCGACAGAATAAATTCTAATTGTATTTACGCTGGCAAATAAAAAAATAAAGTCTATCAAGGGATCTAATAGAGCCAATATCAAAAAATAGAAAAAGAACTTTCCTTTATATTGGCGGAAAGGAGGAAACAGCCAAATTATTATTGATAAAAATAAGATAATTTCAGGAAGCAGCATATTTATTCCTAATAACAAAATGGAGGACAAAGTTGAGATTCTTCTAATGAATAATCTCCGTTAGTTAAAGTTAAAACATTTTGCCTATTTTCAAAGTAAGTCATATCATTATTTCCTTTAGCTAATAGATCATGAACTGTAGAGACGCTCAGTAAATGAAATACCTCGATACTTGAAACTGCGAGGTTAGCAGGGTAGAGAGGCACGCGATTATTATCTAAAACAACAAGCTCTCCATCTATGATCGAAAACATTATGTAATTTGTAGTTTGTAACAAGAGATCTTGTAAATCCGAGGTATTTATAAAGACCGAGCTTATAACTTTCCCAAATGAAATATCCGCGTCAATTCGGGTAAATACTTTACCAATTGTCATCGTTTTTTACTCTGGTTAAATGTTAACATCAAGTTAAGTAAATAGATTTGTGGTAATTTTTTTGTCTTCATTTTTTCTTTCCTTTTTATGAATTATTATAGTTATAAAGCGACAGCAAATTTTTGCAAAGATTAGTAATGTATTTCTTCTTGAGAAAAGTATTTTTTGAAGTTTGATTGGTTATCTCGATAGCATTATAAATAATCTTTTCAGTAAGTGCCGGAAATTTTTCTTGAATCTTTTTTGCTAAATAATATTTATTCTGATATTCCCCTAAATCCGAATAGCCTAATTTTTCCATACTTTCCAGATATTTACGCAATGTATTTATGTCAATTTTCATAACAATAGATTTTATTAAATATAATTTAGTTTGCCGGCACAATAATGTAAATCAGTAAATTTACTGATTTTATTAACTCACAATATGAAGACGGGAAGCAGGGAACATTATTTTTTCCCGCAGAAATTCTATAGAAATAAGTTACTTTTCTAATTCGTAATCTTAAAAAGGTAATCCTCTTTTACCATTTATTAGCTGAATATGCCTATATTTTCCAAATTGTATTATTTCAGCGTAAAATCGCATTTTGCAATTCTAAAAACGCGTTTTCCAAATAACAAATCGCGATTTCTTTCTAAGTAATCGCAATATTTTCCTAATGAAACGCGATTTGTTTCTAAGTAAACGCATTTTGTTAATAACAAACCGCAAGTTGTTATTTAAATGCCGCGATTTCTTATTAATGAAACGCATTCTGTTTCTAAGTAATCACGATCTTTTTCTAACAAAACGCATTCTGTTAATAACAAACCGCAAGTTGTTATTTACAAACCGCGATTTCTTATTAATGAAACGCATTCTGTTTCTAAGTAATCGCGATCTTTTTCTAACAAAACGCATTCTGTTAGAAACGAAACGCGATTTGTTTCTAAGTAACCGTGATATTTTTCTAAGTAATTGCGATTTGTTATTAATAATTCGCATGTTTTAATTCTTAAAACGCGCAGCCGTAATAAAGAAATGCGTTCTGACAATTCCATTTTTGTGATCCGGCAATTGAAAAGCCCGGCTTATCTTTAATCAATTAGTCTTTTCAATTATATTTTCAAAAAAAATAAAAAGGATGCGCTATCTTAATTAAACTCTTTACCGGGGGTAATCTATTTGCGGTTTGATTATAACGGGGGTGGTGTTGAGGTCGATATTAAATTTAAAATAGAAAAACCTTCATTCATAAAATTAGAATAAAGGTTTTTATTTTTTATCTGCGGAGAGACAGGGATTCGAACCCTGGATGCCGGTTACCCAGCATAACGGTTTTCGAGACCGTCCCATTCAACCGCTCTGGCATCTCTCCAATTTTGTAACCAAACAAAAGAACAAAAAACTCCTAAGTCCCATTCTCAGCCAGAGGCTGATGAGCCTTCGGATCAAACCGCTCTGGCATCTCTCCGGGCTTAACTAAATATTAAATGCACAC
>Ga0187812_1000544_pt1 | contig 13268 bp, 14 predicted proteins | sample NC_S_2_FD_130582 | JGI IMG/M metagenome (GOLD analysis project Ga0187812, IMG submission 130582) | Wetland sediment microbial communities from Neuse River Estuary, North Carolina, USA - ASW-S_2 | ecosystem: Environmental > Aquatic > Freshwater > Wetlands > Sediment | place: USA: North Carolina... | reverse complement strand
TCTGGTTCGTGATCCTGGCGGTCATTTCGACCCGCACCTGGCGCTGGGAGTAGGAGGGGCGCGGCCCCGGCAGGAGGGCTCCGCATGGACGTTCGGCTGCGGCCCGCGCAAGAGGCGGATCTGCCCTTCTTCTACCGCTGGCAGGAGGAGGACGGCATGTGGGAGCGCTACACCAGCCGTCCGGTGGAACGCGTGCGCCCCTACGGCACCTTCCGCGCGCGCTACCTCGACGCGCTGCGCAGTGGGCGGGAAGTGGTCTTCACCATCCTCGCGGACGGCGCAGCGGTCGGGCGGATGGTCGCGTTCGACGAGAACCCCCGCAACCGCAGCGTCGAGATCGGCTACTACCTCCAGCAGGCCGCGCGGGGCCGGGGCATCGGCCAGGCGGCGCTCGCCCTCTTCTGCGGCATCCTCTTCACCTGGCCCGGTCGGGAACTGCACAAGCTCTACGCCACGACGTCCGCCGACAACCTGGGCTCGATCGCCGTCCTGGAGCGCAACGGCTTCCAGTGCGACGGGCGGCTGCGCGAGCACTACCTCATCGCGGGCGCCTGGAGCGACCAGCTGTTCTACTCCCTGCTGCGGCGGGAGTGGGAGGCGGGCCGCGCCTAAGGCCCCGGGCGCCAGCGGCGCGAGGACAGCCGGACGGGTCCGGCTTTTCACGGGATCCTCAGCGATCATGGGTAGACTCTCGCCAGGTGACCTGGGGGAGGATGCCTCTATTGTGCGGGATCGCCGGGATCGTCGGCCCGGATGGACGGCGCGATCGCAGCGAGGATCTTGGCCGGATGCTCGACGCCTTGCGCCATCGCGGCCCGGATGACGAGGGCGTCCACGTCGCGCAGGGCGTTGCCCTCGGCATGCGCCGCCTGGCGATCGTCGACCCTGTCGGCGGCGCGCAGCCGTTCTACAGCGAGGATCGCCAGATCGTCGCCGTCGTCAACGGCGAGATCTACAACCACAAGGAACTGCGCCGCCGGCTCGAGCGGCGCGGACATCGCTTCGCCGGCGGATCCGACGCGGAAGTCGTGGTCCACCTGTACGAGGAGACCGGTCCGTCCTTTGCCGCGGAACTCGCGGGCATGTACGCGGTGGCCCTCTATGACGCCGCCCGGCGCACGCTGGTGCTGGCCCGCGACCCGCTCGGCATCAAGCCCTTGCTCTGGCGCCGCCTCGGCCGGGAGGTCGCCTTCGCCTCGGAACTCCGCGCCCTCCTGGCGGTCGGGGAGCGGCCAGACCTCAACCTGGCTGCGCTCGACCGCTACCTTCTCTACCGCACCGCGGTGGGCGAGGAGACGATCGTCGAGGGCATCCGCCGGGTGCCGCCCGGTGCGGTGCAGATCGTGCACGCGGACGGTCGCACGGAGCACCTCCGCCCGGCGCGGCCGGCCGAGCCCTGGCGCGGCGGCGATCTGGAGGCCGCCGCAGACGAGCTGGACCGTCGCCTCAGGGCAGCGGTGGAGCGCCACCTGCAAGGCGACCAGCCCATCGGCGTCCTGCTCTCGGGCGGCATCGACTCCGGCCTCGTGCTGCATTACGCCGCAGCTGCCCTGGGCAGCCAGCTGCGGGCCTACACGGCGGGGTTCCAGGGGTTCGGCGTCGAGGGCGAGGAATTCGGGCCCACCGCGGCGACGGCGGCGGCCTACGCCGTCCCGTTGACGACGGTGGAGCTCGGGCCGGACGACGCCGAGCGCCACCTCCTGGCGCTGAACTTCGACATCGACGAACCCAACGGCGACCCGACGGCGCTGCCGCTGCGGGCGATCGCCGAGCGCGCGGCCGAGGACGTGCCGGTCGTGCTCAGCGGCGAGGGGGCGGACGAGCTCTTTGCCGGCTATCCGGGCTACGACGAGCCGCTCGTGGTGGAGCGGTTCTCCCGCCTGGTGCCGCGCCCCCTGCGGGCCGCCCTGGCCCGATCGCCGCTGCCGGGCCGGGGACTCGCGCGGCGCAGCCTGACGGAGCTCCGCCATCGCTACCTCGGCGTCGGCATGAGCTGGCTGGACGCCGAGCGACAGGGCCTCTACCTGCCGGAGGTTCGGGCGTACCTCGCGGCGCATCGCCCGGGCGCGATCGCGGAGGCCGCGTTCAGCGCGGCCGAGGCCTCCGGCCACGACTGGCTCGGGGCCATGCTGCAGGTGGACAGGGCGGTCTGGCTTGCCGACGAGGCGCTGCTGAAGCTCGACCGGCTGACGATGTCCTTCGGGCTCGAGGCGCGCGTGCCGTACCTGGACCAGAGCGTGGTCGCACTGGCCGACGCGCTGCCCTGGGCGCACAAGGTGGCCCCGGGGCAGAGCAAGCGCGTGCTGCGGGAGGTGGCGCGCCGCCACCTCCCGCCGGCCGCGGCGCAGCGGCCCAAGCGCGGCTTTCCCTCGCCCATCTCGGCGCTCCTCGCGGGGCCGCTCCGCAGCTTCGCCTACGACGCCCTGACGGACAGCACCGCCCGCGGCCGCGGTCTCTTCGACCCGGTCGCCGTGCAGGCGGCGCTCGAGCGCCAGAACGGCAGGCCCGGCCAGGGCGGCCGGCGCGTCTACGTGCTCTTGGCGCTCGAACTCTGGCTCCGCCAGGTGTACGACCGCTCCGGCAGCGGGCGGCAGGACGCGCGGGACTACGGCAGCTGAGTCGCCGCCGGCCGGTCCGGCCGACGGGCCAGGGAACCGCCGATCGAGCCGCAGGCGGCCCCGAGCGCGCCGCCCGCGAGCAGGGCGCCGACCAGAGCGGCGAGGATCGTGAAGGGCGGGGCCGGCATGTGGAGCGGCCCGGGATGGTGGCCCGGCGTCGACTGCAGCAGGCGCATGTAGGCGTCGTTCAACATCAGGAGCAGACTGCGCGGGAAGTCGGCGAGGAGCGCCGCCGTCCAGCCTGCGGCCAAGCCCGCGACGGCGGCGCTGGGCCCGTCGCCGCCCTGGCGGCGCGCGCGGTAGCCCGCGTAGGCGAACAGCGCGATCTCGACGGCGAAGATGCCCATCGGCAGCGCGGCGCCGCGCTCCATGCCGCGCACCCCGCCCAGGGCGACGTACGCGAGCCACGAGACGACCACCGCCGAAAGCCCGATGGAGATGCCCTGGCGGATGGGGGCGCGCCACCGGGAGAGCCGCTCCATGCGATCCACCCTTCCTCTCTACGTTCGATGCCGTCTATCCGGCCTGTGACGCGCCGGACGGGACCTGGGCTACAATGGGCCGGGGGGCTATGCTGTGCGACGCGGCTTGCGCGATCTACCCGCTACCTACGGTCTCCTCGCCATCCTCGCCGTCATGTACGTGCTCGAGGGCGGCATCGGCGCCGGTTTCACCGGCTCGCCCGCTCTGATGCGCATGGTGGACCTCGGCGCGCAGGTGAACGTTCTGGTGCTCCAAGGGGAGTGGTGGCGCGTCGTCACCGCCATCTTCCTGCATCTCAACTGGCTGCACATCGTGCTGAACGGCTGGAGCCTCTTCGTCATGGGGGAACTCGTCGAGCCGGCCTTCGGCTGGCGGCGCTTCCTCGGCCTCTTCCTTCTGGGCGGCGTGATGGGCGGGCTCCTGTCCCTCGTGGCCTACCCGCCGTACTCCGTGCTGGTGGGGGCGTCGGGCGCCATCTTCGGCCTCCTGGGCGCGACCGGCGTGATCGCCCTCGAAGCGCAGGGGCCGCTGCGGCGCTATCTCCTGCGCTGGCTCGGCAGCATCCTCGTGCTCAACCTCGCGTTCGACTTCCTCTACCCCGGGATCGGCGTCTGGGACCACGTCGGCGGGCTCGTCGGCGGTTTCCTGGCGGCCTACATGCTGGGCGGCGTCCGCCGGCAGGTGAACTGGCGCGCCCGCCTCGCCGGCGTTGCCTACGTCGTGGCGTGCATCGCCCTCATCGGGGTCGCGCGCCTGCGCGGCTAGGAAGCCGCCCCACGGCGCTTCTACGATATACCTGCCCGCGCAAAGGGCACAACCGGCGGTGTCCGGGTGGCAGTGTGCTATAATGCTGGCAACTTCGGCGAAGGGGCCTGAGCTTGCTCTCGAAGCTGCGTCCGCACCTGTACCTCCCGTCCGTCCAGAGCGTGGATCCGCGGCTCCTGCGGCGCCGCGGCATCCGTGGCGTTGTCCTGGACCTCGACAACACGCTCGCCGGCTGGCGGGCCCCCAGGCCGTCGCGCGAGGTGAAGTCCTGGGTGGGTCGGCTGCGCGGCATGGGGATCGGCGCGGTGATCCTGAGCAACAACGGGCGCGGCCGCGTGGAGGACTTCGCCAACTGGCTCGGCGTGCCGTACATTCCGAGTGCGCGCAAGCCGTCTGCGCGAGGCTTCCAGCGCGCGATGGCGGTGCTCGGCACGACGCCGCAGTCGACGGCCGTCATTGGCGACCAGGTGTTCACGGACATCTTGGGCGGCAATCGGGCGGGGTTCTTCACCATCCTGGTGACGCCCCTGACGCGGCACGAGTTCATCGGCACCAAGGCCGTGCGGCGCGTCGAGGACATCGTCCTGCGCCACTTCGAGCGCACAGGGTTGCACGCGCCGTCGAGCGCCGGCTAGGGCGGACCCGTCTTCGAGGCGCCCGGGGATCTCCCCGGCGCCCTTGCCTATGTTCCGGACGATTTGAGCGGTGAGGCGATGCGGCCGTGGAACTGCTCGGCCTGTTCGGCCGGGACATCGAAAGATCGCTCTCGCCCGCCCTGCACGGGGCCGCCCTGCGCGCGAGCGGGCGCCCCGGGCAGTACATGCTCTGGGATGTCGCGCCCGACGACCTCGGCGTCGCGCTGCGCGGCGCCCATCTGCTGGGCGCGCGCGGCGCCAACGTGACCAAGCCCTACAAGCAGGCCGTGGCGCAGATGGTCCGGCGCCTTGATCCCTGGGCGCGGCGCATCGGCGCCGTGAACGTGCTCGTGCGCGAGGCCGGCGGCTGGGCCGGCTACAACACGGACGCGGACGGCTTCTGGCAGCCCCTGGCCGCCCTCGGCCGCCCCATTGGCTCCGCGCTGGTGCTCGGCACGGGCGGCGCGGCGCTCGCGGTCTGCGCGGTTCTCGCGCGGGAAGGCGCCGCGGTGCGCGTGGCCGGGCGCAACCGCGAGATGCTGGGCCGGATCGGGCGGGAGTTTCAGGCCGAGGTGACCGACTGGCGGCAGAGAGGCCGCCTGGCCGACGTGGACCTCGTCGTGAACGCCACGACCATCGGCGCCACCTCCGACGATTCTCCGCTGCCGGCGGAGGACCTCGACCCAGGTGCGATCGTCTACGACCTGATCTATCGGCCGCAGCCGACGGCGCTCCTGCGCCTCGCGCAGGCGCGCGGCTGCCGCACCATCGGCGGAGCCGGCATGCTGCTCGGACAAGCCCTGCTGAGCTGGCGCCTGTGGTATGGCGAAGACCCGCCGCACAAGGCGATGGGCGCCGCGCTGCAGAAGGCGCTGGCGGAGTCCGTCCCGTGAGAGGAGGATCCCATGCGCTACCTGACCGCAGGTGAGTCCCACGGCCCGGGGCTCGTCGGCATCCTCGAGGGCATGCCGGCCGGCCTTCGACTGTCGGCGGTGGACGTCAACCGCGAGCTCGCGCGCCGCCAGGCCGGATACGGCCGCGGGCAGCGCATGCGGATCGAGCAGGACGAGATCGAGTGGCTGGCCGGTGTCCGGTTCGGCGAGACGCTCGGCTCGCCGATCGCCCTGCTCATCCGCAACCGCGACTTCGCCCGCTGGCAGGAGCGCATGGCGCCCGAGGGCCCCGAGGCGGGCCCGGCGTTCCTGAGACCGAGACCTGGCCACGCGGACCTGGCGGGAGCGCTCAAGTACGGCAGGCGCGACGCGAGGGACATCCTCGAGCGCGCCTCCGCGCGCGAAACCGCCATGCGCGTCGCCCTGGGCGCGATCGCGAAGGCCCTTCTGCGCCAGTTCGGCATCGAGATCGTGTCGCACGTCGTCGCACTGGGCGGCGTGGCGGCGGCGGTGCCCGAGGTGCTGGACCCGCAGGCGATCGACCTGTCGCCCGTGCGCTGCCAGGACCCTGCGGCGTCGGCCGCCATGGTCGCCGCCATCGACGAGGCCCGCCTCAAGGGCGACACCCTGGGCGGCGTCGTCGAGGTGCGGGCCCTGGGCGTGCCGGTGGGGCTCGGCGCGCACGTCCACTGGGATCGCAAGCTGGACGGGCGCCTCGGCCAGGCCATGCTGTCGGTGCCGGCCATCAAGGGCCTCGAGATCGGGGCGGCGGGCTGGGCGGCGGCATCGCCCGGGTCCCAGGTGCACGACGAAATCCTCTTCAGCCCGGATCTCGGCTACCACCGCCCGACCAACCGCGCCGGCGGCAGCGAGGGCGGCATCTCGAACGGCGAAGCGATCTGGGTGCGGGCCGCCATGAAGCCGCTCAGTTCTCTGCGCCGGCCGCTGCGGTCCGTGGACATGGCCACCAAGGAGGAGTTCCTGGCGCAGGTGGAGCGCTCGGACATCACGGCCGTGCCGGCCGCCGGGGTCGTGCTGGAGGCGGTGATGGCGCTCGTGCTCGCGGAGCTCTTCCTCGAGAAGTTCGCGGGCGACGCGCTGGCGGACGTGGACGCGGCCTACCGCCACTACCTCGGGCGGATCGCGCCGTGACCGTCGCGCTCGTCGGGCTGCCCGGGGCAGGCAAGTCCCGCATCGGCCGGGAACTCGCATCACGCCTCGGCTACGACTTTCTCGACACCGATCAGATGATGGAGGCGCGCCTCGGGCAGCCGACGGCCGACCTCTACGCGCAGCTCGGCGAGGCGGGCTTCCGCGATGAGGAGTCGCGCTCGCTGCGCGAGGCGCTCGGGGGGAGCGACCGCGTCGTCTCCACCGGCGGCGGCACCGTGCTGCGGCCGGAGAACCGCAGGCTCCTGCGCGAGGTGCGGGTCATCGGCCTCACCGCGCGCGACCCGCAGCTGCTCGCCCGCCTGCGCGGCGGCCGCGGCCGGCCCGTGCTGGCGCCGGACCCCGCGGACCGGCTGCAGGTCCTGCGCCGCGACCGCCTGCCCCTCTACGATGAGGTGGCGGAGGCCTGGTTCTGGACGGAATCGGCCCCGTCGCGGGCCGTCGACCGCATCCTCGCGTTCCTCTCCCTGAGCCGCCTGGCGCCGGGCGTGTACCTTGGCCGCGGGGCGCGGCGCTTCGCCGCGAGTTTCACCGGCTTCGGCCGGAGCATCCTGCTGACGCAGCCGCCGCTCGCCGACGGCTGGGCCCGCGCGCTGCGCGACAGCCTGGCCTACGGCGACCGGCCGGTGGCCCTCGAGGTGGTGCCGGACGGGGAGGCGGCGAAGGACTTCGCCGTCTACCAGCGGCTCGTGCGCCGCATGGCCGAGCTCGCGATGACGCGCGACGAGACGCTCGTCGCGATGGGCGGCGGGGCGGTCACGGACCTTGGCGGGTTCGTCGCCGCGAGCTACCTGCGCGGCGTCCCGCTGGTGCTCGTGCCCACCACGGTGGTGGCCCAGGCCGATGCCGCCCTGGGCGGCAAGACGGGCATCAACCTGCCGGAGGGCAAGAACCTGGCCGGCGCCTTCTATGCGGCGCGCGCCACCCTGCTCGACCCGGATACCCTGCGCACCCTGCCGCTCGTGGCGTTCCGCGACGGGCTCGCGGAGGTCGTGAAGTGCGGGCTGGGGCTCGACGCGGAACTCTTCGCCGCCTGTGCGGCCTGGCGCCGCCCGCCGGCCGGCGCTGCCCTCGACTTCGCGATCGGGCGGGCCGCCGCCGCCAAGCTGAAGCTGGTCGCCCAGGACCCCAGGGAGGCCGGCGAGCGCGCCAAGCTGAACCTCGGGCACACGGCCGGCCACGCCGTGGAGGCCGCGAGCGGCTACCGCGTCTCGCACGGCGCGGCGGTCGCGATCGGTCTCGCGGCCATGGTGCGCTTCGCCGAACGCCATCACGGCTTCCGCCAGGCCGAGACGGTGCTCGGCGTGCTGCACAGGCTCGGCCTGCCGACCTTCTGGGACGGGGATCCCGCTGTCCTCTGGCCGTACCTGCAGCACGACAAGAAGCGCGGCAGCCAGGGGTTTCGCATCGTGGTGCCCCGCCGCATCGGGCACTGCGACATCGTTCCGGCCGACGAGGAGCAGATGCGCGAACTCCTCGCGCTGGCGTGTACTCCGCCCGGCCGCAGCGACGAGGCAAAGGTGCCCATGGTGGCGCCGAAGGGACCTTGACGACATCCGCAAAGTGCATATTGACAGCGTACATGCACGCTGGTACATTTTAGCCACACTTAAATACCCCGCGAAATGGCAAACGGCTCGAAAGGGTCGGACGCAAAGCTACGGGTCTACGGCCGAAGAGGCTATGATCGCCGGGCTGCCGAAGGGAGAAAAGGTATTAAACCTCCCGAGGCATCGGGAGGCTTCTACTTTTCGGGCGGCGGGGGAAGGAGGGTACCCATGTTGATGGCAGCGGTCCGGGGTAGCACGTTCCTTCGTCGCCTGCGCAACGCGGAAGGTCAGAGCATGGTCGAGTACGCCCTCATCATCGCGCTCGTCGCCGTCGTCGTCGTCGGCGCAGTGGTCATCCTCGGGCACGGCATCAGCAACATCTTCACCAGCATCACGAACAGCCTCTAACCCCATGCGGGCGCAAGGCCGCCCGTGGCTCTCTGACCGGAGGGGTCAGGCGGCGGTAGAGCTAGCCCTGATCCTTCCGGTCCTTGTCCTCCTGCTCCTCGGCATGCTGCAGGTGGGCATCATCCTCCAGGACTACCTCCAGTTGCAGCAGGCGGTCGAGCAGGGGGCGCGCGCGGCGAGCCTCGGGGCCACGGATACGGCGATCGTAGCCACCGTGGACGCCTCGGCGCCGAGCCTCAGCGCGCAGGCCCTGTCCGTGACCGTGTCACCCTCGGAAGCGGATCGGCAGTCCGGCACGGAGGTTTCGGTGCAGGGCACCTACAGCGTCAGCATCAGCATCCCGCTGCTGACGCCGCTCATCGGGGGCGGCCTGCAGATCGCGAGCCAGTCGGTCATGCGGATGGAGTGATCCACCATGCCCAGGCGGCACAGGGAGAGCGGCCAGGCCACGGTGCTGTTCGCGCTGGCGGCGGTGGCCGTCCTGTCCGTCGCATCGCTGTCGGTGGACGCCGGGCGGGCCTACGTCAGGACGCAGCAGCTCAAGTCGGCCGCGGACGCGGCCGCCCTCGCCGGGGGCCAGGATCTGCCCCAGGACCCGGACGGCGCGACGGCGCTCGCCGTGGCCACGGCGGAGCAGAACGGCGTCCCGGCGGGCAGCGTCAGCGTCCAGGTGAACCAGCAGCAGGACCTCATCACCGTCACGACGTCGGGCAGCATCCCCTACTACTTCGCGTCCCTGTTCGGGGTCGACCAGGGCAGCTTCCAGGAGACGTCCGCTGTGGAGGTGGGGCCGCTCGCCCAGGTGACGGGGGCCATGCCGCTCGGCGTCGTCTGGAACAGCTTCGCCTACGGGCAGACGTACACGCTCAAGGCGGGAGGCGGCGAGGGCAGCGACGGCAACTACGGTGGCCTGGCCCTGGGCGGGAACGGTGCGAGCACGTACCGGGCGAACCTCGAGGACGGGTACCAAAGCCCGCTGGCGGTGGGCCAGCAGGTAGAGACGGAACCGGGGAACATGGCGGGACCGACGGAGCAGGGGCTCTCGGCCCGCGTGGCCGCGGGCAGCGGCTACACCTGGCAGACGGTGCCTCTCACGTCCCCTGCCGTCGTGGACGTCCCCATCATCACGCAGCCGGGCAGCGGCAAGACGGAGGTCACGGTTCTGGGCTTTGCAGCATTCTTCCTCACATCCGTGGACTGCAGCGGTGACGTGCAGGGGGTCTTCCTCCAGACGGTCGCATCCGGGCAGTTCGGTTCCGGTCAGAGCTACGGCCTGATGGCGGAGCGTCTCGTCCAATGACCCGGCGCAGGCTGCTCCGGGTGATCGTACCGCTCCTCGCCGCACTGCTCCTCACGCTCGTGGTCGCGCGCGCGACGGCGCGGCCGAACCCCCGCACGACGCCCGTTGTGGTGGCGGCCGTCACGGTGCCGGCCGGCAGCGTGCTCTCGCCGGCCGACCTCAAGGTCCAGGACGTGCCGCCGTCGGGGGCGCTGCCGGGGAGTCTGCGCGCGACGGCCTCGGCGGTGGGCGAGGTGGCGAAGGTCGGCTTGAGCTCCGGTGCGCCCGTGCTCGCCGACGAGATCGAGCCCCAGCCCCAGGCGGGCCTCGCCTACCAGATCCCGCGCGGCGAGCGGGCGCTCACCCTCGCCGTGAACGGCGTGTCCGGCATCGCCGGGAACCTCGCCGCGGGCCTGCGGGTGGACGTCCTCCTGACCGTCGGCGGCCAGACCGCGGGGACGGGCCAGAGTGCGACCGCCGCCCTCTCCACCGTGATCGCCCAGAACATCGCGGTGCTCTCGACCGGCCTCGCCGGCGGCAGCGGCGGGTCCGGCTACGCGCTCGTGACGCTGGCGGTGTCGCCCACGCAGGCGGCGACCATCGCGCTCGGCCAGCAGCAGGGCTCGATCGTTCTGCTCCTGCGGGCCCCGGGAGACCACCAGACGGCGCAGGTGAAGGTGCAGGTGGGAGGTGTCGTGCCGTGAACCCTGACCGGGAGGCCGTTCTCCTGTTGATGGCCCCGGCGCAGCAGCGCGCCGCGCTCGCCGACGCGCTGCGCGATGTGGGCAAGGTGCGCGAGGCCGACACGCCGGCGCGGGTGCGGTCCTTCGCGCGCCAGGAGCGGCCGGATCTCGTCGTGCTGCACCTCGAGGCAGACCCCGAAGGCCTCGCCCTGTGCTCCGAGCTCGACCAGTCCTACGGCGTGCGCGTGCTCCTGATCGGCGCGGAGGGCGGCATGGACGCCATTCGCGCCGCGATGCAGGCGGGGGCGCGCGACTACCTCGTGGATCCGGTGCCGCCGGGCGAGCTCAGAGCCGCCGTGGCGCGCCTGGCGCAGGTGGAGCGGCGCGCGCGCCGCGGGCACGTCGTGACGATCTTCGGCACCAAGGGCGGCGTCGGCAAGTCGACGCTCGCGGCCAACCTCGCGGTGGTGCTCGCCGACCGCCATCACCAGCGGGTGGCGCTCTGCGACCTGGACCTCGAGTTCGGCTGCGCGGCGACGCTCTTCGGGCTGCGGCCCACGTCGACGATCGTCGACGTCTGCCGCCACCCGGGCGCCATGACGCTCGCGACGATCGGCGAGGCGATGAGCCGATCCGATCACAGCCAGGTCGACATCCTCGCGGCGCCGCCGACGCCGGACCTCGCCGCCTTCGTGGACGGCGAGGGCAAGCGCGACCCGGACCGCAACTACGTGCAGGAGATCCTGCGCACCCTGCGGTCCGCCTACGACTGGGTCATCGTGGACACGGCCGTGGACTTCGGCGAAGGCGTCATCACGGGGCTCGACGAAGCCGAGCGCATCCTGTTCGTGACGACGCCGGACATCCCCGCGCTGCAGAACTCCGCCAAGGGCCTCGACATCCTGCTCGAGCGCCTCGGCTACCCGCAGGAGAAGCTCGCCGTGGTGCTCAACCGCGGCAACGCCGGCATCGGCCTGATGGAGGACGAGATCGCGTCGGCGCTCAGCCACCCCATCCGCCACATGCTGCCCTCGGACGGGGACGCGGCGGTGCGGGCGGCCAACATCGGCACGCCGCTCGTGCTGCTGCGGGGCCGCTCGCCCTTGGCGCGGGCTGTGGGCCGGCTCGGCAGCGAGCTCGTGCACGACCTCGAGCGGCCCCGCGTCGCGGGACTCGCGGGGGAGGGGTAGCCGGTGTCGCTCTACAAGCGCCTGCGCGGTGTGGACGAAGAGAATCCCATCGTCGAGGTGTCCGCGGAGTCGAGCCGCGTCGAGCGGCTGCGCCTCGCGGTGCAGCAGCGGCTCGCGGCCGACATGGCCGAGGCCGCGCCGAGCGACGACGCCTGGAAGGCGGAGGTGCGCGAGCGCATCACCGCCATCCTGCGGGACGAGCCGGACCTCGGCCCCCTGGAGCGCGAGAACCTCCTCGGCCAGCTCTACGCCCAGATCGTCGGCCTCGGCCCGCTGCAGCCGCTGCTCGAGGACCCCAGCGTGAGCGAGATCATGGTGAACGGGCCGCACCAGGTCTACGTGGAGCGCGGCGGTCGCCTGCACCGCTCCGCGGTGCGCTTCCGCGACGACCGCGAGATCATGGAGCTCATCGAGCGCATCGTGGCGCCCCTGGGCCGGCGCATCGACGAGTCCAGCCCGATGGTGGACGCGCGGCTCAAGGACGGGTCGCGCGTCAACGCGATCATCCCGCCGCTGGCGCTGCGCGGCCCCTCGCTGACGATCCGCAAGTTCCCCGAGCACGCCTTGACGATGGACGACCTCGAGCGGATCGGGAGCCTGAGCGCCGGCATGGTGGAGGTGCTGCGCGCCGCCGTGCGGGGACGGCTCAACATCGTGGTCTCCGGCGGGACCGCCTCCGGCAAGACCACCTTGCTGAACAGCCTGTCCGCCTTCATCCCCGACGACGAGCGCATCGTCACGATCGAGGACGCCGCCGAGCTGCGCCTGCAGCAGGACCACGTGGTGTCGCTCGAGACGCGCCCGCCGAACCTCGAGGGGCGCGGCGAGGTGACGATCCGCCAACTGGTGCGCAACGCCCTGCGCATGCGGCCCGACCGCATCGTGGTCGGCGAGGTGCGCGCCGGGGAAGCGCTCGACATGCTGCAGGCCATGAACACCGGCCACGACGGCTCGCTCACCACGGTCCACGCCAACGCGCCGCGCGACGTGCTCTCCCGCATCGAGACGATGGTCCTGATGGCCGGTTTCGAGCTGCCGGTGCGCGCCATCCGCGAGCAGATCGCCTCCGCGCTGGACGTCATCGTGCACGCCCAGCGCATGCGCGACGGCTCGCGGCGCGTCACCCACATCACCGAGGTGCAGGGCATGGAGGGGGAGGTCATCGTCCTGCAGGACATCTTCCGCTACAAACCGGCGGAGGGATTCCACCCGACGGGCCTCAGACCGCGCTTCCTCGAGCGCCTCGAGATGTACGGCCAGACGGTCGATCCCCGCGCCTTCCAGGCGGGTGGCCGCGATGCTTAGGGATGTCCTGCTGGGCTGCGTGGGCGTCCTGATCTTCGTGGGCCTCTACGCCGCCCTCGCGCCGGACCCCCAGCTGCTGCTCGCGCTGCGCCGCACCGTGCGGCGCGGCGCGGTGCAGGCGGCCGAGGAGGCGCGCAGGCCGCCGGAGAAGCCCTCGCGCGCCCAACTCGCGGCCGCGCTCGAGCAGCTCGTGCTGGACCGCGCCTGGCTGCGGGGCCTCGAGGCGCGGCTGCGCGCCGCGGACCTCGACATCCGGCTGGGCGAGTTCCTGCTGCTGAGCCTTGGGCTC
>Ga0187812_1000543_pt1 | contig 13271 bp, 12 predicted proteins | sample NC_S_2_FD_130582 | JGI IMG/M metagenome (GOLD analysis project Ga0187812, IMG submission 130582) | Wetland sediment microbial communities from Neuse River Estuary, North Carolina, USA - ASW-S_2 | ecosystem: Environmental > Aquatic > Freshwater > Wetlands > Sediment | place: USA: North Carolina... | reverse complement strand
GGGTCCAGGTTCGTCAGCACCGTCGTGGACGAGGTCGGCATGGCCGGGTTCAACAAGGTCTGGACGTCCCCCGAGACCCTGCCGACCAAGGACGAGTTCGCCCGTCCGCAGGAGTGGGTGGACCGGGTCGCCTCCGGGGCCTAGCCGGCGTGGGTCCTGGCCCGGCGGTCGCCGAGATCCGCAACGCGGTCCGGGACTGCCTTTGTGACCTGGAGCAGGGTGACCTGGTGCTCGCCGCGTGTTCCGGCGGGGCGGATTCGCTCGCCCTGGCCGCCGCCCTGGCCTTCGTGGCCCCGCGGGCCGGGCTGCGCGGCGGCGGGGTCACCGTGGACCACGGGCTGCAGCCGGGTTCCGGCGAGCGGGCGGCCGACGTCGCCGGGCTGCTCCGCTCGCTCGGGCTCGACCCGGTGCGCAGCGTCGCGGTGACCGTGGCGCCGGCCCGCGCCGCCGCCGGGCCCGAGGCCGCGGCCCGGGCCGCCAGGTACCGGGCGCTGGACGCGGTGGCCAGCGAGGCCGGCGCCGCCGCGGTGCTGCTCGGGCATACCCTCGACGACCAGGCGGAGACGGTCCTGCTCGGGCTGGCGCGCGGATCCGGCGGGAGGTCGCTGGCCGGGATGCCCGCCAGGAAGGGCCCGTACCGCCGCCCGCTGCTGGCGGTGCGCCGGGCCGCGACCAGCGCCGCGTGCGCCGAGCTGGGGCTCGAGCCCTGGCAGGATCCTCATAACGGCGACTTCCGCTACACGCGAGCGCGCGTGCGCCATCAGGCGATGCCCGCCCTGGAGGCCGCCCTCGGGCCCGGGGTGGCCGAGTCCCTCGCCCGCACGGCCAGCCAGCTCCGTGCGGACGCCGAATGCCTGGACGACCTAGCGTTCGCCGAAGGCGGACACCTGCGCGGCGATTGCTCAGACCCGGCCGGGCTGGCCGCCGGGTGGCTACTCGGCCTGCCGGCGGCGATCAGGACGCGGGTGCTCCGCGACGCGGCCATCATGGCTGGCTGCCCGCACGGCGCCCTCACCGCCCGGCACGTCGAGCAGGTGGACGCCCTGGTGACCGGCTGGCGCGGCCAGCGCTGGATCGACCTGCCCGGCGGAGTGCGCGCGCGGCGCCGTGATGGGATGGTGTGGTTCACCAGCACCCAACCCGCCGGGAGGGATTCCTCTGGACGAGAGTGACCTGGGGCCTGACCTTAAAGAGGTCCTGATCACCGCCGAACAACTGCGAGCGCGCATCGGTGAGCTCGCGGCCCAGATCGACGCCGACTACGCCGGCCGTGACCTGCTGCTCGTGGGCGTCCTCAAGGGCGCGGTCATGGTGATGGCCGACCTGGCCCGGGCCATGCACCTGCCGGTGCAGCTGGACTGGATGGCGATCTCGTCGTACGGCTCGGGCACCAGGTCCTCCGGCGTCGTCCGCATCCTGAAGGACCTCGACACGGACATCACCGGCCGGCACGTGCTGATCGTGGAAGACATCGTGGATTCCGGCCTGACGCTGTCGTGGCTGGTCGGCAACCTGCGGTCGCGCGAGCCCGCCTCGCTGGCGATCTGCGCCATGCTGCGCAAGCCGGGATCGGCCCAGATGCACGTCGACGTCGCCTACACGGGCTTCGATATCGCGGACGAGTTCGTCGTCGGATACGGCCTTGACTACGCTGAGCGTTACCGCAACCTGCCGTTCGTCGGCACGCTGGCCCCGGCCGTTTACGGCGGAGGTTAGGACCGCTTACGGGGGGAACACAATCCGCCGCAGGAAGCGTTCACTTTCCAGGTATGCCGCCCAGCGGTGTACCGTCTAGTTTTAGCGGTCGCAGCCACCGTCGCAGTAAGGCTGCGAGGATGGAAGCAAGGCCATCCCGCCGGAGGTCGACGGGAATTGTGAGGCTGGTCAGGAGGGAACGGTCCCGGGCCGAAGGGACCGCTCATCGATGGAGCTAAGGCGCTTTTTCCGCGCACCGCTGCTGCTGATCGCGGTCGCGGTGCTGCTGTTGCTTTTCGTGCTCGACTACGCGAATTCGGGGAGTTCGTACCAGCAGGTCGACACCTCCGAGATCGTTCACCTCATTGACACGGGCCAGGTCAAGAGCGCGCTCATCACCGACAAGAACCAGACGATCCAGATCACGACCAAGAAGACGATCCAGGTCGGGACCCAGAGCGGCACGGAGTTCGAGGCCTCATGGGTTACGGGCCAGGGCCTGGTGCTCCAGCAGGACCTGCAGCAGCGCGGCGTCAACTACAACATCTCCATCCCCAAGAGCAACGCCCTGCTCGACCTGCTCCCCACCGCCTTCATCTACCTGGTCATCTTCCTGCTGTTCTTCTTCATGCTGTCGCAGATGCAAGGCGGCGGCTCGCGCGTGATGAACTTCGGCAAGTCGCGGGCCAAGCTGATCACCAAGGACACGCCGAAGACGACGTTCGCCGACGTGGCGGGCGTGGACGAGGCGATCGAGGAGCTGCAGGAAATCAAGGAGTTCCTGCAGACCCCGGCGAAGTTCCAGGCGATCGGGGCCAAGATCCCCAAGGGGGTGCTGCTCTACGGCCCGCCCGGTACCGGCAAGACCCTGCTGGCCCGGGCGGTGGCCGGCGAAGCAGGCGTGCCGTTCTACTCGATTTCGGGATCTGACTTCGTGGAGATGTTCGTCGGCGTCGGCGCCTCCCGGGTCCGCGACCTGTTCGAGCAGGCCAAGGCGAACGCCCCCGCGATCGTGTTCGTGGACGAGATCGACGCCGTGGGCCGGCACCGCGGCGCAGGCCTCGGCGGCGGGCACGACGAGCGCGAGCAGACGCTGAACCAGATGCTCGTCGAGCTGGACGGCTTCGACACCAAGGGCGGCGTCATCGTGATCGCGGCCACCAACCGCCCGGACATCCTCGACCCCGCGCTGCTGCGGCCCGGGCGCTTCGACCGGCAGATCGTGGTGGCCCAGCCCGACCTGGCCGGCCGCAAGGGGATCCTGCGGGTGCACGCCCGGGGCAAGCCCATCGCGCCGGACACCGACCTTGACATCATCGCCCGGCGGACGCCCGGGTTCACCGGCGCCGACCTGGCCAACGTGATCAACGAGGGCGCGCTGCTGACCGCGCGGGCGAACGGCAAGCAGATCACCATGGCGGCGCTGGAGGAGGCCATCGACCGGGTCATGGCCGGGCCCGAGCGCAAGAGCGTCCTGCTGTCCGAGAAGGAACGGAAGGTCATCGCCTACCACGAGGGCGGGCACGCCCTGGTCGGCCACGCGATGCCGCACGCCGACCCCGTGCACAAGGTGACGATCATCCCGCGCGGCCGGGCGCTCGGCTACACCAGCGCGCTGCCGACCGAGGACAAGTTCCTCGTCACCCGGGCCGAGATGCTGGACCAGCTCGCCATGCTCCTGGGCGGTCGCACGGCCGAGGAACTCATCTTCCACGAGCCGACCACGGGCGCCGCGAACGACATCGAGAAGGCGACCCAGATCGCGCGCGGCATGATCACCGAGTACGGGATGAGCGAGCGCCTCGGCGCGCGCAAGTTCGGCACCGGCGACGGCGAGCCGTTCCTGGGCCGGGAGATGGGCCACGGCCGGGACTATTCGGAGGAGATCGCCTCCTCGATCGACGAGGAGATCCGGCGGCTGATCGAGTCCGCGCACGACGAGGCCTGGGAGGTCCTCGTGGAGTACCGCGACGTGCTCGACGCGCTGGTCCTGCGGCTGCTGGACAAGGAGACGGTTGCCAGGACCGAGGTCCTGGAGATCTTCGCGCCGGTCGTGAAGCGTCCGGTCCGCGGCTCCTACACGGGCTACGGCAAGCGCCTGCCCTCGGACCGCCCGCCGGTGCTCTCGCCCAAGGAACTCGCCCTGGCCGCCGCCGACGGCGGCGCCGGGGGGTCGGGCCTGGCCCTGCCCGCCAACGGCCAGGCGCTCGGCTTCGACCCGAGGGGGACGGGGTCGCCCGCCGGGATCGGCGATGGCTACGGCCAGGACCTGCACGGCAACGGCGATAACGGGCCCGGCTACGGCCAGGACGAGCACGACCGCCGCGGGTCCAGCGGCGACGGATGACGCAGGGTGGCATCGCTAGCCGACGGGAACCAGGAGCCGACCGCGGGCTCACCCGACCGCGGCGGCCCGGAACGGCCCGGCACGACTAGCCAGGAGTTCGACCTGCCGCGCATCGAGCGCGCGGTGCGGGAGATCCTGTTCGCGATCGGCGAGGATCCGGACCGCGATGGCCTGCGCGACACGCCGGCCCGGGTCGCGCGGGCGTACGCGGAGCAGTTCGCGGGCCTCCGGCAGCGCCCGGAGGACGTGCTCACGACGGTCTTCGATGTGGGCTACGACGAGATGGTCGTCGTCCGCGACATCGAGGTCTACGGCACCTGCGAGCATCACCTGGTGCCGTTCATCGGCGTGGCCCACATCGGCTACATCCCGAACGTCAAGGGCCAGATCACCGGGCTGTCCAAGCTGGCCAGGCTGGTGGACGTGTACGCCCGGCGCCCGCAGGTGCAGGAACGGATGACCTGCCAGATCGCCGACGCGCTGATGGAAACCCTGGAACCGCGCGGGGTGGTCGTGGTCATCGAGGCTGAGCACCTGTGCATGACCATGCGCGGAGTGCGCAAGCCCGGAGCCAGGACCGTGACGTCGGCGGTCCGCGGGACGTTCCTGGACACCGTGACGCGCGCCGAGGCCATGAGCCTGATTTACGGTCACCACTGAACCTTTCCTGCATCCTGTGCGAAAGTGGATGTCGGCATCGTGGAGGGAACGATCGTGACTGACGCGCCAGCGGAAACAGGCGGGCCGAACCGCACCCCGCGTAGTGAGATCCGCCCGGCCGTCTCCGCCAACCGCAAGAAGGAACCCGTGCTCCTGCTGGACCTCTCCACCAGCATGAACTGGGGCGCCGCCGACGAGTACGGCCCCGAATGGCCCGATCCCGGCAGCCGCCGGGCCATCGTTATCGAGGCCCTGCACGGCCTGGTCCGGGTCTTGGAGCGGGAGGACAGCGAGGCCGCCGAAGAGCAGGCCACCGGCAGTGATGAGCGCGGGGGCCTGATGACCCACGGGTTCGCCAACCAGCACGTCGAGATCGGCGACCTCAACTCCAGCAACCTGGAGCGCAGGCTGAATGAGATCAAGTGGGGCGGCAAGACCTACATCATGCCCGCCTGGAAGGCGGCGCTGGCGGACTACGACGAGGAGTTCGGCGACCGGGATCCCGACGAGCAGCCGGTCATGCTCACCCTCGTGGTCACCGACGGCGAGGCCGACGACTGGATGGAATTCGAGCCCGTCCTGGAGAAGGCGACCGCCAAGCGCGTATTCGTCGTCGCGATCGTGGGCCACGGCCGCAAGCACGACGCCACCCTGACCGCCTACCAGGGGGCGGCCAGGAAGAACCTCGCCCAGGACAAGTTCTCCAAGGCGCACCTCGAAGTGGTCTCGTTCGACGCCGTCACCGATCCCGAGGAGATAGCGCTCGACCTGATAACGCTCGTGAGCTAAGGGCGAATTGAACCGGAAATCCTTATCGTCCCACCCCCGGTGCTTCCCCCCGCCACCTGGCTTATCCCCCTGAGCACGGCGGCGATATTTATACCGAACGGCGTTTGGTGAACCGCTCGTGAGCGAACTCTGTCCCCGGGGGATGGACCGTTGCCTAGGCTTGGGAGTTATCGTGAAACAGGATGCGAGGCGGCGCGATGACCACGCTGACGCACCGTGATCTGGGGCCTGACAAGAGAGCTGCCGAGATGAGCGACAGCGAAGACGCTGGACACGCGAACGGTGCGGGCCTGCCCGCGGACAAACGCGGCGGTACGCGAGTCGCCGCCGAACCAGGGGAGTCCGCCCACCGCAGGCGCCACCAGGCCTGGGTCCCCGGTAGCGCCGCGCTGCTCACCACGCTGCTGGGCTTGTCGGACGTCGTCGCCGTCTTCAAGCCCGACCTGGTGCAGAAGCTGCACAAGATCGACTACCTGGTGCCGGGCACGCTGACCACCGTGACCCGGAGCGCCGACGTCATCATCGGGCTGATGCTCCTGATGCTGGCCCACGGACTGCGCCGCAGGAAGCGGCGGGCCTTCCAGGCGGTGGCCGGCCTGCTCGCCTTCGACATCGGCATCCACTTCTTTCCCGCCCAGCGGATCCCGACCGCGATCGCCGCGATGGTGCTCCTGATCGCGCTGATCTATTTCCGGCGCGAGTTCTACGCCGAGGGGGACCCGCGCACGAGGTGGCGCGCGGTGTGGGTCTTCGCGGCCCTGCTGGTGGCCGACGCCATCATCGGGCTGACGTACATGATCCTGACCAAGGGGCTCGTGGCCGACTACTCGCTGGGTGAGCGCGTGCAGGAGGTCATCTACGGCCTGGTCGGGGTGTCCGGACCGGTTCAGTGGGTGCCGGAGGCGCGGGGCGACCTGTTCGCGCTCCTGTCCAGCGCCCTGGGCATCTTCACCCTCGTCGTCACCGTGTACCTGTTCCTGCGCCCGGCGGAGCCGAGGGCCAGGCTCAGCCGCGCGGACGCGGCCAGGATCAGGGACCTGCTCGTCAAGCACGGCGACCGGGACTCGCTCGGGTACTTCGCGCTGCGCGACGACAAGAGCGTGATCTGGTCGCCGACCGGCAAGTCGTGCATCTGCTACCGCGTCGTGTCCGGGGTCATGCTGGCCAGCGGTGACCCGATCGGCGACCCCGAGGCGTGGCCCGGCGTCATCAACGCGTTCCTCGACGAGGCGGCCCGGCACGCCTGGGCGCCGGCCGTGATGGGCTGCAGCGAACTCGGCGCGGAGATCTGGTGCCGCGAGGGCAGCCTGACCGCGCTCGAACTCGGCGACGAGGCGATCGTGAACGTGGCCGAGTTCAGCCTGAACGGTCGGCCCATGAGGAACGTCAGGCAGATGGTGAACCGGGTGGCCAAGAACGGCTACGAGGCCGAGGTCCGCCGGGTGCGGGACATACCGGGCAAGGAACTCGACGCCATCATCAGGGCCGCCGATTCCTGGCGCGGCAGCGAGACCGAACGTGGCTTCTCGATGGCCCTGGGGCGCATCGGCGCGCCCGGTGACGAGAACTGCGTGCTGGCCACCGCCAAGGAGAACGGGGTGGTCCGGGCGGTCCTGCAACTGGTCCCGTGGGGGGCCGACGGCCTGTCCCTCGACCTCATGCGGCGCGACAAGAGCGCCCAGCCGGGCCTGAACGACTTCCTCATCGTGGAGACCATCAAGGCCGCCTCCGGCCTCGGCGTCAAGCGCATCTCGCTCAACTTCGCGGTGTTCAGGGCCGCCCTCGAGCGTGGCGAGCGGATCGGGGCCGGTCCCGTGCTGCGCGCCTGGCGGGCCCTGCTGATCTTCATGTCCAGGTGGTTCCAGATCGAGTCCCTGTACAAGTTCAACGCCAAGTTCAGCCCGGTGTGGCAGCCGCGGTTCTTCGTGTTCCCGCACACCAAGGACGCGCCGCGGATCGCGCTGGCGGCGCTGGAAGCCGAGGCGTTCCTGGTCTGGCCGCGCCTCGAGTTGCGCAGGATCGCGCGCAAGCTCGGCCGGGCGCGAGTCCGGCGCCCCGTGCCCGCCGGGGGGGATACGGGGGGGCGGGTAGCCCTCCCGTGATCGGGGGGATCCCGGGGGGTCGCCCCCCCGGGCCAGCACATCTCCCGCGCGCAGACCGATGCCTGGTCATGGGCGTGGTCAACGTGACGCCCGACTCGTTCTCCGACGGCGGCCAGTGGTACGGCGCGGACGCGGCGATCGGGCACGGCCTGGACCTCGTCGCGCAGGGCGCGGACATCGTGGACGTGGGCGGCGAGTCCACCAGGCCCGGCGCCCAGCGCATCTCGCCGGAGGAAGAACTCCGGCGCGTCGGGCCGGTCGTGACCGGGCTCGTCCAGGCCGGCGTGCCGGTCTCGATCGACACGATGCGGGCCGAGGTGGCCGAGTTCGCGCTGGCCGCCGGGGCCGTCCTGGTCAACGACGTCAGCGGCGGGCTGGCGGATCCGCGGATGCCCGCCCTGGTCGCGGCGGCCGCGGCCTCCTACGTCGTCATGCACTGGCGCGGGCACAGCCATGACATGTACTCCCGGGCGGTGTACGACGACGTGGTGCGCGAGGTCCGCGACGAGCTCACCCAGCGGGTGGAGACGGCCGTGGCCGCCGGGGTCGATCCGGGACGGATTGTGGTCGACCCGGGCCTGGGGTTCGGGAAGCGCCCGGAGCATAACTGGCCGCTCCTGGCCAGCCTGCGGACCATCGGGGTGCTCGGCGGCCGCACGTTTCCGGTTCTCGTCGGGGCTTCGAGGAAGGGGTTCCTCGGCGCCCTGCTCGCGGACCAGGACGGCACGCCGCGGCCCCTCGCCGGCCGGGAAGGAGCGACCATCGCGACCACGGCGCTGGCGGCCGCGGCCGGCGCCTGGTGCGTGCGGGTGCACCAGGTCCCCGCGAACGCCGACGCCGTGCGGGTGGCGGCCGCCTGGCAGGGTGCGGCCGCACCCGCGGTGGCCGGCCGGCCGTGAGCGCGCGGCGGCGCGCGGTCCTCGCCGTCGGGAGCAACCTGGGCGACCGGCTGGGTACCCTTCAGGAATGCGTTACTGCGATCGGCCGGCTCCCGGACACTGACGTGCTGGCCATCTCGCCCGTTTACGAGACCGACCCGGTCGGCGGCCCCGCCCAGCCGGATTACCTGAACGCGGTGCTCGTCGTGGAGACCGGCCTGCGGCCCGGGGAACTGCTCGACGCCGCCCACCGGATCGAGGCGGACCTCGGCCGGCTCAGGGCCGAGCGGTTCGGCCCGCGCACGCTCGACATCGACATCATCAGCTACGCCGGGCAGGTCAGCGATGACCCGCTGCTCACCCTGCCGCATCCCCGCGCGCACGAGCGCGCGTTCGTCCTCGCGCCGTGGCACGACATCGACGCGCACGCCGAGCTACCCGGGCGGGGACCGGTGAGCGACCTGCTCGCCGGCCTGGACGGCCGCGGCGTCAGGCGCGTGCCGGGCGCCGTGCTGCGGCGGCCCCGAACCGGCGCACCCGGTTCATCCGACTCATCCGGCTCCCCGGCGCGCACGCCATGAGGCCGACCCGCACCTCCACGCTGGCGATCGTCACCGTCGTCTGCGCGGCGGTGTCCTGGCTCCTGCTCAAGGCGGTCTACGAGCACCTGCCGCTGCTGCCGTGGACCGGCGTGCCCGCGCTGCTCGTGGCCGCTCTGGCGCAGGCCTGGACCGGCCGTGACCTCAAGGCGCGGATCGCCGGCCGGCGCGGCCTGAAGCCGGCCGCGCCGCTGTTCGTGTCCCGGATGGTGGCGCTGGCCAAGGCCTCTTCGCTGGCCGCGGCGGTGATCGCGGGCCTGGCCCTGGGGTTCGTCATCTACCTGAGCGGCTCGCTGAACGAAACCGTGCCGCGCCAGGATGCGGTCACCGCGGCCGTGACGTTCGCCGCGGCGGTCGTGCTCGCCTGCGCCGCGCTGTACCTCGAGTACTGCTGCCGCGTCCCTGACGCCCCGGACCGCGACCAGAGCGAAGAACGAGCCCGGCAGTCCTGAGCCGGGGTCTTATGCTCCTTGAGATGAAGCCTGAGGTTCACGTGCACCCCGCCCGGCTCGCCGTCGGAGTCATCGGCGCGGGCCGGGCAGGCACCGCGCTCGGCGCGGCGCTGGCCCGCGCCGGGCACACGGTGGTCGCCGCGTCCGCGGTGTCCGACGCCTCGGTGGACCGGGCCCGTACCGTCTTCCCCGGCGCCGTCATCGCCGAGCCCGGCCAGGTGCTGCGCCGCGCCGACCTGGTCCTGCTCACCGTGCCCGACGATGTGCTGCCCGGCCTGGTGGCCGGGCTGGCCGCCACCGAAGCGCCGGTGGAGGGACGCCTGCTCGCGCACGCGAGCGGCCGTCACGGCCTGGCCGTGCTCGAGCCGGCCGCCCGCCGCGGCGGGCTGCCGCTGGCCCTGCATCCGGTCATGACCTTCACCGGGAGGAGCGACGACGTGGACCGGCTGAGCGGAACGTGCTTCGGGGTCACCGCGCCCGAGGTGCTCAGGCCCGCCGCCGAGGCCCTGGTCATCGAGATGGGCGGCGAGCCCGTCTTCATCGCCGAGGAGCACCGGGACCTCTACCACGCGGCGCTCGCGGGCGCGGCCAACCACCTGGTCACGCTCGTGGCCCAGGCCGAGGACCTGCTCCGGGCCGCCGGGGTGGCGGACCCCGCGCGCCTGCTCGGGCCGCTGCTGGCCGCGTCCCTCGACAACGCGCTGCTCCTGGGCGACGCCGGCCTGACCGGTCCGGTCGCCCGCGGTGACGCGGAGACCGTGGCCGCGCACGTGGCCGCCCTCAGCGCCACCCCGTCGGCGTCGCCCGCCGCGGTCGCCGCGTACATCGCCATGGCCAGGCTGACCGCCGACCGCGCGCTCGCCACCGGGCTGCTCAAGCCGGCCGACGCCGAACGCCTGCTCGACGTGCTCGGCGGCCGCCCGTGACCCAGCCGCCCGCGAGCCGGCCGCCCGCGAGCCGGACGGGTGTGAGCCAGCCGCCCGCGAGCCAGCCGCCCGCGAGCCGGACGGGCGTGAGCCAGCCGGCCGTGCCGCGGCCCGCCGTGGCCCGGACCCGGGCCGAGCTACGCGACGTCCGGGCCGATCTCGCCGCCCCGGTCGTCCTGGTGCCCACCATGGGCGCCCTGCACTCCGGCCATCGCGCCCTCCTGCGCGCGGCGCGCGCCGCCGCGGGTCCCGCCGGGAGCGTGATCGTGTCGATCTTCGTCAACCCGCTCCAGTTCCGGCCCGGGGAAGACCTCGATCGCTACCCGCGGACCCTCGACGATGACCTGGCCATGTGCGCCGACGAGGGGGTACGCGCGGTCTTCGCCCCGGGCGCCGCCGAGATGTACCCCGGCGGCCAGCCGGAGGTGACCGTAGACCCCGGCCCGATGGGGCGGGTCTTCGAGGGCCACTTCCGGCCGGGCTTCTTCGACGGCGTGCTGACCGTGGTGCTGAAGCTGTTCCACCTGACGCGGCCCGATGTCGCGGCGTTCGGGGAAAAAGACGCGCAGCAACTCGCCCTCGTCCGCCGTCTGGTCAGCGACACCAACCTGGACGTCGCGATCGAGCCGGTCCCGACCGTGCGCGACGCCGATGGCCTGGCCACCTCGAGCCGGAACAGGTACCTCTCGGCGGCCGACCGCGCGCTCGCGCTCGCCATGCCGCGCGCGCTGCACGCCGGGAGGGCCCGGGCGGCTGGCGGCGCCCAGGCCGTGCTCGCGGCCGCGCAGCAGGTCCTGGGCGGTGCGCCCGCGCTGGCCGTCGACTACGTCGCGGTGGTCGACCCGGACACCTTCGCGCCGGTTCCCCCCGGCCAGGCCGGACCCGCGGTGATCGTGGCGGCCGTGACCGCGGGCACCACGCGGCTGATCGATAACGTGCCCGTGCTGCTGTCCCACGCCGCCGGCCCGAAGGCGAAAGGGGAGAAGCGCGATGCTCCTGACCGTTGACATCGGGAACACCAATACGGTGCTCGGGGTATTCGACGAGGACCGGGTGGTGGAGCACTGGCGGATCGCGACGGTCCCGGACCGGACCGCCGATGAGCTCGCCGTCGTGCTGCACGGCCTGCTGGCGGGCAGCACCGCCTTTGCCGAAAGGGACATCCACGGTATATCGCTGTGCTCGACCGTGCCCTCGGTGCTGCGCGAGATGAGGGAAATGGTCGAGCGCTACTACGGCGAACTCGTTACCGTCATCGTCGAGCCCGGGGTCAGGACCGGCGTTCCCGTGCGGACCGATAATCCGAAGGAAGTGGGCAGCGACCGCATCATGAACTCGCTCGCGGCGGTCCACCTGTACGGCGGGCCGGCGATAGTGGTCGACTTCGGGACTTCGACGAACTTCGACGCGGTCAGCGCGCGGGGCGAATTCGTCGGGGGTGCGCTCGCGCCGGGGATCGAGATATCCGTGGACGCCCTATCGCGGCGCGCCGCGCAGTTGCTCAAGGTCGAGCTGACCAGGCCGCCCCGGGTTATCGGCAAGAACACGGTAGAAGCGCTCCAATCCGGGATCATTTACGGGTTCGCCGCTCAGGTCGAGGGGATAGCCACGCGAATGGCGCGTGAGCTGTCCCCGCACGATCCGGACGCGGTGACCATCATCGCCACGGGCGGGCTCGCCCCGCTGGTCATCGAGGAGGTCAGCGTCATCGACGCCTACGAACCCTGGCTCACCCTCATCGGCCTGCGGCTCGTGTACGACAGGAACGTGGGTCGCGCCGATTCTCTGGCCGAGGCGGAGTAAGGCGTTAGGGTTCGCTCACTCGATCCGGACCGCACCCGCGAAATCGCCCCAGAAAACCGGCTCGACGCGCACCGTCAGGCCGAAGTCAGGCGCATCGACCATCAGCCCGTTACCGATATAGATCCCCACGTGACTGATGTCGGCATAGAAGAAGACGAGATCACCAGGCTCCAGATCGGTACGCGGCACGTGCACGCCCGAGTTCCACAAATCCCCGGTGTAGTGCGGAAGCGTAATGCCCACCTGCGCGAACGCCCACACGACCAGGCCGGAGCAGTCAAACGTGCCCGGTCCGGCCGCGCCCCACACGTAAGGATCACCGCGCTTGCTCAGCGCCTCCTGCAAGGCCTGCGCGCCGACGGTATTGGCGGTCGGGACCGGGATGTTCGGGTACTGCCCGGTCTGCTCGAATACCGCCATGGCCTGTTTGAACGCCGCGCTGTTGACCACGTCGATCTTGGCCTGGATGGCGTCCTTCTTGGCGTTCATCTGGGCTTGCAGCGTATGCACGGTCGCGAGTTGCTGATCGGCGACCTGCTTGTCGCGCATAGCCTGGTCGGCCGCCACGCTCAGCGCGCTGACCTTGTCGCCGCTCGACTGGTCAAGCTCGGTGATCACGGACGCCTGGCGGAGGAATTGCTCAGGATTCCCGGCGGTGAGCGCCTGCAGGGTCGGGTCGAGCCCGGCGTTCATGAAGTTCTCCGCCGCCAGCTGGGCCACGGCCTGCTGACCGGCCGCGAGCGCGGCCCCGTCCCGGGTAGTGACCGCCTCGGCGAACTGCTCGTCCGCCTGAGCCCGGCCGAGCTGGATGCGCAGGCCGTCGTATTGTTCGCTCAGCGCGTTGATCTGGAACTCAAGCTGCTTCGCCTGGGCGATCAGGGCGGCCATCGTGGGCGGGGACCCGGTTCGCCCGGTCACCTGGGCCAGGCTGTTCCCCGGCACCAGCAGCGCAAGCGCCACGGCTGCCGCGGCTAGCCCCGCAGCGCCGCTGAGTTTGCGCACAGCGATGCACAATATTGG
>Ga0187812_1000542_pt1 | contig 13299 bp, 9 predicted proteins | sample NC_S_2_FD_130582 | JGI IMG/M metagenome (GOLD analysis project Ga0187812, IMG submission 130582) | Wetland sediment microbial communities from Neuse River Estuary, North Carolina, USA - ASW-S_2 | ecosystem: Environmental > Aquatic > Freshwater > Wetlands > Sediment | place: USA: North Carolina... | reverse complement strand
TCGGCGGGCTCGGTCTGCTCACCGCCTACAGCATCTGGTTCCTCGTGCTGCTCGTCATCGTCATCCTCTACGCGGCCTTCATCCAGGACGCCCCCTGGTTCCAGCTGCGGCGCCAGGGCCTGTTGGTCGAGGCGGCGACGAAGCTCGCGCCGGCGCACGGCCAGGACATGGTGCCGGCCGGCTCCACCTGGGAAGGTCTCAAGGAAGCCGCCCGCGTTCCGGAGACCTGGGCGCTCGTCTTCCTCTACTTCCTCTCCTTCGGCGGCTTTCTCGCCCTCACCACCTGGCTGCCATCGCTCTGGCACGTGGCCTACAAGGAGGCCCTGACGACGGGCGGCGTCCTCACGCTCACCTTCTCCCTCCTGGCCTCCCTCGTGCGCGTGCCGGGCGGCCTGTTGGCCGACCGCGTCTCCGTGCGCTACGCCCTCATGGGCAACCTCGGCCTGATGCTCGTCGGAGCCCTGGTCATGGCCTTCGCCCCATCGCTCGCTCTGGCCATCGCGGGCGAGGTCGTCCTGGCGCTCGGCATCGGTCTGCAGAACGCCGTCGTCTTCAAGCTCGTCCCGCGCTACGTGCCGCAGGCCGTCGGCGGTGCGTCGGGCTGGGTCGGGGGACTGGGTGCCTTCGGCGGCTTCGCCTTGCCGCCGCTCATGGGCTACATCGCTGGCTCCACCGGCAGCTACCCGCTCGGGCTCCTGGCCGTCGTGGCCGTGGTGCTGCTCGACATGATCGTCGTGGCGTGGCTCGGCAGCCTGGAGCGCCGGCGCGCCGGGGACCGCAGCATGCCCGCCGCCAGCTGAGCCAGGGCGGGCGACGCCGGCCGGACCCCCAAAGGTCCTGGCCGGCGTCGGCGCGAAGTGAGGCCCGCAGCGCACAGCGCCGCACCGCAAGGGAGGAAGCTTCGTGCCGGACCGTGACCCCCTGGACTACCTCGCGCCGTCGCTCGCCATCGACTGGCCGAACCTGCGCATCGCTCGCGCCGAGGGCTCGCGCGTCTACGACCCTCAGGGTCGCGGTTACCTCGACTTCGTCTCGGGCATGGCTGCCCTGCCCCTGGGCCACGGCCACCCCGAGGTGGTGGCGGCGATCCGCGAGCAGGCCGGCACCCTGATCCACGGTCCGCTCGGCGTCTACCAGTACGACGTTCTGCGGGACCTTGCGGCGGACTTGGCGGCGGTGCTGCCCCAGGGGCTCGACACCTTCTTCTTCGGCAACTCCGGCGCGGAGGCGGTCGAAGGGGCGGTGAAGCTCGCGCGCTACATCACGGGCCGTCCGCTCGTCATCGCGTTCCGGGGCGGCTTCCACGGCAGGACGCTCGGCACCCTCGCCCTCACCGCGTCGAAGGCCAAGTACCGCCACGGCTACCTCCCGCTGCCGGGCGTCGTCCATGCCCCCTTCCCCTATCCCCTGCGCGATCATCTGACGCCCACGGAGGCAGCGGCGCGGGCGCTTTCCGAGCTCGACCTCATCCTGCGGCACGTCGCGCCGCCGGAGGATGTCGCGGCCATCGTCTGCGAGCCCATCCAGGGCGAGGGCGGATACCTGCCGGCGCCGCCGGCGTTCCTCCAGGGCCTCAGGGAGCGGGCGGACCGCATCGGTGCGCTCCTCGTCTTCGACGAGGTGCAGACCGGCTTCGGCCGCACCGGCGCCATGTTCGCCGCGCAGCACTTCGGCGTGACGCCGGACGTCATGGCGATCGCCAAGGCGATCGCCTCTGGGCTGCCGCTCGGCGCCACCGTGGCGCCGAATGCCCTGATGCGACGCTGGACGGCAGGAAGCCACGGCACCACCTTCGGCGGCAACCCCGTGGCGGCCGCCGCCGCCCGCGCCACGCTCGCCGTCCTGCAGCGCGAACGCCTGGCGGAACGGGCGGCGGACATCGGAGCGAAGGCCACGGCCGCCCTGCGCGAGGTGGCGTCCCGCCACGGGGAGGTGCGGGAAGTGCGGGGGCCGGGACTGATGATCGGCGTCGAGTTCGGCGATGGCACCGCGGAGGCCGGCGCATTCGTCGAGCGGGTGATGGCCCGCTGCCTTGAGCGCGGTCTCGTCATCTACCCTGCCGGTCCCTTCGGCAGCGTGCTGCGCTTCATCCCGCCGCTCAACGTCACCGAGGAGGACCTCTTCGCCGGCATCGCCATCCTGGACCAGGCGATCGGCGCGGCCCGCGGCTGAGGTCTACGGGGGGCGCCGGCACGGATCTTCCAGCAGCAAGGCGCCCGGAAAGCCGAGCCGGCTTCCCGAGCGCCTTCCCCAACCCTACGCGCTCAGGCGCGCTCCAGCACCGCCGCGACGCCCTGCCCCACGCCGACGCAGAGGGTCGCGGCGGCGTACTGCGTGTTCCTGCGGGGCGGCTCGTGCAGCAGGGTCGTGATCAGGCGGGCGCCGGACATCCCCAGGGGGTGTCCGATCGCGATTGCTCCCCCGTTCGGGTTCACGGCCTCGGGATCGAGCCCCAGTTCGCGGATGCACGCGAGGCTCTGGGAGGCGAACGCCTCGTTGAGCTCGACGACGCCAAGCCGCTCCACGGCGAGGCCCGCGCGCCCGAGTGCCTTGCGCAGGGACGGCACGGGGCCCATGCCCATGTAGCGCGGGTCCACCCCCGCCTCGGCGGCCGCCACGAGGCGCGCCCGCGGCACCAGGCCATACCGCCTGATCGCAGCATCGGAGGCTATGAGGACCATGGCCGCGCCGTCGTTTACCCCTGACGCGTTGCCCGCCGTGACCGTCCCTTCGGGCCGGACGATGGGCCGTAGCCGGGAGAGTCCCTCGAGGGTCGTGTCGGGCCTCGGATGTTCGTCGACCGAGACGCTGACCACCTCGCCCCGCCCTCTCGGCACCGGGACCGCGACAACCTCGTCCTGGAACCGCCCGCCCTCCTGCGCACGCTGCCAGCGGCGCTGGCTCTCGAGCGCGAAGAGGTCCTGATCCTCGCGCCCGATGCCATAGCGCTCCGCGACGTTCTCAGCCGTCTCCGCCATCGATTCGAGCGGAAAGCGCTGCGCCAGTTGCGGGTTCGGGAAGCGCCAGCCAAGGGTCGAGTCGTAGGCGGTGAGATCGCCGCGCGGGTAGGGCGCCTGCGCCTTGCCGAAGACGAAGGGCGCACGTGACATGGATTCCACGCCACCGGCCAGGAAGACGTCGCCCTCGCCCGCGCGGATCGCCCGCGCCGCCGTGATCACGGCGGACAGGCCGCTGGCGCATAGGCGGTTCAGGGTCATGCCGGGCACGCTGTCCGGCAGCCCGGCGAGCAGGAGCGCCATGCGCGCCACGTTCCGGTTGTCCTCGCCCGCCTGGTTCGCGGCGCCCGCGAGAACGTCGTCGATGGCCTCCAAGGGCAGGTTCGGCTGGCGCGCGAGCAGTGCCCGGATCACGTGCGCGAGGAGGTCGTCGGGCCGGACCGCCGCAAGGCTCCCGGCGTATCTGCCCACCGGTGTGCGCACGGCATCGACTAGGTAGGCGTCAGGCAAAAGAGGTCCCCCCTCGCTCTATTCCTCGAGGCGGCTGAGTGCGCGGTCCAGGAGCCCGAGGAGCTCGCCGATCTCCGCCACGGTGACGGTCAGCGGCGGGGCGACCAGGATGTGGTCGCCCAAGAGTCCATCGGGCCCGCCCGAGCCAGGGTAGACGATGAGGCCCTCGGCGAAGGCGAGGTCACTGAGACGCGCCGCGCGGGCACCCGGCCGCGCGGCCTGGTCCAGCACGAGGCCCTGCATCAGCCCGAGCCCACGCACCTGCCGCACCGCGCCGTGCCGTCCCATGAGCTCTTCGAGCCCAGCACGCAGCGAGGATCCCATGCGGGCGGCATGCTCGACAAGGCCCTCGCGCTCCAGGATCTCGAGGGCCTTGGCGCCCGCGGCACAGGCCACGGGATGGCCACCGTACGTGAAGCCGTGGGCGAACCTGCCGCTCCCTGACAGGACAGCCTCGTAGACGCGATCCGCGGCCACGACCGCACCCAGCGGTGCATAGCCGCCGGAGAGGCCCTTGGCTGCGGTGATGAGATCCGGCGCGACGCCAAAGTGCTCCATGCCGAGCACCCGGCCGGTCCGGCCAAAGCCCGTCATCACCTCGTCGGCGATGAGGAGCGCGCCGTACTCGTCCGCGATGCGGCGCACCGCCTGCATGTAGCCGGCATGCGGCACAAAGCCGGAGTTCGCCGAGCCGCCGACGGGCTCGAGCAGGATGGCGGCGACCGTTTCAGGGCCGGCCCCTTCGATCGCGGCGCGCAGGGCCCTCGTACACCCGCACTCGCCGTCCTCCCCGGGCCCAGGGCAGGTGGGATCCGGGGACGAGAAGTGCTGGAAGGCGGTGCTGAGCAGCGGCTCATACGGCCTGCGCCGCCCGATGTGCCCGGAGGCCGAGAGGGCCCCGATCGAGTTGCCGTGGTAGGACGCCCAGCGCGCAAGGACGCGGAAGCGGCGCGGCTCTCCCGTTTCGAGGAAGTACTGCCGCGAGAGCTTGATGGCCGTCTCGGTGGCCTCGGAGCCGCCGGAGACCGGGTAGGTGTGCCGCAAGCCGTAGGGCAGCAGAGCGGCCACGCGGTGCGCCAGCTCCTCCTGGGCCTCCGAGGTGAAGCGCATGGTATGCGCGAAGGCGACCCGCTCCGCCTGCTGGGCCATCGCGGCCGCAATCTCGCGTCGGCCGTGGCCGAGGTTCGCGACGAGCGCCCCCGAAGCGCCGTCCAGGTAGCGCCGACCCGCCGTGTCGTAGAGGAAGATGCCCTCTCCCCGCGCGATGGTCGGGTACGCGAGAGCAGGAGCCCGATAGAAGACGTCGGTCAATCCGCCACCTCCCCTGTGCCTGCGAGTTGCGCGAGCACCCCGAGCTCCTCGGGCGTCGGCGGGGCAATCTCCGCCAGGTCCGGGGCGATGCGGGGGGACCAGCCGGTTCTCTCGCGCACCTCAGCGACGCTCGCGTCCGAAAAGAGCGCCACGAGGCGCATCTCGCCGTCCTCGTCGAAGTCGAACAGGCCGAGGTCCGTGACGACGGCCGCAGGGCCGTTTGCGCGGCGGCGGCCCTGCGGGTGGCCCGGCGAGGTGACGAAGTCCACCTCCGCCGGGAAGCGCCTTCGGTCGTGCGGCATGAGGACGATCGTCCGCCGCGCGAACGACGCGATGTCCGCCGCGCCGCCAGAGCCTGCGAGACGCACCTTGGGGTGGTCGTACGTGCCGATGACGGTCGAGTTCAGGTTGCCGTGCCGGTCGATCTGGGCGCCACCCAGAAAGCCCACATCGATCCAGCCGGTCTGCAGGTACTGGCTGAACAGGTCGTGGATCGGGATGACGCACAGCGATGTGCGCACGAGATCCGGATCGCCGATCGACAGCGGCAGCCGGGGAGGGTTCGCGTCGATCACCCCGGACTCGTAGATGAGGACGAGATGGGGCGCGTGGAGGCGCTTCGCGATGTTGGCCGCAAGGTTCGGCGTGCCGACACCGACGAGGACGCGCTCGCCGTCGCGCAGGAGGCGCGCCCCCAGGATGGCAAGTCTGCTCTGCCGGTCAACGGGCACCTTGCGCCGCCTCCTCGAGAGCCCTGAGACGATCCGGGGGCAGGAGCGCAACATAGGCGGCGCGGTCAGGCACGCCATAGACGAACCGCCCCAGCCACGCCTCCGTGGCGTCGACATCGCGGGCCAGACGGTCCCATTCGGTGTAGAACACCGTGTCGCGGTCGTAGCGATCGAGGACGTAGGAGGGATGGGCACCCCAGGGGGCCAGAGATACGCTCTGCACGCGGAAGCCGGGCAAGAGCAGGTGGTCGCGCTCTGCGCGGAGTTCCTCCGCCGAGCGCACCTCCTCCACCGAGGCGACCACCACCTTGGCAGCCAGAGCGGCGTCGCGGACCTCGCCGAGCAGTCCCCAGGCGTAGAGGTTGCCGTTCTCGTCGGCTGCGTGCGCATGCAAGAGCGTCACGTCCGGACTGAGCGGCGGTACGACCGCCACCGCCTCGTCGCCGAAAGGACTCCTGACGCGGGGCCGCGGGCGGCGCAGCGAGAGATCGTTCTCGAGCGAGCGCAGCGGCCAGAAGGGAAGACCTGCGGCGCCGGCAGCGAGGCGCGCGACGAGTTCGAAGTGCGTATACTCCTCGATCTCGATCTCACCCGCCTCCACGGCACGGCGGAAGGCGGGAAGGTTGCCGAGGCCCGGGTTGCCCGCATAGCTGAAGACGACACGCTGGGCTACCCCCGCGGCGATCATCTGATCGTAGAGGAGGTCCGGCGTCGCCCGACAGAGCGTCAGGCGGCGGCGGCGCTGGCGGATGATCTCGTGGCCGAACGCGAAGGGGATGAGGTGCGTGAAGCCAGCCAGGTAGACGGCGTCCCCGTCGTGCACGTAACGCTCGACTGCCGCACGGACCGATATGAACTCCGCCAAGTCACTCACTCCAGGGGTAGCGGACCTTCTGCGTGATCGCCTGAGCCTGCAGGAAGAAGCTCAGGTAATCCGGTCCACCGACCTTGGGTCCCGTGCCGCTGAGCTTGTAGCCGCCGAATGGGTGGACGCCGGCCATGGCACCGGTGGAACTGCGGTTGAGGTACAGGTTGCCGACGTAGAAGTGGTCGCGGACGTAGTCCATCTCTTGCGGGTCGCGGCTGAATACGGCCCCCGTGAGGGCGTAGTCGACGCTGTTCGCGAGCTCCACGGCTTGGCTGAGCGAGCCGGCGCGCAGGACGGAGAGGAATGGGCCGAAGATCTCCTCCTGGGCGATCGGGCTGTCGATCGCGACGTCGTCGACGATGGTCGGCGTGACGAAGTGTCCCCTCTCGCCGGGCGCGCCGCGCCGGACCACCTTGCCGAACCGCGGTGCCTCTGCGATGTAGTCCGCAATCTTCTGCGCCGCGGATGCGTCAATCAAGGGGCCGTAGGAGCGGTTCTGCGCAGCGTGCCCCATGTCCGCGCCGACCCGGTCGACCTCGGCCACCACCCTGTCGAGAAACGCATCGTGGATGTCGTCCGTGACGATGAGGCGGGACGTCGCGGAACACTTCTGGCCTTGGTAGCCGAAGGCCGATGTCACAAGCTCGCGCGCTGCCCAGGCCTGGTCCGCGGCAGCGGTGACAATCGTGGCGTTCTTGCCGCCCATCTCGAGCATGACCCGCTTGAGCTGCTTTTGGCCCCCAACGAGCCCGGCGGCGCTCTCGTGCAGGTGCACCCCAACGGCCCGGGATCCGACGAAGGCGACGAACTGCACGTCGGGATGGCGCACCAGCGCTTCGCCCAGCTCCCCGCCGCGGCCCGGCACGAGGTTCAGGACCCCGGGCGGCAGTCCCGCATCCTCGAACGCGCGGAAGAGCTGGTGCGCGATGGTGGACGCTTCGTGCGCCGGCTTCAGCACGACCGTGTTGCCGGCGGCAATCGCTGCGACCGCCATGCCCAGCGGCAAGGTCGTCGGGAAATTGAAGGGCGAGATCACGACACCCACGCCGAGCGGCAGGTAGCGGTACTGGTTGATCTCAGTGGAGATCGGCTGGATCTCCTTGCCTTGGCTCCACTGGAGGAGTTGGCGGGCGTTCCATTCGAAGTGGTCGATCGCCTCGGCCACTTCACCGTCGCCCTGATCGAAGTTCTTGCCCACCTCGAAGGCGAGCCAGGCCAGGATCTCGCGACGGCGCTGGCGCAGCACGTCGCCGACGCGCAGCAGAAGGGCGGCGCGCTCCCAGGGGGTCACCCTGGACCAGGAGGCGAAGGCCCTGCGCGCCTCGCGGACAGCCAGATCAGCCTGCGCGGCCGATGCCATGTGGATCTCCCCGACCACCTGGGAGGGGTCGGCGGGGTCTGTGGAGACGAACACCCGCTCACCTTGGACGCGCCCGTCCCCTATGCGGAGAGGATAGCTCTGGCCGAGCTTCGCCCGGACCCTCTCCACCTCGTCCCGCATGCGTCCCTGTTCGAGGGGATCGCGGAAGTCCAGGAGCGGCTCGTTCTGGAACGGATGCAGGGACATCGTCATCACCTTCCGCTTGGAGACTCGCCCTGGTATCCGAGCGTCTGCGACACGGCGCGGGCGGTCGCCAGAAGTTGCTCGCGCATGGGTCCGAGGAGCTGGTCCAGCGGCACCTGCAAGCTGTGCGTGGACACGTTGACGGCCGCGACGATCGCCCCCGACGCATCGCGCACCGGGGCGGCGATCGACCTGAGGCCCACCTCGAGCTCGCCGTCCACCAGCGCGCAGCCAATCGACTGGGCCTCCGCGAGGTCCGCGAGCAGCCGGTCCGGTTCCGTGCGGGTGGCTCCGGTGTACTGCGGCCAGGGCGGATCGCCGAGGATGTCCAGGAGGTCCTGCCGCGTGGCCTTGAGGAGCAGTGCCTTGCCGAGCGACGTCGCGTGGATCGGCAGTCGCGAGCCGACGTGCAGGTTGATGGCGAGGATGCGCTGCGCCGCTGCCACGCGCAGGACGTAGAGCACGTCTCGGCCGTCGCGGATCGCCAGGTTCGCCGACTCGTGCGTCGTCTCCGCAAGCGCTGAAACGAACGGCTCCGCGAGGTCGGGCAGGGACAGCGCCTGGAGAAAACGGCGGCCGAGGTCCAGGACCTTCGGCGTCAGGGAGAAGCGGCGGCTCCCGTCCTGCTGCAGGTAGCCGAGGTCGCACAGAGTGAGTGCGATGCGGCGCACGGTCGCCTTGTTGCGCAAACTGCGCTCACTCAGCTCCGTGAGCGTGAGCCGGTCGCGGCCTTCCGCGAAGGCTTCGAGCACCTTGAAGCCCTTCTCGATGCTGTAAACGAAGTAGCGGGAGGGGTTCTCCCCGGCGAGGTCGCGATCGTTAGGCATTGGGCATCTCCCATACGCACCCAAATGAGCGCCTCCACCGTGGCACGCGCGGGACAGCGGCGTCAATCTCTCGCACCCCTGGGCGGGGCCTTGCCGCGGGCAGGCCTGGGCTGGTCCCGGTCAAGCCGAGCAGACGCGTTCCACAACGCCCCGCAGCCGCGAGAGCGCCTCCCGGAGGACGTCCGCCCCGATGTTGAGGGGCGGCATGAGCCGGATCACCTCGTGCCTCAGGCCCGCCATGTGCAGGATCATCCCATCCGCGAGGGCTCCCGCGACAACGGCCTGCGCCCGGGCGCCACCGGAGGGCCCTTGGAACTCGAGCGCGACCATCAGCCCGCGACCGCGCACCTCCAGCACCTCGGGCAGGTCGACGAGCGGCGCAAGTTCCGCCACGGCCAGCGCTCCGAGGTCGCTCGCCGCTGCCAGGAGAGACTCCTCCCGGATCACCTCGAGTGTCGCGAGGCCGGCCGCGCAGGAGACCGGATTGCCACCAAAGGTGGTGCCGTGAGCCCCCGGAGTCCAGCGGTCGGCGATCTCGGCCCTCGCCGCCAGGGCGGAAAGCGGCAGCCCTCCGCCCAGGGCCTTGCCCATGATCACGAGGTCGGGCTCGATGCCCTCGTGCTGGTAGGCGAACATCCGGCCGGTGCGACCCATGCCGGACTGCACCTCGTCCACGGCGAGCAGGATGCCGTGGCTGGCCGTCAGGTCCGCCAGCCAGGTGAGGAAGCCCTTCGGCGGGATGACGTAGCCGCCCTCGCCCTGGATCGGCTCGAGCACCACGGCGGCGACCCGCTCTGGCGCGACATCGGTCTCGAATAGGCGCAGGATCTGCTCTTGCACATGCGCTAGCGCGTCGTCGGGCTCGAGGCCCAGTCGCGTCGGGGCCGGATAGTCGACGTGGTAGACGGCGGGCAGCAGCGGCTCATATGGGGAGCGGTACCGCGCCGCAGAGTCCGTCAGACTCAGAGCTCCCAGGGAGCGACCGTGGAAGCTGCCGCGGAAGGCGACCACCGCTGGCCGCCCGGTCGCGAAACGGGCCAGCTTGACGGCGGCCTCGACGGCCTCCGTACCGGAGTTGCCGAAGAAGATCTTGGCGCCTCCGCCCATCTCCTGCCGCAGAGCCTCCGCGTAGTCCACCAGGACTTTCTGGTAGGCCGTCCCGCTGTACAGGTGGAGGTGGCGGTGCACCTGCTCTTCGATCGCAGCGATGACCTTGGGGTGGCCGTAGCCGACGCTGTTGACCGCGATGCCCGTGGCGAGGTCCAGGTAGCGGCGACCGTCCCGCGTGAAGAGATAGGACCCCTCGCCGCGCTCCACTTCGAGCTCGGTCTCCATGGGTTGCACCGGCATGATGGCCGCTGCGTGACGCTGGCTCAGTTCCAAGCGATGACCCCTTTCTGCAGCGCATCAGACGCATGTCATACTACGAGTACGCATAGTCGAACACCTACAGTCTCAGCGAGTGATCCCTGTCCGCGCAAGCGCCTGCCGTGCGTCTGGCGGCTGACCTGCTGCGGGCAGACCCCAGGCGCCTCTTCGGACGCTGCCACGCGCTTCGTCTTGCCGCAGTACGCCCTGCGCAACAAACAGCCCCCGACCTGTCTCGCGCCCACTAGGCCACCGCCCCGGCGTGTGGCGCGTCGCGATGCACCATGCGTACGGTCTCGCAAAACACCGCGGAGGTGTGGCAGAACCTGCGCCAGACGAGTGGTGCGCCCTAAGACAGCCCTAACAGGCGACAGCCCCTTTGCGTTTGCGCCTGGCTATGCCCAAGGTGGTACTTAGAGTCGCGTACGACTTATACGCATAGCGCAACTCCTCAGGCCCCTCGCCCTGCTGCCAACGTTGCAAAGGGGAATCCGCTTGCGGGACGACGACGTGCTCGATCTGGCCAAGGACCTGATATCGCTGGAGAGCCACAGCCACGCACCGGGCCGCGAGCAGCTCTGCGCGGAGTACGGCCTGCAGTGGCTGCGCCGCCATGGCGTCGCGTGCCACCTCGCCTGGGTGGAAGACGGGCGCCCGAATCTCATGGCGCGGGTCGGCGCTCCGGGTGGTCGACGTCTGATGCTGAACGGCCATCTGGACACGATCGGTGGCGCAGGCATGGACTTCCCCGCCTTCGAGCCGTTCGTCGAGGCGGGGCGACTCTACGGCCGCGGCGCCTGCGACATGAAAGGTCCCCTGGCGGCCATGATGGCAGCCATGGTTGACCTCCAGGACCGCGAACTCGGAGGTGAGGTCCTCTTCGCCGGGGTGATCGGCGAGGAGGAGCGGAGCGAAGGCACGGAGGCCCTCCTGCGCGCGGGCGAGGCGGCAGACTTCTGCATGGTCGGCGAGCCGAGCGACCTGCAGATCCACCTCGGCCACCGCGGTCTGGAGTGGCTGGAGATCCGCTTCCATGGCGTCGCAGCGCACTCGGGGGCGGCAGAGCGGGGGCACAGCGCCATTACGGCCGCCACGACCTTCGTGGAGCTCACCGAGCGCCACCTGCGCCCGCGCATCGAGGCGCGTCGCCATCCAGTGCTCGGAGCATCCGCGATCAACTGGGGCGTGATCCAGGGCGGCCACCAGCCGAGCGTCGTCGCACCCGACTGTACCGTGCAGCTCGACCGCCGGTGGATTCCCGGCGAGAGCATCGCATCGCTGGTCGGGGAGCTGGAGGAGATGCTGGAGGTCTCCCTCCGGCTGCACCCGGGCGTGCGCGGGGAAGTGCGGCGCATGCCGAGCGGCATGCTCACCCTCGACCATGTGCCGACCTATGTGCCCGCTGAGCACCCGGGGGTGAGGGCCCTGGCCGCAGCCATCCGGCAGGAGACGGGAGAACAGCCGGCCTATGGGCGATTCCCCGCCTGGACCGACGCATCGCTGCTCCACAGCTACGGCAACATCCCAAGCGTCGTGTTCGGCCCCGGGAGCATCGACAAGGCGCATTCCGCCGACGAGTACGTGCCGCTCGACGCACTCTTCAGCGCTGCCCGCATCTATGCGGAGGCTGCAGCACTGTTCCTGGGCGCCTCGCCGCCGCGCGAAGGGGGGCGGTAGCGTGAGGGACCCCCTCCACGACCCGCACAGCGCAGGGCGGCGGGTGCACAGCCTGCTGCCCGCCGCCCCCTGGACCTTCTCCTACCTATGCGCGCCAGGGTGCCCCGTCCGGTACGTGCGGAGGTGGAACGATCTCACCGACGGCAGCGTGGTACGGGGTGCCGCGCGTCCTGCGGGCGAACTCGTCCTTTGCCTGCTGCACCAGCTTGGGGTCGCGGACGAAGTCGAGAGCTGCGCCGGCCATCGCCTTGGCCGCGTAGAGCATGCCCTTCATACCGATCGCCGAGCCGACCGCTGCGACGTTCTGCCAACTGTGCCCCGGAGTGCCCAAGGGGGCGGTGGCGGTGCCGATCTGGGCCGTCGGGCAGACGTGCGAAATGTCTGCGACGTCCGTCGAGCCGGCGAAGGTCTCTCCCCTGCCCCAGTGGCCAAGGGGACGGTCATGCAGGACGCTGTCCCTCGCGCCGATCTCGGGCGCCTGGAATCCCCTGCGGGCGATGAGGTCGACGTACCGCGCGACGGTGCCCGCCTCGAAGGTCGCTTGCAGGGAGCGGGCGAGGTCATAATCCTCTGCGCCGAAGCCGGGACCACCGAAGGCCTCGAGGTGGGCGAGCAGCCGCTCGCCGATCACCTGGTTCGGCAGCATGTCCCAGCATCCGCTCTGGAACTCGATCTCGAGCGTGGTCCCCGTCATCAGGGCGGCGCCGCGCGCAATGTCGCACACCCGCTGATAGATTTCCTCGACCACGCCCCGCGTGTCGGCACGGACGTAGTACCAGCTCGCAGCGAGCGCCGGCACGATGTTCGGCGCATCGCCACCCTCGGTGATGACGTAGTGGATGCGCACGTCCTGGGGTACGTGCTCGCGCAGGTAGTTGACGCCGACGTTCATCAGTTCCACCGCGTCCAGGGCGCTGCGGCCCTGCTCAGGCTCAGAGGCCGCGTGCGCCGCCACACCGCGGAAGCGGAAGATGGCGCCGTTCATCGCCTGCCAGGACGATGCAAGCACAGCGTTCAAGTCTCCGGGATGCCACGTGATCGCGATGTCCACATCGTCGAACAGGCCGGCCTTGGCCATGAAGGCCTTGCCGTCGACCGTCTCCTCCGCAGGACAACCGTAAAAGCGCACCGTCCCGGTCAGGCCCTCCTGCTCCAGCAGCCGCGCGAGGGCGATTGCTGCTCCGAGCGCCCCGACGCCCAGGAGGTTATGGCCGCAGCCGTGGCCGGCTGCCCCCTCCGCCACGGGGCTGCGCACGGCTGTGACTTCCTGCGAGAGACCCGGCAAGGCGTCAAATTCGCCGAGGAACGCGATCACCGGCCCACCGGAACCCCAGCTGGCCACGAACGCGGTCGCCATGCCGGCGACCCCTTGGCGCAGCGAAAAGCCCCGGCTCGCGAGCGTCTTCGCGAGGAGCCCGCTCGAGCGGAACTCGAGGAGTCCAAGCTCGGCATAGCTCCAGATGGAGGACGCCAATTCCCGCAGGAG
>Ga0187812_1000541_pt1 | contig 13313 bp, 12 predicted proteins | sample NC_S_2_FD_130582 | JGI IMG/M metagenome (GOLD analysis project Ga0187812, IMG submission 130582) | Wetland sediment microbial communities from Neuse River Estuary, North Carolina, USA - ASW-S_2 | ecosystem: Environmental > Aquatic > Freshwater > Wetlands > Sediment | place: USA: North Carolina... | reverse complement strand
CTTGCTCATATCTCCTCCGCGGCCGGGAGCACATTCCGGCCATAAGCCTTGGGTCGATAGTAGCTCGCGCATAGTGCCCGGAAGCTCGCGCCGCGCCGTTAATCGCGGTCGAGAAAGGCCCGGACCGCGGCCATGTACGGCTCGCGGTCGTAACTGGCGACGTAGGCCATGGCCGTGCGTACCGGGTCGCCGAAGAAGTAGTACTCGTACAGCGCCTGACGGCCGGCGAAGGCGGAGATGCAGGTGTCCCAGACCAGGCGGAACAGCCGGACGCGCTCCTTGCCGCCCAGCGTGGCGGACTGCAGGTAGGTCTCGATGTCGCCGGCCGCGGGGCCGTTGACGTCGGCCTCGGTGGGCGTGGCCATCAGGCCCGAGGCGCCGAGCTTGCGCAGGATCTCGGGAAACCGCTGGTAGAGCCTCGGGTACAGGTTGCGGGCGGTGTTCAGCGGCGGCCAGGCCGGGGTGAGTACGCCGAACTCGTTCGGCGCGGCGTCGGCCTCGGCGGCGCGGGCCAGCGCGCGCAGCGTCTCCAGGGTCGTGATCACCTCGGCGATGTCGCCCTGGACGTGCTGGAACTGCTCGATCCCGATGGCCTGGGTGAGCAGGCTGACCAGGCCGAGGATGTACTCGGTCTTGGCCGTCGTCCTGGCCACCACCTGGTGGGTCATGTGCACCACGGCGGAGGTCCTGGTGTAGAAGCCGTTGCACAGGTCCGGGTCGCCGAGGACGAAACACCGCTCGTAGGGCACGTGCACGTCGTCGAACACGACCACGGCGTCGGATTCCTCGAACCGGGAGCCGAGCGGGTGATCGTGCCGGGGGCGCCCGTAGTCGAGCGGCTCGCGGGCGAGGTAGCGCAGGCCGGGCGCGTCGTTCGGGATGGCGCAGGCGAAGGAGTACGGCCGGTCCTCCGGCGTGGCGCGCAGGACCGTCGAGGGGAAGACGAGCAGTTCGTCGGCGAACGGGCCGATGGTGGCCAGCAGGCGGGCGCCGCGGATGACGACGCCGTTGTCGTCCTCCTTCGCCACGTGCGCCATCAGCGCGCCCCCGGCCTGCTGGCTCGCGGGCACCGCGCGGTTGGCCTGCGGCGGGACCAGCGTGTGCGTGCACAGCAGGTCTTCCTCGCGGACCTTCTCGTAGTAGTTCAGAATATTTTGACCGAAGGCGGGATTGGCACTGGAACTGGACTGCGCGAACCAGTCGTGCGCGGCGCCCAGGGCCATCAGCGCGCTGTTCAGGTAGTCACCGGTCCGGCCGAGCATGCCGAGCGAGCGGTCGGCCCACAGCTTGGCTGCCTGGCGTCTCTTGGCCAGGTCCCCGGGGGTCTTCGGGACCAGGAAGGAGGTGGCGACCGGCTCGCCTGTCGTGGGCGAGGGGTAGGTGAGGACGTCTCGGTAGGCGGGGTCGTGCTGCATGTCGAACAGGTCGGCGTAGGTGCGGATGACGTTGCGGAACGCGGGGTGGTCGGCGATGCCGCCGGTCAGCGTCTCGCCCTGGATCTCCACGTGGACCCGGGCGGCGGCCAGCCGCTCCAGGAACTGTTCGCCGCTGCGCGCTGCCATATCTCGGGAAGGTACCGTCTGGTGATGGGCGGTCGTCAAGCTTGGGCGCGGCGGTGCACGGACCTGCTGGAGCCGACGAACTGGCTGATCGTCACGGTGCTGGCAGTCGGGTGGCACGCGGACGGGCGCGCGGGGCTGGGGTGGGGGCTGCTGGCCGCGGTGTTCGCGGGCGTGCTGCCGGCCTTGTTCCTGTCGTACGGCGTCCGCCGGGGGCTGTGGAGCGACCGGACGGTGGGCGCGCGGCGGCCCGGGCTGGCCGTGCTGGGGTTCATCATGGTCTCGGTGGCTGCGGGGCTGGTCGTGCTCCTGGCCGGGGGTGCGCCGCGGCTGCTGACCGGGTACCTGGCCTTCATGCTGGGCAGCATCGCGGCGCTCGCCGCGATCACGTTCGTGTGGAAGATCTCGATCCACTGCGCGGTCGCGTCCGGCTCGGTGGCGATCCTGGCGCTGTCGTTCGGGCCGCTGATGCTCCTGGGGTACGTGCTCGTCGCGCTGCTGTGCTGGTCCCGGGTGACGCTGGGGGACCACACGGTGGGGCAGGTCATCGCGGGGAGCGTGCTCGGCGCCGCGGCGGCCGTGGCGGCCTACGCGACCTTCGCGTCGCTGGGCTGGGCCTCGGGCTCGGTTTCCTCCTGGTAGTGATACTTGCCGCCGCGCAGCCAGGACATGCCCGCGGCGGCCAGGCAGGCGCCGACGGCGAAGTCGAACGCGGTGTGCAGCCCGCTGGCGAACGGGCCCGAGATCAGCGCGGGGAAGAAGCTCCGGCCGGTCAGCGCGGCCGCCTGGCCGGCGGGCAGGTGCGCCAGGACCGCGGGGCCGACCAGGTGCTGGATGGGGCTGTACCCGAGGAAGGCGGAGAACAAGATGGACACCGGGGGCAGGTGCGCCGCGGTGCTCGCGACCGTCGCGGGCACGCCGTGGTTTACGAGCCCGTCGTACAGCGTGCCCGGCAGCGTCGAGGACAGGCCCACGATCATCAGGGTGAAGAAGATCCCGATCGACAGGACCTGCGCGCTGTTCTGGAACGTGCTGTTCATCCCCGAGCCGACCCCGCGGTGCTGCGGCGGCAGGCTGTTCATCACGCCCGCCCGGTTCGGGGCCGCGAAGGTCCCCATGGCCAGGCCGTTGACCAGCAGGATCAGCCCGAACTCCCAGAACGCGAAGTTGATCGGCAGTAGCTCGAGGAGCAGGAACGAGCCGGCCGCGGCGATCATCCCGCCGGTGGCGAACGGGCGCGAGCCGAAGCGGTCGCTCAGCAGCCCGGAGACCGGCCCGGCGAGCAGGAAGCCGGCGGTCAGCGGGAGCATGTAGATCCCGGCCCACAGCGGGGTCTGGCTGAAGCTGTAGCCGTGCCGCGGCAGCCAGATGCCCTGCAGCCAGATGATCAGCATGAACATGAGCCCGCCCCGGCCGACGCTGGACAGCAGGGACGACAGGCTGCCCGCGGTGAACGCCCGGATCCTGAACAGGGACAGGCGGAACATCGGATCGGGGGCGCGGCGCTCGATGAGCGCGAACGCGGTCAGCAGCGCCACCCCGCAGGCCAGCGAGCCGTCCACGAACGGGCTGGTCCAGCCCATCGTCGAGTGGCCGTAGGGCTGGATGCCGTAGGTGATCCCGACCATGATCGCGACCAGGCCCAGCGCGAAGGTCAGGTTCCCCGGCCAGTCCAGGCGCGCCGTTCCGCGCCGCGGGACCTCGCGCAGGGTGCGGTAGGCCCACACCGTGCCGAACAGGCCGAACGGGACCGACACCAGGAAGATCAGCCGCCACTGGATCGGTGCGAGTACGCCGCCGAGGACCAGGCCGATGAACGAGCCGCTGATCGCGGACACCTGGTTGACGCCGATGGCCATGCCGCGCTGGTCCGCGGGGAACGCGTCGGTGAGGATGGCGGAGGAGTTGGCGATCAGCAGGGCCGCACCCACACCCTGGAAGACCCGCATGATGACCAGCCACAGCGCGGCGGCCGTCCCGCTCATCCAGGTGACGGAGAGCACCAGCGAGAACAACGTGTAGACCACGAAGCCCAGGTTGTACATCTTCACCCGGCCGTACATGTCGCCCAGCCGGCCCAGGCTCACGACCAGCACGCTGGTGACCACCATGAAGCTCAGGATCATCCAGAGCAGGTAGAAACTGTTGCCGGGCGCCAGCGGGTCGATGTGGATGCCGCGGAAGATGTCGGGCAGGGCGATCAGCATGATCGATATGTCGATCGTGGCCAGCAGCACGCCGAGCGTGGTGTTGGTCAGCACCACCCACTTGTAGCGGTCTGGACGGTCCGCCGCTCCCCCGCCACGCGTCATCGAGCCCAGCACACTAGCCAGCGTAACGCCGACGCCACGGCGTAACGCCGCCGCGGCACGCGGGCACAGGAGATCACCACGGCCAGCGGCCACAGCGCCTCCCCGACGCCGGTGGCCCGCTCCGCCAGCCCGACCTGCCCGCCCGCGGTGACCAGCTCAGTACCGAACCAGAACAGCAGGGCGAACAGGACCGCGACGGCCGCCGCGGCCGCGGCGGGCTTGAGCGCCCACGGCGTGACGGGCCCGCGCCGCCAGGCCCCGGCCGGCCAGGTGGTCAGCCCGGCGAACCCGACCGACGCCCAGAGGATGTGCGGGATCGGATAGGGGACGCCTGGCTGCACCGGGTTGACCGCCACCAGCATGCCGCCGGCCGCCCCGGCGATCAGGATCAGCCGGCCGACCGCTCCGGCCGGGCGGAGCGCGAGCCCCGTGATGATGTAACAGACGCCGACCACGATGAACGTCCAGGTCATGACCCACGGGTCGATCGCGCCCGGCGCGGCGAGGGAGCTGACCGTGTCGCGCACCGGGTCGAAATGCGGCTGCAGGCTGGCGGCGGCCGTCCAGCCGGCGAAGAGCAAGACCGGGGCCGCTACTGCGGAGGCCACGCCCCACCATGGCACGTCGCGCACCCCACCACCGTAGGCCACCGCGCCCGCGGGCGCGGCGTCGGGATCTCCTCGCCGGGGGGTCGCCACGGTAGGCTTTTGACCAGCAGGTCGGCTGGGGGGAAGGTGGAGGATCCCAGATGGCCAAGTCGTTCGCGGATCGCTGGGGTGTTCCCGTCCGCGCGGGCAGTGCCGAGTCGGTGGCCCGGCTGGACGAGGCCATCGAGGACCTGGCCGCGCTCGCGGGTAACCCCATCGCCCGCGCCGACGCCGCGGTGACGGCCGACGACGGACTGGTCCTCGGCCACATCTACCGCGCCTACCTCGCGCTGTACGGGACGACGCCCGAGGGCGTCGCCACCGCGGCCGAGATCCTGAAGACCCTCGACGAGGCGGTCATGGGTGAGCGGGAGGCTCATCACCTGCGTGCCGCCCGGTCGTGGGCCGAGGGCGACTGGGAGGCCGCCACCCGGTCGCTCGAGCGGGCGCTGCTGTGCCACCCGCGTGACCTGCTCGCCCTCAAGGTGGCCCAGGACCTGTACTTCTTCCTCGGCAACCGGCTGGGACTGCGCGACGTCGCCGCCCGGGTGCTGCCCGCCTGGCCGCGGGACCTGCCGGGCTGGGGCTACGTGCAGGGCATCTACGCGTTCGGCCTGGAGGAGAACGCGGACTACCGGCAGGCCGAGTCGCGCGCGCGGGCCGCGCTCGACCACAACCCGCGCGACGTGTGGTCCGTGCACGCGCTGGCGCACGTCTTCGAGATGGAGGGCAGCCAGCGGGAGGGTGCCGACTTCCTCGGGGAGTCTTCGGGTTACTGGTCGGGCAGCTACTTCGCCGTGCACAACTGGTGGCACAAGGGGCTGTTCCACACCGAACTCGAGGAGATCGGCGTGGCGCTGGCCCTGTACGACTCCCCCATCCGGGCCAGCCGGTCCACCGAATGGCTCGACGTGGTGGACGCCGCGGCCCTGCTGTGGCGGCTCTCGCTGTTCGGCGCCGACGTCACCGAGCGCGCCGCTGCGCTCGCCACCGATATCGACGACCTGGTCAGCGAGCCGGTGTACATCTTCAACGACTGGCACGCGCTGATGGCGTTCGGGCTGGCCGGCGATCACGCGCGGGTCGAGCGGGTGATCCTGGCCAACCGTCACCTGACCGCGCCGACCAACCGCGCGGCCGCCGCCCGCGCGGGCCTGGACCTGCTCGAGGCGTTCAGCGCGTTCGCAGCCGGGCGTCCCGAGCGGGCCATCGACCTGCTGATCGACATCCGGCCGCGGGCCAACGCGGTCGGCGGGAGCCACGCGCAGCGTGACGTCATCGACCTGACCCTCATCGCCGCCGCCGCCCGGGCGGGCGACGACAGCCTGGCCCGGGCGCTGGTCACCGAGCGGGTGGCCCGCAAGCCCTCGGCGCAGGCCTCGGCGCGGCGTCTGGTGACCGAGAACGGCGGGTCGGCCGGCGCGCTGATCTGGTAATTCCGGCCCTTTGCGCGTGGCGGTCCTGACGCCCGGACTACTACCCCAACAGCGACGCAGCCCGCTACTTCTGCGCTCAGGTCCTGCCGCTGCTGCGGGCCTCCGCGCCGGGCCCGTTCCGTGTGCTTTCGTCGGCGCGAGCCCCCCGGCCGCGGTGTGCGCGCTGGCGGGCGAACCCGAGGTCACCGTGACCGGGCCGGTCGCCGACGTCACCCCGTGGTATGAGTCCGCGCACGCCGTGATCGTCCCGGTGCGGGCCGGCGGGGGGACGCGCATCAAGATCCTCGAGGCGTTGGCCCACCGGCGGCCCGTCGTGTCGACCACGGTGGGCGCCGAAGGGCTGGGCGCCACCCCCGGCCGGCACCTGCTGGTGGCCGATTCCCCGGTGGATTTCGCGGCCGAGTGCGACCGGCTGATGCGGGATCGGACCCTGCGCCACGCGCTGGCGGGCTAGGGCGCGGAGTTTGTCCGGCCGCGGGTACCGGGCCTGCTCCGGGAGTGCCTGTCCGGCTGAGCCGCCCTCCTCACGCCGGGCGTTCCGGGCCACGACGCTAAAAGAGCGCGACACCGGTAAGGGCGGCCAGCCGGTCCATCAGCTGGTCCTGGAAGGCCGGGTCACGGGCTTGTGCTGCGGGCGCCTGTCGCTGCCGGTGGTACCAGTAGCCGCCGCTCACGGCGGCGGCTGCGTCGTTACTGACCGCGAGCCAGGTCTGCGTGAGGTAGCCCAGCTGCAGATTGCCGGTTGCCGCGGGGCCGCCCATCTTGGTCGGGACCCAGCCCGGATCGACGGCGTGGCTGAGTATTTCCGGCCACGCGCGCGCGAGGGTGAGCGCGAGCGCGATGACGTGGAGCTTGCTCTCGGAGTAGGCCTGTGCGGCGTTCCAGGACCGGCTGGTCCAGTCGATGTCCCGGAGGGACCCGGCTCCCGCGTGGTGCAGTCCGCTGCTGAGGTAGATGAGCCGGTCCGGGCGGTCGATCAGCGCCGTGAGCATGTACGGGGCGAGGGTGTTCACGGCCAGAGTCTTCGCGTGACCTTCGGCGGTGGTAGCGCGGGACGGCTCGAGGTAGACGCCCGCGTTGTGGATAACAGCGTCCATCCGGCCGATCTTGTTCACCTGATCGGCGAGGTCTCGGGTCTGGGCTGCGCTGCTCAGGTCGCCGATGACGACTCCCGCGGCGGCCGGGGCGAGGTCGCTGAGCGCCGCCGCCCGCTCGCGAGTGCGGGCGTGGAGGACGACGCGATGGCCTTCACCCATGAGGGCACCGGCGGCGGCGAGGCCGAGTCCGTCGGTGGAGCCGGTGATGAAGATACGAGGCACGCGATGATTCTTTCGTCGATGTTGTGCCGGTACCAATCGGCGGCGCCGGGCGATGTCCGCGCGGACCAAACTGCGCGGCTGACTGCCGCAGGGTCACTTCGGGGTTCTTTCGGTGCTCGGTACTCACCTTCGGTTGGGTCGGCTGGGCAGCGCTCCCGGGCGGGCTCGCGTCGCCGGCTCAGCCGGCGACGGACTGCTGCGCGCCCTGCCCGAGCTGGGGTTCGCCGATCCGCTGCAGGTGCCGCACGCTCGGTGCCGCGAGCATCGCAGCGCTGGCCAGAAGGTCGACCGCGGCTGCGATCCAGAGCGTGCGGCTCATCCCGATCCCCGCCGCCACCACTCCGGCGAGGGCGAGTCCGAGCGGATCGCCCAGCAGGGAGCCGAACCAGTCATAGGCGCTGACCCGCGAGAGTGACGCCGACGGGACGTGCTGCTGCAGCGTCGTCTCCCAGAGCGTATTGAAGAACATGTTGCCGAAGCCTGTGACCAGCGCTGTGACAATGAGGATTTCCCAGGGCAGCTTCAGGGCGAGCACGATGATCGGCGACGCATGCGGAATCCCCACCATGCACGCCAGGAAGAGCGGGCGCCGCGGCTTGAGGCGAAGCGCCGTCGCGCCGGCGGCGAGCGCGCCGATGGCCGAAACGACAAGGATCGCCGTCCACGCGCCGGCGCCACCGTGGCCGTTCTTGATCCACGCCGCGGCCAGCACCAGCCATGCCGAGTCCATCATGTTCCCGAGGGAAAAACTGACCACGCACAGCCAGACCCAGGTACGGGCGGTGAACTCGCGCCAGCCGTCGACCAGGTCGCGCGCGAACGACTGCGGCGGCAGGCCGACGTGCAGCGGCAGGTGCAGGCGCGCCAGGTAGAACGCGCTAACCCCGAAACTCGCCGCATCAATAGCAAGCGCGTACCCCGGCCCGACGGCGACGATGAGGAGGCCGGCCAGCGCGGGGCCGGCGAACTGGGTCAACCCCATCGACATCCCGCGCAGGGCGTTTGCCTCCTGCAGCCGCCCCGCGCTCACGATCATCGGCGTGAGCCCGGTCGATGCGGGGTTGAAGAACGCCGTCCCGATTCCGGCAAACGCCTGCAGGACGATCAGCTCCCAGATGCGCGCGGTATGCGAGAGCAGCAGCGCCGCGGTCGCCGCCTGGACGGCCATGCGCGCAACGTCGGCGGTGAGCATCACGCCGCGCCGCGGCAGACGGTCAGCGAAAACCCCGCCGACAAGCAAGAAAACGACGAGCGGGGCAGCCTTCGCGGCAAGCACGAAGCCCAGGTCGCGTGCGGATCCCGTCAGGTCGAGCACCGCCCAGGCGAGCGCGAACGGCGTGACAGCATCGCCGAGCAGCGACACCATCTGTCCCGTGAAGAACAGGCGAAACTCGCGCTCCTGGAGCGCGCCGAGCGGGATCCGCCGCACCTAGCCTTCTTCCCCGGGTTCAATACCCCCTGCGGGTCCGCCGACTGCTCCACGAGATTACGTGCCAGCTCGAGCTGGCCGCACTCCAATAAACTGACCCGGAGCCGTCGACGAACACCTGATCGAACCGGGCCGCGCCCAGCCGCTGGCGGACCTGGGCCACCAGGTCGGCCTCCACCCGCCGCAGGTGTGGCCAGGCGCCCAGGCCGACCCGCCGACGCAGGCCCTCGGCCGCGCCTTCCAGCAACGCCGCGCTCCGGGTCGCCGTCTGCAACCAGCCACCCCGGCCGGCAAGTCCCGCGCGAGTACCCAAATACCTTCACTGCTCAGACTTGCGTACCCAGACGCGGAGCGGGCCCAGGGCCTGGCATCCGGCCCGGCGGGCAGAGGTCAGGCTGGCGCCATGCTCGTAGCCGACGATGGGCTGGTGCGGCCGGAGCGCGGCCACGGCCTGCAAGGCGCTGGCCCACAGCTGCCCGGCGGGAAGGCCCGTGCCGAACAGGTTAGAGATCCCGGTCACCCCAGCGGCGGTGCAGGCGATGATCCCGGCGACCAGATCGCCGTCGCGGCGGCAGGCCAGGATGACGCAGCGCGGGTCGGCCAGCAACTCTGGCCGGAATACCGGTCCCCGCGGGCTATCTCCCTGGGCCCATGCCGTCTCCCACCGGCCCAGTTCGTCAGCGTCAGTGACGGTACCCCAGGACAGGCCGGGCTCGCCCGGCCCGGCCGGCCCGGGCGCGCGGGCGATCCATTCCGCTTCGAACAGCATCGTCAAGCCGCCAGGAGCCAGGTCCAGGCGGGCGAAGCTGTCCTTGACCGCGTAGCGGCCGGGCAGGTCCCGGGCCGGCGCCGTCTCCGCTGCCGTGACCTCCGGGCGCAAGGTAATCACGTTCGGATAGAACTCCAGGTCATGCTGCGCGCAGGTCCACAAGCGGGCGCTGAACACTCCCGGGTGGCCGTGCGAGCGGCAGACAGCATCACACCACAGCGCGTTGTTGGCCACGGCCGCGTCGAGCAGGGTCTCACGGCGCACACGATGATTCAACCGCCACGACCGCGGCGTGTCACCCCGCCTTGTCAGCGGCCTCGCCCTCACTTCGCGCTGGCCAGGACTGGGGCTGCAAACCGGTTGACGAGCATTGGAGCGTCCGGCGCGGCAGTGTCCATCTCGGGAGCTTCCGTTCGTCGTCCGAGTGGACGAGCCGAACGGGCGGCTCGAGATAGCTTCCGCGAGATGGAGGAGCGATGTTTCACTCACCGTCCTATCAGCTATACAGGTATGAGCACGGCCTTAGTGCCGCCGAGCAGCGGGCTGCGGACCTCCGCGCGGGTGAGGCCGCCGCAGCGCTGAGGGATCTGCGGCTCCGCCTCGGACGCGCCTTCGGCCGCAAGCATCGCGTCCGGCCCGTGCGCGGGCCAGCGGGCGCGGTGCCGGGAAGCGGCGCCGCCGCGCCGACGCGGGTCCTGTCGGGTATCCGGTAAGGGAGGGACAGTGCAGTACATGCTGATCCACACGGGCGCCCCGGACCTCGCCGAAGCGTGGGACGACGAAGCCTGGGCTGCGCTTAGGTCCTGGCTCGACGAGACGATCGGCTCCGGGGTCGGCATTGAGGGGGGCCCGCTGGGGCTGGATGCGGACGCGACCACGGTCAAGGTGCGAGACGGCCAGCTCATCGTCACTGACGGGCCGTACGCGGAGACCAAGGAGCAGATCGCCGGCTACGACGTGATCGAGTGCCCCAGCCTGGAGGAGGCAGTGCGGTGGGCTGGCAGGCATCCCCACTCCTGGATGGGGGCGGTCGAGGTGCGTGCCCTGGCCGGCGGTGCCCCGGCCGTACACCTGCCCGAGCCTGGCGCGGGCAAGACCAGGTACATGATGCTCGTCTGTACCGACCCGGCGGCCGGCCCGCGGGAGTACGCCAGCATGGAGCCGGTCGATCCCTGGGTAGCCGAGATGGACGGCCGGGGCATTCGCCTGTTCGGCAGCGAATTGGAACCGCCCAGCGCGGCCCGGACGGTCCGGGTAAGGGATAAGCACGCCATCGTGACAGACGGCCCGTTCGCCGAGACCAAGGAGCAGATTGCCGGCTTCGACGTGCTTGAGTGCGGCGACCTCGACGAAGCCATCGAGGTAGCGGCCAAGCACCCGATGGCCCGCGTCGGCCTCCTGGAGGTGCGGCCATTCCGGCGGCTCGGGGAAGACTAGCCGGGCCCGCCGGCCAGGACCCGGAGCCGGCCGGCGGCGTGAGGGAAGCGCCGCCCGCGGTCGGCGTGGCCAGCGTCGTGGGGACGGTCGTGGCCGACGCGTTCCGCCAGGAGTGGGGCCGCATTACCGCGGCCCTGATCCATCAGACGGGTGACTGGGATCTCGCCGAGGAATGCGCCCAGGAAGCCTTCGCCCAGGCGCTGCGGCGCTGGCCACGCGATGGCGTGCCGGACCGTCCGGGGGCGTGGCTGATGACGGTGGCCCGCAACGGGGCCATCGATCGCCTGCGGCGCAGCAGCATCTACCGGGCCAAGGTCGAGGAGCTGGCTGTGATGGCAAGCAGGGAGACGGGAACGAGCGACCCGGATCGAGGCGCTGACGACAGCGGCGTTCCGGACGAACGGCTCCGGCTGATTTTCACCTGCTGCCATCCCGCACTCGCGATGGAGGCCCGGGTCGCGCTGACGCTTCGCACCCTGACCGGGCTGAGCACCGCCGAGATCGCCCGCGCCTTCCTGGTGCCGGAGGCCACGATGGCCAAGCGGCTCGTCCGGGCCAAGCACAAGATCGCCCACGCGCGCATTCCCTACCGGATACCGTCGGCCAGTGCCCTGCCGCAGCGGGTACCGGGCGTGCTGGCGGTGCTCTACCTGGTATTCAACGAGGGATATTCGGCCAGCGCCGGGGACGACCTCATCCGGCGGGACCTGTGCGACCGGGCCGTCGCCCTGACCCAGGTGCTGGCGGAACTGCTGCCAGAGGAACCGGAAGCCAAGGGGCTGCTCGCCCTCATGCTGTTCCACCGCGCGAGGCAGGCGGCGCGGGTAAACGATCGCGGGGACCTGGTGAGGATGGAAGACCAGGACCGCACCCGCTGGGACCACGCCCAGATCGAGCTGGCCCGTGGGTACCTCGAATACGCCGTCGCCGCCCGGCGGCCCGGCCAGTACCAGATCCAGGCAGCCATCGCCGGCTGCCATGCTGCGGCGCCTACGGCGGAAGCCACGGACTGGCCCAGGATCGCCTGGCTCTACCAGCATCTGGCGGACCTGACCGGCTCGCCGGTCGTCGAGCTGAACCGCGCGGTAGCGGTGGCCATGGCCGACGGTCCCGCGGCGGGGTTGGCGCTGCTGCAGCGCCTGGAGGCCGACGGCGCCCTCGCCGGCTACTACCTGCTGCCCGCGACCCGGGCCGACTTCATGCGCCGCCTTGGCCGGAACGAGGAAGCCGCCAGCGCCTACGAGGAGGCAGCAGCCCTGGCCGGCACCGGCCCCGAACGCCGATTCCTGAACGCACAGCTGGCAAAAGTCAGATCGCAGCACACCTGAACTAAAGATGTTCAACTGCGAGGGTTACAGTCAGCCTTTTCCTTCCTCCGATCTCGCGGGCTTGCAGAACGTGGATTGCTTTGGCGTGCTGCCCGCCACGGGCAGCAGCAGGGCAGCAGCGGAGCTTGCGCAAGATGCGCCACGATTTGAGCTGGGTATAGTCGGCCTCTCAGTCAAGGTTATGTAGGCCTGTTCACGAGACCCGGCTGTTGCCCGGCCCGCAGTCCCGTTCGCTCTCTCATGGGGGCCGACCTGCGGCGAAGCGATTTTCATCAAGTGGCGGGGCGCTGTGGGGCACATGCGCGGCTGGCCGAGCGCGCTGTCGGGCCCCGGCAGCCCAGGGAAGGCGGTTGGCGCTTACCCCTGGGTGGGGAAGGACGGCAGGGCAACCTGCGTGAGGCAGCTGGCATTGAGCTGCTTGGCGTTCGCGTGCTCGACGAAGGTCTGGATGAGGCCGGCGTCGCATTGCGTGAACGCTTCCAGGTTGATCTCGTGGGACTGGCCGGGTTCGGCGAGCAGCCGGCTGTCGGGCCAGATGGCCTGGGCGCCGGACATGTTGGCGGGCGGGTCCTGCGGGTCGGCGGTTCCGTTGATCATCAGCACGGGCATGTTGGAGGGCTTGGGCGGCCCGTACGAGGCGGCCGCGCCGGGGGCCGGTGTCAGGGTGCACGCGTACTGCCAGAACTGGGCGTCGGCTTGTATGTACTGGTAGTAGTAGCTGCTGGGGTCGGCGATCTGCCCGGGCTGGTAGCGGGCCCAGGGTTCGGCGCAGCGGATGGGATAGCTGATGACCGATTCAGGCAGGAAGGTGTCCGATGGCAGCCGCCCGGCCGCCTGGAGCTGGCGGATGGCCTCGGCCAGGGCGGCGGCCCTGTTCTTCGTCGCGGCCAGGGTGTGGATCAGCAGCGGTACGTAGACGGCGGTGCTGGCCCCGGTCAGCAGCTGATGGACCTGGAAGGCCAGCCAGGCGTTGTCTAGGTGGATGGCGGTGCCGGTCGGTGACTGCGCCGCGGGCAGCGTCACCGGGCGGGCGGCGAGCGAGCCGCGCAGCTGGGCCCATTCGGCGGCCAGGTGCGG
>Ga0187812_1000540_pt1 | contig 13331 bp, 9 predicted proteins | sample NC_S_2_FD_130582 | JGI IMG/M metagenome (GOLD analysis project Ga0187812, IMG submission 130582) | Wetland sediment microbial communities from Neuse River Estuary, North Carolina, USA - ASW-S_2 | ecosystem: Environmental > Aquatic > Freshwater > Wetlands > Sediment | place: USA: North Carolina... | reverse complement strand
TAAGCTGTGCCGCTTCACGAACTTTCTTAAGGGAATTATGTATAAAAGTTTGTCCTCCGAACCCGGGATTTACAGACATAACTAAAACCAAGTCGACAATATCTACAACTTCTTCAAGTGTATTAACCGGCGTAGAAGGATTTATCGCAACACCGGCTTTAACTCCCAGCTCTTTTATACGGTGAAGGGTTCTATCTAAATGAACTACTGCTTCTTGATGAACCGTAATTGAATTTGCTCCGGCTTTAGCAAAATCATCAAGATATTTTTCCGGGGATTCAATCATCAAATGAACATCAAGAGGAAGCTTAGTAGATTGTCTAGCGGCTTTCACAACGATAGGTCCAAAAGTTAAATTAGGGACGAAATGACCGTCCATAATGTCGCAATGAATCCAATCGGCGCCGCCTATTTCAGCCATTCTGATTTGCTGAGATAGATTTGATAAATCCGCTGCTAAAATTGAAGGAGCTAATATTGCCATTGCATTTTCTTTCTAATGACTATTGTCCGAATCAACGGGTTTGGTTAAGAAAAGATCTACCGCCGAACCTTGACTTACTTTATTCCCAACACTTGGATATTGATCGAGCACGGTGTTAGGAAGCAAAGAAACCGACGGTTGATAATTTATTTTTCCTACTTTCAAAGTACTGTCAGCCAAAATTTTCTCTGCCTCAGATAAAGATTTTCCTATAAGATTAGGAACCATTATGCCGCCGGGGTTATTTCCAATGCTTAATGTTACACCAACATAATCGCCTTTCTTAAGCGGTGTTCCAGGTGGAAACTGCTGATCGAAAATCATATCTTCAGGATTAGTTGAAGCAGCGGAATCAATCTTGCCGAGATAAAGCCCAATCCTTTCCAGCGCAAACTTAGCGTCATTGATTGACTTTCCCGTAAGCACAGGTACATTAATAGACGGCTCACCACCGCTAATAAAAAGGTAAATTCTTCTTCCAACTTTCACAGTCTCACCGGCATTCGGGCGCTGGTATATAACGCTGCCTCGGGGATATTTCTCATCAAAGGTAGTATCGCTAATAACAGGCGTTAAATCGGAATTCTTCAAAACATTAACCGCGTCAGCCGCGCTCATTCCAAGAACTTTAGGTACTGGCTTTTCCGGCGAATAAACATACCAGGGCATTACAATGTAGTTCATTATTAATGTAAACACAAAGAAGCCTGCAAGGTAATATAATAGTTTTCTTATACGGGGATTTTTTAGGTAATTTTTCATCGCACCAAATATATCAAATGAAGTTTTTTTTTACAACATAAGCCGATTATATATAAAACACATTGTGAATTTAACGTGAGAAAGTTTTCCGCTAGTTATATTATTTTAATTCTAATCTTGTTAGATTTATTTAGCAAATAATTTCTCTCAATAATTTTGGAGCTACAATGAATTCAAAATTGCCGGTTAAAGTAATCTTACTATTTCTCTTATTCATTAGTTCGATACATCCGCAGGATACTACTAAAAGCAAAGAAGCTAAAAAAGACAGACACACATTTACCATGCTATACGAAATAGGATCAACCTCGGTAAAAAACCAGGCTAACACAGGAACGTGCTGGGATTTTGCAACGCAATCATTCCTTGAAAGCGAACTGATGCGAATGGGCAAAGGCAAATATAATCTTTCCGAAATGTTTAATGTGCGTTATACTTATCCTTTAAAAGCCGAAAGATATGTTAGGTACCACGGCAAATATCAATTTGGCGAGGGCGGACAAGCGCATGACGTATTAAAAATATTTGATACTTACGGCGCCGTACCGGATTCCGTTTATCCAGGGCTGGAACCCGGTGATACTCTTTATGATAATACTGAAATGGATGCCGTGCTTAAGTCGGTGCTAAAAACAATTGTTGAAAGAAATAAGATTACATCACACTACGAAGATATTGTGAATGCCATCTGCGACATCTATCTTGGAAAAGTTCCGGAAAAGTTTGTCTATCATGGAAAGGAATACACACCGAAGACCTTCGCGCAAAGCCTTGGAATAAATACAAACGACTACGTTGAAATTACTTCTTATACCCATCATCCATTCTTTAAAAAATTCGTTTTAGAAGTTCCGGACAACTGGGAAGACGGCGAGTATTATAATGTTCCGCTTGATGATCTTATAAAGATTATGGATAATGCGCTAAAGAACGGTTACTCGGTAGCATGGGACGGCGCGGTCGGGAAAAATAATTTTTACAGAAAAGAAGGCTACGCTGTTGTTCCGCTTGCCAGCGATACCGCAAAGACTGGTCCGGAGAAGGAAGAAGATGTAACTCAGGCAATTAGACAAAAAGCTTTTGATGATTACACCACAACAGATGATCATCTAATGCATATTACCGGTATGGCGAAGGATCAGGCGGGAACAATATTTTATTATACTAAAAATTCATGGGGAACCAAAGATAAAAAATACGACGGTTTCTGGTATCTCTCCGAACCGTTTGTGAAATTAAGAACAATCGCAATACTTGTACATAAAGACGCGATACCAAAAGATATAAGGGAGAAGCTGGGAATTTAATTATGCATGTTTAGAAATGACATCATAAAAAAATGATGTCATTTCTTTAGTTTATTAAGTGCGATAAAGCATATACCTTTAAATTTATTCTTGATTGTAGCATCAAAATAAATTACGTTGGCAAAAGATTAGAGCGGATCTAATTACATTTTAGAAATAGTTAAGGATGTGCAAATGAAGAAGACACTTTTATCAGCAAAGGGTATTGCTTTCTTATCTCTCGTTATTATTTTATTCCTTGGAGTAAGCTTTATTAAGACTCCCAAAAGCACGAACGCGCAGAAAGCGGAGTTTATGCATACTTACCTTGTTAAGATTCCTAACTGTGCAGGTGTTTGCCCATACGCTTTGATGTCAATGACCCATGGAAGAATGCGTATGGTGAACAACTCCAAATGCACATGTCCATTCGGAGAGCACGCTTCTTACATGACGGTGAAATCGAAAGATGAGAAATCGGTTATAGCAATGCTGCCCGCTTCAATACAAAAAGAAGTTCAGATAGAAATAGCAGACAATACAAGCAGCAGTACATCTACAAGAGCATTTTGATAAAATAAAAATATTAGGATGAGCAGCATAACAGAAATTGCGGAAAATGTTTTCCGGATATCGACATTTTTACCCGAAGCCAATATACAGATAAACCAATTCTTAATTAAAGACGATGAGCCTCTGCTATGGCACACCGGGCAAAAATATTTATTTAATGAAGTACTCAGCACGGTAGCAAAAATTATATACCCGGGTAATATAAGATGGATCGGGTTTAGTCATTTTGAATCAGATGAATGCGGCTCACTCAATGAATGGATGAATACGGCACCGCAGGCGGAGGCGTTTTGCAGCTTTGTAGGGGCAAATGTAAATATGAATGATTATGCCATACGCAAAGTGCGCGGCGTTCAAGATGATGAAGTATTTAAGACGGGCAAATATAGTTTCCGATTTCAATCTACCCCCCATCTTCCGCACGGATGGGACGCGGGTTTACTTTTTGAAGAAACGAAGAGCACTTTATTTTGTTCGGACCTATTCCATCAAAACGGAAATCCAATCCCGCTGACAGAGAGCGATATTATCGAAGCAGTAAAAAGTAATCTCGTTGAAACAGAAGCAGGTCCCTTCAAAAGTTATATGCCTTTTACCTCAAATACCGAAATGCAGTTAAGCCGGCTTGCGGACTTAAAGCCGAAGACACTGGCAATAATGCACGGCTCAAGCTATAGGGGCGACTGCGAAAAGAGCCTGCGTGAACTTTCTTATGTAATGAAAAATGTACTGGGAAGGTAAATAATCTTTTAGGAAAGCCATACGAATTTCTGATCCCTTTATTTTAGAAATGAGCGATAGAATTATTGCATCCTTTGATCACTTTCAGACGGAAGGACGATCAGGTTTGAAAGTACACCTAACCAAATGTTCATAGTGTTTATCCATTATGTAGAAGTCCTTTGTTTTCAGTCAGCAATTTGAAAAGGCTATCTTCAATATAAAAACTCCATTTCTTTTTACAATGATTGAAGCAGTCAAATTCGGGAGCTAATACGCCATGTGTCGTTTCGATTTAGACTTTTTGCCTTCTTCTGTAATGTTCCAGAGTATGCTTGTACCGTTGTTCGCTTAGTATTTAGAGCAGTGAAATTGTAGTTAGAGACTTGTAGATACCGGGGTGAATTTTATGGTGTTTAATTAGACAAGGTACTAAAATAAACCGACAAATAACATAAGCAAGTTAGTAATTTTAATATTTTCTCAAATACTATGTAACTTGATAAATATATATAAATAATGTTATATAATATTTATAGTTGTACAAGCTTAAGTATAACATTTATAGTATATAAAATAATCCCACCCGGTATGAGCCGGGCGGGATTATTAATGAAGATACTACTAACTGTTATTAATAGTATTTGAATAATGGATAACGTTCCCATCATTATCCAGGGTAACGAGAGCAATAAAAGCCATGTGATCGGTATAAGTATCGTAAAGAAGCTTTTCTTGCCCCGTAATAGTACGAGTAAAAGAAACGGGGTCTGTAAGCTGCAAGGACTGCGGAGTAAATTCAACAGAGAAGTACTCGAAATCAGCGCCCTGCGCGGAAACGGGTTTCGACAAAAACATTATAAGAAACAACTTTGCGGTAGTTTCTTTAGTTAAGTCAAAATCGGCTGCCCCGGGGAACGGGTTAATATCAACCTTAAAAGAATCAGAGGTCAATTCAATTGAGGCTGCCGTTATCGGGAATCCGAATAACGGAGTTAATGTGTTAAGGTTAGTAGGAGCGTATGAGCTGCACATTTTATAGTTAGATCTGACCATAAAATTGAACGAGCTGATCCCGTCCGGAGTTTTACTTCTCCACACTGCCCGCAAATCCTTGAATTTATGAGCAGCGGAAGAAAACTTAACAGAGCCCCTAAATTGTTGTCTACGAGCGATAGTTTTTTCATTAGTAGTTACAGCCTGATGCCCTGACCTGGCACTTAAGACGTTAACACCTTTGACGATTCTGCCCGAAACTGTTCCTAATGAACCAGTTAATCTACCGAGTATACCAGTTTTAATGATAGCCATTATAAAAATCCTTAAATTAATTTTATAAATTACATGTATATAATATTTTATAGAAATTGGCTAATTTATATTAGATAGCTTAAATTATCAAAATACCGGCAGTTTGATCATTCATATCATGCCGTTTTGAACCGGTTATGAAGTCCAGGAAAAGGCGAAGAAACTAGCGCCTATTTTCCCTCATCAACACGCGGTACAAAAAGAGCACGGTGATGAACGTTAAAATAAACTGCCAAAGAACGCATAGGCTTAAGCCAATTAATTTCAATCAGACAATTCGATTGATTGTGAAAATGACTTAACATTAGGAGGAGACCGGGGAGAATAAACTGTTAGAAAGAGAGTTATCACCGGAATAATTGATTTCCATGATAACAAGAATTTAATTAGAATAGGTTTCTTATCATACCGCTGCCAGTATGCGCAAAGCGACTTCACTACGAAGGCATACCGACTCTTCTTCGAGGAATGAGTATGAAACATGCGAGAAAGATGCGACAAACGGGTATGGATTAAGCGAGAAGCATGCGAGAAATTTACGCATGAAAATAAGAGAATCGAAACCAAAAGAAACGAGCGAGCGCCTCTTCCCTTCCCATTCAATGACAATATTTTATTCGGACTATCCATAATCTTTCTAAAAATTATGGAGTAAATAAAATGTTAAATCAAGCGGGAAACCATTTACAGAACTTTAATAAACTTTACGCAACTTTATCTTTAAGAATTTCTTCAATGGCTTTTACAATTTGTTCGTTGGGGGTGCTGTATGATTTGCCAAAATTATTCTTTTGAGGAAGCCATTTGAATTCCTTCCACTCTTTATTTAGGAAGTGAGCAGTAAAATTATTGTATTTATTCTTTGACGCGATCAAATCGTTTGAGGCAAGCATATCAATTAACTGAGCGAAACTTTGATCGGTACCAAGCCATACAAGATTAGAGTATTTTATCTTTTCCTGCAGCTTATAATCTTCGAGCCTATCATTTACAAAATGGGCTACGATCTCATCTTCTTTATAATCTTTCATAAGCAGAGCCTGGCTAAGTAGGAAAAACAAATCTATTAACTGTTTCTCCGATCCACGCCAAACAATTTTAGCTAAGCCTCTTCCCTTTTTGGCAACTGACTTTTTAGCGCGGGTTGTTTTATTAGAAACTTTAGTCCCGGCAGGTTTCAAAGGCTTATCCGTTACGTTCGGCGACATGTTTAACCGGCTGATATTTTCAATGGAGAGCAACTTTTCAAAGTATTCCATTTGAGATTTTAGATAGCTCAAAAGATCACCGTACTGAGAAGCCTGGAATTCAATTTGATCTTTTAAGATATAAAGATTGAGAACATCTTCGCCGCCGTCACTTTTATCCTTAAAGAAATGAGCCATGAATTCTATAAAATAAACGAGCTCGGGACAATTATGGGAAAGCTCAAATAAATAGACGCCTTTTGAATCATATCTTGCAGCGTCGAAATTGTCAAAATCGTTCTTTACTCTCTGCATGATATTATGAAGGCTCATGATATATATAAGCTTTTCGCCGGTTGAAGTATATTTTTGAATGGAAGAAGCTAATTCTTTTTTAGTCAAGAAAAGAAGCTCAAACTTCTTATCCGCATCCTCGCCAATAAAAAAACTATCTTTATCAATGTCAATAATAACGCGTGAATACTTCTTAAGCTCCGCATTTTCATTTTTAATTGAGAGCTTTGAACTTTTTTTATTGTTCAGCAGCTTACGGGAATATTTAATTGAATAAGGAGTGTCCAGTGATTTAATAGGCGTTTCAGTGAAGCCAAGCTGGACTTGTTTTTCACAAAAACGTATTTCCTGTTCAACCAGGTATAGGTAATCAGCATAGGTCTTGTTAAAATAGTTATATCCTTGAAGGTACAGAATGAAATTATAAAACGGGTAAACATAAATATATTTATAAATGATAAACATGACGCCAAGCTTATTTTTTACATCCCCTATCCTTTTAGAGCTAATATCCCGAATGTACATGGAAATATCATGCAGCTCAGGGCAGCTTGACGAGCCCATGCGTCCCTTATTAAGAATAAATCCTATAAAGCTGAGCTTTTTGTTTTTCAAATTATGGAGAACGCGAGATGTGTTGAGTTTTTCTTTTTCCAGGAAGACCAGCTTTTCTTTCAGTGAAGAGTAGCCGTTCAGACTTTCCTTAAGAGCATAATAATTTCGAGACTCTAAAAAATGGTAATCGCCCACGTTTATGTCACTTGATAATTAATATTCTATTAGACAAACATAAATAAGTATGCTAACTATTCAAAAGGAAAAAGGAGTAATAGCAACAAGGGAATTTTTTATGTGAGCGAAAAACAGGAAAGGCAAAGAGGCGAAAAGGTTAAAAGGTGAAGATGAAGATGTAAGAATATCGATCAACGATTTTAGATTTACGATGTTTTAGTAGTAAAAGTTGCAGAAGCAAAGATAACTTTTGTAGCACATAATTTATTATGTGAGCGAAAAACAGGAAAGACAAAGAGGCGAAAAGGTTAAAAGGTGAAGATGAAGATATGTGACGAAAAACAGGAAAGGCTAAGAGGCGAAAAGGTTAAAAGATGAAGAGGTAGATGAAAGAATATCGATCAACGATTTTTGATTTACGATGTTTTAATATAGACGAATGAGAAAATTTTGCAGAATGGATTCTTTAATTTCGATTCTTCATTTTACAGAATAAATTTCAAAAGCGTGTGTTTAATAAAAATTATTGTTAACTTATAAACTATTAAAATACGAAATTACACGGGGTTAGTGATTGTGTTTTGTTTTTCCCTATATAAAATGATATTCGCGTTATGACTCCTGAAGAAGAAGCCAGGCAGAACATAGACAGAAAGCTTACTCAAGCGGGCTGGATAGTTCAGGATTATAGAAGCATAAATCTTTCTGCGGGTTTAGGAATAGCTGTCCGCGAGTATCCCACCGAGTCCGGGTCTGCCGATTATATACTCTTCATAGATAGAAATCCAATTGGTGTAATTGAAGCTAAGAAGGAAGGGATTACTCTAAGCAGCGTTCATGATCAGACTACGAGATATGCATCCGATAAATTAAAATTTATAAAGAAACCTAACGAACTACCTTTCCAATATGAATCAACGGGAACAGAAACATTCTTTACGGATGCTCGCGACCCTTTACCAAGACAAAGAGAGGTTTTCAGTTTCCATAGACCGGAAACATTGAGGGATTTATTAAATGAAAAGGATTTGACCAGCCTGACGGACGGGCAGGTAAATCAAAAGAATTTGATAAACCCGCCTGACGGACGGGCAGGTGAAATTCCTACGTTGAGGGGGCGGATGAAAATGTTTCCGCGGCTGCAAACGGAAGGATTAAGGGAGTGCCAGATAATTGCGATAAACAATCTTGAAAAATCTTTTGCGGATAACAGACCGCGAGCGTTAATTCAAATGGCGACAGGCGCGGGTAAGACTTATACGGCAATCACCGCTGTATACCGTCTGCTTAAGTTTGCAAAGGCAAAGAGGATTTTATTTTTAGTCGATACAAGGAATCTAGGCAAGCAGGCTGATCAGGAATTCCAGGCGTTCAAACCTAATGATGATAAAAGATTATTTACGGAGCTTTATAATGTGCAGCGTCTGCGCTCTAATTTTATTGATCCATCTGCGCAGGTATGTATTAGCACAATTCAACGAATGTATTCTATCTTAAAAGGAAAAGAGCTTGATGAATCATTTGAAGATGAACCGTTATTTCAATCGGCGTTAAAGATGACATCTTTCGGAAAGATGTCATCTTTTATACAGGATGTGGTTTATAATTCTTCGATACCTATCGAGACATTTGATTTTATTATAATCGACGAATGCCACCGCTCCATATATAATTTATGGAAACAGGTGCTTGATTATTTTGACGCTTTTATGATAGGGCTGACCGCAACGCCGGATAAGCGTACGTTCGCATTCTTCAATGAGAATATTGTAAGCGAGTATACTTTGACGAAGTCGATTGAAGATAAAGTGAATGTGGGTTATGATGTTTATACAATTGAAACCGACATTACTCAGAACGGAGCCGTAATAAAGGCAAAGCAGTTTGTCGATCTGCGTAATAGAATGACGCGCAAGAAAGAGTGGCGGCAGCTTGATGATGAGATTCAATACGAACCCGGACAGCTTGATAGAGATATAGTCAATCCGAGTACAATAAGAAATATACTTCGTGAATATAAGCGCGTGCTAAAAGAAGAATTTTTCCCGGAGCGCGGCGCTGAGTATGAAGTCCCGAAGACTTTAATATTTGCAAAGACAGACAGTCATGCAGAAGATATTGTCCACATAGTGCGAGAAGAGTTCGGCGAGGATAATAATTTCTGCAAGAAGATAACGTACAATGTAAAAAATGAGGACCCGGAGTCTATACTACAGCAGTTCCGCACGGCATATAATCCGCGCATTGCAGTAACGGTTGATATGATAGCAACCGGAACGGATGTAAAGCCTATTGAAGTTTTAATCTTTATGCGCGATGTCCGTTCGCGGAATTATTTCCAGCAGATGATCGGTAGAGGGACGAGGTCTTTATCAAAAGAGAAGCTGCTTGATGTTACACCGAGCGCCAAGCTGAACAAGGAAAGATTTTATATTATCGATGCTGTCGGTGTTTTCAAATCCGTTAAGGTAGATTACCCGGTTGTAGACAAGAAACCTACAATACCGTTAAAGGATTTGATGAAGATGGCGGCGCTTCAGCCGGATGAAGAGACGCTTACTTCCCTTTCCGCAAGACTTACGAGAATAGACAAGCAAATCTCCGAAACCGACAGAGAAAAGTTTAAAGAGATTACCGGGGGCAAATCGATTACAGAAGTTGCAGTCGGTCTTGCAAATGCCTACGACGCGGATTTTATTGATAAAGAAGCAAAGAAGAAATTTAATCTGGCGGAAGAAGTCGAACCAACCGAAGAACAAATCCATGCAGTCACGCAGCCATGCATTCATGCGGCAATTAAGCCCTTCGACGATCCTAAGCTGAGGGAATTTGTTGAGACTGTCCGGCAGAAAATTTACCAAATAATTGATACTGTTAATATCGACAGAGTAATCCATTCCGGATTTAACAGCCAATCAAAAGAGAACGCGGAAAAGATAATAGACGATTTCAGAAAATTTATTGAAGAGAACAAAGACGAGATTATTGCCCTCAAAATTTATTACAATTTAAGAAATCGTAGGAACATGAATAACATGAACATGATAAATCATGTTCCTACATATTCGATGATTAAAAATTTGCGCGATGCGTTATCCGATTCAGCATATCATTTATCCGTTGAACAAATATGGAATGCATACGAGAGGATTGAACCGAAACGCGTAAAGCATAGAACAACAATCGGCATGTTAACGGATATTATTTCACTCATTAGATTTGAACTGGGAATCGATACGCTGCTTGAGCCTTACGGAGAAATTGTAAACCGCAATTTTAAGGAATGGGTATTTAGAAGGAACGCCGGGCATGTGCAGTTTACCGAAGAACAGATGCAATGGCTGAGGATGATTAAAGACCATATAATATCTTCGGTAAGAATAGATAAGGACGACTTTGAAAGAACACCGTTTGACGGAGAAGGCGGACTGGGAAAGATGTTTAGTTTGTTTGGTGCGGAGTATAAGGGATTGATCGAAGAGTTGAATAAGGAATTGGTTGTATAATGAAAGACTTAATCTTTATTAGCCATTCAAGTCCTGAAGATAATTATAAGGCATCTTGGTTAGCATCAAAACTTAAGATACTTGGATATAAAGTCTGGGTTGATATCCATGACTTGAGAACAGGTGATTCATTTTGGCCAACCATTGAAAAGAAAATTAAGAAAGAAGCTATACGCTTTGTTATGATAATAACAAACAGTTATAATGAAAAAGCATCAATACCTAGATCTGGTGTAAGAAAGGAAATATCTTGTGCTGATACAGTTAGAGATATAGCTAGGTTCATATACCCAATAAAATTTGATGACTGCGAATACGGAGACTTTCCTATTGATGTTTTAGAACTAAATGCAAACAATTTTTTTGATAATTGGGGGAATGGATTAAGAAAAATGCTTAAAGAATTTGATGAAGATGGAATTGAAAAAAACGAAACAGATGTTAATTCATTATCACTTTGGTATGAATCTCAAAAAATTGATAGCAAACTGGTAAAAAGAGAGGAAAAATATTACAGTAATTTGTTTAGGATATTTTTCCCAAAAGAAATCTCTATCCATTTTCCCAAATCATTTAAGAATGATTTCTTAAACGAATTGACATTCACATTTATAAGATATGAGAATGCAATCATAACTTTCCACGACGGAAGCACTTTTGAGGACAAATTTATAGACTCTTATGATTTACCACTGAATAATTTGCTCGATGATCTTGATTTTAATTTAGATGATCGACTATTAATAAAAGAACCTAAGAAAAAAATAATTGCATTACTAAATAAATCACTTAAGAGTTTTTATGCTCATAATGGTCTACTAAAATATCAACTTTCGGGTAAGCGCGAGGCATATTATTTTCCATACAATGATATAAATAAAAAACAAGTAAGCCTAAAACAATTAGGAAGAACAAGAAAAGCTTTAGTGGGTAATCAGCAGGGTGTATATTGGCATTATGGAATTTCACATGAAGCTGATTTGTTACCTTTCCCACATTACAAAATATACCACCATTTATTCTTTTCTGACTTAAATAAAAAATTAATTGACAAAGATTTGCAAAAGATTTATAGACGTAGTATCCCCTCAGATTGGTATAATAGAGACTGGTTAGACTTACTACTAGCTTGTTTTGTAAAACTAAGTAATGGGGAAAATCAATTTCTAAAACTTTATGAGGTTGTTGGGAGGGATATAACAGTTTCTAATATACCAGAATTATTCATAGCAAACATTGGGTATTTAGAAGTAAATGAATAATAGTTTATTTTTTATTGAAGAACCTAAAATGATGTTTGGATTTGATCAGGTTACTGAAGATCCAAGAGATGGATTAATACTTTTCGGGCCATATGAAAAGCTAAAACCACATAAAGTGAGAGTCGGTTTGATTGGAACAAACAATTCATTAATGAAATATCAATCTTATGCTAATGTAATTAATAAACCAATCTCCTCTACAGAAATTTTATATGGAAAGCTAAAAAATGTTGAAGTAAAAAGACCAAGTTACCCAGGATTTGAAGCAATTTTTGAAATTGAATTACCTTCAAAACCAGAAATATTTATTCCAATTGATGATAATGAAGTAAACAAAATTATTTACGGTGAAAAGATAAAAAGGAAACGTACTTCAGAATTAGTAGATCTTTATCTTAACAAAATAAAAGATGTAGGTAACAAGGAAGATATTAATATTGACATTTGGTTTCTAGTAGTCAGTCGAGAATTGTATTTTGCTTGTAAACCGAAAGCAAAAGGTAAAGACGTAGACGGTGAAACTTTGAAAATTATTAATTTGCAGCAACAAGGACAAACTTTCATTTCATTTCCGGGGGAAGAAGACTTTTATTCCGATGTACAGAAATACTATGATTCAAGTGAAGATTTCCATGACCTAATGAAAGCAAAAGCTATACAAGAGAAAATTAAAATTCCAATTCAAATATTAGTTGAAACAACTTTGGAGTTTAGAGAGAAGTTAACAAGAAAAAGGTACGACGATTATATGTGTGCACATTTAGCTTGGACTCAATCTACTACATTATATTATAAGCTTGGAAAATTGCCTTGGAAATTACATGATATAAGAGAAGGTGTTTGTTATTTAGGGTTAGTATTTAAAAAATTAAATCTAAGTTCGGAAATAGGAAATGTTTGCAGTGCGGCTCAGATGTTTTTGAAAGATGGTGATGGTGCCGTATTTAGAGGTAATATAGGTCTATGGATGAGTGAGAGCGATAAAAATTTTCATTTAGATGCAAATGAAGCAGAAAATCTTTTAGGTATGGCGCTGGATGATTATTGGGAAAAAAAGCATGATTATCCTAAAGAAATGTTTATTCACGGTAGAGCAAATTTCTCTGATAATGAGTGGCAAGGGTTTTTGAACGCTTTGAAAAAAAGGGGTTCAATAACAAACTTAAATGGTATTGTTATTAAAGATGTTAATGAATTTAAGCTATTAAGGTCGG
>Ga0187812_1000539_pt1 | contig 13361 bp, 14 predicted proteins | sample NC_S_2_FD_130582 | JGI IMG/M metagenome (GOLD analysis project Ga0187812, IMG submission 130582) | Wetland sediment microbial communities from Neuse River Estuary, North Carolina, USA - ASW-S_2 | ecosystem: Environmental > Aquatic > Freshwater > Wetlands > Sediment | place: USA: North Carolina... | reverse complement strand
TTGAGTCCCGACAGTCGGAAATCGGTGGGGCGGTAATCGGTTGCCCAGCGATAGGCTTCCGGTCGCGGGGCCGCGAGCTTGGTCGTAAAGTGGTACGTCAGACGTTGCAGCGCCATAGTCGGGCCGGTAATCCAAACAGGAAGGATAACCTCAGCGAGATCGGAACTGGACGAACGGCTGAATTGAACCACTTTCGCCACAGCGTTTGATCAAGGAGGTGCAACGCACCTTGCACCCACGGGGGTCTAGTGGCCTAGCTCAGCTCTCTACTGTGAGTGATTGCTTGGAGGTTTTTCCAAAAAGTCGCCCAGGCAAGCGAAGAGGGAGAGGATGAAGCTCACGATGAACACGATGCCTGCCAGTTCGAGCGCCCAATCCAAGCCATAACTGGGTAACACAACTACGAATGCGACGACGCCCGCAATGAATCCCGCCACGAATGAGACAACGGCGATTTCGCTACGGTTCAACCCACTCACCGCGCTACCCAATGTACCGCGCCCGGCAAATCACTCTAACGGCGGTCCCATTCCCTTAGACTCTTGCCACCGTCAACCGCCGCAAGGATGAGGATCTGAACCTTTGCGAGTTGCCGGAAGGTCCGCTCTGCAGCGGTGTGCCTCAACCCTGACTGGACACAAAGTTCCCTAAGAAGTCGGGCTAAATTGAGAGTAGGTGCAAGGCACCATACACCCATTCCTTCCCCGGCTAGCACCGGACCGCGCGAACACGCTTCCGTTTCCCGCGGGCGCGGAAGCGACCTTATACTGAGAAGGCCTACCTCGGACCGGCTGCGGCGGCCACGTTTCTTCTGGGAGGCGCCATCGATGAAAGTGCTCGTAGTGGGTGCGACTGGGATTCTCGGCTCCGAGATCTGTTCCGAGCTCTCCAAAAAAGGGCATCATGTCCGAGGGGTCATCCGACCGACCTCAGACAAATCCAAAGTGGATCGGCTGAAGTCGATGGGCGTCGAGCCCGTGGAAGCGGATCTGAAGGAGACGAAGTCAGTCGAAATGGCCTGTCGGGGCGAGCAGGCAGTGATCACTACCGCGAGCATTACGTTCTCCCGTCAACCTGGAGACTCGATCGAGACCGTCGACGCGGAGGGCCAGCTCAATCTGGTCGACGCCGCGAAGAGGGAAGGCGTCCGACGTTTCGTGTACACGTCTTACTCCCGCGGCATCAGCGAGCCCTGCCCACTGACCGACGCAAAACGGGGCGTCGAAAAGCGCGTCAAAGCGAGTGGTTTGGAGTACACCATCCTCCGCCCGACGTACTACATGGAGAGTTGGCTCAGCCCGTCCCTCGGTTTCGACTACGCGAATGCCAAGGCCACCATCTACGGAACCGGAGAGAAGGGGATCAGCTGGATCTCGCTCTTCGATGTCGCGCGATTCGGAGCCGCGTCGCTCGACAAGCCCGAAGTCTCATTGAATCGGACCCTCGAACTTGGAGGTCCGAAGGCCCTCTCCCCGCTCGAGACGGTGAAGATCTTCGAGCGTGCCACAGGACGAAAATTCGCAATTCAGAACGTGCCCGTCGAGGCGTTGGTCCAGCAACGAGACTCGGCCCCCGACTCACTTCAGAAGTCCTTCGCCGCCCTGTGTCTTGCGGTCGCCAACGGAGATGCGATTGACATGAGGGAGATGCTGAAGAGTTTCCCGATGCGGTTGACATCCGTGGAAGAATACGCGAAGCGAGTCTCCTCCGGAGCCCCGTAGCGGAGATCGCCCGCGCCGCGATGGTGGATTCCAAATCCAGATCAGGATTCGGTCCGGTGGCCATCGGGGCGCTAGCTAGATCGCGCCTCCGAACCGGGCCCACGCGACGGGGGAAGAACTTCTCCGAGACCGAGCCGATCGAGAAGCTTCCGAAATCGGGGGTCCGGACGGAGCACATCGAACACGGGATTGCACGTTAAAAATCTCAGTAGAGGGCAGCGGTCCTCCGCCGCCTTCTCTAAGATCTCCCAGGCCCGGTCAACCTCACCGATGCTGAGCAAGATCCCCGCGACCGACACCTGGGAGACATACCTTCGTGTCCCCATCTCCTGAAGCTCGCGGAGGACCACCTCCGCCTCGGCTCGTCGTCCGGCCAACCCGTATGCCTCTCCCAGCGCACCGAGGATGTAGCCACTACCGTGCGAAAGGGCCCGTGCCTCTTCCAGCTCGGAGATCGCCTTTGGAAACTCGCCTAGGCGGGCGTGCGCGAGGCCATTGTACATGCGCGCCGGAAAGAAGTTCGAGTCGATTTCCATGATCGAGGTACAAACTTCGACGGTGGAGTCGTACTGCCGTTGGTTATAGAGCGCCATAGCGACGCCGGTATTGATGGGCATCGAAAGCGGATCGAGATCTAGGGCCTGTTTCAATTCGGCCCTTGCTTCGGTGAAGCGACAGAGCGAGATCAGGCATTCTGAGAGAGCCTGTCGAGCCCGGGGGTAGTTCGGGTTCGCCTCGAGAATGGCACGGAAGCCTCCCAAAGCCCCGGGAAAATCCCAATCGTACATGAACCGCGCCATGGCGATCGCAGTACGGGCCTCGACTAGACTCGGCTGAATCTCTAAGGCCTTTTCTGCGGCCGCCTTCGCTTTCGGCATCCCGTCGTTCGGCGCAATGTAACAATAGACGACCAGGGGGATGTACGATTCAGCGAGCCCGGCGTACGCCAGTGCGTACGCGGGGTCTCGTTCGAGAGCCTGCCGAAAATAGGCGATGCCTCGGTGCAAGCCTTCCTCGGTCCGCTTGTTCGCCGAGAACCGACCCTTCAGGTACAGCCCGTGCACCTCGGGGTCGATCGGGTGAGGTATGGCGGTGCGACCAACCTCGGTCGGAAAGAGACGCACTTGTAAGGCCTCGGCCGCGTGGGTGGCGATGTCGGTTTGGATTGCCAGGACGTCCTTCACTTCCCGGTCGTACTGCTCGGTCCACAGATGTTCGTCGGATTCCGAGTCAATCAACTGAACCGTGATTCGAACGCGATTCCCCGCCTTGCGAACACTCCCCTCAATGATTGTGCCCACGCCCAGTTCTCGGGCGATCTCGGGGATCCCCTTCTGGGTTTCCTTGTACTTCATGGCGGAGGTGCGCGAAATAACCTTGAGTCCGGCGATGGATGAAAGGGTCGCAATCAGCTCCTCGGTCATTCCGTCCGCGAAGTAATCATCAGCGCTATCCCCACCCATGTTTCTCAACGGCAGGACGACGATGCGACGCTTCTGTAGGAGCAGATTCGGTTGTGGAAAGTCCTTCGCCCAGGGAAGCAACAATCGGAAGACTTCCATCGGCGCCTCCACGTTCCGTAGGTTCTGCTTGCCCAAGCTCACCATGAGGCAGTCGACCTTGTTGTGAACGTCCTGAAAGACCCGTTCGGTCAGACAGACGCCTCCCGGCTCCGCCAACGGTTCAATGCGCGAGGCCACGTTGACCGCATCGCCAAACACATCGTCGTCGCTGTGGACGACGTCTCCAACGTGAAGACCGACACGAATCTGGACGGCGTCTTCCGGGGCCACGGTAGCACTACGGTCGTGCAAATTCTGCTGCACCGCGACGGCGCATCGCACCGCCTCGACAGCGCTGGCGAATTCAACCAGAAAACCGTCCCCCATGGTTTTGACAACGTTCCCACCGAACTGCAGGAAGACCGGTCGAACCAGTCTCCGAAACTCCTCAAGAAGTCGTAGCGCGCGTTCTTCGTTCTTCTGCCCGAGTGAAGTGAAGCTCACGATGTCAGTAAACATGATGGCCGACAAGCGGCGCTGTCTATCGGTCACAGGTGCGGTAAAGCTCCTCCGTCGCCAAAGACCCCGGGTGCTCACGCGGACCGGTCCCGCGGTCCGGACGGGGCGGTTTCAAGGGTTGATGGTTATGGGATGCCAACGCCAACCCTCCCCTACGGATTCCACGTGGCCCAACCCCGGAAACGGAAAATGAAATCCGTGGACCAACGCTTTCTCGGAGGCCGCCCGGCGGAGCAACAGCCGCCGGGAATTCGCGGCCGTCGGCGGATCGATGTCCACCGAAGCGTTCCAGCTGGGCTCCTCGATATGAATCGGGTGGATGATTGCGTCCGAGACGTAGAGTAGGTGTTCGTCGCGCGACGACACGTCCACTGCCATGTGGCCCGGAGTGTGGCCGGGAGTGCGGACCGCGCGAAATCCTGGAAGGATTTCTGCGTCGGGTTCAACGATGTCTACCTGATCTCGAATCGGGAGGAGCCGCTCGCGACCCACATTTGCGAGCAACTGCTGGATCCAGACCGGGATTCGAAGACCCGAAAGGTCGGGCGCTGACGTCCAGAAGTCCCATTCGGCACGGTCCATCTTGAAGCGGGAGGCCGGAAACGCCGAGCGTCCGTCGGTGCCGGTATTACCTCCGACATGGTCGGAGTGAGCATGAGTCAGGACCACGGTATCGATCGACTCTGGCGGGAACCCCAGTGCCCGCAGATTCGCGGGCAACCTACCGGTGTCCGCGGAGAGTGGTCCGCCGCCGGTATCGATTAATACATGACGCTGCCCCGTGTCGACGATTATGCAGCTGTAGTCCGATCGCCATTCCGTCCAGTCTTCCAGCTTCATCCCTTTCTCGCGAAACTTTGCGCGGAGATCCTCCTTGGGCGCGTCGATGAACATGAGGTTCGCGGGATCGCGGTACAAGTAGCTTCCATCGCTCACGACGAAACAGTTGAAATCCCCGAGCCGAAACCGATAGCTGGAGAGTGCCATGAGCCGCGGCGTACTCTCCGCCTGTGACTAAGAGTTTTGGTAACGATAATTGGCTGCCCCCTTAGGAGGGAACTCGGTGCAGCGCACCTCTAACCGTCGGGATAGCCCGTGACAGCGGGTGCAATGAGACTTACACTTACCCGAGGAACGAAACTCGACAAGAACTATCACTACGAATCGCGTTCCCGGGTGCCGGTGGTGACCGTGTCCTCACATCCGATGGCGAAGGCCCTCCGTGAGAGCTACGAGGCGATGTTTCGGGGCGACCTAGAACCCAGCCGCAAACTCTTCTGGGCGGACTGCGTCATGCATATCCCAGGTCGAACGCCAATTTCAGGAGATGTCCACGGTTGGGACGAATCGGTTCGCTGGGGTCAGCGATTCTTTGAACGCGGTGGGAAAACTTTCGGCGAGGAAGTCCTTGGCGTGGTTGCTGACGACGATTGGGCGTTCATGCTGACGAATTACCACGCCGAGCGTAACGGTCGGAAGGTCGAGGACAAGAGCGTGAACGTCTACCGCTTGAAAGACGGTCGCGTCGCGGAGACGTGGGTTCTCCTGGGCGACAACCGAGTCTTCGAGCAGATTTTTGGTTGAGGCCCGTCAAATCAACTCGGGGGCTCGGCCGCCTTGAACGGCGATCCCCCGACCTCAGTCCTGGGGGCGGTGCAAGGAGACTTGCACCCAAGTGACTCGATCACTTGTCGAAGAGCCGCTCACCGGCGGACAAAACTTGCTCATAGGACTCCGTACATGGTCGACAGCCATGGGCCTCGAGAACCAAGCCAAACGGACAAACGGCATCTCGGGCCTCGGCCCAGACGAGTATGCCGCACAAGTGCGGGAGCGGTATGCTAGTGGTCAAACACCATGGGACACAGGGGTCCCAAGCCCGGAATTAATCCGGGTGATTGAGCAGGGCGATTTCGAGGGGAAGACGGTCCTAGAGTTCGGCTGCGGATCAGGAACTAATTCGATCGAGTTAGCTCGTCGCGGGTTCTCCGTCACCGCGGTCGACCTCGTCGAACTACCTATTCAACGCGCCAAGGAAAAAGCTCAACGAGCCGGGGTCAGAATTGACTTCCGGGTAGGGGACTTCACCCGTATCGACCTGGGAGGACCCTACGACTGCCTCTTCGACTCGAGCGTGTACGACGGGATCCGTAACCGCGATCTTTCCGGATTCCTGAGGGCTCTTCAAAACGTATCCCGACCGGGCACCCGCTGGCTTTCCCTTGCGGGGAGCGCACGGGAGCCCACTTCGGCCGGTCCACCGGTCGTGAGGGAAGAGGAGTTCCGGTCAGAACTGGGCGGCTTGTTCAGATTCCTAGAGGTCCGAGAGTTTCGGTTCGATATCGGCCCTAACTTCCAGCCTCTTGCTTGGTCAATTCTGATGGAGCGCAAGTGAGCCGGTCCCTACGATAGATACGATGGACAAGAGGTGCAAAGGGACTCGCACGTATAGTGCGGGTACTCGATACTGCAGGTGTTGTTCTACGAACGTGTGTGCGTGACCACTCCATCCAGAAAGTTTCGTTGGGTATCCATGTAGAGATCCCGCTCGCTGAATATCGGGCCGTGTGCGCTCTTCTCGAAGATGACGAGTTTCGATCCCCTTATGCCGCGATGAATGCGGCGAGAAAACTTCACATCCATGAAGTCAAACCGACCCACACACACTAAGGTGGGTAGGCGGATCTCCTTCAGTCTCGAGGTCACCTCCCAATCTTCCATCGACCCCCCGACAGGGCTCAGGACCCCGGCATCCTTCCCGTAGAAATACTGGCTGATCCGAGGGTTGGTGGTGGCCCACATTTCGACCACCTCCCAAGGACGAACGAGGAGTGTGCTAAGCAGGGCTGGCCGTCCCTCCGAGGTCCTCCGCGGGAGCGCCTCGTACTCGGCCCGGGCTTTCACGTAACGAGGGTCTTTCAGGTCACCCTTTGACTCGAAGTCTTCAATGACAGAGCGAATTCGCTTCGGGGCACGGGCAAACTTCCATTGCTCAAGCTCCCAGAGTTCTTTGGAACTAGAAAATCCATCCGCTAGGCTGAGGCTTGCGAGACTTTTCGGATACCGAAGGGCCATCTCCAGTGAAATCGGCACGCCGAAACTAGTACCGACGAGGTGCACCTTTCCCAGACGGAGAGCTCGACGTACCCCCTCTGCCTCGACGGCCCGTTGTTCGACTGTATAGTTTGACGCCTCTCGTGGTCGCTCGGAGCGTCCGCACCCCGATTGGTCGTACCAGATGATTCGGTATCCAAATTGAGCGAGGTCTGCGAACGGAAGCAGGAGAATGTGATTGCTACCGGGACCACCATGAATGAGCAATACGGTTCCTTTCTCCGGTTTTCCTCGAGAGCGGTAGAACAGACGGTGACCCCGGACTTTGATAAATCCCGTTCGAAAACCGTCCACCATTGGCCCCTCAACCTCAATTTGGGTTTAAGCGAATGCGGTCACGATTAGAACCTTCCTTAAGCCTGGGTTCTCGAAGGGCTGTCGAAGGCGCAATGCCGTTGCACGTTCAGATTGGAGGGCTTTGCGCCGGGGGAAAGCCCCACTCGTTGACCACTCGGGCCGGTGTCACGTTGGGCAGGCGCGGTTGTCATGAGGTTCTCTAACTTATCGGAGGTGGAGAATCATCCGAAATGCGGTCTATGAGACTCGTGGCCGACGGGCAGGATCTCAAGGCCATGGAGGTCGAGATTCCTCGCACTGTCCCTCGTTCTGTCTTGGTGAAAGTTAGTGCGACAGGGGTCTGCCACACGGACATCCACCTAATCTCCGGGGCCTACGACATGGGAGAGGGCAGAAAGGTCTCGACCACAGATGCGGGAAAGCGGCTGCCGCTGACACCGGGGCACGAGATCGCGGGGACCGTGGAGAAGCTCGGAAGTGACGAGGGACCGGTCGGGGTCAGAGAGGGAGATCAGGTCCTAGTCTACCCGTGGATAGGTTGTGGCGTTTGCCGGAAGTGTCTCGCCGGGAAGGAGAACGTGTGCGAGGGCGCCCCTGCATTCTTGGGCTTCATGAGGGACGGTGGGTACGCCGAGTATGTCCTCGTACCCGATGCCCGTTATCTCGTGAGGACCAAAGGAATGGACCCCTCCCAATCCGCGACCCTTGCGTGTTCCGGCCTGACCGCCTTTACCACGATCAGGAAGTGTGGATTGCGTTCGGGCGAGCTGCTCCTAGTGATCGGCGCCGGAGGTCTCGGCACGGCAGCCATCCAAATCGCGAAGAAGACGACTGAGGCCAAGGTCGCGGTCGCCGACCTGGACGACTCGAAACTCGAGTTGGCCGCAAAGCTGGGGGCAGACTACACTTTCAACACTTCCAGGATGGACCAAGCCGGCCTGACATCGAGCGTGAGGAGCATCAACCAGGGGCGGGGGGCGGACGCGGTCGCGGACTTCGTTGGTACGCCGGCAACGACTTCTTCGGGTTTCCGTCTTCTCGGGCGCGAGGGAAGGCTGGTCCTTGTGGGGCTGGTGGGTGGCGCGGTGTCGTTGTCACTACCACAGTTCCCCCTGCGCAGCGCTCAGATTGTCGGGAATTTCACGGGCACTCTCGCCGAGATGGGCGAAATCGTCGAACTGGCCCGAAGAGGCACCCTAGTTCCGGTGGTGACCGAAGGTTACCGACTTGAGGATGCGAACGAGGTCCTCGCGAAACTTGGCCGAGGTGAATTAGTAGGGCGCGCTGTACTGAAACCATAACGACGGCGGCAATTTCCGTACGTAGTTGTAACTCACCTTGCACCCAAATCGCGTGCAACCCGTATTGAACCTTGACGGATGTTAGGTCGTCGGAACCGCCAACCCCCGGGGTATCATTGACGGACCAGCCGAGCCCGATGACGCGAGTCCCACTCTGGGTAAAGCCCGGCAGCAGCACGGATGCCATCGACTGGGATCCATGGCGAAAGCGCTGGGTTGTGAGCTGTCGGGCTCCGCCGACCGGCGGACGCGCAAACCGGGCCGTGGCGATTCTGGTGGCGGACTGGCTCGAACTCCCTCACACGGCAGTCCGATGGGAGAAAGCCGGGTCGTCACACAGGAAGGTCCTTTCGGCGATTGGAATCACCGACACTGAAGCCGCGCGCCGACTACGCTCCCACATCGCGAAGGCAACTTTGGAGTCTCATATGTTCTGAGGGCAGGGGTAGGTGCAAAACACACTTGCACCCACTTGGCTCGGCGATGAAATCGTCGAGCCCCCTGTAGACCCCGGCTTGTCTCGGCCCTTCAGGTGAACAGGTCCTCGAGGGGGTTCTCCATTTCTCGGGCCTCACGGATCTGGACGCCCTGAGCCATCAGCTCACGGAGGATCGCGGGCACTTCCTCGGGACCGGAAAGCTCGCGGAGGTAGTACTCCCCCTCATGGTCGTAGGAAGCGAGCGCGGGGGAAGGCTGGAGCACTCGGATCCCGAGAACGTACCGCGAGCCCCGCACGTTCTCGATGCGGTCGAAGCGGAAGATCTGCCCCGACTTAATCACCAGAACGTAGCGGCCGATCTCGCGCGCCTCGAAGAGGTTGTGCGAAGAGTACAGCACGATCTTTTCACGGCTCAGTTTCAGGATGAGTTCCCTGGTCTCGCGCGCCACTTTGGGGTCTAGATTGGCCGTCGGCTCGTCGAGGAGATAGATCGACCGCTCTCGAAGGAACACGCGAGCGATCGAGACTCGTTTACGCTGTCCGGCGCTTAATTGAGAGGGGAACTTCGTGCTCAGATCGCGAATCTCGAGCTGGTCCAGAACGCGGTCCACATCTCGGGGCTGGGCCCCCTCGGCCCGCGCGAAGAACTCGAGGGCCTCGCGCACCGTCAAGCCATCCGGCAGCCCGTCCATGTGAGTGAGATAGTGTAACCGGTCGCGGGACGACTGGCGATCGATCGGTTCTCCGCCGATGTACACCTCGCCTTCGTAGGGCCGTAGGATCCCCGCCAAGGTTCGAAATAACGTGGTCTTTCCGGCACCGTTCGGTCCGAGAACGACGTAGATTGACGGCTCCGTGATCCGAAACGAGATCTGGTGCAGGACCCGAGAGCCGAGGTAGCCCGCGGTGACCGACCGACAATCGATCCCGACGCCATTCCCGGCCGAATCGGATGAATCCGTCAAATTCGTAGCGGACCTCACGAACAAACGACCTCACCACCTACGCCGGCGAGAGTAGTCGCTCACGCCGGAGGAGCCGTCCCATACTCGCGAGCAAGACAATCACGACGATCGCGACCAACCCTATCGCGGTCCCGAGAGTCAGGAGGAGGGTCGTGGTTGAGAGAGGGCCGGTAAGTGTGATCGCAGTAATCGCGAAAATTGTGGCCAGGGCCGGGAGGATTCCGATGAAGGGGATGAGTCCGATCGGACTGTTGATTCCTTGCCGGGGAGAGGAGAGCGTGGTCCAGTAGACCCCGGCCGTGGATGCAAACGCGGCGCAACCGAACGCCATGGGAACCGCGTAGACCCCCATACCGATGACCAGTGCGCTGGTGGCGGTGTGCCCCTCCGCGAAGTACACCCCCAAGCTCACCGAGACGCCGATGCCCACGACGAAGCTCACGAGGACCAACGTCGTCAACAAGACGTTCGCGAACAGTCGGCCGGGCGAGTACCCGTACGCGATCAGGTACTCGAGCACGCCCTTTGTCCGGTCGCTCGTGAAAACGGTGAGCCCTCCCATCGACCCAACGACTCCGAAGATCGGGACGAAGAGGGGGTACGAGCTCGCGAACGAAGGCCCCGAGAAGTGAGCTAGAAGAACACCGAGCAACACGCTGATCGCGGTCCCGTAGACCATGAAGAACCGGCCGGTGACCCACGCCCTACGGACCGTGACGGAGAGAAGCGAGCGAGAAACGGCCTCGGTCGCCGACGAGTTCATCCCCGCTCCCAGACTCGTGGCGCCGATAAACCAATCGAAAAGAAGTCGTCTAGAAAAGCCCCGCAAGTGGGTCACTTTGAAGGCTCTCCGAGTCCTGAAGCGCGTCGGTGAAGCCGGCTCGCGAACAGGCCCTCTCGCCCCGCCGTCTCTGACCACCCTACGCAGGTGGGTGCAACGTGCCTTGCGCGTAGGGAGTGTGCCGGGGACGCCAATCTAGGTCTGAGCGCGACCAAGTGAGGGTAATCTCACTTCGTCGCTCGCTTCGCGCTGGCGTTCCTGTAGTCCTTCTCGAGGGCGTGGCCGAAGCTATCCCAACTCTTCGCCACCGGCAGCTCCCACTTTGATCTCGCAGGATTCTTGCCGCCAATCCCATACGGACGGCGACGAGCCGTCAACGTTAGTTGAGTGCGGTCCCCGGGAAGCTTCGAGAGAGTGTAATCCAAGGACATCGCACGATGGCTCCCCACTGTGTCGGAATGCCACCGGTTAGGCGGTTGAAGCCGAACTTTGTGATGAGACCAGAACCAACCATCCTTGGATCCCCATATGTCCTCATAGACCACTTCGCGCGACGTCCGGTGAATAATCTTGCGTTCGTATTCGTCGCCTTCGAGTCGCGCGTCCTGTGGCGTATAGTCCGTGCACCATCGGTACACGAAATCGAGAGGGGCTCGGAAGGTCGCCCGTACTACGTAGGTCGGACCCGGCCACTTCTTCGGCATGCTGTCTGCCCCCTTCCCGCCTGATTGCTGGAACCGAGGAAAGGCGAAAAGGATTGCGCGAAGGAGGGCTCTCGACCCCCCGAAAACATTTCCTGGGCGCCCCCTCTAACGGGAAACGTAGGCACCGACTGTGTCACTCACTTCGAAGCCGCTCTCCCCGGACACCTGGCCCGCGTTTGCCCGCCTTGTGGAAAAGCACAACGGAATCTTCGGTGGATGCTGGTGCATTTCGTTTCATCTCGAGCCAGGGGAAAATAAGCTCGGCGCCGCGGCCTACCGAGCAATGAAAGAGGCGAGGGTGCGGGAAGGCCGGGCGCACGCTGCGCTCGTGTTCGACGGCCAGAACGCGGTCGGGTGGTGTCAGTTCGGCCCCACTGCAGAGCTCCCCAACATCCGGAGCAAGAAGACCTACGAGGAGCGACTGAGTAAGCTTCCCGACTGGCGCATCACTTGTTTCTTCATCGACCGGGAACGCCGGGGAGAGGGCATTGCCACGCTCGCCCTGCACGAGGCGCTCCGATACATCGCTCAACTCGGCGGTGGCGCGGTCGAGGCTTACCCCGAGGACTACACGGACGAGAAGACTTCCAACTCCTTCCTGTGTAGCGGGACCTTGGGCATGTTTGAGAAGTCGGGGTTCCGGAAGACTCGTAAGATCGCGATGCGTCGATGGGTCGTAACCAAGAGGGTTCGTCCGTATCGGGGGAAGCACTCCGCGAATCGGGCCTAAGCCCTCCATCCTCTATGAGCACCGGACGTGGGCTGCTGGAGTCAGTTACCAACTCGTTAGAACTCAGCGGCCATTCACCGGAAAAGGTGCAACATGCCTTGCACCCACTTACGTGAAATCACTTGCCGGGCCGCTTCGGTTTTGACACTTCGTGTCGCCGAGGCGTCGGTTTCCGCACTCTATACTCGAAGAAGATAGCCCCGGGGACAGGGTGGGGCCAGTAGGCCGGTATGGGCACGAACCCCATCTCTTGATAGAACTGAATCGCAGCGGCCATGGTCGGGAGCGTGTCGACCCGCACTCGCTCGTACCCGAGCTCGCGCGCGCGGTTGAGCAGCGCGCGAGTGAGGCGGGGCCCGAATCCGGGCCCGCGATGGTCGGCCCGCACATAGACTCGCTTGATCTCCCCGACGTTCGATCGCAGCTCTCGTAGAGCCCCACAGGCGACCACTTCTCCCTTTGCGAAAGCGAGAATGATCTCTCCGCGAGGCGGGCCGTAGGCCCCCGGCAGCTTCGCGATGAGCTTGTCAATCTGTCCGAGCCCGATCTTCGCGCTCGAGACAGCCGAAGCGGAGGTATCCCGGTGGTCGGCGAGCCACTGCCGGTAATCCTGAAAGAGTCGGCGGACGGTATCAATCTCCTTCGACCAATTCACTCTTCGAAGCTTTGTGCCCCGGTAATGCTCTCGACTGAATCCTTCTGGAATCTGCATTTCGGCTCAGGCCCTCATGATGAAGAGCGAACAGATGAACTATCGGGCCATCCTCCTCGATCGGGTAGGTGTATTGCACCTGGCACCCACCGCCCTACTCCGGCTTGCGCGCCGACACGATCACCCCTTCGCCGGGTATCGAGAGACCGTCGGACCTTTTCCATTGAAGAAGGTTCTTTCGAGTCTTCTGAAGAACTTCCTCTTGCGTTTCCTCCGGCTCCTCGGAAAGCGAATGGCCGATTGGCGTGGCCTTGAGGATCGCCTCGAGGTAAGCGTCCTCGTCGGCGAATCGGAGGGAGTACTCCCGTCGCACCTCGTGAGCGTCCCGGAATCCGGCGTTCTCTAAGAACGCGACCATTTCGCCCGGCCCCCCCGTCTCGTACGGCGTTGGGATGTACCCCGTCTCATCCGGCTCGGCGTGTTCCAGCATAGGCCCGATAATCGCGTGAATCCAGGGTACCTTGTCGCCCGTGCTCCAGACGCTCACGGCAATCCGGCCCCCGGGCCTAAGCACACGAAGCGCCTCCTGGGCCGCCTTTTCAGGATCGGTGAAGATCTGGAAACCGAAGCTGCTGA
>Ga0187812_1000538_pt1 | contig 13383 bp, 9 predicted proteins | sample NC_S_2_FD_130582 | JGI IMG/M metagenome (GOLD analysis project Ga0187812, IMG submission 130582) | Wetland sediment microbial communities from Neuse River Estuary, North Carolina, USA - ASW-S_2 | ecosystem: Environmental > Aquatic > Freshwater > Wetlands > Sediment | place: USA: North Carolina... | reverse complement strand
GTTACGTTCCAGTTCATAAGACTACTCATATTTTGCCGCTTCTTTGAGCTTCTCCTGCGCCTCTTGAGGCCGATTCATAACCTGAAGAACCTTGGCATGAAACTGGAGATCACGAACCAGAGACCGAGTGTATTCTTTGCGAATCCCGGGAGCCTCCTTCTCTGCCCATGCTACCCCCTTCCGCTCGAAATCTTCGGCTATGGCCAGATCCTGATCGGAATTCTGCAGGTCTCCGAGCATTCCTTCGACAGTGCCTTTGGTCGAAAATGCAGCCCCGCTGCCTGAATCGTCGTCGTGGCCTAATTTGACGACAGCTACAGCCTTAGTGGACCAACTTAGCGCCGTATTCAAATCTCTGGCATTTGCGTTTGCTGTAGCGGCATAAACGAATGCGGACCGCTTTTCGATAAACCGTACTTCCGGCCCGAACTTCTCAGCCGTTTCAGCGGCCTGGTTGCAAATGCTGGCGGCTCCCGCAAAGTCTGTTCGCGAGCGAATCGCCTTCGCGCATTGGTCGAACAAGGGGAAATAACGCTCCGCAATCTGCTCGTCATCCGGGCTCGGATGATAATCGCTCAACAGGAAGACAATCGACATCCGCCCAGTTGCCACAACCGGAAAACCATCTTTTTGGAAGGGATGAAATGTCCACTGCTTCAGGCAATCGATGGCTGCTTGCTGCAACATCGCAGGTCCACTCACAACCTTCATTGCCTCGACTTTTCCGGAAGTGCCGACGCGGATCTCAATAACGACCGTTCCCTGGATAAACGCAGCCTTGGCGATTGGAGGATAGGCAGGAGGGGCGCGATGATCGACATGCTCGCTCAGTATGGCTTCATCGACCGAGATCCCATCCTGTGTCCATGCGGGTATCCCGAGACATACGCCGACTACGATTGTGCCAATCCCAAGACAAAAACATCGCATGGGTCTACCCAAAAACCTTTCCGTGCCAAAGCCTACTTGATGACCCCGCGCTGGCTGCGCTCGATGAAGCGGACCAGAAACGCGACGTCCTCGCCTTCCAGCCCGCGCATCTTTTCGAGGGCCTGCGTGGTATTGAGCTTTGAGACCAGCAACAGCCGGAAGGCCTTCTGGAGGGCCTTGATCCGCTCCGGGCTGAATCCTCTCCGCTCGAGGCCCATGCTGTTTACGCCGAAGGCCTTGTTCTCGCGCCGCGCCGAGGTCTTTGAAAACGGCAGCACGTCCTGAGTCACAATGGTGCCGCCGCCGATGAAGGCGTGCGCGCCAATGGTGCAGTACTGGTGGACGGGGCAGAAGGCGCCGAGGGTGACGTAGTCCTCGATGACGACGTGGCCGGCCAGCGTGGCGGAGTTGGCCAGGATGCAGTTGTTGCCGACGAAGCTGTCATGGCCGACATGAGCGTAGGCCATCAGCAGGCAATTGGACCCGATGCGGGTGAGGCCGCCGCCCCCCACGGTGCCGCGGCTCACGGTGACGCACTCGCGGATGGTGTTGCCGTCGCCGAGCTCGGTTTGAGTGGGCTCGCCTTTGTATTTCAGGTCCTGCGGGGCTACGCCGATCGAACAGAACGGGTAAAAGGTGTTGCGCGCGCCGATGCGGGTGCGGCCGTCGAGGACGACGTGGGAGATGAGACGGCAGTCTTCGCCGAGGACGACCTCGGGGCCGATGGTGCAGAACGGGCCGATGGTGCAGGAATCGGGGATGCTGGCTCCGGGCGCGATGACGGAGCTGGGATGGAGGTTCACTCGGCCGACTCCGGAACAGCAGCAACCGTGGCCGGAGCCGCCTCGCCTTCTTTGTCCCTCTGTCCCGCTGTTCCATGGTCCGCGTTTTCTTGTTTCGTGACTCTGGGCACGACCTGGCAGGTGAGGGTGGCCTCGCAGGCCAGCTTGCCGTCGACGAAGGCCTTGCCTTGCATGCGGCCGGCGCGGGAACGGAAGGCCAGCACCTCGATCTCGAGGCGCAACTGGTCGCCGGGGGTGATGGGGCGGCGGAACTTGGCGCGCTCAATACCGGTGAAGACCACCAGCTTGGAATGGCGATCGGGAAACTCGGACAGCATGAGGATGCCACCGGCCTGGGCCATGGCTTCAACCACCAGCACGCCGGGCATGATGGGGTAGCCGGGGAAGTGGCCCTGAAAGAACGGCTCGTTGATGGTCACGTTCTTGATGGCCACCAGGCGCTTGGCGCGCTCGAACTCCACTACCCGGTCGATGAGCAGGAAGGGGTAGCGGTGGGGCAGAAGGTCAAGAATCTCCTGGATATCGAAGGTCATTCACTCTCCGGCAGGGCAGGTTTTGGCTGTGGGATGCCCGTTTGGATTATAAATAGGCGGGATGCGGGGATTTGCCATAGGGATAGCCTGCGCCCAGCGGCGTTCTGTATCGTCCAAAGGATGAGGCAGCTTGTGTGAAGAGGAGAGGATGAGAAATCCGAGGAAATCCGCCGGCCTTTTGGCCGCCTTGCTGATGACCGCACCGCTGGCTCTGCGTGCCCAGTCGGGCGACGACGCGGCCGCGAAGAACGCTGCCCAGGCGCGCGCCGCGCTTAATTCCATGGTGCAGGCGCTAGGCGGGCAGGCGTGGCTCAACATGCAGAACCAGATGCTGGAGGGGCAGGTAGCCGCGTTCTTCCAGGGCGATCCCGACCCGGGGACCACGCTGCTCTTCGAGTACCACCAGTGGCCCGACCATGACCGCATCGAGGTGACCAAGCACCGCGACGTGGACGAGTTCTTCGTCGGCCGGCAGGGGTGGGAAGTGACGTATCGCGGCAAGAAAGCGATTCCGCAGGACCAGGTGGACGACTTTCTGCGGCGGCGCGACCACTCCATTGAAACCGCGGTCAAGGTGTGGATGAAGAACCCGAACACCATCCTGGTGTACGAGGGGCAGCACCTGGCGGAGCGGCACCTGGCCGAGCAGGTGACGCTGATTTCGCCGGAGAACGAAGCCATCACGATCCTGATGGACGCGCAGACGCATCTGCCCTTGCAGCGGATCTTCCAGTGGCGCGACCCCACCTACCACGACAAGAACACCGACGTGGAGGAGTACGACGACTACCACCTGGTGGACGGGATCGAGACGCCGTACACCATCAGCCGCCAGGAGAATGGCCAGCCGGTTCGTCAGTTCTACGTGACCAAGGTGACCTACAACCAGAAGCTGGCGCCGGATTTTTGGAACGTGGACGAAGTGGCGGAGCGGGACAAGGGGAAATAGTAGTTATAGAAAAGTTAACTAGATTACTCCATCGTTCATAACGATCGCGATTTTGGGTACTAAACAATTACAGAATGGCCCATAGCTATCATTTTAAAAAACATAAAGTTACAGGATTTTCCAAAAGCCTGCGCCAGAATATGTGGGTCAGGTTGAAGATGGCGACGTGCGAGAACCCGAAGCAGAAAGTAAGCGAAACGGGCCTGGGATCGCTCCCAAACCCGCCGACTCGCCGAATTGCTCCCTTGTTACTGCTGCGCCTGCCCCTGCGGCGCTGGCTGCGGTGCTGGATGCCCGGCCGGCGCCGGCGCACCCGGCTCCTGCGGAGCCGGCGTCATCTGTACGGGCTGCTTCACTTCCGGTTTCTTCTTCTCCTGCGACAGGCGCGTTTTGGGTCCGGTGGTCACTTCCTTCTTCTTTTTCTTCTTATGCGCGGTATCGCCACCGAGGCCCAGCGGAGCCGATTGCGTCTGGGTATTGGCGACCTCGGCCGCATCCGGCGGGGCGGGGGTAATGCTGCTGCCCGACACAATGACCTGCGTGGCCTTCTTCTTATGCCCCTTCTCAGTGCGGGCCAGATCGCTGAAGCGGGTCCTATGCGTGGGCGCTGCGGGCTCCAGGGGATTGGCCGGCTCGTTGGCGGCCACGTTCGCAGGCAGCGCGCCCGCGTTCTCGGTGTCTGAAGCGTTGGCCGCAGCGGGGAGGGTCTCGCGCGGCGCCTGGCCGAAGCGGATCTTCTCCTTCTTGCCCGGCTTCTCCGCCAGATCTTTCTCCTTGCCCTTGTGGTGCTTCTTGTTTGTAGCCGTGGTTGCGGGCGCGGCGGCCTGGCCCGCGGCCGGAGCTGTCTGTGCCGCTGGCTCGGTCGCCGTCTCGTCCGAAACCACCCCCGACTTGTTGCGGTAGTTACGCGGCGTCTCGCGGAAGCGCGTCCGCTCCACCTTGGCTTTCTTCTTGGGCGCCGGCGGCACATAGGCGCTGAAGACCGGCTTGGTCTCGTTGGGGCTGGCGCCGGTATCAACGTAGCCGGGCTTGATGTCGATGAAGGCCTGTTCGCGCATCGTAGTCAGGTAGGCGCGGATGGCCGGCTCCATCCGGCTCATATAAAGGGCCTCGTCCACCTGCTCCTGGACATCGCTGAAGGGTTGCACGCCGCCTTGCGTGTGCTGCGTGACCTTGAGAATCACCCAACCCTGCTTGGTGCGGATGGGCTCGGTCCACTCGCCGGACTTGAGCGCGAAGGTCGCATCCTCGAGCACCTTGGCCAGCGCGCCGCGCCGGAATTGCCCCAGGTCGCCGCCCTCGGCCGCCGTGGGCCCGTCGCTGAAACTGCGCGCCAGTTGGGTAAAGTCGCCCCCCGAATGGAGCCGCGCCTCAATGTCATCGGCCTTGGCCTTGGCGGCGGCCACCTTGGCCGGATCGTCGTTGCCGCTGGCGTCGGGCTGGCCCGTCGAAACCAGAATCTCGGCCAGCCGCACGCTCTCCGGCTGCTGATAGTCCTGCTGGTGCTGCTCGTAGTAGGCGCGCGCCTCGCCGGGGGTGAACTGGATCTTCTCGCCCACCTCCTGCCGCATCACGTCCTGGGTGACGATCTGGTTGCGGATGTTCTGCTTGAAGTCCTCGAACGAGACGCCCTGCGCCTGCGCCGCCTTCTCCAGGTCGTCGATGGAGGCCATGTTGTACTGCTTGCGGATCTCGTCCAGCTTCTTAATCAGCTCGGTGTCGCCGGTGACGCCCAGCTCCTTGCCCTTGGAGAGCCAGAGCTGCTGGTCGATCAGGTTGCGCAGCAGGTTATGGCGGTCGTCGGCAATCTGTTGCATGGTCTCGCCATGCTGCCGGTCCTCCTGCTCCAGCTCCGCCAGCGCCCGGTTGTAGTCCGAGCTGGTGATGATCTGGTCGTTGACGCGGGCGATGATCTCCTCGACCGTGGCGCCGCCATACGGGCTTGCCGGCTCATTGGGAACCAGTTGCGCCGAGGCCGTAACGGCCGCCAGCAGAGCGCCGCAGAAGACGGCAGCGGAGGTGTGAAGGAGTCGCAGAGTTCTGGGTTTCATAAAGTCGGCACGGGCGGAGTCCGCCACTGATGCATAGACGCCATTGTAAATGGCGGGCGAGCCGGAAGGCGATTCCGGGCCGAATCGGCCTGCCATCACAGGCAGGCGTGTCATCCTGAGCGAGCCGCCGCAGCGGTGCGTCGAATGCCTCCCCGGAGCTTGCTAAAGGCGGCTTCTTCTTGGCATTGCGGCGTTTCCACGGAACCCGGGACAACTCACATTGCGCTACGCAGAGGCGGGCCGCAGCGACGAAGAAGACGCAGGTCTCCGCCCGTACTCGCCGACGCGCCCGTCGTCTGCCATCTCATTTGCCCCGTTCACCAGGAGATTCAACTGGTGCACCACGCTCTTCATGGTCTCCGATTGCGCGTTCAGCTCTTCGGCGGATGCCGCACTCTCTTCCGCACCGGCCGCAGTCATTTGCGTCACCTGCTCCATTTGCGTAATCGCCTTCGCAATCTGCTCCAGGCCGCGATACTCTTCCGCGCTGCCGGCGGCAATTCCGTCCACCAGAGAGGCAATCTTAGTTGAGCTCTGGCTGAAGGTACGGATCGAACCCGCCACGCGGTCCACCTGAGTTTTGCCCTCCAGCGCCTTGTCAATCGACTCCTGAATCAACGAGGCGGTATCGTGGGCGGCCTGCGCCGAACGTTGCGCAAGATTGCGCACTTCGTCCGCGACCACGGCAAACCCCTGGCCTTCCTTTCCCGCTCGAGCAGCCTCGACGGCCGCGTTCAGGGCGAGAATATTCGTCTGGAACGCAATTTCATCGATGACTTTGATAATCTTCGAGATTTTCTCGCTCGATTCATTAATGCCATTCATCGAATGGACCATGGCGCTGAGTTCCGAGTTGGCCTGCACGATCTCGTGCTTCGACTCATCGACAAAACCGGCCATGGAACGCGAATTGTCAGCGTTGGCGCGGGCCATGGATTGGAGTTCCTGGCTTGAGGCCGCGGTCTGCTCAATGGACGCGGCCTGCCGTGACGCCCCCTGGGCGAGCGACTGAGCAGACGAGGAAACCTGGGAAGCCGCGGCAGTAATTTCCTGCGCACTTCGACCGAGCACATGCAGCGCATCGCGGAGCCCGGCGACAGCTCTCTGCACCGTTATAAAGACCACGATTCCGACCGGGATGGTGAGGCATGCCATGAGCAACCCCACGACGACAGCCTGCCGGGTCGATGCACTCGCTTCCTTGTCGCTGGTGTCCAGCGACTTTTTCTGAAGAGCCTCCAGCTTGTTGGCAGCCGCCAGCATATCCGTGGAGAGAACCTTGTTGTTATTGCGAAGGGCGTAGGCTTCCTTGATCTTCCCTGCCTGGCACAGAGTCACCAGCTCCTGAAATTTAGGCGCCCAGGTCTCCCGGCTTTGCCGGACATGATTCAGGATTTCCTTTTCTTCATCAGTCTCTGTGAGTGGCGCCAAGCGCGACAGGAGGCGATCGAGATCCGCGCCCGAGCTCTCGTAGAGCTTGATGTACTCGGGAGCGGACGCTTCGTCCTGCGCCTCATAGGAGAGCATCAGCCCGCGCTGCGCTCCCTTCATCTTGTCCGTGGCCAGTTGGATATCCTTCGCGATCGACAATTTCTCGTTGAAGCGATGGAGAATACTATCCATCCGCGCGCTGCTGCTCCGCGCCTGCACGATGATGAGAGCCAATAACGTCAAGCATAGGGCAAGGATTAGTGAAATCCCGCCAACTAATTTCGTCTTGATAGAAAAGTTCTTCAATTTGGCCCTCTTTCGGATGACCATTGCGCTTTATTTGCGGCCATGGATTTTGGAAGTGTCGTGCAGTCGAATCCTCGAATCGCCGGCTCTTCGTGTGCCCGGAGCAAAAAATCCAGCTTGCAAAGCCACGGGATCTGCATCGCCAATGCCGGGATTGGCGATGCAGCCTTTGTTAATGAGCGCTCCCCGTAAACGGATGATTAGCGGACCTTCGGTGCATGGAAGAACAGCTTCTTGCCGTCGATCACGAAGCCGGCGGTGAGCGCCTGCGCATTCCAGATGGCAGTCGGTACGGGGGGCTCAACGCCATGACCGTAGAGATGGCTGTAATTGCCCTCCAGGCTCAGTGAGCTGGTAAGAGGGATCGTGGGGCGGACAAACCACCTGTTGCCGACGCCGTACTGATCGCCATTGACCGTGAGCCCGAGAATGAGGGCCTGAACGTCCAGTCCCATGTTGGTGATGTAGTTGAGATCGATGTTGGCGTAGCCGGTCTCGACCGCGAAGTGGTCCTTGAACTTCTTGGTTACGGTCAGCGCGGAACCACGGCCGGAAGGGAACGGGTATCCAGCCGCGTAATTGCCCGCATTCAGCCGTTGATAGGCTTCGTAGCGCACCGTATCGAAGACCTTGCTCTCATGGATGTTGGCGAAGATTGCCTCGCGGGTGGTCTTCAGGTAGAAGGCGCCGAACTGGGGCTCGGAATAGGTGTAGTCAGCGGAAACGGCAACTCTTTTGCCGAAGTCCTTCCGCGCCAGAATCTGGCGATAGTTCGAGATGGCGAGACGGTCGCCGCGCGCGAAGAAGTTGGGGGTGTAGGTGTCTCCGATGAAGGCGCGCGTAAACGAAATCTCGCTCAGAAAGAGTTGGTGAGGCCGCTTGACCGAAACGCGCTCGCCGGCGATGTAACCATCGTCGTCGTAGCTTGTGGCTTCGGTGTTGACGCCGCGCTCGATTCCGAGGCCGCCGAACTGAAACTCGATTCCCTTGATGGGCTGAGCCGTCAGAAAGGCCTGGCGGAGATAGAGCTGAGCGCCACCGGCGTTGAAGAAGCCCGGCTGGAACGGAGCGATATTCATGATGTAGAGCTGAGTCGGCGACATATTCAATTCGGCGTTGTTAATGAACTGGGTCTGTCCGCCGCCAACGAAGGATGCGTATGCCCAGTTGAAGTAGCGGCCGCTCGAGAGGTGCAATCCGACTCCGTATCGGCCATCCTTGTCGAACTTGAACTTGCCGTCGGCGATGAAGCGCTCCTGGCCCTGGTCGAAGCTGCGCGCTCCGTCGACATCGAGTACGCTGCGATACCGCGCGCTGTAGTTGAGGGTGTTCAGGTCGAACCAGCGATCGAAGCCGGTCTCCCAACCGCGAACCGCAGGCGCAGGGCGGCTCAATGTCACCGCCGACGCCGGCGAAGACATGCTCGGCGAGGTGGGCATGTCGCTGTTGGAGGCAATTTGCTGCGCGGGAATTGCCATGGGGATTGCGAGGGCTACGCATACCGCGGTCGCACGCAAGAACGATGGAATCATTGTCATGACTGGGCTCTCCGTTAAGTGTTGGTTGGCGCTGCGAGCTCTTGAGTGAGGGCAGTCAAGATCAGTGGCCGCGCTGTTTCCGTATATCTATCGACCGGCCCTGGCGAAACGATCAAAGCCGCAGGCAGCAGGAAACGTCAGCAGGTAGATGCGTTTCACCACGGCCGTCCCACTCTGCGGGAGGCGATAACGAGCCCGCAGGCAATTCCCGAAGCGAGAAGTAAATCGGGCCTTCGGTTTCGCCCGCTACCCGCCTCTCCCCAGTTCCGTCTAAAAACACAGGTGCTATACTCTAGCCCTAGGACAGCTCTGCGGGCTGCGTAGAGCGGTTTCCATGCCGGCCTTGCCGCTTTCGGGCAAGGTCAAATTTTTAGCGAGCCACGCTCCGCATCGGCCATTCCGGTACGTCCGATTCGGAAGACTCCCGGAAACCGTCGGCGTACGCCCCGCATCAACCGTCTGGAGGTCCGTCCGTTTATGTCGCCCCGCGCCCGCCGCGCAACCTTTGCCGTCGTCCTTTTCTTCGCCGTCTGCGCCGTGGCCGGTACCGTGTTGCAGCGCCGCGTCGGGGCCCAGTCCCAGGCCGACGAGAGCCAGCTCCGCGACGGTCTTAAGACTTTCACCGATGTGTACGCGCTGGTGGAGCAAAACTACGCCGAGCCCATGACCGGCGACCGGGCTGAGGCGGCCATCTACGACGGCGCCATTCCGGGCATGCTGCGGGTGCTCGACCCGCACTCCAACTTCTACGATCCAAAGGCCTACGCCCGACTGCGCGAGGACCAGCGCGGCCACTACTACGGCGTCGGCATGGTCATCGTGCAGCAGGAAAACAAGGTCTACGTGGTCACGCCCTACGAGGGCACGCCGTCGTACCGCGCCGGCATCCACCCCGGCGACGTGATCGCCGCGGTCGACGGCAAGAGCACCGACGGGTGGTCCAGCGACCAGGTGGCCAAGGCGCTCAAGGGTCCGAAGGGCACGCATGTGCAGGTCACCATGGTCCGCGTCGGCGAGGCCAAGCCGCTGGTATTCGACCTGGTCCGCGACGAGATTCCTCACCCCTCCGTCGACCTTAAATATGAGATTCGCCCCGGCGTAGGCTACATCCATCTGACCCAGTTCCAGGAGACCACCGGCGAGGAGGTGGCCGACGCCATCGAGAGCTTCGGCAACCTCAAGGGCCTGGTTCTCGACCTGCGCGGCAATCCCGGCGGCCTGCTCAGCCAGGCAGTGGACGTCTGCGACCATCTGCTGTCCAAGGGCCAGACCATCGTCTCGCAGCGTGGCCGCGCCTATCCCGACCAGAATTACGTCGCCACCCACGGCAACGACGGCAAGACCTTCCCCATCGTGGTGATCGTCAACCGCAACACGGCATCAGCGGCCGAGATTGTTTCCGGCGCCTTGCAGGACCACGACCGCGCCCTGATCGTGGGCGAAACCACCTTCGGCAAAGGCCTCGTCCAGACTGTCTATAACCTCAGCGACGAGACCGGCCTGGCCCTGACCACCTATCACTACTACACGCCCTCGGGCCGGCTCATCCAGCGCAACTACAGCGGCGTTTCGCTCTACGACTACTACTACAACCACGCCGGCGCGCTGGCCGCCAACTCCTCCAACCGCGAGGTCGAGCTCACCGACTCTGGCCGCACCGTCTACGGCGGCGGCGGCATCACTCCCGACGAGAAGATCGACTCGCCGCCCAGCAGCCACTTCCAGGACGAGCTGCTTTACAAGGACGTCTTCTTCCACTTCGCGCCGGTCTACGTCTCCACCCACACCATCGACAAGAACTTCCAGGTGGACGACACGGTGATGAAGGATTTCGAGAAGTACCTCACCGACCAGGGAGACGAGTGGACCCAGGCCGACATTAACGGCGCTTCCGACTGGCTGAAGGCGCGCATCAAGCAGGAGATCGTGACTATCCAGTTCGGCCAGCTCCAGGGCCTCCGCGTGCTGGCCGACTGGGACCCGGAGATCCAGAAGGCGCTGACGTTTCTGCCCGAGGCGGAGGCGCTGGAGAACCATGCGCAAAAAGTGATGGCGGAGAAATCCGGGACCCGCAACCCGGCGGGCAACGAAGGCGCGTCGGCGCAGCAGTAAAGCCGGCCATTTGCGCGTGAATCAAAAGGCCATCCCGCGGGATGGCCTTCTTGTTCGATTCAAGACGCGACTTTACGGCAGTTTCGGAAATACTGCGAACTCTTGCGGGGCACGAGGGTGGGTTTTTCTTGAGGAAAAATCCACTCGGGGGTCGTGGCTTCGGTCTACATCATTTCGGAAAATGCTATAGCAAACCATGGTTGTGGAATCGCTCTAACGGCACTCGAAGCTGCTCGCATCATCGATGTTGCCCTGGCCTCTGTACTGGGCGTGCTTCGGAAACGGGCAAAGCGGACGGCTCCGGCCGGGAAACGCCTTTCCCGTTGCAATTACCGAGTGGGGCGCGATGCCCCGCTCAACCCAATTCGAGATTGCGCCCAGCAGGTCGAAGCGATCCAGCGAAGGCCCTCCCCCGCAGTGGCTCATGCCGGGAACGAAATAGAACTGGCTCCATTTTGAAACCGCATCGATCCCGCCGTTCGCTGCGGCCATGTCCTTGAAGTATTCGAATGTATCGAGAGGCGAAAACCACGGGTCGCTGTCGCCGTGATAAAAAATGAGCTTTCCACCGTGGGCGGCAAAGGTCGACAGATTGGTTGACATCGAGTCGACCAGCGGCTGCACATCTTTGAGAGCTTCCGAGTCAACGTCGACCTCAGTGGCCGTTGTTGGCGGCCCGAATATGCCGGGACCCGGCACCAAAATTCCTCTGATCCCGGAGGTGGCCGCAATGCCGGAATCGTAGAGGAAGCCCGGATAAACCTGAACGCCCCGAGACGTCCTCGGGCCGGCGAAGGCCTTTTTGATGGCGGAAACCTTGGCGGGCGGCAGGCAAGAACTACTCTGGCCCGGCTTGCACGCAAGCACCTCCGGGTCGAAGTTGCAGGCCAGAGGGTCGGAGATCATGCCATCCGCCAAGCCATCCATACTGTCGCATTGCTTCATCAGCGCATCCATCAATAGCTCGCGGTCGCCGTCGGTGATGGCTTCGGCAATGATGGGTTTTCCATCGGCATCTCTGGGTGCGATCTGGTTGAACGCTGCGGGTATCCATTTGCCAATGGCGAGGTTCGACAGGCCGGTGCGCATCGCCGGGTCGCCGACGACGATTCCGTCGAACTCCGCGGGGTAGCGCTGGGAGAGGACCATCCCCTCGCGGCCTCCCGTCGAGCATCCGGCAAAATACGAATAGGCGGCGGATTTGCCGTAATACTTCGCGATGATTTGTTTGGCGAGCGTGGCGACTTCGACGTTGGCTTGATAAGCGAAATCGAGATAGGCTTGCTGGTCTTTCATGAAACCAAAGTCGAAGGCGCCGTGACGACTTTTGTGACCGGCGTCAGTGCTGACAACGGCATAACCGCGCATAAGTGCGGGCTTGTCTCCCGACGCAGTAAGTCCGATCGGCGGGTGCACGATTCCATCTCCGCCCGCGCCGCCCTGCATCAGGAAATCGCCGTTCCACTGCTCCGGCATGGCCAGCACAAATTCGATGCCGAACTCTTCTCCGCCGACTCCGGTGCGCCGATGGATGACCCCCTCGACGCGGCAATATGCAGGCAGGGCCAAGGTTTGGGGAGGCGCGGTGAAAGGATCCGGCGCAGTGCTACCGGCGGCAATCGATGCGGCTTTGCTGATTTCGACACCGGGCGCTTTGAAATTCAATAAACTGGCGCAGGAATCTGCTCCCCGTGCCCATGAACAGGAAGCAGTTACCAGCAACAGCCAGATCGTTGCCCGCAGCAATTGCGCCTTCATGTCTCACGCTCCTCATCTGGCAGAAAACAATTCTAACCTCATCTCTCGACGAACAATGCTCGTCCGCCCGTCGCCAGCCGCTCCAACTGAACTGTCGTAAACTGAAGAGGAAATGCTCGACCTGCAATTTGTCCGCTCCAACCTTGAATTAGTACAGGCGAAACTGCGCGCGCGGGGCGCCGACCCGGCGGCCCTGCTGGGGGATTTTCTGACCCTGGATAAGAGCCGCCGCGATGCCATCACGCAGGCGGAGCAGGCCAAGGCGCGGCGCAACGAGCTGAGCCAGCAGGTGGGCGCTCTCAAAAAAGCCGGCAAAAACGATGAAGCCGCGGCGGTGATGGACCAGACCCGCGCACTGAAGGAACAGTTCGACGAGCTGGACCGGGCGGCCGCGGAGTTCGACGAGCAACTGCGCCAGGCGCTGGCACGGGTTCCGAATCTCACCCGCGACGAAGTGCCCACCGGCACGTCCGAGGCCGATAACAAGGTCGTCAAGACCTGGGGCGAGCGGAAAAAGTTCGACTTCGAGCCGAAGCCGCACTGGGAGATTGGCGAGGCGCTGGGCATTCTCGACCTGGAACGCGCGGCCAAGCTGAGCGGGGCGCGGTTCGCGGTATACATGGGCGCCGGGGCGCGGCTGGAGCGGACGCTCATCAGCTTCATGCTCGACCTGCACACCCGCAAGCACGGCTACAAGGAAGTGCTGCCGCCGTTCATGGTGAACAAAGATTCAATGTTTGGCACCGGCCAACTGCCTAAATTCGAGGAGGATCTTTTTAGGGTTCCAATCGACGGCTTTGAATCAAACTGGCACCACACGCCCGAAGTCGGCGAAGAGGTTTTCGCGCAGGGCCAGAACGGGACCTTCAGGGTGAAGGGGTTCCGTGACGGAGGCGTAGAGATTACCTTGATCGGTGCAGAACACTTTTCGATCCTCGTGCCGCGTGGGGTCCTTTCTTACAAACGATCCCT
>Ga0187812_1000536_pt1 | contig 13391 bp, 20 predicted proteins | sample NC_S_2_FD_130582 | JGI IMG/M metagenome (GOLD analysis project Ga0187812, IMG submission 130582) | Wetland sediment microbial communities from Neuse River Estuary, North Carolina, USA - ASW-S_2 | ecosystem: Environmental > Aquatic > Freshwater > Wetlands > Sediment | place: USA: North Carolina... | reverse complement strand
GATGAAGGATACGCAAATCGCTCTTGGCAGGGATGTCGCAGAGTCGCTTCTCGTAGACGCGGGAGAGAAAGAGAAAGATAAAGAGAAAGAGAAAGGAAGACGAGAAGGAACGAAAGGTGCACCTTTATCCAGTACTGTAACCGCTCAATCGCGTAGAACTCCCAATGCGCGAACCGCAGACTAGTTAAAATGTAAGTGGAGCGGATAGCCCATGCATAACTTTTTTCTCCCTCTATTTGCATTTTAACATATTCTACGGCATATTTTTTGATCTTGTATCTCCTCTTTTTTGTTAATCCCGTGTCTCTATTGCATTAAGGCAAGTACGGATATTAGCGGTGTTATCAACGGGAACGTGATACTCAAATCGAGTCCCCCGCCATTATATATTCCGTTAGCAAACTTAAAAATAAAGCAGGCAATTTTTCCCACTTTCCTTTCCTATCTAACTCAATGCCGTTGTTATACATAATCACAGTGTAGATATTCGACGCCAGTTTATAGCGCATAGGTCTGGGACTAGTTGGAAACTAGGTTCACACACATCTTTCATAAGCTAGTGTCTTTGATATTTCATCAGCTCTGCACTATATGCGAGCTCACATACGTGACACAGCTACGTAGGAGGTGAGAAGAGCAAGAAAAGACGAACACTAACAGCAACAACAGTCATTATTGCGCTCACTGCGGCGATGTTATTCGCCGGAGTGGTCAACGCGCAGCAGCCTACCACGGCAACCGCACAGAACATTGCCCATACACCGCAGGACGTTCATGGAACCACGCCTCAAGTGTTGGGAAAGGATCCCGCTGCAGGGAATGATGCCTCAGCATACGGCTGTGGCCATGGCGGGCACCACTATGGCGGGCACCACTATGGCGGGCACACTATGGCCGACATTAAACTGAAGCCCCAAAGAATTCGTAAGGTGATTCAGACAACCGCCGCAAGATCAGAGAAACAGACTGTGGTAGGAACAGTAGCAGACATTCAAGGAGCGGTTTCTCCAGTTGCCTCTGGATCTGAGAGACAGGCTGAACGATAGGCTATCGTCTATGGATAGGTTGAGATACGTGTGCCATTCAAAAGGCCAGTGGAGCGTTGTCGCTCTCATTGGTATGGGCATTGGCATGTGTCATCTTAACCCCCTCCTACCTTTTTTGACGTGCGTGGTCATAACACGTTACTCTTTCCCTGTATGAATGACGATGACAAAAAAAACTAAACAACCGAAACACTCCTATTGTGAGAAACACATGAACAGCAAGTTAAACAAACGGGTGGCTCTGCTCAGCATTATGTTACTCGCCGGAGTACTGGCGGGAGCCATAGTCACTGCTTCATGGCCACACGAGGCAGCTCCAGGAACGAGAAAGGAGTGCATAGCCATCGTCAAAACACACCCAAAGCACTTGACTCCTGAAGAGCGTGAACATCGACACGCACATTATGAGGCACGACTGAACCAACTCCTCGGCATCGCCATGAAAGATGACAGGGTGCAGAAGATGATCGAAGGGAAGAATTACTCGGTAGTCGGGGTCGGGCTGAAGAAACATCCAAGAAATGCATCCGAAAACACCACTGATACCGCATTTTTACTACTTCGAGTTGAGAGAAATTACTATAAGGTCACGATTGATGTGCGCGGAGGGAATGTGACGTCGATAGAAGCGCGAACTTGCTGTACGTAACTTTGAAGCAGATGAAGAAAACATCTATTTTTTAACGCGGAAGAAAATAATTGAACAACAAACCGTGTCGAAAAAGACAGCTTTTATAGCAGTGGTCTTTGTTGCTTCAGTCGTCGTACTTGGTATAAAACTGGTACATCCAGCACCCGTGCAAATATTTGTCGAAAACGAAACGACCATCGTGAATCAAGTTCCACGACTTTTTATGTTTGCCGATGTACTCGTCATGATTGTTGCTGTAACTCTTTTGAACTTAAGCGGGATATATCTGTTGTTTTTCGACTCAGCGTCTCAGACTACCTCTGTCGGCACCATGGTGTTAGAGGAACGAAAAAAGCGCTGGGAATCAATAGCGAAAACGTTGAAGGAAGATGAACAGAAGATTTATACCGCTTTGCACTAGACTGGCATAACAGCTTACAAAATGCTTGTAGTGGTCGGGAATATCTTCTTGCCACTACTTAACCATTTTTGTCATTTTCTTAAGGCTTGCAGCGGGGAGATACCATGATATGACAATAATTGACGACAATACAAACAGCGAAAGCAATAAAGAAACTTCAAAAGCAACATTCATTTGGCCGTATACACGAGCAATGTGTCGCAGTTTTTGGATTTTAAGTGCACTTTTTTACATTTTAAACAGAGGTCAATTAGCTTATTATATACGCTAAAGGACAGCGAAAAGACGTTATTTACAGTTGTGACGTAAAAAATATCTTAATGATTTAGGAAAAGGGAGGGGTCTCCATAGGATACCTGGGTGGTTTTGGATCTGGACGGTATGGCTACATGTCTGGGCAAAAGAGGCCAAAGACTACGGTAGAAGAGTGTCTTTATTTGGACATTGGCTGGCTGTACAGAAGAGGTATGTTGACACCACCCAACATCTCAACGATATCATGGAGCTACACGATCTTTGAGCAAGAGAACAGGTCAGCGGGGTCTATTAGCATATTCGCGCTTGAAACTGCTCTAAATCTCTCCTACGTTGTCACGAATCCAGACGTCGCTGAGAAACGAGAGTATAGTATCAATGTTCCCATTGTATACGTTCCGTGCAATTACGGCGGGGTACGGCCCTACTTCACCTGTCCGGATTGTCATCGAAGGGTTTTAAAGCTCTACAAGCCACCGTCGCACGTTAAGTTTTCCTGCCGTCATTGCTGGGACCTTACCTACCGGAGCTGTCAGGACTCGGGAGACGACCATGCCAGGGCTAGAGCCCGCACCGAGAGAGCATGTCTGAAGCTCGGCATAAAGGATTATCGCAATTGTGAGAATGCCTATTATAAGGCCTACGCCTTGGACAGGCCGAAAGGCATGCATAAGAAAACATTTGAACGTCTACATCGAGCGGTATTCGAAGCCGCCAATAGAGAGGAAGAGGCGTATAGACAGGTTCTGTATGCATTTGCAAAGAGGATGGAAAGGCGAAATCGAAAAGTTCGAAAGATGCTTGGCTGGAAAGATAGCAGCGTAAGTTAGCCTGCCTGACTTAGATGGGAAGGCTAATGGCAGGGAGAATTAACGAAATAATTTCCTCATGTCACAACCGTGTGGAGTATCCCCGAGGGCAGCCATAGATTTATTGTCGAAAGAAACAGATTATTACTGCGTGTCAAAAATGGCAAGCGTTACAATTAGCCTATTACCGTCAGCAAAGCTTGTACCACCGCTACCAGAATTATAACTCCGAAAGCAAGCGCTGCGCCAACGATACGCTTAAAAAACTGTTAACCTTGACGTCATGGGCGTGCGTGACAATGAGAGCCTCGAGTTATCGCGCTTTACGACATTTAGATTGATAAAGATAATGAACTGGAGCCTGACGATAAAATAAACTGCGCATTGAATTAAGTTCTTTTAGGAGAAAGCACTTTTGACTGAATGAGTGAAATGAGCACAACTGCACAAGAAATTCTCGAATATGCAAGGCTCACTAAAGCAAAAATAAAAGGAACTCTTGAAGACCTAATTAGTGTGAAGGGATACTAAAATTTGTGTGTTTAACATGGACAGCAGACCAATTCTTAAAAATACAGGAAGAATAAGAGTTTTTATAGATTCAAAAAGTTTTGATGAATTATTAAAACAAAATGATAGATTGGCTATCGCAATTCTAAGTCATTACGATTCTGAAATACTTGATTTTATTAGAAATCCACTTGCGACAAAATTCGAGGCATTAAACAATATAGACAATATAGTTTCGTATGAATTGGAAAATAAAGATTCTAAACATGCGACACTAAAAATGGAGAGCAAATATAGTTCCACTTCATCGTTTATTTGGATGGACCACATTCTTGAAACAGCTAAAAAAGTGTATGGTAAAGACTCTATAAATCAGGAAGAATTAGATAAAATTCTAACTGTATTTATTCAGGCAGGTTTCAACAGATCTGAAAAATCAAATATTTACATTACAAATGATAAACTGCTTCTTAAAAACAGACTCTGGTTCGAATCTCATTTTCCCGGCTATCCATTAAATATAATGTCTGTGGAAGAAGCAGCTTTATTCATAGACCTATTTTTTAAGAAGAATGAAAAATATTTTGCTTCCAGCAGATACACGTTGAACAAGGGTCTTTGGTATTGGTTATCAACGAGATTAAAACTTGCTCATTACAACGTAGGAGATCCTATGCTAGCTGCTTTGGCTAATCGTTTCTATTATGCACTAATGGCTCTAGACGAGATGGGAATACAATATTTCTTAGGCGCCAACAATGATACAAAGGACAATACACTTTATCATTTCAATTATTTAATAACATTAATTACGGGCATTTTTGATAATCTCGCACTAAAGACTAATACTCAACTAGGAATTAATTATACAGATTTAAGAAAAGTAAGCATCAATAATAAGAGTGGACGTGATTTTTTAAAAGAAGTTAAAAATAAACGTCCAGATATAAGAGATCATATCCATTCTTATGTCGTGTTTATCAGTTTGATATATCTATTTAGGGAATTAGTTGTCCATCGTGAAGGGTTGTCTAAAACAGGTTTTGACTATAGAAGTCGTGATGGTAACTGGAGGGCTAACTTTATCAAAGTTAGTGCCGAGATAAAACGAAAATTAAAGGCGTGTGGGGATAAAGCAGGAAATTATGACCCTTTCACAAAGTGGGGGTTTTACGAGTCGGGTACCCAATATTTTCTTGATCCTTATAACTTTTCTTAGAAGCAATCAAGAAATTGACAAAGTTTATAGAAAAATACCTAGAGTTTCTTGGTTATAACTCTTTTATTAAAACGCAAGAGCAGAAAGACGATGATTTTACAAAAACTATGAAATTCTTCGAGAAATATCATTTGGGTTTCTAGGCTTTATTAAACCCTAGAATCTAGTTGATGGCACCGTAAACTTTGCTAACTATCGAATTATAGGAATTGTCAAAATAAATACAACTGTAATGTGGACAAATTTCAAGCACTGTTTGGGATGGCAAGACACACCGACACGGTTATTTGAACTCTTTGAAGCGATATTGCATGTGAATTCGCCAAAAGAATGCCCGTGGAGATGTATGAAAAATTGTATTGCGAATAAGAATATTTGACATCTGTAATTTAAGGATAGTATACACTGGGATGATTATATAGACGCTCTATTAAGTGATCGTCCGGGTAGAGCATATTGAGGAGATGGAATATCTCTTTGTCGATATCTCGAACGTATTGTTCTGCCTTCTCTAAACTTATTGTCTCCGTTGTCGGCCTATGCAACAATTTATTCCTTGTTTCAATCCCATCCTGCATAACCTTTGTGTTGCCGCTCGTTCCTGTGTAATGTTTTAAAATCTTGCCATATAGTGTAGTTAGTGGGGGGGACTGGAGCTCTAGTAAAAGCGCTTCTAGGTGGGGAAATTTCCTTATTAAAAATTCCTTGATTGCTAATTCAGCCGCGAGTGTCGCATATATCCATTTGTAGCGAGGGTCAAGATCATTTTTTGCCCTGTGTAAATGCATTAAGGCAATAAAGGGTTGATAGTCCGTATTTACATAATCTTGTATCTGACGCGCTGTCTCATTGTCAAGCTTGACACGATCGGGATCGAACACCCCTCTCTCGTACCACGTACGCGGTATGGGTTTCCAGTTTAAGCCATCAATTGACCAGCGCTGTGATATTTCAGCAAATGGCGGTTCCAAAACGTCAGCAAAGTTGAGACCATATTTGATCAAACGGAGAACCTTATTTGTCGCATCTGTAATCTCATCGAAGAGTCTCCCAAACTCATCCTGCACGGTATCGGGTAAGTCATACTCACTTTTAGCACCACTATTTAAAGCATTGAACAGTTCATCAGAAACCTTCACTTCGCGGGAAGATTGAATGTCAGCTTGATGAGAAGATTGAACGTAGTCTTCTTGAGGGGGCCCATTCTTTTTAGACTCTCTCGCAGTGGGAGACTCAATAGGGAAAATTTCCACCTTTACTTTGGATTCTTCGTTTACAGGAACGATAAAAGAGAAGTGTGATCCCCTGATCTCAGAAGGAGGCGCTCTAGAACTTTTAAAGGCTAACCTACCTAGAATTTTTAGGTGTATTTTCTTCGGCATATATGCATAATTTCTTACTTAATATATTCAATCGTCTTCCCGTTAGGCCGTCGATGTACTTCATGCATATCCGATCATACAAAATACGAAAAATCATCGCTATAGGGCTCGAACCCTTCGCAGACGATTTCAGGATGACAAGCATAATACTTTCTTACCACGGCCTAGATTCTTTAAATATGCGAATTTATAAATTTAGGGCGTAGATTAAAATGTCAAACTGGATGATGAAAAACCTTCGAAGCGATTATTATGGCATTGGAGAATATAAAGAGCTTCTAGGCGGGGGCACGGCGCAAAAGAAAGGACGCATTAGGATCGACGGTGAATGTATTATCGAAAGCATCCTTAAAAGCCCTTATGAGACATCACTTAATAAAAAAACCCCAGAACAACGGCTGATATTTAAAATCACTGGATTATTTCAGAAAGACAGAAGTAATGAAAGATATGATAAGCCCTTTATCGAGGGTGTTACGATTAATAATGTTTTGTCGTTTTCAGAATTCATTGCGTTTTTTAAACGCGGTAACCCATTGTATTTCCGTGCTTAAAATTCAACCTTGTCATATACCTCTCTCAAATCTGCGTCCTTGAACTGCAGGTACACTGTTGTTGTCTGGATGCCCGCATGTCCGAGCAAGAGCTGTACTCTCCGAATGTCAACGCCATTTCGAATCATGTTGATCGCATAGCTATGCCGCAATGTGTGGGGATGCGCATCAATACCGACCATTCGACCGTATTTTTTGACCAAATGCCACGTGCCGCGTCGTGAGTGGAAATAAGCAGTTTTCATCCCCGAGTTCTGTGTCGGAAACGTACTTCGAGAGCACCGAAATCGTCTCACTGTCGAGCAGGACCCTCCGTTGTCTACCTCCCTTCGCCTTGATTATGTTCACCACACAGTTGTCCCACTCAATATCCCTGAGTCGAATATTGACGAGTTCACTCACGCGAATCCCGCTGCGCCACAGCACCCGGAGCATGAGGTAGTCGCGCGGTGAACACGCTTTCGCAGCGTTGAGCACGGCATTGACCCGTTCCGGTTCAAGGTAGTCGTCGATGTGCTTCATGCCAGATCCTCTGTCATTTTATAGATGATATCATAAAAGGTACATTTTGTGATATAAAGAAAGCGATTCTGATGAGATTTTGTATTTCGACATCAGGTGGTATGGTAGACGAAAAATTTAGCACAATGCGGACAAAAATGGCGATTTTTAAAGTTATATTTCCACTCGAACTGTTACAGTTATTATATTCTTTTATTAACTCTTGTAATGTAAAGCCCACCACAGTATTACTTCCGTCCTTTTTGTCTTGTAATTATCATAGTTGTGGTACACGATGTCAAGGGTGATATCGTGACAGTGCTGGAAGATCTCGTGGAGAACGATTCCCTTATTCATCCATAATAAGGTAGCAAGCCCCAAATATCTAAATCTAGCTCCCCTAAGGCATCTTTCATTTCTTTCCCTAAGGCATCTTTGATTTCTTTGCGTCGTTTTAAGACATAGTTATAATCACTCGCAGAACACCCTCTGTCGTTTGAAAGAAGATTTTCAAGCTGTTTATAGTTCACCATTAATTCTGTGAGTGATGAAAGATCTGGTCCAAATTGCCTCATTTTGCCCTCAAGTGCATGGGTTAAGGTCCAGTAGGGATTAGAATAATTGGGATCCTGTCGTATAGCAATTTTGCTGTAGTTTATAGCTGAATCATACAGTTTGGTCAGTAGATAAATCCAGGCCATACCGTTAATAGCAGACGCACTTGATGGGTTTAACCTTAAAGCTGTGGCGAAGTATTCCGCTGCTGCTTCCAGAGCTGCAGTTGCTGCTTGCGGGTTGCCTACTCGACTGCTGATATTTGATTGTGTTAATTCAATATAGCCCTGAAGGACTATTAGGTAAGCGCTTTTTGGTGCAAGTTTAAGTCCATCAGCGACAACCTTAGCCTTAGCCTCATCTAACCGTCTTTGAGCCGTAGGGAGGCGTATATGGGTCCACCTAGCTGCATCTTCATGAAGGGTTTTTACCTCTACCCTGATCTCCGGGAGTGTAAGTAGTCGTTGAGGGGGGTACTGTTGCAATGCCCTCTCTATTACTTCCTCAATTTAGACGGGTAAGTTTTTAAATCCCTCAATAGAAGTCTTTTCCACCTGTTCTCCAATATCTGCTATTTTTTGCAAAATAACACTCTGCTGCATTAAGCAGGCCAGAATATCATCTTGCCCTTCTTTGAGCTCCTGAAACTGGATATCAAAGCTGCTATGTAGGATTTCCACAAGTTTTGAATCAGCAGGCAGGGCCTCTGCAGCTTTTTCAGAATCTTCGATACACCCCAACATGTTTGGGTATCTCTTCACAAGCTCTTCAACGACGGGCTACATCGCCTTCTTGAAAATAGGCCAAAATGGGCCACACACCATCGTCCCTGCAACATCCAATCCGGCTCCAGCAGTAGCTTGTATGACCTTTTGCGTGATAGAGACCAGCTTATCGTGATTCATGACCGATCTGTCTTAGAAGTGAGATGTCTTCAACTGCTTCAGCTTCTTAAGGCGTCACTACAACTCATCACTGTAATAACAATATATTGTTCTGAATGTATTAGATCATAAAATCATATAGTTTTGCAATCTTGAAGTCTATTAGTCAAACAAATAGTTTGACCTTATATTTAATTAGTTGAGAGCGGCGAATACTTTGCTCAGCAAATTTCTTCAGGTTTTCCAATGCGAGATGACTTATCCGGAAAAAGTGGGATTTTTTGCCGTTTTTCTATATTAATATATTATTTGAGATTTTAAGGATCGTCCTTCCTGTCGTCTAAAGCAGTTGAAGGTGTTGTGCCTAGATTTAAAACTTGTTTGCTGCACTTTCTTCTTTAAGACGCTTGATGGTTGCTTTTGAGAAGCTGCTGCCGCTTCGCTGCTATAGCTTCACCCCTCCCACATGTCGTGGGGCTGGTGAACGTTGCTCAACTCATTCAAATTGCTCATTGGAGGGGCGCATAGCGTCCTATCTGACTGTGTCCATTTTCAAGAAACCAGACATAGAGACCTTGAGACTCTATAAGATGTTCACTTCGTTCACAATCTTACTTCCTATAGCTCTCTTAACGGGTCTATTCTTGCTGTTTTGAAAGCAAAACGATCAGATGATGGAAGTGTTAGAAAAGCAGTTACAAAAGGGGCATCGAAGAGGATTGTTACAGGGTGATACGCCCTAAACCTAACAACATACACCTGTTTTAATTATTAGCCGTTAACCGATCCACGCTGCGCAATACTGAGTGTTTATTAAGAACACCAAATGATTGCGTGTCATTCGGATATCCGTATACGTGATATAATGCTCATTTTACGTGTGGTATTACAGACAAACACCCATCCACAAGAGCGGCTCAGCGAGGTAACGACGGGATACTTGTCTTTTGCGCGACATAGTATGGCATAGAATCGAAATAGCGACTCTCTTGCCGATCAGAGGCAGCGATATGTTTACATTCAAATCCAGTTCGCCGTAATTGCTTTTTTTGATTAAGTGGATTTATAAAATACAGGGCAAACTCGCCGTAGCGGGTTTTCGACTTCAAGTATTTCGAACGCAGAAAATATTTCGACAGAACGGACCGCCACAAGATGTCTTTGCTTAACAACCCACCCACCACTTCGATCGACCACGAGTTATGCGAACTAAATAAAAATAACCCGCCGGGTTTCAGCACACGGTGAATCTCTCTTAACGCCTGAATTCGCCTCCTCTCTGGGTGTATGTGATCAATTCCATTAAACGAGAAGAGCGTATATTCAAATGCTTCATCGCTGAACTGTAAGTCGCACGCATCTCCGATTCTAAAATCGATAGTGGGAAATTTAGCTCTGGCTTTATTTATCATTGCTTCTGAGACATCGATGCCGATGACCTCGAACCCCATGTCAGCTAATGGCTGCGTTGTTCGCCCAAGCCCACATCCGATATCCAATATTTTAGCGTTTCTGTCGCTAAAATACCGAGTGACAAGTCTCTCTTCTTCGGGGCAGAACCCTACTCGGTCGTATTCGACAAGCACTTCCGGCGAAGAATATAGAAGTCGAGAGACTTTTTCTTCTTCTGTGAGATCATCTTGCATATCTTATTATAAGAAGTTCTCCTTGAGATATCTAACTTTGCGCTGACCATTCTGTCATTCATTTCCGCCGACAGAAGCGAATTAGACTTGCTTGGCGAAAATTGAACGACATCTTAGGAGCTAAAACTCAACCACATCATACACGTTCACCATGCATATCTCAAACATCAGTCATCTTTGAGCTGTAAGTACGTTAAGGTTCGATCCAAGAGGCTTAAAGGACGTTCTGAAGGTGCTGCTCAATGAAGAGAGGTGTGCGTTGACTAGTTCACGGAAATTTATAATATGACTCTCGGTAAAGATCGTCGAACGCATGATCTGTCACTCGTGATACTCCACGAAGAAATAGACCACGAAGAATGGTTCCAAGAACTGCTCCAAGTCCTTCCGGGCATTTCGGAAGAGACGACCTGAAGAAGAAGAGCCACATACTCAAAAAATCTGACATATTGAATGAGGGATATGAGAGCATAAAATTACAACACGTGCAGCATTTAGATCTGTTACTACATCATACATTAGAGTAACTACTACAACGGAAACGTAGTAAAACGATGCTGCCGCATTCAAAATGGTAATATCCACCGTAAGATTTAGTGCAACAGCTAACTTGTGATTTGGTAGCTTAAACTGGTATCAGAAATGGGAATGGAATCGGAAATGGAAAAAATATGAACATCATTAAACACCTCGTTTTGTCTCTCGATTTATCTATTCGCGTCTTTCTGTTTAAATATTGCGGTCTTTACGCTAATCAATAACAGCAAACTCGCGAGAGTAAGTAAAAAAACATTGGCTGAAAAAAAGTCTATAGGAGGATCCACCCCAGGTTAGTACAATTCATGTAACGGTTAACGGTACTATACCGTGTATGCACGTGAGCCTGAGCCCCCATGTTTATAGACTGCCGGTAAAGCGAATTGCAATAGAAGACACTCTTAATTTTATTGCATAAGCTAATTCACTATACGTTGTATAGAGTCTCTTTCGACAATAAACTTATTACGTTAAGCGTGTCATTAAACGTTTATTTCAGCAAAACGATATTTCCCATGCCCCTTCTTCTTCTCTCAATGAGGCCTCTACTTTCTAACACATATAATGCTCTGCTGACGTTCGATTTCGGAAGTCCCGTCTTCTCGACAATTTCACTTTGGGCTATAATCCCCTCCTCAATTATCGCCGTATATATCTTCTGTTCATCTTCCTTCAACGTTTTCGCTATTGATTCCCAACGCTTTTTTCGTTCCTCTAACACCATGGTGCCGACAGAGGTGGTCTGAGGCGCTGAGTCGAAAAACAACAGATATATCCCGCTAATGTTTAGAAGACTTGCAGCGATAATCATGATAAGTGTATCAGTATACGTAAAAAGCCCTGGAATCTGATTTACTATGGTCGTTTCGTTTTCGACAAATATTTGCACCGGAGTGGGATTCAGTAGTTTTATGCCAAGCACAACGACTGATGCAATAAAAACCACTGCCATAAATGCTGTTTTTTTATGGAATGTTGCCCATTTTAATTTCATTGCTACCTTCTGGCACTAAATGAAAAGGACAAGGACAGTGCCGTCGTTACGCTCATCAATCATTGTCCACACCATAGAGTGTTCGCGCTTCTATCGACGTCACGTTCCCTCCACGCACATCAATCGTGACCTTATAATAATTTCTCTCAACTCGAAGTAGTAAGAATGCGGTATCAGTGGTGTTTTCTGATGCATTTCTTGCATGTTTCTTCAGCCCGACGCCGACCACCGAGTAGTTCTTCCCTTCGACCATCTTCTGCACCCTGTCATCTTTCATGGCGATGCCGACGAGTTGATTCCGTCGTGCCTCATACTGCGCGTGTCGATGCTCACGCTCTTCAGGGGTCAAGTGCTTCGGGTGTGTTTTGACGATGGTGATGCGCTCCTTTCCCGTTTCAGGAGCGGCTTTTTCCAGCCATGAAGCAGTGACTATGGCCCCCGCCAGTACTCCGGCGAGTAGCATAATGCTGAGCAGAGCCACCCGTTTGTTTAACTTGCTGTTCATGTGTTTCTCACAGTGCGAGCGTTTCGGTCGTTTAGTTTTTTGTTATCATCATTCATAAAAATAGGGGTTGACACGTTGAAGTGGAAAAACTGTCATTAATGATATGGAAGTGCTACTTGTGTTACTGTGCAAATCTCGTGTCGTATCGGTGACGAACTGTATCACGCCATTTAAGAAATGCAAGACCACCCGTGCTTCATGCGCCGAAGAGTTAAGCGTTTTGGAGGCATTACCTGCTATGGTGTTGAATTGTGTTGTGATGTTATTCCGTGTGGGAGATCTAGCCGAACCGTTGCCCGTCTTGGACACATTGCTAACAATGGTATTGTTTCGCGTGGTTGGCATGGTACATCCAGCTCCGAGCACCGTTGCCAGTACTATAAGTATAATTATCGCTCCAAGTGCTTGTTTTTTCATATGCGTCATATTTGCTTTTAAAGTGATGTTATACCTAAATGTTGTGTTTTATTGCCGTTTAGACGTACATGCTCAGTGAAATTCAATGATGTTGTTGTGTATCTTCTTTATCATGAATCATGACTACTCACCTTAAAAAAAGGTAGGAGGGGACTAAGATGACGCATGTCAATGCCCATGCCAATGAGAGAGCGACAACGCTCCACAGGCCTGTTTGAATGGCACACGTATCTCAACCTATTCATAGACGATAGCCTATCATTCAGCCTTTCTCTCAAATCCTGAGGCAATTGGATAAACCACTCCTTGAATTTCTGCTACTGTTCCTACCACAGTGGGTTTCTCTGATCACGCGGTAATGGTTCGAACCACATTACGAACTCATTGCGCGCTCCATTTAACACCGGCAGTGGTGGTAGTGATGACAACAGCCGCCCCAGTGATGACAGCAGCCTCCGCAGTGATGGCCACAACAGTATGCTGAAGCGTCATTCCCCGCAGCCGGGTCCTTCCCCAACACTTGAG
>Ga0187812_1000535_pt1 | contig 13394 bp, 12 predicted proteins | sample NC_S_2_FD_130582 | JGI IMG/M metagenome (GOLD analysis project Ga0187812, IMG submission 130582) | Wetland sediment microbial communities from Neuse River Estuary, North Carolina, USA - ASW-S_2 | ecosystem: Environmental > Aquatic > Freshwater > Wetlands > Sediment | place: USA: North Carolina... | reverse complement strand
GTTGGGGACGTGGGCGGGCGGCTGGCGTAGGCGGGTGGCCGGGGGTGGTGCGGACGGCGAAGCCGGGCGGGTGTTGGGTAGGAGGGTGATGTCCCTGCCGCTGGCTAGTCTGGCCGGCATCACTCGCCCTCGGCGTGCTGGCGCTGGTCGCCTGCGCCGTCACGGTCTTCGCCCTGGCCGCGGGCCCGCCCGAACGATCATGAGATCGGGTCGCGACCGGATCGAGATATACCACTCCTAGGGCTTTGTGCTACCCGGCGGTATGTTCGGGGTATCTGACGGCTAGCGGGGCTACGTTGCCTCGGATCGGGTAGGAGGGGCGACGATGCGACGCCTGTGGATGGCTGCCTTGGTTGTGCCCGTACTGGCGCTGGCGGCGCCGACGGCGGCCGCGGCGGCCTCGTCGGGGCACGCGGCGCGGACCCAGCACACCGTGGCGACGGGGCAGGTGCTACGGCAGGGCAGGCACGGGCTGTCGACCAGGGAACTGCAGCGCAAGCTGGCCGCGCTTCACTACTATCCGGGCCCGATCAACGGGCAGTTCGGCATTGACACCCAGGAGGCGGTCTGGGCGTTCGAGGAGACGCAGGGGCTGCCGGGTCAGGACACCGTCAGCTCCGCGTTTGAGCAGGCGCTGAACAACCCGCGGGCCCCGAAGGTGCTCGACGCCGCCGCCGGGCCCAACCGGATCGAGGTCAACCTGTCGGCCGAGGTCCTGGTGCTGTACCACGACAACCAGATCGAGCTGATCAGCCACGTCTCGACCGGCGGCCACTACTACTTCTGCTCCGGCGGCGGCTGCGGTTACGCCATCACGCCGACGGGTGACTTCAAGACCGGCGTCTACCTGCCCGGCTGGGTCGTGGTGCCGCTCGGCGAGATGTACAACCCGGTGTTCTTCATCGGCACCGCCTACGCCATCCACGGCGACACGTACGTGCCGCTGGCGCCGGTCTCGCACGGGTGCATCCGGATCCCGATGGACATCGCGGCGTTCTTCCACACGCTGGTGACCGTCCCCGGCGAGCCCGTCATCGTCCGCGACTAAGCGGCCGCTACGTGGCGGGCTCCGGCGCGGCCTGGGCGGGCTGGGATCCCTGGATCTCGGCCAGCGAACGGGAGAGCTCGAAGCAGCCGAACCCGACCGCGAGGACGGCCGCGATCTCGGCGACGAGCAGCCAGCCGCCGGTCTGCACGTTCTCGCCGTAGACCGTCACGCCGTAGGACGCGCTGATCAGCGCGTCGCCCAGGGTGAGCGGCGGCTGGACGGCGACCAGCGAGCCGGCCTGCAGGGCGTTCTGCAGCAGGAACAGGGCGCCGACCCCGGCGGCGGCGGTCGCGTACAGCTCCCAGGAGCTGAAGAACGGCACGACCCCCCGGGACAGCGCCGCCATCGCGCTCTTCAGCAGCGTGGCGGTCAGCGCGTAGCCGCAGGCCGCCGCCAGCCCGAACGCCGCCGCCCGGGCGTTGCCGCGCGCCCGGACGCCGACGGTGATCAGGAGCGCCTCGAAGCACCCGGTGACGATCAGCGTGACGATCCACACCCGCGTGCTCGCGTGCGCCGTCCCGCCGGACGGCGCGGCGGCCGCCAGCCCGGCGCCGAGGCTGGCCGTGACCAGGCCCACCGACAGCCAGGTCCGCCGCGGCAGCCGGCGCCGCATCACCCTGCTGGACACCAGCAGGGTGAACGGCAACTCGATGATGAAGATGGGCTGCACCAGCGCCACCGGGCCCGTGGCGAGCGCGGCGGCCTGGCACACCGCGGCGCAGGTGACCATCCCGATCCCGGCCAGCCACACCTTACGCCTGATCAGGTAACTGAACAGGGACAGGTGCAGCGCCGACGCGGGCGGCGCGGCCGCGGCGGCGATCCGCTGCAAGACGGACGCCGTGCCGTTGCACAACGCCGTCAGCAGCGCAAACAGAACCGACACCACCACGGCATCCTACGGGTATCAGCGGCCGCGGTGCCCCACATAACTGCCGCGCTTGGGGACGGTGAAGATCAGGTCGGCGTCGCGGAGCAGGCGCAGCGCGTGCAGGACGGTATCGCGGCCGACCCCGTACTCGTCCTGGAGCGCCTTGACCGACGGGAGCGGGCCGGAACGCCATTGCCCGGCGGTGATCCGCCGGTTCAGGATGCCCGCGAGCTGCCGATACGCAGGCTCGGGCAAATCATGCCTAACCATGTCAAGCTCGGCCACGAGACCACGTTAGCAGACCTGGATAGATCACGGCATACATCTGGACTGATCTGCTCTGATCTGATAGTGTGAAGCTAGTTCCCAGAGGGGGGACGACAGCGCCGGTATCCGCTCCCACTCCCAGGTACCGGCGCTGTTCGATTGTCCGGGTACCCCGCGTGCGACCATGGACCCGTGAGCTGGGACGAGGGTTTCGCGGAACGGTACGACGAATGGTCGGCGCCGATGACCGCCGACGTCGGGTTCTACGTCGAACTCGCGGCGCAAGCCGACGGGCCGCTGGTGGAACTGGCCGTCGGCAGCGGCCGGGTCGCGATCCCGGTGGCGCGGGCGACGGGCCGGCGGGTGATCGGGATCGATTCCTCGCCGTCGATGCTCGCGCAGGCCCGGGAGCGGGCGGCCGCGGCCGGCGTGGACCTCGACCTGCGCCACCAGGACATGCGCGACCTCACCCTGGCGGAGCCCGCCGGGCTGATCTACTGCCCGTTCCGCGCGCTGCTGCACCTGCCGGGCTGGGCCGACCGGCGCCGGACCTTCGAGCGGGTGGCCGGCGCGCTGCGGCCGGGCGGGCGGTTCGCGTGGAACGCCTTCGCCTTCGACCACCAGATCGCGGCCCAGGCCGACGGGACGCACCGGGACCAGCCCGTACCGCACCGGCTGCGCTACGCCGTGGGCGACAACCGCGTCGACCTCACGCTCGACGGTGCGGGGACCAGCAGCCTGTGGTGGGCGACCAAGAACGAGTGGCTCGGGCTCATCGACGTGGCCGGGCTCGAGGTGGAGGCGCTGTACGGCGGGTTCGCGCGCGAGCCGTTCACCGAGGACAGCCGGGAGTACGTGTTCGTCACCCGGCTCTATGATTTGGCCGGCTGACGAGCCGCGCTCCTGCTACCCGCCGGGGACGCGGAAGATCCGCAGCTGCAGGGCCAGCGTGGCGTAGTAGCCGACCAGTGCCGACAGCTCGACCAGGGCCTGCTCGCCGAGCACGGCGACCGCGGCGGAGTACTGCTCGTCGTCCAGGTCCGCGGGGCCGACCAGGGCACGGACCACCTGGTACGCGATCCGCTCCTGCTCGCCGGCGAACCCGGGGTCCGCGCCCACGCGGAGCGCCTCGATCTCCGGCTCGGTCAGGCCCGCCTCGCGGCCGATCGGCTCGTGCGAGGACCGCTCGTAGTCGCTGTCCTGCGACTGCGCGACGACCAGGATCGCCATCTCGCGCACCCGGGGCGCCAGGTGCGCCCGGAACCTGATCGCCGCGCCTAGCTCCTGCAGGGCGCGGCCGACCTCCGGCGCGTAGAGCATCGCGTTGAACGGGCCGGCCAGGCCGCCCGCACCGCCGGCAAGCAGCACAGCCCGCGGCCCCTGCCCGCGCGGGCCGCCGAGGATCTCCCGGTACAGGCCGACCTGCTCGGGCGTCATGTCGTCGGACGTCAGGACCGCAAGGCGCATGGCACCTCCTTACATTGCGGATTCGGGGGACCGGGATCTGGACCTGGACCGCGCCATTCCCGTCAGGGCCACCGCGGCCAGGACGACCAGCGCGATCGCCAGGGGATAGACGATGTGGGCGTGCAGCACGAGCACCGCGCCGACCAGCGCCCCGGCCAGCATCGCCGCGATGGAGATGAGCCGGCGGGCCACCCGGGCGCCGGTGGCTCCCGCCCACGCGTGGTCCGCCGCGATGCCGGTGATGGTCAGCGTCAGCACCGTCGTGGTCAGGTCGGGGACGGCCAGCTTGCGCGCGGTGGCGTTCTGCGCACCCAGGGCGGCCGCCAGCACGGCGATCAGCGCGTACCGCAGGCCGGTCTGCACCGGGCTCGCGGCCAGCGCCGTCATGGTCACCGCCTCGGCCACGATCACCGCCTGGATCGCGGCGGTGACGCCGAGGAGCAGCTCGCGGCGCCCGGCCAGGGACCGGCCCAGCCGGCCCGTGACCAGTGCGCCGAGGGCGAAGCAGCCGAGCGCGAGCAGCGAGGCGAGCACGGAGAACCCGCCGACGCCGGCCAGCGCGAACGCCAGGAACACCACGTTGCCGGTCATGTTGGCGACGAACACGTGCCCGAGGACCAGGTAGCTGAACGCGTCGACCAGCCCGGTGACCGCGGTCAGCGCGACCAGCAGCGGCGGCAGCAGGCCGTCCTTACCGCCCCGCCGGGGCGCGACGGTCTCCCGGGCGTCAGCCAGGAAGGCGCTCATCCACGGGTACCTGCTCACATCACCTGATCATGCACCACCGCCCGTTCGGATTAAATGATCTATTAACCCGAACGGGCGGTGTGTTACGCCGTCACGCCTGGCGGGGCGCCCCGCGACGCGAGAGGACATCGATGATCGCCGCCGCGAGTAGCACCGCGGCGACCACGACGTCAATCCACTGGCTCGACACGCCGAGCAGGTAGAGGCCGTTGTAGATGCCGCCGATGACGAGGCCGCCCAGTATGCCGTGGATGGTCTTGCCCCGGCCGCCGAACAGGCTGGTGCCACCGATGACCGCCGCGGCCACGGCCAGCAGCACGTAGCTGTTGGCGGCCTTGATGATGTTGGTGGTCAACGAGACCTGCCAGGACGCGAACAGCACGCCGGCGATCCCAGAGGTCAGGCTGGCGAGCACGAAACCCCAGGTCCGGACGACGGGCAGGCTGACCCCGGCTCGCCGCGCTGCCTCTGGGTTGCCGCCGATGGCGTACACGTAGCGGCCGAAGCGGGTCCGCTGCAGCAGGACCGTCGAGGCGGCGAGCACGACCAGGACGATCGGAACGATGTAGGGAACCCCTTCGATCGTCCCGAAGTGGGCCCGGTTGACGTTGCAGATGGCGACGAGCGCGATACCCGCCGCCGCGATGAGGATGATCTTCATCGCGGTGAGGCTGCGCGGCGGGGTTTCCAGGCCGTGGCGGCGCTTGCGGGCGTCCTGCAGCCAGAGCCCCGTGGCGGCGGCTCCGACCAGCACGGCTAGCAAGATCCAGCCGACCAGCGGGTCGAACCGACCATAGAAGATGTCGTAGAGGACGACCTCGTTGTTGAACCGGGAGTTGCCGATGCCGACGAGCGACCCGCCGAGGACGATGATCCCCACTCCCTCCAGGATCAGCAGCCCGCCGAGCGTGACGATGAACGACGGCATCTTCAGGTAGGCCACGAGCGCTCCCTGAATGGCGCCCCACGCAGCGCACAGGAGCAACGTGACAATGATCGCCGCCCACCACGGCCAATTCGCGCGGCCCGGCTGCACAAGCTCGGCGACCACGACGCTGCCAAGCCCCATGACCAGGCCGACGGAGAGGTCGATCTCCCCGAGGAGCAGGGCGAAGATCTCAGCCATCGCCAGCACCATGTACACGGTGCTCTGCTCGAAGAGGTTGACCAGGTTCTGCGCGGACAGGAACTTCGAATTCGCGACCTGGAAGCTGACGGCGACCACCACGATGGCCAGGACCACGGGCAGGACACCGCTGTTGCCCCCGCGGACCCGGGCCCACCAGGCCCGGATGTACTGGCCCAGCGACTGGGCGAGGAGCTCGGGCGGGACGTCGGCCGCGGCGACCTTGGCGTCGAGGGTCAGGTCGACCGTACCGGTGCCCGCCGTCCCGGCCGGGGTCTGCCCGGCGCCCTCGGTCACGGGGTTTTCCCCATCGCTTGTCCCCCACGCTTGGTCAGACACGCGCGCCCCCGGTCCCGCGCCGTGACAGCACGTCAACTCCCACCGCGGCGAGGAGCACGCCGCCCGGCAGGATGTATTCCAACGGCGTGGCCAAGGTACCCAGGCTGAGGAGGGACACGCCGTAGGCGATACCGCCGATGAGGAGGCCGCCGAGTACGCCGTGGATGGCCTTACCCCGGCCGCCGAAGAGGCTGACGCCGCCGATGACGGCGGCGGCGACGGCGTACAGGACGAGCTGACCGGGGTCGGCCGTATTGGTGCTGTACTCACCGTAGAAGAAGGAACCGAGCAGTATGCCGCCGAGGCCGGCGGTCGCCGAGCACAACGCGAAAGACCAGGTGCGGATGGCGACGAGGCTGACGCCGGCGCGGCGGGCCGCTTCGGGGTTGCCGCCGATGGCGTAGATGTATCGGCCGAAGCGGGTCCGCTGGAGCGCGACGGTCCAGGCGCCAAGGACGACGAGTACGATCGGGATCACCCACGGAACCCCCTCCACCTTCACGAGGGAGGATCCGCGGTTGACGGTGCAGATCAGCACTACAGCCACCCCGACCAGCGCCACCAGGGCGATCCTGATCGCGGTCAGGCTGGCCGGGGGAACCGTCAGGCCCTGTCGCCGCCTCGCGGCCGCGCGTAGCCACAGAGCCGCGCCGGCGACCCCGACCACCACCGCCAGGGCTACCCAGGAGGCCACGGGGGCGATCACCCCCTGGACCATGTAATAGATGAAGCGCTGGTTGGGCACCGAAGCGCTGACGTTCACGAAGGCGTCGGCACCGCCGAGCACGATGATGATGATGCCCGAGAAAAGCAGGAACCCACCCAGGGTCACGACGAAGGCCGGGATCCTGAGCCGGGCCACCAGCGTCCCCTGGAGGGCGCCGACCACGCCGCAGCAAGCGAGCGCGGCGAGCACCGCGGCCCACCACGGCCAGTCCGGCCCGGGCTGCTGGACCAGCTTGAAGGCGACCACCCCGCCGAACAGCGCCACCGCGCCGACCGAGAGGTCAAGCTCGGCGAGGAGCAAGACCACTGTCTCAGCTATCGCCAGCACCATGTACACGGTGCTCAGCCCGAAGATATACACGAGGTTGCTCGGCCGCAGGAAGGCGTGCTCGGGGGTGATGATCTGGAAGACGACGGCGACCACCACCATGGCCAAGACGACGGGCAGGACGCCGCTGTTGCCGCTGCGGACCTGGAGCAACCAGGCCCGGAGGTACTGGCCGAACGACTGGGCGACGAGCGCGGGCGGAACGTCGGCCGCGGCGACCTTGGCGTCGAGGGTCAGGTCGACCGGCCTGGCGTCCGCCGGCCCGGCCGGGGTCTCGCCGGGATCCGCGGTCACGGGGACTTCCCGATCCGGGCCATGGACTCAGCCCTCGCCACTGGCGGATCCGGCGGGCTGGTACGGCCGCCCGGTTGACGTACCCGTCGTCATGTACTCCACCACGCTCTGCCGGTCGAAGTCCGCAGCCGGCCCCTCGGCCACCATCCGCCCCAGGTACAGCACCGCGATCCGGTCCGCGACCTCGAAGACGTCGTTCAGGTTGTGGGAGATCACCATCACCGCCAACCCGCGGTCGCGGAGGCGCATGATCAGGTCGAGCACCGACCGGGTCTGTACCACCCCGAGAGCGGCGGTGGGCTCGTCAAGCAGCACCAGCTTGGAGTTCCACATCACCGCCTTGGCGACCGCCACCGACTGCCGCTGACCTCCGGAGAGCGACGCCACTGGCTGCCGGATCGAACGCACCGTGGTCACCCGCAGGGTGCTCAGCGTCTCGGCCGCCTGCTTCTCCATCGAGTCCTCGTCGAGCAGGCCGTGGCGCAGGGCTTCCCGGCCGAGGAACATGTTCTGGACGATGTCCAGGTTGTCGGCCAGCGCCAGATCCTGGTAGACGGTCTCGATCCCCAGCGCGGCGGCGTCCCGGGTGCTCCGGATGTGCACCGGTCGCCCCTCGAAGTAGATCTGGCCGTGGTCCGGCTGATGCACGCCGGCAATAGTGCGCGTGAGCACCGATTTCCCGGCACCGTTGTCCCCGCACAGGCCGGTCACCTGGCCCGCGGGCAGGTCCAGGTTCACCCCGTAGAGCGCCTGCACCGGCCCGAAGTGCTTGTCGATGCCCCGCACCTTCAGCAGGGGTTCCGACCCGTCGACCCCGTCCCCGCCGCTGCTCGCGCCTTCCGGGGCCTCGTTCACCTCAGTCATTGTGAATACCCGTCAGTAGCCTTGCCTAGGTTGGGCTCCCGCCGCTGCGGTATCCGGCACTTACCGAGCATAACCGCGGTCCCCCCTTCCCGCCCCTCCCGCCAGTCCGGGATGGGCACTACATCTCATCAGGCCGGGGTTGGCGGGCCGCCCTGTTGGAGGGTCCGCCAACCCCGGCGGGGAGGAGCATTCAACGAGAACCCGTCGAGGATCCCCCGGTCAGATGATTACGAGATCCCGTCTGCGGTGCAGAGGGCCGCACCCGCGATCGCGCAGATGGCCGAGGCCGGGTCGAAACCGTCCTTGACCACTGTCGCCTCCATGTTGGCCTTGGTCACCCACACCGGGGTCAGCAGCGAGGCCGGCTCGGTGATGCTCGGGTTGGCCGGGTCGGTGGTCGTGCCGTTCAGCAGAGCCGAAGGCGGCGTGTCGCCGGCCAGCAGGATCGTGGCCAGGGCCACGGCATCCTGGGCCTCCTTGTAGACGGCCTTGTACACCGAGCCGCACTGGTAGCCCTCGAGGATCCAGGCCATGCCCTGGGCCGTGGCGTCCTGCCCGGTCGTCGGCACCTTGCCGCCCTTGACCCCGGCCGCCTTGAGGTCGGTGATCACCGCATTGGCGAGCCCGTCGTTGGCCTCGATGGTGGCGTTGATCTTCGGGTTGGCGGTGTACGCCTGCTGGAAGATGGTGCCGCCCTTGGTGTTGTCCCACCCGGGGGCGAAGTTCTCGGCCACCAGCTTGTAGCCGAGGCTGTTGGTCGCGCCCGCGGCCACGGTCTTGGCCGGCTGGCTCCAGACCACCTTGTTGTAACCCGTGGCGAAGGAGATGGCGTTGGGGTCGGTGTCCTCGCCGCCGTTCAGGACGTAGACCTGAGGCTTGGAGATCCCCTCGGACTGAATGCAGGCCTCGAAGCCCTGGCCGATCAGCTCACCAACTTGCTCGTTGTTGAAGCTGACGTAGTACGTCTTGCTGCCCTGGAAGGTGGCGCGGTCGTAGCTGATCATGGTGACGCCCTTGGACGAGGCCAGCTGTGCGATCGCCACGCCGGTCGGGCCGTCGAGCGGGTCCATGATCAGGACCTTGGCGCCCAGGTTGATGTCGGCGGTGGCATCGTCGAGCTCGGTCGCGTCGCTGCCCTGCGCGTTGTCGATCCGGTACTGCGCCTGGGTGTACCCGGCGTCGGCAAAGGCATCGTTCAGATACGGCGCGTCGAAGTCCACGTACCGCGTCGACGACGTGGTGTCGGGGAGGATCACTCCCACCTGCAGGCTGGCCGCTCCCTTGGTCGCGAACTGGGTCAGCGGCTTGAACTGGGACATCGTCGACGCGATGTCAACGGTAAAGGAGCTGATGCTCAGCCCCGACGGAACCGTGTTCGAGCCACTTGAGGTCGTGGTTGACGACGATGACGACGATGACGATGAGCAGCCCGCAGCCGCGATGGCTACGACGGCCAGACCCACCAGGCCCACGAGGCGGACGCGTCGAAACGTGCCGCCTTTACTTCTGATACCCAAACTCATTCCCCCATACCCCTTTCGCATGGGAAGGCACCCGAATAATCGTGACGCGGGACACCATACAGCAGGCGTGTCCTCGCAGGAAGAAGGCTAGATCGTTCGATTCGGGACGGAAGCTAGATCGTTAGACATCAGACACCAGGGCCGAAAGTTCTCCCGTCAGCAGGCCGCGCGCGCGTACCCGCGGACCGGCGATCTTCGCGGCACCAGCGTCCTGAGACGACCATAGAACGCCAGGGATTAACGTGACCTTAACATCGGCGTCATGTCGTGAAGATATCGTAAACGGCCATCAATTCGTGCCCTATTTGATTCACGTTTGTCACTGGGACGTTATACGGGGTCTATCCTGGATCATTCCGGGGCCAGCCGGTAGCCGGCCCGCGGCTGGGTGAGGATCAGGGGCGCGCTGTCCTCCGCCTCGAGCTTGGCTCGCAGCCGGCGCACGTACACGCGCAGGTATTCGGTCTCGGTTTCGTAGCCGTGGCCCCAGACCCGGCGGAGCAAGTGGGCGTGGGTGAGCAGCTTGCCCCGGTTGATGGCCAGCTCGCGCAGCAGGGCGAACTCGGTCGGCGTCAGGTGCACCGGCTGCCCGTTGCGCCGCACCTGCTGCAGGGCCAGGTCGACCACGATCTCGCCGACCACGATGACCTGGGGCGCCTGCTCGGTCGGCGCGGCCGGCCGGGTCCGCCGGAGCGTCGCCGTGATCCGCGCCAGCAGTTCCTCGATGCTGAACGGCTTGGTCATGTAGTCGTCGGCCCCCATGTGCAGCGCCGTCACCTTGTCCCGCTCCCCGCCGCGGGCCGAGACCACGATGATCGCGACCGGCGAGCGCTCGCGGATCTGACGGCACAGCTCGAACCCGTCCGCCTCGGGGAGCATCAGGTCGAGCAGCACGATGTCCGGATCCTCGGTCTCGAGCAGCTGGAGCGCGCGCATGCCGTCCACCGACACGATGGTGTCGAAGCCGCGCACGGCCAGGTTGGACCGGATCAGGTCCACGATGTTGGGATCGTCCTCCACTACCAGGGCGCAGGTCTTGCGCGCGTCCTCGGTCATCGTTCGCTCCCGGCCTCGACGGGCAGGTAGACGCTGAAGCAGGTGCCCTTGCTCGGCGCGGTCAGCTCGATCCGGCCGCCATGAGCCTGCACTATGCCCTTCGCGATGGACAGGCCGAGCCCGGCGCCCGCGCTCTGGCGGTTGCTCTTCCCGTTGCTCCCGTTGCCCTCCCCGAGGCTCCCGGCTCCCTTACCCGAGCTCGGGTGCCTGGCGGGCTCGAACGGCGCGGCCGCCAGCTCGGGGGGCATTCCCGCGCCGTCGTCCACCACGCTGATCACGACCTCCGACACCGCCTGCTCCCCTGGGACTTCCTTCCCGGTGGCGGTCACGCGGACCTTGGTGCCCGGCGGGTTGTGACGGACCGCGTTGTTCAGCAGGTTCACGAAGACCTGCTCCATCCGGTCGTGGTCGGCCCACACGACGGGCAGGTCATGGTCGTAACTCAGCAAGACCGCCTCGGCGCTGGCCGGCGGCAGGCAGGCGATCGCCGCCTCGATCACCAGCCGGATGTCGCACCAGTCCGGCTGCAGGCGCATGATGCCCGATTCGATCGCCGAGTAGTCGAGCAGGTCATCGACCAGCCGGCCGAGGCGGGCCGACTCTGCGGCGATCCGGTCGAGGAAGCGCTGCTGCGAATCGCGGTCCCAGGTCACGTCGGGCTGCATCAGGCTGGACGCGTACCCGCGGATGGCCGTCAGCGGGGTCCGCAGCTCGTGGCTCAGGCGGGAGAGGAAGCCGCGCTGGAGCTCACGCGAGCGGCGCAGGGCCGCCGCCTCCTGGTGGGCGTGAGCGGCCTCCTCACGTTCGAGCGCGAGCCGGAGCGAGTGAGCGGCATCCTCCATCAGCGCCGCCTCCTCCTTGGTCGGCGGTACGCGCCGCCAGGTGGCCAGCAGGACGGTGGGACCGCCCGCCGCCACGAAGGCCACCGCCCGCGCACGGTGCCTGCGGCTGCTGCGCAGCACCCTGGCCACCCCGTCGGGGTCGACGCTGGCCAGCGCGTGGTCCGCCAGCTCCTGCAGGGACGGGGGCGCGGACGACGGGTTCGCGCCGAACGGCCCGGCGCACGCGCGCCAGCGGGGCGGCTGGCCGGCCGGCTGGGTGACGAGCGCCACCTCCTCGGCCTGCAGGCCGCGGCGGAGCGACTGGATCGCGATGGCCAGGCCCTAACTGACCGGGACGGGGCCGGCCAGCGTCTCGAGCATCTCCCTGATCGTCTCGAGCACGCGGTTTCTTGTCGTGAACTGGTCCAGCAGCCGGTCACGTTCGATGGCGCTGGCGGCGTAGCCCGCGTAGACGGTGACGAGGTCGAGTTCCTCTCGCATCGGCGCGCCGTGCAGCGGGCGGAAGACCGTGATGATCCCGCTGAGCCCGTTCGGCCCGTGGACGGGGACCGACCATGAACTGGCCACCTTCGCCGTCTTGGCCAGGTCGCGGAAACTCCGCCAAGCAGCGCCGACGCGGACGTTGTCGGAGATGACGGGCTGCTCGTCGGCCGCGGCCAGGCCCACCGGGCCGCCCGCGGCCCCGAAGGGCAGTCGTGACCACGCGTCGAGCTGACCCGGCGAGAACCCGAGTGACGCGGCGCAGTGCAGGGTCTTGTCCGACACCAGATGGATGCAGAGGCGTTCGCTGCCGAGCGCCGACCCCAGCGCGGACAAGATCAGCGACAGGCTCGACGACGGGTCGGCGGACACCAGGCTGTCGGTGAGCCCGTGCAGCCTGGTGAGCTGGTGGCGGGCGGAGGAATCGACCTCCTGGCCGGAAAGCAGCGCCATCACGTCGTCGGGGTAGGTGTCCGCCGGGCGCAGGTCCGCTAGGATCCGGCCCTGTCGCAGCACCACGATGCGATCGGCGAGCCGGAACATCTGGTCGATGTCGTGGCAGACGAGCAAGATCGTCGTGCCCTGCTCTCGCAGGCTCATGATCAGCTCTTCGACCTGGGCCGACTCCTTCACACCCAGCGAGGCCGTGGGCTCGTCGAGCGCAAGCAGGCGCGGCTGGCGGCTCATGGCCCGGGCCACGGCCACCAGCTGACGCTGCGCGCCAGACAGCGACTTGACGACGCGCGTCGTATCCGTGAGCGGGATCTGCAGTGAGGTAAGCAGCGCCGCCGCGGTCCGGTGGAAACGGGCCTCGGACAGCATCAGCCGGGCCGATTCCCGGCCGAGCATGACGTTGGCGGCGATGTCCAAGTTGTCGCACAGCGCCAGGTCCTGCCAGACCACCTCTATCCCGTGCTTGGCGGCCCCGCCCGGGTCAGCAGGCACCCGTTGTCCCGCGAGGAACACCTCACCCGTCGCCGGGACGATGTCCCCGGCGATGCAGCGGACCAGGGTGGTCTTGCCTGCGCCGTTCTCGCCCGCCAGGGCGACGAGCTCGCCGGTGCGCACGCTCAGGTCCACGCCGTCCAGGGCCCGGACCTGGCCGAAGCTGACGCTCAGCCCGGACACCCTCAGTAGCGGCGTGGAGCTGGCCACGAGGGCGCCTGGGCCGACGCGGCCCGCCTTGGGACGGGGTTTCCGCTCGGCGCGGGAACCCGCCCTGGCCAGCGGCGCGAAACCGATCATCCCGTCATTGTGTGGCCACGATCGCGCCCTTGACCAGAACGCCGAAGTGACCAGGTGCTTTCACGGTTGCCATTCTGGCAGCAATCGGACGTCGATCCCAGTCGCGAGCCGGATCCGGGTCGCCAGACAACCCGGGTGGTGAGTCAGATGGGGTAGCGGGTGGGTTCTTTG
>Ga0187812_1000533_pt1 | contig 13409 bp, 11 predicted proteins | sample NC_S_2_FD_130582 | JGI IMG/M metagenome (GOLD analysis project Ga0187812, IMG submission 130582) | Wetland sediment microbial communities from Neuse River Estuary, North Carolina, USA - ASW-S_2 | ecosystem: Environmental > Aquatic > Freshwater > Wetlands > Sediment | place: USA: North Carolina... | reverse complement strand
TGGAGAAGATCAAGCCCGCGTTCACGAGCCAGCGGTGCTCGGCGTGCGGGCAGGTGGACGGGAAGTCGCGCGAGAGCCAAGCCGTCTTCCGGTGCACTGCCTGCGGTTTCGCCTGCAACGCTGATGTGAACGCGGCGAGGAACATCGCGGCGGGGCACGCCGTTACTGCGCGGGGAGGCTACCGGGAAGCCGGGCCGGTGAACCGCGAACCTCAACTGCTTGCCTCCTTAACCGGATGTGAGTAGCTGGAATCCCTCGCCTTCAGGCGGGGGAGGATGTCAAACTCAGGCCATGGCCGAGGCAACCGATGAGGTCACCGTGGGGTCGCCGCACGACCCGCTTCCCGAAGCCCTCGGGCTCGCCCGCGCCGCCGCGGAGGCGGGCCTGGGGCTCAAGCTGCTGGGCGGCCTCGGGGTGCGCGTGCTCTGCCCGGACTTCCCGCCGCGGCTGCGCCGCGACCAGGACATCGACTTCGCCTGCCTGTCCAAGGAGCGGAAGAAGGTCGCCGACTGGCTGGCCGAGCATGGCTGCGAGCCGGACCGGCGGTTCAACAACCTCAACGGCGACCGGCAGATGTACTTCACCGCGCCGTCCGGGCGCCCGGTCGACGTGATGGTGGACCGGCTGACCATGTGCCACACGCTCGATTTCCGCCCCTCCTTCGGCCGGCTGCCGCTGACCCTGGACGCAGTGGACCTGCTGCTGTCCAAGCTGCAGATCGTCGAGCTGAACGAGAAGGACGCCCGGGACATCGTGCACCTGCTGTGCGGGCTGCCAGTGGGCACGGGTGACCCGCCGGTGATCGACACCGCCCGGTTCGGGCAGGTGCTCGGCGCGGACTGGGGATGGTGGCGAACGGTCACCGGGAACCTGACCAAGCTGCCGGACCTGCTGGCGGAGAATCCGGGACTGGCCCCGCCGGCGCCGCGCCACGATCCGCTCGCCCAGGCCCGGCAGTTGCTTGAGGTCGCGAACACGGTGCCGAAGAGCGTCAAATGGAAACTCAGGTCGAATGTCGGCGACCGGGTGCGCTGGTACGAACTGCCCGAGGAAGTGGCCCACTAGCCGGGACATATCCGGTCTGCAGGTCTTGACGCATATTTCGGCCGATGTTACACCGTTGCACAGAACGCATACGGGTTGCGTGTGCCGCAGGGCGCCAAGGAAGGCGTTGGGTGGTCAGATGAAGGTCTTCTTCGCTACCGACATCCACGGCTCCGAAGTGTGCTGGCGCAAGTTCCTGAACGCCGCCGCCTTCTACAAGGCCGACCTCATCGTGCTCGGCGGGGACGTCACCGGCAAGGCCATGGTCCCCATCGTCGCGCATAACGGCTACTGGCAGGCCGTGGTCCGCGGCGAGACGATCCGGATGGAAACCCGGGCGGAACTCGAGAACGTTCAGAAGCAGATCCGCGACAAGGGGTTCTACCCGGCTGTGGTCACCCCGGAGGAACTGCGGACGCTCAGCGCGGAGGAGGGCGCGGTCGACCGCCGGTTCTCCGCCGAGATGCTGCACTCGCTCGACCGCTGGCTGGACATGGCCGACACCAAGCTCGGCGGCGGCAAGATCCCGTGCATCCTCAACGGCGGCAACGACGACTTCTTCGAGATCGACCCCCTCCTCGAGGCGTCGGCGGTCGTCAACTTCGGCGAGGGCAAGGCACTGGACCTCGACGGCTTCCACCTGGTGTCGATGGGGTGGACCAACCCGACGCCGTGGGACACCTTCCGCGAGGCTCCGGAAGAGGAGCTCAAGGTCAAGATCGACGCGGCGGTCAGCCAGATCCCGGACCTGGAGCGCGCCATCTTCAACTTCCACGCGCCGCCCTACGGCACCGGGCTGGACGAGGCGCCCGCGCTCGATGAGACGCTGCGCCCGATGCACGGCGGCGCGGTGATGAAGCCGGTCGGCTCGATGGCCGTCAGGGACGCCATCAACAGCTACCAGCCGATGCTGTCGGTGCACGGGCACATTCACGAGAGCCGCGGCGTCAAGCGGATGGGGCGCACGCTGGCCATCAACCCCGGCAGCGTCTACGGGGACGGCGTGCTGCAGGGCGCCGTGCTTGAACTGAACGCCAAGAAAGGCAAAGTCACCAGGTACCTGCTGGTGAATGGCTGATTCCCGCTGACAGCGCGGCCTGCCCGGCAAGCCGCTGAACCCTAACCCCCAACTGAGAGCGCCGACCCCTACCCAGAACCGGGAGATGAGCATGGCAACGGACGCGGTTGGCAGCGAGACCCCGACTCTCTTCTTGCGCAAAGCGACCGGCCTCGTTCGCGGCTGGTCAGTCCGGGACTCCATCATTTACGCGTGCCTGGCGACTAACTTCGTCACGCTCGGTCTGTACGAGTTCACTTTCGCCGGCCCGGCCTTCCCCAAAGGCCAGATGCTGACCGCGGTCCTGATCTCGGCCGTCTGGGTTTCGTTCCTGGTGGTGGCGTACTCCGGCCTGATCGTCACCATTCCGCGAGCGGGCGGCGACTACGTCTGGCAGAGCCGGATCCTCGGCAGCGGCCTCGGCTTCGTGATGGCGGCCACCGGGTGGTGGTTCATCCTGTGGCTGTGGGCGCCGATCTACGGCAACATCTTGTCGGTCCAGCTGTTCCAGCCACTGTGGGCGACGCTCAAGTGGACCTGGCCAGGAGGCGGCGCGGCATGGTTCGGGACCGACACCGGGATCTTCGTGGTCACGCTGATCACCATCGTGCTCGCCGGCGTCCTCGTCTCGCTGGGCATGGGGGGCTACGCCAGGGTCCAGAAGTGGTGCTTCCTCGGTGGCATGATCGGGTTCGCGGTCGTGGTGATCCTGCTCCTGGTCAACAGCCACCAGGACTTCGTCAACTCGTTCAACCTCTACGGCAAGCAGCTGTTCGGCGTGAACAACGCGTACAACGCCACCAACGCCGCGGCTGCGAAGGCCGGGTACTCCACCTCGCCGTTCAGCTTCGGCCCGCTCGGCCCGACGATGCTGCTCGTGCCGGCCATGATGTTCTTCATCCTGTGGCCTAACTGGGGCGCGACCCTGTACGGCGAGATCCGCGGGGCCAGCGACTTCCGCCGCGTGTTCACCGGCATGTTCGCGGGCCTGTGGATCACCGTCCTGTGCACCGTCATCTTCTTCCTGCTGATCGACAAGACCATCGGCTGGGGCTTCTACCAGAACCTCAACTCACTGGACTACAACCTCACCCCGCAGTTCGGCATCTGGCCGTACCCGTTCATGTACGCCGGCTGGCTGGTGCACGACACGGCGTTCCAGGTCATCTTGATCCTGGTGCTGAGCCTGTGGTTCTTCGCCTGGGTCGGCACCCTGTTCCTGTCCTCGACGCGGGTCATCTTCGCGGCGGCCTTCGACCGGGTGCTGCCCGACCGGGCCGCGGAGGTCTCGGAGAAGCGGAAGGTCCCGGTCTACTCGCTGATCCTGATGCTGCTCCCGGCGGCCGGACTGGGCGCGGTGTACGCGTACTCGACGACGTTCCGGTCCTACACGCTGGACGCGACCCTGGTCATCGCGGTGACGTACCTGTTCAGCGCGATCGCCGTGGTGCTGCTGCCGTTCGTGAAGCCCGACCTGTGGAGGGCCTCCCCGGCCAGCCGGATAAAGCTGTTCGGCGTGCCGGTCGTCCCGGTCTCCGGCCTGATCACGATCGGGCTGCTCGTCTTCAACCTCTACGAGTGGCTCAGCAATGACCTCTACTTCGTCAACAGCCACGACTCGCTGTACTACATGGGCGGCATGTACGTGCTCGCGATCGTCGTCTACGTGGTCGCCAGGATCGTGCGCAAGAGGCAGGGCATCGACCTGGGGCTGATCAACAAGGAGATCCCGGTCGAATAGGGCGGCCCCGCGGCGGACGGGACGCGGTCAGGCGGCGGCGCGTTCGCCGGCGGGCCTGCGGCGCAGTTCCGGGCGCTGGAGTGGCGGGGGCAGGTAGGCGGACTGGTCGGGCGCGCCGACGTCCCTGCCGGGCGGGGCGATCTCGTCGATCTTGTCGAGGATGTCGTCGGTGAGCGTGACGTCGGCGCTCGCGAGCAGGTCGTCAAGCTGTTCCATGGTGCGCGGCCCGATGATCGCGCTGGTCACGCCGGGGTGGGCGATCGCGAATGCCATGGCCAGGTGCGTCACAGGCAAGCCCGCCTGCTCGGCGAGCGGGATGATCTGCTCGACGGCATCGAGGCGGCGCTCGTCGCTGAAGCTGGTCAAACGGGCGGCGCGGCGCAGGTCGGTCGGCTGGCCTTTGCGGATGCGGCCGGTGAGCATGCCCTTCGCGAGCGGGCTCCAGACGAGGGTTCCCATCCCGTAGCGCTGGGCGACGGGCAGCACCTCGGCCTCGATGCCGCGGTTGAGGATCGAGTAGGCCGGCTGCTCGGTGCGGAAGCGCTCCAGGCCGCGCCGCTCGGCTGCCCACTGGGCCTCGACGATGTCGGAGGCGGGCATCGCGGACGACCCGATCACGCGAACCTTACCGGCGCGGATCAGGTCCGACAGCGCCGACAGCGTCTCCTCGATGTCGGTGTCGGGGTCTGGCCGGTGGACCTGGTACAGGTCGATGTAGTCGGTCTGCAGGCGGCGCAGCGAGTTGTCGACCTCGGTCATGATCCAGCGCCTTGAGTTGCCTCGCTGGTTGGGGTCATCGCCCATCGGGAGGCTCAGCTTGGTCGCGAGGACGATGTCGTTGCGGCGCCCCTTGAGGGCCTTGCCCACGATCTCTTCTGACTCGCCGCGGGAGTACACGTCGGCGGTGTCGACGAAGTTGATGCCCGCGTCCAGCGCCTTGCGGATGATGCGGGCCGAGTCGTCGTGGTCGGGGTTGCCGCCGGCCCCGAACATCATCGCGCCGAGCGCGTAGGGGCTGACCTTGATCCCGGTCCGGCCGAGAGTGCGATAGTGCATGCGGTTCCTCCTGAGGTTGCGGTCGGGCGTGGTGAGCGTTCGCCTGGCGGCGTACCCTGTAACCGGAATACTCTTCCGCAAAATATACGGAAAGATCTTCCGGTTATGCAAGCGAGGGAAGGCCGTGACGGAGACTGTAGGGCGCGCGCCGCGGCGGCTGCGCGCCGACGCGCGGCGCAACGCCGGTTCCCTGCTCGCGGCGGCGAAGGCCGTCTTCGCCACCTCAGGCGTGGACGCGCCCGCCAAGGAGATCGCCGACGCGGCCGGCGTCGGGGTCGGAACGCTGTACCGTCACTTCCCCCAGCGCTCTGACCTGGTCAAGGCCGTGTTCCAGCACGAGGTGGATGCCTGCGCCGACGCCGCCCCGGCGCTGGCCGCGGCGCATGAGCCAGGAGCGGCGCTCGCGAGATGGCTGCACCGGTACACCGAGTTTGTCGCCACCAAGCGGGGGCTTGCCACGGCCCTGCACTCCGGTGACCCCGCGTACGGCGCCCTGCCCGGCTACTTCATGGGGCGACTTGAGCCCGCCCTCGGGTCACTGCTCGACGCCGCGATAGCACGTGGCGAGATCCGCGCCGACATCAGCGCCAGGGACCTGCTGTTCGCCGTCGCCAACCTGTGCCTGCCCGTGCCCGGCGAGGGAGTCCCGTACAGCCAGCGCATGGTCGCGCTCCTCATCGACGGGCTGCGCTACGGCGCCGGTACGAGCCAGTCCCAGAGCGCTAGATGACGGCCCTGACCGCCTTGTCGAACTCGGTGACGTGCCGTCGCGCGATCGCGGCGGCCTGGTCGGCGTCGGCGTTGATCAGCGCGGTCAGCAGCAGGGCGTGCTCCCCGACGTGCGCCGCCATGCCCGGGAGCCGGTCAAGGAACAGGCACCAGATGCGGGTCGCCAGGTTGCCGTAGCGGATCAGGGTGTCCTCGAGATACGGATTGTGCGTGGCGGCGTAGACGGCCCGGTGGATCCGCATGTCCAGGGTCATCAGCTCGTCCGGCCGTTCCCCGCGCCGCGTCTCGGCCGCTAGCTCGCCGGCCAGGGCGCGGAACCCGGCCCGGTCGGCGGGAGTGGCGCGCCGGGCCGCGCTGGCCGCGGCCGCCGGCTCCATCAGCTCGCGGATCTCGAAGATGTACGTCAGGTCGGTGACGTTGATCTCGGTGGCGAACGTTCCCCGGCGCGGGTAGACGACGATCAGCCGCTCGTGCTCGAGCCGCTTGAGCGCCTCCCGGACGGGAGTCCGGCTCAGCCCGAGGCGCTGGCACAGGTCCTCTTCGCTGACCGGCGCGCCCGGCCGGATGTCCAGCCTGATCAGCCGGTCCTGGATCGCCCGGTACGCCGCCTCCGCCATGGACAGCGGCTCGCCGGGGCTGTCGTCCAGGGTCGCCGAAGGGTTGACCACATAATTCACGCAATCTAGTGTACCAACTGATATATCAGTCGGATATCAGCCCAGTCTAAGGATCAGCGGATGAGCGAGTTCCAGGGGCGCGCCAGCGCGGTCATCGTGGGCGCCGGGATCGTCGGCAACAGCGTGGCCTGCCACCTGGCCCGGCTGGGCTGGCGGGATCTCGTCCTGGTGGACAAGGGGCCGATGCCGAATCCCGGCGGTTCCACCGGGCACGCGTCGAACTTCATCTTCCCCATCGAGTACTCGAAGATGATGATGGAGCTCACCCGTGACAGCACCGAGCAATATCAGGCGCTCGGGGTGTTCACCCGCAGCGGCGGCATCGAGGTGGCCCGCACGCAGGCCCGGATGGCCGAGCTGCGGCGGCGCTGCTCGGCGGCCAGGGCCTGGGGGATCCCGGCTCAGGTGATCTCGCCCGCCCAGGTGGCCAAGCTGGTGCCCTACCTGGACGAGTCGGTGATCCTCGGCGGCGCGCACTACCCCACGGTCGGCGTGGTCGACTCGCTGCGGGCGGGCACGCTGATGCGGGAGGAAGCCGAGCGGTCCGGCGCGCTCACGGTCCTGGCCGGGGCCGAGGTGCTTGGCATCGACACCGCCGCGACCGGGCAGGCGGGGCGCCCCCGGATCACGGCGGTGCGGACCACCGCCGGGGACATCGAGACGGGCACCATCGTGATCTGCTGCGGGGTGTGGAGCCCGCGGATCGCGCGGATGGCTGGCGCCCGGTTCCCGCTCACCCCGATCGTGCACCAGATGATCAGCGTCGGCCCGATCTCGCTGTTCGCCGGCACGCCGGGGGAGATCAGCTACCCGATCGTGCGGGACGTGGACACGAACATGTACGAGCGGCAGCACGGCGGCGACATGGAGGTTGGCTCGTACGCGCACCGCCCGATCATCATCAGCCCGGACGACATCCCGTCTATAGAGGAAGCGGCGCTGTCACCCACCGAACTGCCATTCACCGCCGACGACTTCGACCCGCAGCTCGCCCAGGCGCTTGAGCTCATGCCCGAACTGCTCGGCGACGAGACCGCCGGGGTCCGCTACGCCATCAATGGCCTGATCTCGATGACCCCGGACGGGCATCCGCTGCTCGGCCCGGCGCCCGAGGTGGACGGGCTGTGGGCCGCGGCGGCGAGCTGGATCAAGGAGGGCCCGGGCGTGGGGCGGGCCGTGGCCGAGTGGATGAGCGGCCGCGTTCCGACCGTGGATGTGGACGAGGCGAACATCGCCCGGTTCTACCCCTGCCAGCGGACCGTCGCCCACGTCGAGGCGCGGGCCCGCGAGGGCTTCAACAAGATGTACGGCATCGTGCACCCGGCCGAGCAGTGGGCGTCCGGCCGGCCGGTCCGGGTCAGCCCGGTGTACGAGCGGGAACGCGAGCTCGGCGCGGTGTTCCACGAGACGGCCGGCTGGGAGCGGCCGCACTGGTACACCGCGAACGAGGCGCTGCTCGAGCGGTACGCCGGGCGGCTCATGCCGCGCGGCAACGAGTGGGACGCCCGCTGGTGGTCGCCGGTGATCAACGCGGAGCACCTGGCCATGCGGGAGGCCTGCGGGCTTGTTGATCTGTCCGCGTTCGCCATCGTCGACGTCACCGGGCCCGCGGCGCTCGACCTGGTGCAGTCGCTCGCGGTGGCGCAGCTGGACGTGCCGCCAGGCCGGGTCGTCTACACGTCGATACTGAACACCGAGGGCGGTTTCAAGGCGGACCTGACGGTCATGCGGCTGGGCGCGCAGCGGTTCCGGGTGGTGACCGGCGGCGCCACCGGCATGGCGGACCTGGCCTGGTTCACCGAGCACCTGCCCGCCGACGGCCGCGCCGCGCTGGCCGATCTCACCTCCGCGCAGGCAACTCTCGGCCTGTGGGGGCCGCGCGCCCGGCAGATCCTGCGGTCGGTCACGGCCGACGACGTGAGCGACCAGGCATTCCCGTTCGGCAGCTGCCGGGAGATCGAGATAGCCGGCCTGACCGTGCTGGCCTCGCGCATCTCCTACGTGGGCGAGCTCGGCTGGGAGCTGTACGTGCCGATGGAGCAGGGCGGTCGGCTGTGGGACGCGCTGTGGGCGGCGGGCACCCCGCACGGGCTGGTGCCGGTCGGCATCGGCGTGTACGGCACCACCGGCCGGCTCGAGAAGGGATACCGGGCCCTCGGCAACGAGCTCACCGCGGACTACACCCTGGTCGAGGCCGGGATGGCGCGGCCGCGCGTCAAACGGCAGGACTTCATCGGCAAGGACGCCTACCTCGCGCAGCGCGCCGCGCCGCCCGCCGCCGTGCTGTGCACCCTCACCGTCGACGAGCACGCCTCGGCCAGCGGCGAGCCGCGGTACATGCTGGGCGGGGAGCCCATCGTGACCACGGGCGGGGAGCGGATCACGGACGCTAAGGGCCGGCCCTCGTACGTGACCAGCGCCGGGTCCGGCCCCTCGGTGGGCCGTCACCTGCTGATGGCCTACCTGCCGCCCGAGCACGCGCGGGCCGGCGCCCGGCTCGGCGTCGAGTGCTTCGGCGAGCGGTACCCGGTCACCGTGGCGGTGGCCGGCGCCACGCCGCTGTTCGACCCGGAGAACACCAGGATCCGGGGCTGACCGGGATGGAGGTCCTGGTCTGCGTGAAACGGGTGCCCCAGGTGGGCGGCCGGATCGTGATCACCCCGGACGGGCAGGACGTGGAGACCCGGATGTCGGGGTTCGCGATCAGCCCGCACGAGGAATGCGCGGTGGAAGAAGCGGTGCGGCTCACCCAGCGGCTCGGCGGCACCGCGACGGTGCTTACCCTCGGCCCGGCCGAAGCCGCGGAGCAGTTGCGCGAGGCGCTCGCCATCGGCGCCACCCGGGGCGTCTTGCTGGAGACCGACGGCCGGGAATGGGGGCCCGTCGCCACGGCCGCAGCCATCACGGACGCGGTGCGCCGGACGGCGGCCGACGGTGGCGGCCCGGGTTATGACCTGCTGCTGTTCGGCAACGAGGCGGCCGACACCGGCGACTACCAGGTCGGCGTGCGGGTCGCCGAGTCGCTCGGCTGGCCGTGCGTGACCGGGGTCAAGCACCTGGAGACCGACGGCGCGACGGTCCGGGTCCGCCGCGAGTACCGCGGCACAGGGGAGACGTTCGAGTTCGGCCTGCCCGCCGTGATCACCGTCAAGGAGGGCATCAACCTGCCGCGCTACCCGTCACTGCCGGGGCGGCTGCGAGCCAAGCGGGCAGTCCTCGAGCAGCACCAGCCGACATGGTCCGCGGACGGGCTGCGGAAGACCGGGCTGCGGGTGCCGGAGCAGCGGCGCCAGCAGGCCACGGTGCTTGGCTCCGGGCCGGACGCGGTGCCCGCGCTGGTCCGGCTGCTTGAGGAACTGGGGGTGCTGCGATGAGCGTGCTCTGCCTGCTCGAGCAGGACGCCGCGGGGGCGGTCGACGCCGCTTCGCTGCGGGCGCTGTCCCTGGCGCGCGGGCTCGCCGCCACCGAGGCCGCCACCCCCGCCACCGGCGCCGGCCCCCCCACTCCTGCCGGCCATGCCGGGACCGGGCAGCTCGCCGCCGTAGTATTTGGCGATCCGGACCGGCTGCCGCTGACCGCGCTGGGCGGGGCCGGAGTCACCGACGTCTATGCTGTGCCGCCCAGCCACCTGGACGGGTACGCGCCGCGCGCCTGGGCCAGCGTGCTCGCCGGGCTGACCGCCCAGGCGGGGGCGACCGCGGTCGTGGCCGCCGCCACCGACCGGGGCAGCGAGGTCATGGCCTACCTCGGCGCGATCACCGGCCAGCCGGTGGCCGCGAACTGCCTGTCCGTCCGGCCGGCCGGGAACGGGACGTACCAGCTAGTCCGGCAGCGCTGGGCCGGCCTGCTGCTCGAGGACGCGGTGCTCGAGGCATCGCCCGCGCTGCTGACCGTGGCCCCGGACGCGCCGCCGGAGGACACCGCAGCAGCGGCCCCGTCGCCGGGCGAGCCCGCACTCCACCTGCACCAGCCCGAACTGACCGGCGCGGACCTTGTGGTCCGCGCCGCCGAGACGGCGGACCAGGGCGGCGGCGTGTCGCTGGCCACCGCCCGGGTGGTGGTAGGCGGCGGTCGCGGGGTCGGCGGCCCGGACGGGTTCGCCCCGCTGGAGGAGCTGGCCAGCCTGCTCGGCGGCGTGGTCGGCGTGTCCCGGGTGGTGACCAGCCAGGGCTGGCGCCCGCACACCCAGCAGGTCGGCCAGACCGGCACGAAGATCACGCCGGAGCTGTACCTCGCCTGCGGGATCAGTGGCGCCATCCAGCACATGGCGGGCTGCGGGAGCGCCAAGCACATCGTGGCGGTCAACACCGACCCGGCCGCCCCGATCATGTCCCGCGCGGACTACGCGGTCATCGGCGACCTCGCCGAGATCATCCCGGCCCTGGTCGCCGCGCTCAAGGACCGGGGCTGACCACACCCTCAGCAGGGCCCTCAGCAGGGCAGGAAGTCGAGCAGCAGGGCATTGACCTGTTCCGGCGCGTCCAGCTGCATCCAGTGACCCGGCCCGGCCAGCCGTTCATATCGCCACGGGCCCGCCACGTTCTCAGCGGAGTCTGTCATCTGAGCCTCGGTCAGGGCGATGTCACCTGTGCTCCAGATGCCCATCGTGGGGGCCTGTACCGGCGGCAGCGCCGGCGGTGGCTCCACCCAGGATTCGGGCGGGACGTTGGCCCGGTACCAGTTCAGGCCCGGCGTGAGTGATCCGGTCGCCTCCAGGTCGGCGATCACCTGGTCGGCATCGGGATGCCGGGCCCACGTCCGGAAGTTGGCCCAGTTGTCCTCGGTCAGCCAGCGCTCGGCGATGCCGGGGAACTGGAACAGCAGCATGTACCACGACTTTTCGCGCTGCTGCGGCGTGCGGCGGAAGGTGGCCGGGTGGCCGACCGACAGCACGACCAGATGGTCGACGGTGGCGGGCGCGAGCGACGCCAGCCCCCAGGCCAGGGCGGCGCCCCAGTCGTGGCCCACCAGGTGGGCCCGGGCGATGCCGAGATCAGCTAGGACCGCAATGACGTCCCCGGCGAGCGCCATGAGTGAGTACGCGTCGACGCCCTCAGGCTTACCGGAGCGCCCGTAGCCGCGCAGATCGGGGACGATCACCTGGAACCCGGCGCCGGCCAGTGCCGGCACCTGATGCCGCCAGAGCCGACCGGAGTCGGGAAAGCCGTGCAGCAGCACCACCGGCCGCCCCGACCCCGTGACCTCGTACTCGATCCCGACTCCGTTGACTTCCACCCGTCCCATCTGGCCTCCTTTTAGCGCGCGGAAACCAGCGCGAGAAGCTGCTCACGGGTGGGTCCGAACGGCTGCTGGTCGCGCCACCCGGATCCCAGCTCGAGAGTCTTGTCACGCAGCCCTGGCCGGGCGAAGACCTCCGCGGGCGTCCGCAGCACGAACCTGATGTCGAAATTCGCCCGCGTGCATTCCGGGTCCCGCGCGAACGCGCCGTCAAGGGCCTTCTCGAGCTGGTATTCGGGGTCAGGTGAGTCGTAGCCGGCCCCGGCCATGCCGGCCTCGATCTCGCCGAGCCGGTGCCGGTCACTGGTCAGGGTCGCGCGGTACCAGGGCTCGACGGTTTCGGCGGTAGCGGCGTGGAATGCCCCGGCGAAAGCCGCCGGATCATCAAGCCCCACCGTGCGCAACTGGTCCCGGAGCGTCAGGGCATGCAACATGCCGATCGACGCGCCGCGGCCGTTGGCGGGATTAGAGCACGCCCAGGAGTCGGCCACGGCCACCACGCCGGTGGCGACCGGATCCCCGTCCACCACGAAGCCGCGGTGGCGGTCCTCCAGCCGCGCCATCACCTGCACGCCGTCATCGATCGGAGTCCCGTCCAGCCAGTGGGCGACCAGCGGAAGGCCGCGCACCAGCGCTTCCCAGCGGTCTGCCTCGCGCAGCGACCGCAGCGCCGTGTCCTTCGAACTGGTCACCACCACGACAGCCCAGGTCCCGTTGTCCGCGGGCAGGGTGAGCGAGGAAATGGTGCCCCAGTGAATCTGGGTTGGCCCCATCATGGGCGGCACCGACCCGTCCGCCGACCGGAAATGCCGCCCGAAGTACACGAACCCGCTGTCTTCCAGTTCCTCGCTCGGACCGTGGGCGCCGATATCCTCGAGCCAGCCCGGCAGGGCTGACCGTCGCCCGCTCATGTCCACCACCAGGTCGGCCATGATGACCTCGCCGGCCTTCGTCCGCACTCCCGTCACATGCGGGACGCTGGTCTGCGCTGAAGCGCCGCTGATGAGGCCCGCGACGGCCGTGCCGCGGCGAACCTCCACGCTTGGGGTCGACTCGGCCGCCGCGGCAAGCACGGCTTCCACCAGGACGCGCCTGCCGGTCAGCCACTCGTAGCGTTCGTCGCCGTCTTGCCAGCCGCCGCTCATCTCCGCGGGCAGCACGTCGCGGATGAAGTTGAGCCGCAATGCGCCAGCGTCCTGCAGGGCCCTGGAAGCTCCCGGCAGCTCGGCGTCGACGACCGCGCGGAACCCGCCAAGGAAGGCATGCGCCATCCTGAACTGATTCAACCCCGGGCGCTGCCAGCGCTCCCAGGCCTCAACGGGGTCATCCGGCGGGGCTTCCGGGTCCCGCTCGAGCACGATGACCTGATGACCGTCGCCGGCCAAGAGCATCGCGGTTCCCAGCGCCACTACGCCGGCCCCCACCACCACGATCTGCGGCATGATCTGAGGTTAGACCCGGTCCGGTTCATGCGGCCATAGTCCCGCCAGCTGGGCCGGGCTGATATTGCCGCCGCTGCACACGATCGCCACCGTGCGGCTCGCGAACCGCCCGGGTGTGCTCAGTACCGCCGCGAGTGCGGCCGCCCCCGCCGGTTCGACAAGATTGCGGGTCTTCTCGATCATCAGCCGCGTCGCGTCCTTCAGCGCATCCTCCGAGACCAGCACGAAGTCATCCAGCAGTGCACGCAAGATCCGCTGCGGCAGCTCGAACGCGGTCCTGGTGGCCAGTCCCTCGGCCAACGTGCTGGTGGTGTCCTCGACGAGGGTGCCCGCCTGCCAGGAGCGGTACGCGGCCGGGGCCGCCTCGGACTGCACGCCGATCACCTGGACCGACAAGCGGACGGCCGTGGCGACGACGCAGGCCC
>Ga0187812_1000532_pt1 | contig 13437 bp, 13 predicted proteins | sample NC_S_2_FD_130582 | JGI IMG/M metagenome (GOLD analysis project Ga0187812, IMG submission 130582) | Wetland sediment microbial communities from Neuse River Estuary, North Carolina, USA - ASW-S_2 | ecosystem: Environmental > Aquatic > Freshwater > Wetlands > Sediment | place: USA: North Carolina... | reverse complement strand
GCGCCCGGGCGGCCCGTTCGAGGGGTCGTCCGACCGGCTCGCCGAAGAACTGGTCCGCATCGTACGCGCCAGCCGGGCCGACCGAGTCCTGATCGCTGGGGATGCGAAGCATCCGATCGTGGGAACTCCGCCGGCGCTTCGCCGGGTCGTCTTCGATTTCTTCAGCCATCTTCTCGGCGAAGCGATCCCGGTTGAGCTCGTGCTGGGGAACCACGACGTCGGCATCGTCCCCCACCTTCCTCGGGAAGTGACGGTCCATTCGGCGACCGGCGTCGTGCGGGACGGGGTGGGCATCTTCCACGGCCACCGATGGCCTTCGAACGCGGTCCTTCGGGCGTCCCGGCTCGTCGCCGGCCACCTGCACCCAGGATTCCGACTCGCGCCCACGGTCGACGACCCCGAGGGGAAGCGACGCTGTTGGGTTCGCGTGGAGCTTCCCGAACCGCCCCCCCCGCCCCGCCGGCACCGGCGACGGGTGGAGCTTCAGTCGCGGGAGATCGTGATCCTCCCGGCGTTCAACCCCATCGCGGGCACCGAAGCGCTGAACCGGGACCGTCCCGCGCGTGGACGCTCGTTCCTCTACCGTCGGTTCCTGGCGCGAGGGACCGCGCGGGCCTACCTGCTGGACGGGACCGACCTCGGTCCCCTGACTATCCCCGACGCCCCACGCCGCCGGAGCCGAGCAACGAGCGCAGCTCCGCAGGGTCGGTGACGGGGGGCGCGCACGAGATCCCGAAACAAACGAGGGCGCGGGCGGCACCCGACCCATCCGTGGGAAGCTCGTCCGGAAGCGAGAACGGGGTAGGAGGGTGGCCCTCGAACACCCAGGCGTTCGGATGCCAGCTCGTTCGGGCCGCATGCAGGAGTCGGGCCGCCTCCGGCCCGGAGCCTTCCACCACTACGGTCGCGGGTGCCGTGACCGCCAACCCGGCAGCCAGCGCCGAGCCCGCTCCGAAAAGGCCCGAGCCGCCGATCCGCGCGGCGATCGGCGCGAGGAGGGCGAGTGCCTTCTCCCGCCAGCGGTCGTCATGGCCCAGCCCGTAGAGTCGAAGGAACGCCAGCGCCGCGGCGGCATTCGCGGAGAGGTGGGGGCTGTCTTCCAGCGGGTAGGACGGTTCGGTTACCCCCCCTACGGGGGGCCCGTCGTAGAGGCGCGGGGCGATGTCGCGAAGGAGCCCGTCCTCTCCTCGAAAATCCCGGTCGACCAGCTCGAGCAGCCGGGTGGCTGGTTCGAGGTACTGGGGGTCTGCGAGCGCCCCGGCGAGCTCGACCAACCCGCTCGCGAACGCGACCTGGTCCTCGAGCAGCCCGAACCCCTGGGCGCCCGAAGGGTCGAGGCGGTGTGCGACTCCGGCATCGGGTCGATAGGCCACGCTCAGGATGCGGTCGGCCGCGCGTCGGGCGTCTGCGAGGACCGTGGAGTCTCCGAGGAACCGGCCGGTCCGGGCGAACGACGCAATGAACCGTCCGTTGATGTCCGCGTAGACCGCTCGGTCGACCGTGGGCGTGGGCCGGCGCGCCCGCGCCGCGCGCAGCGTTTCGAGGGCACGGGAGAACACCCCCTCGACGCTACCGGAAAGGGCGAGCCCTTCTGCGGCTTCTCGGAGTGGAAGGGAACGGAATAGGACGTTTCGTTCCGGGTCGTGCGGCATTCGCCCGTCGGTCCCCACGCCGAAGCACCGGCTCACGAGCTTCAGCTCGTCCGGCGCCAGCACCTCCTTGAGCTCGGCGCGCGTCCAGGTGAAGTAGTTCCCGTCGTCGCCCGGCGCGTTGTCGGCATCCTGGCTCGCGCCGAAACCCCCCGCAGGGTCCCCCAGGACCTCGCGTACCCATCCGACGGTGCCTCGAACGACCTCTTCGAGGCGCGGGTCGTTGAAGCGCTGGGCGCCTTCCAGGTAGACCGCCAGGAGGGCCGCGTTGTCCACGCCCATCTTCTCGAAGTGCGGGATGTGCCAGCCTTCGTCGACGGAGTACCGATGGAAGCCCCCACCGACCTGGTCGTACATCCCCCCCTCGGCCATCCTCAACAGCGTGTCCCGGGCACGGTCCGCGCTCGCGGCGTTACCGTGGGCGAACGCGTCCCAGAGCAGGAACGAGACGGCGGTCGGGTGGGGGAATTTCGGTGCCATGCCGAATCCCCCGTTCACCGGGTCGTAGCTCGAGAGGATCTCTCCTCGGACGCTCGCGACAAACTCCTCCAGGGGTCGTTGGGTCGGTGCTCGGGCCGCGCGCATCCGTTGGAGCGCGCCCTGGACCGCTTGCGCGTTCTCTCGGATCCGTTCCGGCTCTTCCTTCCACAGCCGGGCGACCTCTTTGAGGACCCGGCGGAACCCGGGCCGACCGTGGCCGTCGGTGGGAGGAAAGTACGTCCCTCCGAGGAAGACCTCGCCGCTCGGCGTGAGGAATCCGGTAAGCGGCCACCCTCCCTCGCCCGTGAGCGCCCCCACCTGACGCTGGTAGCGCCGGTCGACCTCGGGATGCTGGTCCCGATCCACCTTGACCGTGATGTAGTGCTGGGAGAGGAGCCGTCCGACCTCGGGGTCCGAGTACGTCCCTTCATCCATGACGTGGCACCAGTGGCACCAAGAGGCGCCGATATCGAGCAGGATGGGCCGATTCGTTCGCTTCGCGAGCTCGAACGGTTCGGGTCCCCAGGGGTACCACTCGATCGGTTGTTCGGCCGCGCTGCGTAGGTAGGCAGATGGCTGGTCGGCGAGGCGCCAGCCGCCGGGACGCCCCGTCGGACGGGAGGCGGACGACATCGTGGGAACGGACCCGGTGACCCTCTTACGGTTGTCGGAGACCGTCTTCCAAGGGTCGCCGGCCCACGGTGAATCCGTAAGCGGCTGACCGAAGCGTTACTGCCCGCGCGCTCGTTATAAAGGGGACCTTGGTGCCGGGGCGAGGCGACCCCGATGGAGATGCAACCCGGTCAGATGGCGTACGACCGGGCGATCACCGTCTTCTCGCCTGACGGGCGGCTGTTCCAGGTCGAGTATGCGCGCGAGGCGGTCCGCCGTGGGGCCACCACCGCCGGCGTGGTCTACGGGAACGGCGTCGTGCTGATCGCGGACCGACGGATCCCCAACCCGAAGCTCGCCGAGCCTTCGAGCCTCGAGAAGATCCACCAGATCGACGACAACATCGCCTGCGCGACCGCCGGACTGGTCGCGGACGCCCGGGTCCTCGTTGACTACGCGCGCCTTTCGGCCCAGATCAACCGGGTCACCTACTCGGAACCGATGTCGGTCGAGCAGCTCGTCCGGCGGATCTGCGATTACAAACAGCAATACACCCAGTTCGGGGGCGTCCGGCCGTTCGGGACCGCGTTGCTGGTCGGAGGCTACGACGACGCCGGCGTCCACCTGTTCGAGACGGAGCCGTCCGGTTCGCTCACGAGCTTCAAGGCAGCGAGCACCGGCGGCAACAAGAGTCCGGTGATGGACCTCTTCGAACAGAAGTACAAGCCGGGAATGGACCGCGACGGCGCGATCCTGCTCGCGCTCGAGGGCCTGCGCGCCGGGCTCGAGGAAGGCGGCAGTCTCGCCCAGGTCGAGGTCTGCACCGTGGAACAGGGCGTGGGGATGACCCGCCTGCCGATCGACGAGATCCAGCGGTACGTAGCGCGTCTCCCGGCGGCCGGCGGAACGGGTAAGAGCGGGCGCGCCTAACCGGCTCCCGCGCCGTGGGCCCGCCAATGGTGAAGGTCGAGGACGCCGTCATCGCCCGCTGGGAGACCCAGGGTTCGCGTTTCGAAGTACTGGTCGACCCGGTCGCGGTCCAGGCGCTCAAGGACGGCAAGGACGTCGACCTGTCCGACAAGCTCGCGCTCGACCAGGTCTTCAAGGATGCGAAGAAGGGCGACAAGATCTCCGAAGAACACCTGGAACGGACGTTCCACACTCGGAACCTTGCCGAGATCGCGAAGCAGATCGTCCTCAAGGGCGAGGTCCAGGTCACGACCGAGCAACGGCGCACCCTCCAGGAGGCGAAGCACCGCCAGATCGTCGCGACCATCGCCCGTAACGCCATGAACCCGCAGACCGGAGCTCCCCATCCGCCGGCCCGAATCGAGGCCGCGATGGTGGAGGCAAAGGTTCACATCGACCCGTTCCGGCCGGTCGATGCCCAGGTCCAGGAGGTGCTCGCCAAGCTCCGACCGCTCATCCCCATCCGTCTTGACGTGGTCAAGGTCCGGGTCAAGCTCCCCGGCCAGCACTACCCTCGAGTGATCGGGGAGGTCAAAGGTCTCGGTCGGATCCTCGAAGAGCGGTGGCTCCCCGACGGGAGCTGGAGCGGCGTGGTGGAGATCCCTGCCGGAATCCAGACCGAGCTCTACGAGAAGCTGAGCGCGCGAACGAAGGGCGCCGCCGAGACCGCTTTGGTTAAATAGGCTACTCCCGTCGAGCGGCCCGGTGCAGCACGAAACATGGCTAGAGGTCATCGTCCCGGCCACCGACGGCATGGCCGCGAGGGGTCTGGCTCGCGCCCGTCGGGGGAGCGGGTACTAGTTCTCCCGGGCGAAGAGATCCCCGCCCAGGGCCTTAAACCCGGACCCGGAACGTATCGGGTGGGCGGGAAGGTCTACGCGAGCGTCCTCGGTCTCGTCTCTCCTCGGCCTCCGATGGTCCAGGTAATCCCGCTCTCGGGCCGGTACATCCCTCGTCCGAACGACGTGGTCATCGGAACGGTCACCGACGCCCAAGGGACCTTTTGGCTGCTCGATATCGGCGCCCCCCGTTGGGCACCCCTTCACATGACGGGGACCCCTTGGAAGGTCGACATCGGAGAGACCGAGCGGTACCTCCGGGTCGGCGACGCGGTCATCGTTCAGGTCGAGAGCCTCGACCCGACCGGGCGGATCGGGGTCACGATGCTCGGGGAAGGCCTCGGAAAGCTCGAAGGGGGGACGATCGTCCACGTCACCCCGGCCCGGGTCCCTCGCGTGGTCGGCCGTGACGGCTCGATGATCCAGACGATCACGCGGCACACCGGCGCGCAGGTCGCGGTCGGACAGAACGGTCGGATCTGGGTCGACGGGACCCCTGAGGCGATCCGTCAGGTCTCCGCGGTCTTACACTTCATCGATGAGCATGGTCACCGGCCCGGCCTGACCGACCGGGTGGGAAGCTACCTGCGCGCGACGCAGCCGGCAGCCGAGGCCGGAGCGGTCGGGACTCCGCCCGAGCCCTCGCACCGGGACGGCTCCGAAGAGGGGTTCACCCCGATCGTTCCGCCCGAGGACGAGGCCGAGCCCGGAGCCGACCGGGACTCGTACGACGCGCAGGATCCCTAGATCCGTTCAGAGTACCGAGAAGGAGAAACCACCATGGGAAACATAGGAGCAAAGGACGTCCCCGTGCTGCTGAGCCCCGAAGGGCTGCGGATCGACGGGCGACGGTTGGACGAGCTCCGGCCGCTCCGCATCGAGGCCGGCGCGCTCCACCAGGCCGACGGGTCGGCCTATGTGGAGTGGGGAGCGAACAAGGTGATGGCCGCGGTCTACGGTCCGCGCGAGGTCCATCCCCGCCACCTTCAGCAGAACAACAAGGCGGTCATCCAGTGCCGCTACAACATGGCCGCGTTCTCGGTGGACGAGCGCAAGCGGCCGGGGCTCGACCGACGCTCTCAGGAGATCTCCAAGGTGATCGCCGAGGCGTTCGAGTCAGTCGTCTTCGCAGAGGAATTCCCCCGGACGAGCATCGACGTCTACATCGAGGTGCTCCAGGCGAACGCCGGGACCCGATGCGCCGGACTGGTCGCGGGTTCCGTCGCCCTGGCCGACGCCGGGATCCCCATGGTCGACCTGCTACCGGCGGTCGCCGTCGGTAAGATTGGCGGTGCGATCGCCCTCGACCTCAAGAAGGAGGAGGACAACTTCGGGGAGGCGGACCTGCCGATGGCCCTCGTTCCGCAGTCGGGCCGCCTCGTGCTCCTGCAAATGGAGGGGCACATGACCGAGGAAGAACTCGCTCAGGCCCTCGACCTCGGAGTGAAGGGCTGTCGCGAGATCTACGAGAAGATGAAACAGGCGCTGCGGGAGCGGTACGCCCCAACCCCGGTACCGGGGGCCCCGGCATGAGCGAAGAGGTCGCCGCCGAGATCCGCACGACCCACCTCCTCGACCTCGCCGCCGCCGGCAAGCGCCTCGACGGTCGCGGACCGGACGAGTACCGGAAAATCACGGTCGAGCCCGGGTTCATCACCACCGCCGACGGCTCGGCGTTGGTCCGGATCGGGGACACGGCCGTCGTGGCCGGCATCAAGCTCGAACCGGGGAAGCCGTTCGCGGACACCCCGAACGCAGGCGTCCTGACCACGAACGCCGAGCTAATCCCGCTCTCGAACCCCACGTTCGAGCCCGGCCCACCCCAACCCTGGGCGATCGAGGTCTCTCGGGTCGTCGACCGAGCGATCCGTGCCGCCGAGACAATCGACCTGACTCGCCTCTGCGTCACGCCGGGCGAGAAGAGCTGGGTCTGCTACGCCGACATCCACGTCATCGACCACTCCGGCAACCTGATCGACGCCGCGCTCCTTGCGGCCCTCTCCGCGCTGATCCACGCGACCGTGCCCGCGAAGCGCTTCGAGGTCGCGGAGGCCGACTACCCGCTCGAGGTGCAGCACTTCCCGGTCGAATGCACGTTCGTCCGGCTCGGAGATACGATCGTCATCGACCCGACGTTCGACGAGGAACGCGCCGCCCAGGGTCGCCTCACGATCGCGACCGACGAGACCGGGCGCATCGTCGCGATGCAGAAGGGGCTCGTGGGAGCGTTCTCGCCCGAGGATGTCAAGGAGACCGTTCGCCGCGCGCTCCGCCACGGCGCCCGACTGCGCGGGCTCGCTCAGGGAGGCTCCCCGTGAGCAAGCGCACGAAGAAGGTCGGCTCGACCGGCTGGATGGGGCCCCGCTACGGGATCCGCATCCGCCGAAGGGTCCTCGAGATCGACCGGGCGCGCGGCAAGGCCTCGCCGTGCCCGCGCTGCTCGACGGTGACGCTCCACCGGGTCGCGAGCGGCGTCTTCGAGTGTCGCCGGTGCGGGACGCGCTTCGCGTCCAATGCGTACGTCTTCCAGGCCCCCCCACCGATCACGCGCGCCGAGAAGGAGGCGACCGCGGGCAACGCTTAAGCGCCCCCACCGGTCGTTCCGTCCGATGTTCCGTTGCATCCGCTGCGGCGAGGCGCTCCCCTCTGACGCCAACTTGTTCGGGGTCCGCTGCGACAACTGCGGTGGCAAGATCTTCACCAAAGAACACCCGAACGTCAAGAAGGTCCTGAAGGCCCGGTAGCCGCCCGCGACACGGGGAGCCCAGCGCGGCCGAGGCGGCCGGAAGCATCTATAGCCGGTCCCGGTTCGCTATCGCGATGCGCGGGCCTTCGGTAACGTTCCTCGGCGGGGTTCGCGAGATCGGCGGCAACAAGGTGCTCGTGCAGGACGGTCCCGACCGGATCCTCTTCGATTTCGGCCCTTCGTTCTCCCCGCGCCGGGAGGAGTTCTACGTCGACTACCTCCAACCGCGTTCCACGAGCCCGGTCAAGGACCTGCTCGAGTTCGACCTCTTGCCCCGGGTCGAGGGCCTGTACTCCGCCGAGGCGCTCGCAGACGGCGACCTCCGCTACGCGCCTCCCGAGGTGCACGCGATCTTCGTGAGCCACGCCCACGCGGACCATGCGGGCTACCTCTCGCTGGTCGACCCCGAGATTCCCGTCTACGTCGGTGAGGGCACGCGCGACCTGCTGGCCGCGATCGAGGCCTCGACGCAGATGCGCTACGGGGACCACGACTTCCGGACCTTTCGGGACCGGTCGCCGGTCCGCGTCGGTCGGCTCGAGGTCGTTCCCTATCCCGTCGACCATTCGATCCCGTTCGCCTACGGCTTCCTCGTACGGACGAGCGAAGGGACGCTCGTGTACACGGGGGACTTTCGCCACCACGGTCCCCGCGCGAGCGACACGCACGAGTTCTTCCGCGCGGCCCGCGAGGAGCGCCCGGCCGCGCTGTTGATCGAGGGCACCCGGGTCGGTCCGGACCCGCGGCGGAATCTGACGGAGGCCGGGGTCCGCAGCGAGGTCGACCGACTCCTCGAGCGTCGCGCCGGGCTCGCGCTCGCGTGCACCTACCCGAGGGATGTCGACCGCCTCGCCACGCTCTTTGCCGCCGCGACGTCCGCGGGCCGGGAGCTGGTCGTCTCCGCTCGCACGGCGCACCTCCTCACCGCCCTCGCTCCGCGGTGGGCCGCGGGCTCGGTGCCCGTACCCGGGACCACCCCGGGGGTAGTGGTCTACCAACGCAAGAAGAAGCGCTACTACACTTGGGAGCGACCGTTCCTCGACGCGGCGCTCTCGGCGGAGGAGGTCCGGACGAAGGGGGACCGGTACCTCCTGGCGCTCGACCTCATGCACTTTCCCGAGCTCATCGACCTTCGCCCCCCCAAAGGAGCGCCGTTCATCCACTCGATGAGCGAGCCGTTCAGCGAGGACGATGTCGACGATCGGGTGATGCACAACTGGCTCGACCACTTCGGTCTCACTTTCCATCAGATGCACGCGAGCGGACATGCCTCGGAACACGAACTGCTCGAGATCGTCCGGTCGGTCCATCCGACGACCGTCTACCCGATCCACACGGTGCATCCGGAATCGTTCCGTGCGGCCGGCCCGGGCGTGCGGCTCCCCGAGCTCGGCGCGACGTACCCGATCGTACGATAGCCCGCCGAAGTCCGAGGGATTAAGGTCCCCCGCCTCCTCGCGGCCCTGATGGCCGCGGACCGACTTCCCACCGGCATTCCGGCCGTCGACCGACTTCTCGGTGGGGGCCTCGAGGCCGATTCGCTCACCGAGATCTATGGGGAGGGGGGCAGCGGGAAGACGCTCTTCTGCCTCGATGTCGCGCTCCGGGTCGCGCGGGAGAACCGTTGGGTCTTCTTCATCGATACCGAAGGGGTGAGCGTCGACCGTCTGCGGGCGCTCGCGGGAGAGCAGCTCGACCGGATCCTGAAGCGCGTTCTGCTGTCGACCCCGTCGAACCTCGAGGAACAGGGTCGGGCGGTCGCGACGGCGTGCGCGCTCGCGCGGGAAGGGAAACGACCCGTGGGGCTCATCGTCGTCGACTCCGGAACCGCGTACTACCGGCTTTCGCTCTCGGGACCCGACGAGGACGACGCTCGGCAGGCCCTGGCGCTTTCGGTCGCCGACCTCGTGGTCACCTCTCGCGAGGCGCACCTACCGGTCCTGTTCACGAACCAGGTGTGGCGGAGCATCCGGGACGGGACGCTCGAACCGCTCGGCGGGTCGTTCCTCAACCACGCGGCCAAGACGATCCTCCGGTTCGACCGGCTGCCCGGCAACCGGCGTCGGGTCGTCCTCGTAAAGCATCGTTCGCTGCCCGATGGGTCGGCGGAGTTCCGCATCGCTTCGGACGGGCTCGAGGGCCCCTGAGGGGGATTGAAACGGAGATAAGGTGGCATGCAACTCCCCCCAGCCGATGGCGGGGCCTGTCACCTACTCCGACGTGCCGACCCAGATCGGCACGTTTCGCGTCGTGTATCATGGCGGGAGCCTGCAGGTCGTCGACCTCCTCGAACACGGGGTGGCTCAGACCGGGCTCCCGACCGGTGCGGTTCGCCGCAAGCCGCCGTATCCTGAGGGCAGTCCCCCCCGGCAGCTCCAGGAGTACTTCCGGGGGAAGCGCACCGAGTTCGAGGTCGGGCTCGACCCCGACACCGCCTCCGTCTTCGACCGGGCCGTCTGGAAAGCCCTCTGCGCCGTGCCCGCCGGGCGAACGGTGACCTACGGCGAGCTCGCCCGCCGGGCCGGGTTCCCTGGGGCCGCGCGCGCCGTCGGGGGCGCGATGCACCGAAACCCGATCCCGATCGTGATCCCGTGCCACCGCGTCATCGGGCAGGGGGGCTCGATCACGGGCTTCGGGTTGGGGCTTTGGCGCAAGCGGTGGCTGCTCGACCATGAGGGAGCCTGGCCGATCCGGTCCCGCTCGGCGGAGGGTCCCCGCCCGCATGGCCAGCGCACGCTGGATGCGATTCCCGACGCCAAGGCCGGGCCGGCCCATCCTGCGGAAGCTGCTACACGCCGTAGTAAGTAGCTCGTTCGCCGTGAGGTCTTCCTACTACAGTCTGTAGGAACTTAATTGCGTGTGCGTCCGCCGGGATAAGTCACTACGCGCTGTAGTAGATAGGCGGCGGACCCGGTCCCTGCCCGGTCGAGGGGACCTTCGGGTTCATCCGGCGTAGTAGGCTGCGTCGTACGGTTCGGGTTTGAGCCCCCGCCGTTGCCGGATCTCGCCGACGACCTTCGGCTGGAGCTCGACCGGCACGGGCTCGAAGCCCATTGACTCGGTCGCCCAGAGGACCTTGCCCGCGGTCGCGCTGCGGATGTCGGAGGCGAACCCGAACATCTCGGCGACAGGTACCTTGGCGACCACCGTCTGCAAATCGCCGACGCTGGTCATGTCGAGGATCTCGCCCCGTCGCCGCTGGAGCTCGCGCGTCGATCCGGCGAGGACCTCCTGGGGGACGTGGACCGTGACCTTTTGGAACGGCTCGAGCAGCAGTCGGTCCCCGAGCACCATCGCCCCGTAGATCCCCGAACGGGCGGCCGGGATCGTCTGCGCGGGGCCCCGGTGGATCGAGTCCTCGTGGAGCTTGGCATCGACCAGACGGACCTTCAGGCCGTAGACCTTCTCGTTCGCGAGCGGGCCGCGGTTGACGGCCTCCTTGAACGCGTCCACGATCAGGTCCATCGTCTCGTTGAGGTACTGGATCCCCTTGGTGACGTCAAAGAGCATGTTGGTCCCCTCGACCGCGATGATCCCGCGCCCTTCGTCCCGGGGGATCCCGAGCTGGTCGAGCTTGCTGACGAGCGTCTTCGTGTCCTTGAACGACTTCCCCTGGGGGACCTCGCCGTCCTTGATCGCCTGGACCACCGCCGCCGGCAGCGGCTCGACCTCGAAGTAGAACCGGTTGTGCTTGTTCGGCGACTTCCCCTCGAACGGACCGCCCGGGTTCCGCACGACCTCCCGGTAGACAACGATCGGCGTGGAGGCCTGGATCTCGACCTTGTAATCGTTGACGATCCGGTACTGGGTGATCTCGAGGTGGAGCTCGCCCATCCCCGAAAGGAGGTGCTCGCCGGTCTCCTGGTTGATCTCGACCCGCAGGCTGGCGTCCTCCTTGGCGATCTTGCGCATCACCTCGATCAGCTTCGGGAGGTCGGCCATCCGCTTCGGCTCGATCGCGACCGTGACGACGGGCTCGGAGACGTGGCGGATCTCCTCGAAGGGCGCCATGTCGGCGTTCGACGACATCGTCGTGCCAGCGAACGCGTCGTTCAGGCCGATGACCGCCGCGATGTTGCCCGCCGTCACCTCCTCGACCATGAGGCGCTCCGGGCCCATGAACAACGATACGTGCTGGATCCGGTCCCGGATCTTCGTCCCCACGACGCTGAGCTCCATGCCCTTCTGGAGACGGCCCGAGAAGACCCGTCCCGTCGCGATCTCTCCCGCGCTCGGGTCCATCGTGATGTCGGTGACCATGAACGACGTGGGGCCGCTCGCGTCAGTATTGACCATCGCGATCCCGACCGCGGACGTCGTATCGCCCTTCCAGATGTTCGGAATGCGGTACCGCTGGGCGACGTGCGGGCTCGGAAGGTGGCGCACGACCATGTCGAAGATCACGTCGTTGATCTTCGCCTTCTGGGCGATCTCCTTCGACCGCCCGGTCGAGACGTACTGGATGATGTCGGGGAACTTCACGCCCGTGCGCTGCATGTACGGAACGCTGATGGCCCAGTTCTCGTAGCCGGAACCGAACGCGACCGAGCCGTCCCTCGGGTCGACGCTCCAGGCGTCCACGAACTCCTCGGGCGCCATCTTCCGGATCAGCTCGTTGACCTCGGAGATGATCGCGGTGAACCGTTTCTGGAGGGACTCTGGGGTCAACTGGAGCTCCTTGATCGCCCGGTCGACCTTGTTGATGAACAAGACCGGCTTGACCTTCTCTCGGAGCGCCTGCCGTAGGACGGTCTCGGTCTGGGCCATCACGCCCTCGACCGCGCAGACCACCACGATCGCCCCGTCCACGGCCCGCATCGCGCGGGTCACGTCCCCGCCGAAATCGACGTGCCCCGGCGTGTCGATGAGGTTGATCAGGTAGTTCTCCTTCTCGAACTCGTGGACGATCGTCACGTCAGCGTTGTTGATCGTCAGCAGGCGCGCCTGCTCTTGCTCGTCGAAGTTGAGGTAGAGCTGCTTTCCGGCGAGCTCGTTGGAGATCATCCCGGCTGCGGCGAGGAGGTTGTCGGAAAGGGTCGTCTTCCCGTGGTGGATGTGCGCGACGATGCCGATGTTGCGGATCCGGTCGACGTTCCGCATCATCTCGGGGATGGCCTTCGCCAGCTCGCTTCGAATGTGGGTCATGTCGCTCTCTCCCTGGTCGTCACCGAGCCGACTGTGCGACCCGCTCGACCTCTTCCTTCCGTCCCACGGCGAAGGAGGTCAGGTCGCCCTTCGCGGCGAGGCGAATCTCGTCCGCGAGACAGGAATGGATCGGCTTGGTCGACTTGTGGGAGGCCTGGATGGCCCCCTGAGCGAGATTGCGGATCGCCACGTTGAGGCGGCGCGCGGGCGACGCGTCGACCGCCCGGGGTACCGAGATCCCGCCGAACTGCAGTCGGGTCACCTCTTCGCGGGGCGCGGCGTTCTCGACGGCGTCGACCAAGAGTTGGAGGGGGTTCTTTCCTTCCTTCTGCGCGAGCTCGTCGAACGCCTTGCGAACCGTGGCGAGGGCCTTCGACTTCTTGCCGGTGAACTTGCCGCCCTTCATCAACCGGTTCGCCAAGCGCTCCACGAGGTGCATTCGGGTCTTGAGGAACGGCCGGCCGGCGAGGCGGCCTTCGGTGTGGGGGGCGTAGACCGGGTGGAGGTAGAGGTACGGCAGGAGCCCGGGGTCGTGCACCTCGACCCCCTCGAACGCGTACTTCCCGAACAGCGGCGGAACGGCGAACGGAGGCGGAGGGGGAGGCTGGGGTCGCTGGACCACCGGTCCCGGCTCCTCAGCGGAGGTGTCGGGCGGCAGGAACCCTTCCGGAGCTCCGCTCATCGCGCCGGCTTCTCCTTGCGGCCCCGGACGAGCTCGTCCAGCGAGACGCTGTTGACCTGGATGACCTTGTAGCGGACGCCCGGGATGTCCCCGTAGGAACGGCCCATGCGGCCCCCGATCCCCTCCACCAGCACCTCGTCGTGCTCGTCGATGAAGTTGATCGCCCCGTCGCCGACCGCGAACGCGGTGACCTGGCGGCCGTTCTTGATCAACTGGACCTTGATGCACTTGCGGATGGCGGAGTTGGGTTGCTTGGCTTCGACCCCCACCTTTTCGATGACGATGCCGCGAGCTTGCGGGGCACCCTCCAGGGGG
>Ga0187812_1000531_pt1 | contig 13444 bp, 14 predicted proteins | sample NC_S_2_FD_130582 | JGI IMG/M metagenome (GOLD analysis project Ga0187812, IMG submission 130582) | Wetland sediment microbial communities from Neuse River Estuary, North Carolina, USA - ASW-S_2 | ecosystem: Environmental > Aquatic > Freshwater > Wetlands > Sediment | place: USA: North Carolina... | reverse complement strand
GGTGCACCGGGACGACGCCGACGGCGAGGGCGCCCGACCCGCCGTCCACCGCGGCGACCAGCGTCTTGAACACCCGCTCCGGCGGGACGCCAAGGGCCTCGCTGGCCTCGAGGCCATAGGAGTCGTGCCGCGGGTCGTGCGCGTACTCGTGCAGCGTGAACGGGATCTTCGCCCGCTCCAGGGCCATCGTCGCCGTCGTGCCGCGTCCTGCCACGAACGGTCACCCTAACGCCGGCGCGGGCCGGGGAAAAATCGTTATGCCGGCCGGGCTTCTGGTCCGCATAGTGGGCGCATGCGGGTTACGTTTCCCCGGCTGCCGGACTACGAGTCCGGCTACTCGGTGGTGGAGCGGGATGACGGGGTCGTCTACCGGCTGCACGGCAGCCGCGCCGGGACGGCGCTGCCGCACGACATCGTGCACCTGGTCGTGGAGCGCGAACTCGGCGTCACCGACGGGATCTGGGGCGGCATCGCGGCTGGCATGGTGTTCACCAGCATGCGGCACGTGCGGGGGCGCAGGCCGCCGCACGTCACGGAGCGTTCGGCGGAGCTCAAGCGGACCTACCGGGACCGGATCCTGCGGTCGGAGATGCTCGGGGACCTGGTCGAGGCGATCGCGGCGCTCGACGCCCCATCGGCCGACGAAATCAGGCGGTTGACCGGGACGAAGCTGTCGGTGCTGCGCATGCCCGAACCCCCGCGGCCGGAGGTGCTCGCGGCGGCGGCGCGGGCGCTGCAGGTGGAGGCGGCGCGCTGGGCCCGGCTGCGGCCCGGTGAGGAGCTGCGCTACGACTGGGTGCTCCCGGTGCCGCACCGGGTGCCGCGGCTGCGCGACCTGGGCGGTCAGCGGGATCCGCGGCGCCACGCCACCCGCTCCCGGCGGCCGGGGCCGAGGCGCTAAAACCGGGTTGTGCCTTTTCCGGCGGCGAGACAAGGTGGGGGGATGCGACAGCCAGCTCCGCCGGAAGTCATCGACGCCGGACCCGCCACGCTGCGCCGGTGGTGCCCCGGCGACCTGGACGCCGCGTGCGAAGCGGTGTACGCGTCGCTCGAGCACCTCCGCCCCTGGATGCCGTGGGCCGTTGACTTCAGCCGCGCGGCACAGGCCGAGTTCCTCACCGGCTGCCGGCGGGACTGGGAAGCGGGCGCGGCGTTCAACTACGCGATCGTGGTCGATGACGCCATCGCGGGTTCGGCCGGGCTGATGGCGCGGATCGGGCCCGGCGGCCTGGAGATCGGGTACTGGGTGCACCAGGCGTACACCCGCCGCGGGCTGGCGACGGCGTCCTCGGCCGCCCTCACCGGCCAGGCGTTCGGGCTGCCCGGTGTCGAGCGCGTGCAGATCGTGCACGACGAGCTCAACGTGGCGAGCGGCGGCATCCCCCGCAAGCTCGGCTTCACCGAGATCGAGCGCCGCCCCCTGGACCACAAGCCGCTCGGCGGGACCGGCATGGGCGTGGTGTGGGAAGTGACCAGGGCGCGGTGGTGCGGGGTGTCCGGGTAACGTATGCGGTCATGGCGGACGTGGACACAGACCTGATGGCGCTGGCCCTCGAGCAGGCGCGGGCGAGCCTCGACGCCGGCGGCGTGCCGGTCGGCGCGGTGCTCGCGGTCGGCCTGGAGGTGATCGCCGCCGGGCACAACGAGCGCGTACAGCACGGCGACCCGGTGGCCCACGGTGAGATCTCCTGCCTGCGGAACGCGGGCCGGCGCCCGTCGTACGCGGGCACCACGCTGTACACGACCCTGTCCCCGTGCCAGATGTGCACTGGTGCGATCCTGTTGTTCCAGATCCCGCGCGTGGTGGTGGGCGAGGCCCGCACCTTCGCCGGCGACCTGGACTTCCTGCGGTCCCGCGGGGTGTCGGTGGTGCTGCTTGACGATCCCGCGTGCGTCGCCGTGATGGAAGAGTTCCAGGCCCGCTATCCCGAGGTCTGGAGTGAGGACATCGGCGGCCGGTGACCCGGCTAGCCGGCCCGGATTGTCCGGATGCGTTGCCAGCTGACCCCGGGCGATACACTCGCACCTTGTGAGCAGCGTAGTTTCTAGCGAGCTCGGCAAGCGGTTCCCTGACGTGGCGTCGCTGGCCGTCGCCCTCGACGAAACCGGCTACCTGGCCGGAGACCAGCTTGCCGCGGCCTTGTTTCTCGCGGTGCGGATGGGGCAGCCGATCCTGCTCGAGGGCGAGCCGGGTGTCGGCAAGACCGAGGCGGCCAAGGCGCTGGCCACCGCGCTCGACACCGCGCTGGTCCGGCTGCAGTGCTACGAGGGCATCGCATCCGCCGAGGCGCTGTATGAGTGGAACTACCCCAAGCAGCTGCTTGCCATCAGGCTCGCCGAGGCCACCCACGAGCAATTGCGCGAGACGGACCTGTTCCGGGAGGAGTTCCTGCTCGCCCGGCCGCTGCTCACCGCGCTCGACCACCCCGGCCCGCGGCCCGCGGTGCTGCTCATCGACGAGGTCGACCGGGCCGACGACGAGTTCGAGGCGTTCCTGTTCGAGATGCTCGCCGAGTCTTCCGTCACGATTCCCGAGCTCGGCACGCGGCGCGCGAAGGTTCCCCCGGTGACGATCCTCACCTCGAACAGGACCCGCGACCTGCACGACGCCCTGAAGCGCCGGTGCCTGTACCACTGGATCGGCTATCCGGACGCCGCCCGGGTCGCGCAGATCATCCGGCGCCGGGTGCCGGCCGCTAGCTCGGTGCTGGCGGGCGAGGTGGCGGCCGCGGTGAGCCGGCTGCGCGCGCTGGAGCTCACCAAGCCGCCGGGAATCTCTGAGGCGATCACCTGGGCGGGCGCGCTGGCCGTGTTCGGCGCCTCGTCACTGTCGGCTTCCGCGGCGGAGCGGACGATGAGCGTGGTCATCAAGTACCCGGAGGACGAGCAGACCGTGCGCGAAGCCGGGCTGGCCGCCGTCGCGGGGCATGACTGACGGCACCGGCACCGGCGCCGGGGCTGAGCTGCCGCTGGCCGATGTGGCGATGCTGGCGGCCGCGCTCGGTGTCGCGCTGCGGTCCGCGGGACTGCCCGCCGGGCCGGATCGCTCTGAGCGGCTGGCGCGGGCGGTCACCGTGATGGGCGCCTCGACGATCGCCGAACTGCACGCGTGCGCCCTCGCCACGATGGTCTCCGATCCCAGCCAGGTCGCCACGTTCGAGCGCATCTTCGCCGAGATGTTCGCCGCCGCCCCGGGGCGGCCGGCGGTGACGGCGCCGCAGCAGGGCATGACGATGACGGCCGCCGAGCCCGGAGAGCCGCCCGGCGCCCCGCCGGCCGCGGGTTCCGGTGAGCTTCCTCCGGTGCTGCGCGAGCTGACCGTGGCCTCGTCGTCGCCGTCTTCGTCGTCCTCCGCTGACGACGAGGAGATGCCGGAAGTCCCGGCGATCCGGCGGGTCGCGTCCGCCACCGAGCGGCTGGCCAGCAGGGACTTCGCGCAGCTGTCGCCGGATGAACTCCGTGACCTCGCGGTGCTGATGCGCGAGCTCACGATCGCCGTGCCGCCCCGCAGGACCCGCCGGTACCGGCCGCGCAAGGACGGCGCGCGGCTGGACATGCGCCGCACCATGCGGCAGGCCACCCGCACCGGGGGCGAGCCGGTCCGCATCGCCAGGCGCGCGGTCCGCGTCAGGCCGCGCCGGCTCATCGTGCTCTGCGACATCTCCGGGTCCATGGAGCCGTACGCGCGGGCGCTGCTGCAGCTCATGTATGTGGCGAGCCGTGTGTCCTCCGGCTTGCCCGCGCAGGCCGGCCGGCCGCGGACCGAGGTGTTCACGTTCGCCACCCGGCTCACCCGGCTGACGCCGTTCCTGTCCGCGGCGACTCCCGAGACGATGCTCGCCAAGGCCGGCGAGGCGGCGCCCGACTGGGCCGGCGGGACCCGGATCGGCGCGACCCTGCGCGAGTTCAACGACCGGTACGGGGTGCGCGGCATGGCGCGCGGCGCCGTCGTGCTGATCATCTCCGACGGCTGGGAGACCGGGGACCCCGCCGTGCTCGGCGGGCAGATGGCCAGGCTGCACAGGATCGCCTACCGGATCGTGTGGGCGAACCCGCGGACGCAAAGCCCCCGGTACCGTCCCGAGGTGGGCGGCATGGCCGCCGCCTGGCCGTACTGCGACGCCGTGGTCAGCGCGCACAACTTCGAGGCGCTCGGCGACCTGCTCGCCGCGCTCCGCGCGCCGACGGCGCGGCGGCCGCCGATCGTGGCGGCGCCCGTGCCCGCCGTCGGCGTCCCGCAGGCCGGCCCGGCCGGCCCGCCCCAGCCCGGGACGCCGCCGGCGGCGCCCATGTCGCTGCCGATCACCGGGTCGTTGTCCCGGCACTGGTCGGCCAGGTCCTGACCCGGACCGCGGACACTAGCGCGAGTCAGAGTTTCTACATAGCTGTCGTAGTTATAGTGTGCTGGTGATGCCTGTCCTGGCGGCCGCCCACGCGTTGCCCGCCGCGCTGAACGCGCTGCCGACCGCCGCGGCGGTGACCGTGCTCTGCGTGGCGGTCGTCGTGGAGATCATCATGGTCCCCGCGGTCCTGCTGCCGGGCGGGACCATGACCCTGCTGGCCGGCGCGCTGATCGGAGCCGGGCGCCCGGCGCTTGGCGTCGCGGTCCCCATCGTGGTCGCGGTCATAGCGGGCGACCAGCTGGCGTACTTCTGCGGTGCCGCGGTGATCGGGTGGTGGCGCGGCCGCAAGCCGGACAGGACCGGGGAGCAGCCCGTCCGGCGCGGGCGAACGGCGGCCTGGTTCACGGCGGCGATGCCATCGCTGGCGGGGGCGGCCGGAATGCGCTACCGTCCGTTTGCCATCCGGGTGCTCGTCATGCGCGTGCCGTGGCTGGCGGCGGCGCTGAGCGCGGGGGCGCTCGCGGCCGACTCGCTGGCGCGGATCGGTCACGTCGCGGGGATCGCCGGCCTGGTCGCCAGCGGCGTGGTCGTGCTGGGTCTGCTCGTCGTCCACCGCAGGCCCGGCGTGCTCCGGGCGGTCGCCCGCCGGACCACCGCACTAAAACGGCGATTATCTTCTACAATTATGTAGAATCTGATCGCCAGGAGGAACGTTCTGTGCAGCACTTCATCACCCAGTACGGCTACGTCGCGGTGTTCCTGCTGATGCTGGCGGAGTCGGCCTGCATCCCGATCCCGTCCGAGGTCATCATGATGTTCGGCGGCGCGCTCGCCGCGGGCGCGGTTCCCGGAGCGCATCCGGCGCTCGCCGGCGTCGTGCTCGCCGGCGTGCTCGGCAACGTCGCCGGAAGTTACATCTCCTGGGCAGTGGGCCGGTACGCCGGCCAGGCCGCGGTGCGGCGGTGGGGACGGCGGTTCGGAATCCGCGGCCACGACATCGACCGCGCGACGCGCTGGTTCGAGCGCCACGGCCCGGTCGCCGTGCTGGTCGGCCGCGTGGTCCCCGTCGTGCGCACGTTCATCTCGCTGCCCGCCGGGTTCGCCGCGATGCCGGCTGGCCGGTTCGGCCTGTACACGACGCTCGGCTGCATCCCGTGGACGGCGGCCCTGGGCATCGCCGGCTACGCCCTGGGCGCCAACTGGCAACACGTCGCCAACGACTTCCACGGCCCCACCTACGCCATCGCCGCGATCGTCGTAGTCGCGCTGGCGGCCGCGGTGGTCGTGCGCTTCCGCCGCCGCCGCGCCGCCGGAGCAGGCGGTGCCGGGCCGGCCCAGGCGGAAGCACCCAGTGCGCGCGCTTCCAGTGCGCATGTCCCCAGCGGGCATGCCCCCAGCGGGCATGCCCCCAGCGCGCAGGGTCCGCGGGTGCCGGAATACCAGCCGGAATACCAGTGGGCCGCGCCGCGGGACCAGCGATATCGCTGACCGCGGCGGCAGCCGGCCGTCAGCGGACGGCGTGCACCGTGCGGGCGGCCGGCGCTGGCCTGGAGACGGCCGGCGCGGCCGGGCGGGCGAGCGGCAGCTTGATGCGGAACTGGCAGCCGGGGCCGGTGTTGCGGACGCTGATCTGGCCGGAGTGCGCCTCGACGATGCCACGCGCGATGGACAGCCCGAGCCCGGCGCCGCCGGACGGGTCCGGGGTGCGCGCGCTCTCGCCGCGGAAGGCGATGTCGAACACGCGGGGCAGATCCTCGGGCGGAATGCCGCCGCACTCGTCGGCCACGCTCACGCACGCCATCCCGGCCTGGATCTCACCGATGACCTCGATCGTGCCGTCGGTGGGCGTGTGCCTGATCGCGTTGATCACGAGGTTCCTGACGGCGCGCCCCATCTCGGCGGTGTCGATGACGACGGGCATACCGCGGACGGCGGATCCGGTGAGCCGGATGCCCTTCGCCCGCGCCACCGGCTCGGCGCTCGCGACCACCTCGGCGACGAGATCCTCAAGCGAGACCAGCCGGGGCGACAGGCGGAGCGTGCCCGCGTGGATCTTGGACAGCTCGAAGAGGTCGTCGATCATCGCCGACAGCCGGTCGGTCTCGCGCCGGATCTGGGAGTGGTAGTGACTGACCTCGCGCGGGTCGGTCACCACCTGGTCTTCGAGCGCCTCGGCCATCGCCCGCAGCCCGGCCAGCGGCGTGCGCAGGTCGTGGCTGACCCAGGCGACGAGCTCACGTCGGCTCGCCTCGAGGGCCTGCTCGCGGGCCCTCGAGGCGCCGAGCCGCTCATGGGCCTCGGCCAGCCCGTCGGACAGGCCGGCGAGTTCGGCCGGCAGCCGGACGCTTGGCGGCGTGTAGATGCCGCTGTCGCCGACCTCGCGCACCGCGCGGAGCAGCTTCCTGGTGACTTTGGTGACCCGCCGGCTGAAGAACAGCGCGACGGCGAGCCCGGCCAGCCCGGCGAGGGCGAGCAATTCGAGCACCGGGTCGCCGACCGAAGCGAGCATGAGCTGCACGATGGCGCCCGCTCCGGCGAGCGACGTGCCGACGGTCACGAACGCCACCACCGTGAGCATCGCGCCGATCGACCGGCCGGCCACCATTTTGAGGACCGCCACGCCGACGACCGTGACGCCGACCGCGATGCCCGCCGCCCACAACGAGGCGTGCAGCACGTCGGTCGACGCCACGCCGGGCATGACATCGGCTATGCCCCGGGTCATGCCGACTCCGGCTCGTACCGGTAACCCACGCCCCAGACCGTGACGATGCGCTTGGGCATTGTGGGATCGGCCTCCAGTTTCTCGCGCAGCCGCCGCACGTGCACGGTGACCGTCGACGTGTCGCCGAACGTCCAGCTCCAGACCTCGTTCAGCAGCTGTTCCCTGGTGAACGCCTTCCTCGGGTTGCGCATCAGGAAGACGAGCAGGTCGTACTCTCGCGAAGTCAGCTGGACGAGCCTGCCGCCCGCCCGCACCTCGTGCGCCGCCAGGTCGACGGTCAGCTCGCGGTCCGTGATGATCCCCTGGTCGGGCTTGTCCGGCAGGCCGCTGCCCCGGGCCCGGCGCAACACCGAGCGCACCCGCATCGCCAGCTCCCGCGGGCTGAACGGCTTGGTCACGTAGTCGTCGGCGCCTATTTCGAAGCCAGCCAGGCGGTCGGTCTCGTCACCGAGCGCGGTCAGCATGACCACGGGGATCGGCCACCGCTCGCGCAGCCGTCTGCAGACCTCAAGGCCGTCGATGCCCGGCAGCATCAGGTCGAGCACGACCAGGTCGGGCGGCTGCTCGGCGACGCGCTTCAGCGCCTCGTAGCCGTCATGCACGCATTCCACCGTGTGCCCGTCGCGGACAAGGTAGCGTCCGACGACGTCTGCGACGGTCGGGTCATCATCGACCACGACGATCCGCCCTGGCGGGTCAGGGTTGTTGCTCACCGAATCAAGGTATTTCGTTCCGCGACCGCGCGACCAGGAAACAGATGTAATCCGTCACCACTCCGTAAGGTCCATGACGATTCAGTAAGCCCGGCGGCAATCAGGTCATCCGTGCGTGTCCGTCAGGTAAACACTGGTCTGCGTCCGGCTGGCTGCCTGGGGAGGAGATCATGTGATCGGCGAACTTTACGAACATGCTCTCGCCGGGCTGTCGCGGCCGGAGATAGAGCACGCCGACGGCACGATGTCCCCGCTGCAGGTGGAGCACTGGCTGAACGTCCGGCCGGGGGACGCCTCCATCGTGGACCGGTGCAACGGCCCGACGCTCGACGTCGGGTCCGGGCCCGGCAGGCTGACCGTCGCGCTGGCCGAGCGCGGCATCCCCGCCCTCGGTATCGACGTCACGCCCTTCGCGGTGCACATCGCCCGGGCGGCCGGCGCGCTCACGTTGCTGCGGGACGTCTTCGGACCCGTCCCCGGCACCGGCCGCTGGATGACCGTGCTGCTCGCCGACGGGAACATCGGCATCGGCGGCGACCCGGTCGCCTTGCTGCGCCGGGTGGGCGAGCTGCTGACCGCGCGCGGCCAGGCACTGGTCGAAGTCCAGCCACCAGGCACCGCGCTGCGCAGCGAGCAGGTCAGGCTCCGGCACGGCGGTCAGGCAAGCGCCTGGTTTCCCTGGGCCTACGTCGGCGCCGACCAGATAGCGGAGATAGCCGTCGACGCCGGCCTGGCGGCGGCCGAGACCTGGTCAGCCCACGGCCGCTGGTTCAGCGTGCTGCGCCCGCTTATCGATTGATTACGATCTCGCCCAGGCGGCAGCCCGAGCCGCGGACTGATGGCACGCTCGGGCGCATGAGCGCGAAACTCCGGGCAGCAGGGATCACCCTGTTCCTGCTGGTCCTCGGCGGAATGATCCTCCTGGTCGCCCAGCCTGGCCTCGACCCTGCACGGCTCCGGCCGGTGGCGCTCGTGACGGGCGCGTGGATCGCGTTCGGCTGCGCCGCGTGGCTGCTGCGGAAGGTCACGCTGAAGCTCGCGGCCGGGCTGATCCTCGCCGGCGGCATCGCGCTCCAAGTGGTCGCACTCACCGGGCCGCCGCAGAACAGCAGCGACTCCTACCGGTACATCTGGGACGGCAGGGTGCAGGCGGCGGGCATCGATCCCTACCTGTACGCGCCGTCGGACGCCGGAGTCGCCCGGCTGCGCGACGACTTCCTGTGGTCGGGCACCGGGCCTGGACACTACGCGGACTGCGTGCAGAGCCACGTCGCCGGGGCCGACCCGGCGGACCGCGTGGTCGCGGGCTGTACGAAGCTGAACCGCCCCACGGTGCCTACCATCTATCCGCCGGTTGCCGAGGCCTACTTCTTCGCCGTGCAACTGGCCGCGCCCGCCGACGACTCGGCGATCCCGATCCAGGCCGCGGCGGCTGCCTTTGCCGTGCTCGTCACCAGCATCTTGCTGTTCGGGCTGCGCAGGCTCGGCAAGGACCCGAGGCTCGCCGCGCTGTGGGCCTGGTGTCCCACGGTCATCCTCGAGACCGGGCAGAACGCGCATGTCGACGTTGTCGCCGTTGCTTTCACCCTGGTCGCGCTGCTGCTCCTCGCGAGGGCCAGGACCGAGGGCAGGACCGTGCTCGGCGGGGTCCTGCTCGGCCTGGCGATCGCCACCAAGGTGACGCCGGTCCTGGTGGCGCCGGCCGTGCTGCGCCGCGGCTGGCTGCTGATCTCGGCGGGCGCGGCGGCGGCGATCTCGCTTGTCTACGCTCCGCACGCGCTCGCGGTCGGCAGCAAGATTATCGGTTTCCTTCCCGGGTACCTGAAGCAGGAGGGTTACTCGTCGGGGAACGGCTTCAGCGTGATCGGGCTGTTCGTCCACGGCAAGCTCACCACCGCGGCGGCGGTCGTGATCCTGGCCGCGGTCGCGCTCGTGATCGTCCGGTTTGGGGACCCGGATCAGCCGTGGCGGGGAGGCGTGCTGATGACCGCCGCCGCGCTCGCGGTCTGCACGCCCAACTACCAGTGGTACGCGATCCTGCTCGTGATGCTCGTCGCGCTCGATGGCCGTCCGGAGTGGCTCGCGATCGCCGCCGGCGGCTACCTCACGAACAACACGCACCTGTACATCGCCGGCTTCTTCATCCGCGACACGCGGCTGGCCGGGTACGGCGGCGGAGCCGCCATCGCATGCGCCTGCGCGCTGGTCCGGTACGCGCTCACCCGCCGCGCGGCGGCCCGCGGCGACGCGCTCCGCGTCGCGGCCTGCGACGTGCCAGCCGCCGTGGACGTGCCGGTGATCGAGCCGACGGCGGTGTACGCCAAGCCCGCCGTCTCCGTGACCATCGGCGCCGGCGGCGCGCCCGCGTTCCAGTCCGAGGACGCGGCGGAGCCCGCCGCGCGCTCATGACCCGGCGCCAAGCGTTCTTACCGCCTCCTTACCGGGCGCGTGATCCGCGAACGCGGCGGCGGCCGGCGACCGTGAATAGAGTTATGAGTTACCAGGACCCGCCGCGCCGCCAGCGCCAGTCGCGCTACCCGGCGCTCGCCCAGTACGAAGACAGTTTCGAGTCCTACCCGGACGACCGGTCCTACCGGGGCTATCAGTCCTATCAGGACACCGAGGCGGACTACCGGACCCGGACCGGCTACGCCGGCGACCACCGGGGGCTCTCGGGGCTGGGGGGCGGCTCGCGCCAGCCCGCACCGTGGGATGACCCCTGGGAACAGCCAACCGAGTGGGAAGCGCCGCGGCGCACCGCCGAGGCGCCGCGGCGCACGTCCGGTCCGTTCTTCGCGGCCTCCGACGACTACGACGACTACGCGGACCGGGCAGCCGACGACTACCCCCGGCGACGCCACGCCAGGGCCGGCGGACAGCGGCCGGGCCGGCCGGGCGGCAGGGGGCTGCTGGCCGGCGCCGTCGTCGGCTTCCTCGCCGCCGCCGTCGCCCTCGGTGTCGCGAACCTGATCGCCGCGTTCGTACGGCCGCAGGCCTCGCCCATCATCGCCGTCGGCGGGGCGTTCATCGACCGCACGCCCCCGGCACTGAAGAACTTCGCCGTGCAGAAGTTCGGCGAGAACGACAAGACCATGCTGCTGCTCGGCATGTATGTCACAATCGCGCTCATCGCGATCGGCGTCGGTATGCTCGCCTGGCGCCGGGTGGGGATGGGGGTGGCCGGCATCGGGCTGTTCGGCCTGTTCGGGGCGTTCGTCGCCATCACCAGGCCGGAGAGCCACGTCACCGACGTGATCCCGTCGGTCGTCGGCGGCATCGCGGGCATCGCCGCCATCGTCTGGCTCGTCGGCGCGGCGGCGCGGCGGCCGGCTTACCGGCCTGGATGGACGGCATGACGCGCACCGACATACCGCGCAGCAGTTCATCCGCGCCGCCGCCGGGCACCAACCGGCGCAAGTTCCTCGTCGCGAGCGGCGCCGCCGCCGCGGTCGCGGCGGCGGCGGGAGTGGGCGGCCAGTACCTGCAGAACAAGCGGTTCAGCGTGAACACGAGCGCGGTGAAGATCGGCGGCAAGGCGGTGCAGGCGCCGCCGCTGCCCAAGGGGGCGGAGGTCACCGACATCCCTGGCCTGTCGTCGTTCTACACCCCGAACAGCCAGTTCTACCGGGTGGACACGGCACTGGTCGTGCCGCAGGTTTCCGCGCAGACCTGGCAGCTGCGGATCCACGGCATGGTGAACAAGCCGATGACGATCAATTTCGACGATCTCATGAAGCGGCCGATGATCGACCACGACGTCACCCTGACCTGCGTCTCGGAGAGCGTCGGCGGCGGCTACGTCGGCAACGCCCGCTGGCAGGGGACGCTGCTCGCCGACCTGCTGAAGGAGGCGGGGATTCAGCCGGGGGCCGCGCAGATCGTGATGCGGGACGTGAACGGAATGAACCTGGGTGTGGCGACCGAGCCGGTCATGGACGGCCGGACGTCGCTGCTCGCGGTCGGCATGAACGGGCAGCCGCTGCCGCCGGAGCACGGCTTCCCAGTCCGGGTCGTCGTGCCCGGCCTCTACGGCTACGTGTCGGCGTGCAAGTGGGTGGTGGACATGCAGCTCACCACGTTCGGCGCGTTCGACGCGTACTGGACCCAGCGCGGCTGGTCGCAGCAGGCGCCGATCAAGACCGAATCCCGCATCGACACCCCGAAGGCGGGCAGCGTCGCCGGGGGCACGGTGATGATCGCCGGCGTCGCGTGGGCGCAGCACCGCGGCATCGAGGCGGTGGAGGTCGGCATCGACGGCACCTGGCATCAGGCGACGCTGGCCGTCCAGGACACGATCGACACCTGGCGGCAGTGGTATTACCCGTGGCAGGCGACGCCCGGCAAGCACACGCTGCAGGTCCGGGCCACCGACAAGTCCGGCTACACGCAGACCTCGGTCAACCACGCGCCCGAGCCGAACGGCGCCACCGGCTACCACACCGTGCAGGTCACCGTCGCCTGACGCGATGTAGCGTCAGGGTATGCCGATGCCCTGGCGCGGCGCGGCGGCGACCGCCGCCGTCTACCGCGCCTTCGCCGCCGAAGCGCGGGGCCGGTCGCCTCGGTACGAGGAACTGGCTGCGGCGGTCGCCGGCGACCGGTCGGTGCTCGCCTTCCTCGGCACCCTCCCGGCGGCCAAGCGGCAGCCGAACCTGCTGTTCGCGGCGGCACGCTACCTGCTGGGCGAACCGGCGGACCTGGCGGCGCTGCGGATGCTCGTCAGCCGGCGGCGCGACGAGCTCACCGGGACCGTCCTCGCCCGGCGCACCCAGACCAACGAGCCGGCCCGGTGCGCCACGCTGCTGCCCGCCATGGCGATCCTGCCCGGGCCGCTGGCGCTGCTCGAAGTCGGCGCGAGCGCGGGGCTCACCCTCCTCGTGGACCGGTACTCCTACGACTACGCCGGCCACCGGGTAACGGGAACCGACCCGCGAGCGCCCGTGCTGACCTGCCAGCCGCAAGGCCCGGTACCGCTGCCCGGCCGGGTCCCGGACGTCGCCTGGCGGGCCGGACTGGATCTCAACCCGCTGGACGTCACCGACGCGGACGATGTCGGGTGGCTGGAGTGCCTGCTCTGGCCGGGTGAAACCGGCCGCCAGGAGCGGCTTGCCGCGGCCATCGAAGCGGCGCGGCGCGATCCGCCGCGGGTGTACCGCGGCGACCTGCTCACCGACGTGCCCGGCATCGCCAGCAAGGCGCCCCACGGCGCGACCCTCGTCATCTACCACTCAGCCGTCCTGGCGTACGTCGAGCCGCGCGAGCGCCGCCAGTTCGCGGAGCTCACCCGGGCGCTCGGCGCCGTCTGGCTCTCCAACGAGGGCCCTGACGTCCTGCCCGGCATCGCCATCACGGAGCGCGACCCCGGGCATTTCGTGCTGGCGGAAAACGGCACGCGTGCGATCGCCCGCACCGACGCCCACGGCACCTGGCTGCGCTGGCTGTCCTAACGGCGGCTCAGTTCGTCGAGCTTCTCCAGGCTCACCGTCATGCTGCGGGTCCAGCGTGCGCCGCCCTTGACGGCCTTGCGCAGCCACTCCGGGGCGCGGGAGCAGTCGTACGTCTCGGTCACCAGAGTGGACGTGGCGTCCAGCGGCGTGAGCTCATACGTCCACCGGTGCTGGGCGCGGTCGCCGATGTCGTCCTGGTCTTCAGCGCGTGAGGCC
>Ga0187812_1000530_pt1 | contig 13455 bp, 8 predicted proteins | sample NC_S_2_FD_130582 | JGI IMG/M metagenome (GOLD analysis project Ga0187812, IMG submission 130582) | Wetland sediment microbial communities from Neuse River Estuary, North Carolina, USA - ASW-S_2 | ecosystem: Environmental > Aquatic > Freshwater > Wetlands > Sediment | place: USA: North Carolina... | reverse complement strand
TTAGCTTCTAAAATACATGCGCTGTTTAAGTGAGCATCCCCGCCGCTTCCCGCAGACTTGTTCCATCCGCCTTCATAAGAAACATTATTCTTCAAAGTATCTTCACCGTAGCCGGAAGCGGGAGCGGTTGGAAAAGAAAAATTATACGTTCCGTTTCTGAAAGAAGTACAGTTGTACAGCGTTACGCCAGCGGTATTATTATTTTGATCGAATCCTTTTATAACGTTGTCGAATGAAACACAATTTGTAACACGGTGCGGTCCTGGAACAAAATTGCCGCCAAGTTTAAAGCCGTTTCCGTTGCCCGTAAAATTCGGAATATTCCAAAGATTATATCCGTTATGAAAAGCCCAACAGCTGTCGAATATAACTTGATAAGAAGTTTGATAACAATCGTAGCCGTCATCCGCGTTATCAAACACGCGGCAGCCTCTTAATACATTTCCCGGACCGGCGTCTAATTTAACATCTATGCCGTCCGCATTTTGTCCGTTCGTTGCAGGATCGTTATTGCCATAAGCATCGCAATTATAAATATAATTATTATTGCCGCCGCTGCTGATTTGCAAGCCTGTATCTTTGTTATTATATATTTGACAATTTTCGATTATGTTGTAACCGCCGGTAATGTACACGCCGTTATCGCCGGCATTTCTAATTACAAGTCCTTTGATATAAATATAATTAACAGAGATTGTAACCCCGCGCGAAGACGAACTGTAAGGTTCACTTGAAAAATCAAGTATTGGATGTTCGCCTGGGTAAGCCCACAATTTAATATACTTTCCCTGCGAGCCGCTTCTATTCATTTTCAAAGTAGACGAGAAATTATAAATACCGTCACGGAGAAAGATCGTGCTGTCGGCGTATGCGTAAGTAAGTGCTTTTTGAATTGTACGGTACGGATTTGTTATTGATCCTGTTCCCGTGGTGTCATTTCCTAGCGGCGACACATATATTTGAGCTTCCGTCAAGAATGCCATTATGAAAACAACAGAGATAACGATAAGGATATTTTTCACTTTTTATTCCCGGTTAAGATTATAATAATATTATTTATTCTTTTTTTATTCAGCGAGCTTACCATTTATAAAAACATTTTTTAGCTTTATGTTTTCTGTATCAATAAGCTTGTTTGCCGCTTTAACACCGTCAAATTTGCAGCCGGTTATAAAAACATTTTTGATCTTTGATTGAGGAAGCCCGTCGAAGTAAAAGGCATTGTTACTTTTTTGACTTGTAACATTTTCAATAAAAATATTTTCCATCATGGGATAAAAGCTATATCCTTTCGCTTCCTTCGTATCATAATTCATATTCAGCTCAACAATAGCTCCGGCAACTTGACCAACTTTTATATTCCTTACAAAAATATTCTTAACGACTCCGCCTCTCTTAGAGTTAGATTTTATCCTGAGCATTCTATCCAGTGCGGGGCTGTCCATCTGACAATCCTCAACGTAGATATTCCGACAGCCTCCGGAAATTTCACTTCCGATAGAGACTCCGCCGTGCCCGTCTTTCATTTGGCAATCCTTAATAACAAAATCTTTACTCGGTATATTTATTTTTCTTCCATCATTATTGCGACCGGATTTAATTGCTATGCAATCGTCCCCATCACTAAAGACACAATTTTTTATAAGAACATCCGAACACGATTCCGGATCGCATCCATCGGTGTTTGGACCAATACTGCTTGTCTTTACTCCGTCAATTGTAATATTAGAACTTAATATCGGGTGCATAAACCAGAAAGGCGAATCCTTCAGAGTAACTCCTTCAATCAAAATATTTTTGCATTTATAAAATTCGATCATAGTTGGTCGAAGGTAATAGCCTTCGCCAAAAATTCTTTTAGCAAATGGCACTTTTTCATCATTTAGTTTTAACAGGCGGGGTCGGCTTTCTTTATCGCCGCTTAAGGTTTTCCACTTCCACCAATTTTCATCGCTTGCCTGACCATCAATAATTCCTTTGCCGGTTACCGCAATATTTTTTTGTCCGTATGCATAAATTAAAGGCGAATAATTCATGCAGTGCGAGCCTTCCCAGCCGCATAAAACGACAGGCAAATAATCTATTGGATTAGTACTAAACTTTAGCACTGCTCCCTTGGAAATATGAAGATTAATATTATTCTTTAAATGGATCGCGCCTGTTAAGAATTCTCCTTTAGGAACTACTACTCTACCTCCGCCGGCTTTACTGCAGGCGTCTATCGCTTTTGCAAACGCTTCGGTACAAAGAGTTTTGCCATCCGCAACAGCGCCGTATTTCGTAATATCAAAATCTCTGTCCGGGAATTTAGGCGCTTCAATGTTTTTAAGAATATTATCCACATTATTCCAGCCGGTTCCAGGAGAAATATTTTTCTGGGCAAAACTGCTTGATACCAAAAACAAAAAAGCTAACAAGGAGGCAAATATATTTTTTATCATTAGGCTTACCATTTTTTACGATTGAATTTGTTAATAAGAGATTATTTTGTAAGAACGGAATTTTTATCAGCATCTTCTGAATATATTATCGGCGTTTTAAGATTTTTCAAATCAGTATTTTCAATTGAAATTGATTTTGAATACTTACCGGAAATATTCATAAAGCTCCCGGCACTTCGCGGGAAAGAAATTTTATTTAGAACAAAGCCTGAGCTTTCGTCAATATTAAATACGGGACCTTTCGTAACGGATATTTCCACATTATCAAAAGAAATATTTTTTGCAAACTCTGTTTCCGCTCCTATTTCTGAAGATATATATGAGTTACTAATTCTGATATTTTGAATAGGCATTTCCGGTAAGCCCACAATTGATGATGCGGATTTTGCTCCTGCGCAAAAAATACTATCAATATAAAAATCCTTAAATATTGGCGTTCTATCAGTTACAGGGAATGTTTCGCCATTTTCTTTTTTATTCTCGTAATAAGTATTAAACAGGATGGCTTCGTTCAAAATATTTTTCATAAAAATATTACTGATAAAAATATTGTCCACCAACGCGCCTCTGTCTCTGCCGCTTTTGAATCTAAGCCCGACATCAGTCCCGACAAAATCGCAATTCTTCACAAAAATATTATGAACGCCGCCGTCTGTGTTGCTGCCGATAACAAACCCGCCGTGGGCATGGTACACTACACAATTTTCTATTACAACATTCTGAAGAGCGGGTCCGGTTGAGTTTTTACTTTTACTGGATTTCATACAAATGCCATCATCGCCGGCGATAACTGTGCAGTTATAGAGTAAAACATTTTTACTCGCGCCAATATCTATTCCATCACCGTTTTGCGCCCAGTATTCATTAATGATCTTAACATTTCTAATTACCATGTCTTCGCAGAGATTCGGATTAAATGCGAATGACGGTGAGTTCTCAAGAGTAACTCCATCAATTAAAATTCTTTTGCAATTAATCAGCGAGACTAATCTCGGTCTCATCGCATCACGAAGAGGAAGCAAGTCGGCGGCAGTCAATTTCTTTTTATCTTTCTTAAATTGAACAAACATCTTATCGCCGTCTCTCGAAACTTCGGATGGAAACCACGTTGAGCCGTCTTCGCTTAAAACGCCGCCGGACTTTACAAAGCTTTTCCACAATGACTCTGTTACTTTTGATTTTTTTACCGGGCGCCATGTAGTACCGTTTCCATCTAGCAGCCCTGTGCCGGTTATAGCAATATTTTCAAGATCGTAACCATACAGCGGCGAAGCAACTACAAATCCTCCGTGAGGAATTTTTATTATCGGATAATCTTTATGGTCCGGGCTGAATAAAATTAACGCGCCGCGATCAAGATGAAAATTTATATTGCTCTTTAATTCAATAGGACCGGTAAGCCAAAGACCTGGAGGGACAATAACTCTTCCGCCGCCTGCTTCGGCACAAGCGTCTATGGCTTTCCTAAATGCTTCTGTATTCATTGTATGTCCGTCGCCGGCAGCACCATAGTTTTTAATGTTAAAATCTTTGTCCTGAAATTTTGGAAGTTCTATAGTAAAAGACTCGAATGGAAGATTTGTTAAATGAGAGTTTACCTCTGCCTGTATATTTTCCTGTGCATTACTATTATTTAAAAATATTATCGCAAAGAAAAATGTTAATATATTATTTAGCTGAAACTTTATTTTTTCTAATCGCATAACGTCCTCGTTTTTCAAAAGTGGATTTATTTTCTCTCAAAAACTTTATCTAAAAAGCCAACCGTTAAATCTAATGTTTTATCAAACCACGGATGGAAAAGCCAAAAAGTATGGATAGTTCCCGGCAGCGTATGAACCTCAAAATAAATACCGTAGGATTTTAACTTTTCTATCATTTCATCGCGACCCGCATGAAAGCGGGGTATATCACTATTAATAAAAATAATAGGAGGAGTATTTCTACTCGTATGATAAAATGCTCCGGCTTCTTTCCATGTCTTCGGATTTTCTTTAGCTGATACACCAAACCAAACCTGCGCTGCGCTAGGCTTACCTGAAGGTTTAGTTATTTCTTGAGAACCTTTTCCGAAAAAATCAACAACGCCATCAACATTTACAATTGCCTGAACACTACTTGAAAAATTATTGTTACCTTCGGCGCCTTCAAAATTTATTTCATCGTTTGTTGTGCCTATTAGCGCGGCAAGCTGCCCGCCGGCAGAACAGCCGTACACGGCAATTTTATTCGTATCAATATCATATTTAAAAGCGTTTGCCCTCATCCATCTCAGCGCGGCTTTTAAATCATATACTGCTGCCGGATATAAAGCTTCCGGTGAAAGTCTGTATTCAGCAGTAACAGTGACAAAACCTTTTGCAGATATTCTCTCAGCCATTGGAATTACAAGTGAAGTATCGCCGGAAGACCAGCCGCCGCCGTGGATCATAAGTATACCGGGATATTTTTTCTCATGCCGATGATTATGGTAAAAAACATTTAAATGAAGTTTTCTTTTCCCAATTTCTGCATAAACAATATTCTTTCCTTCTTTAACATTAGAAGGAAGAGTATCGGCAGCGAGCTTTGCATCAGGAAATTTTTTATGTATTTTTTTAGCGGCACTAAATAAAGTATACGAAGTATCCCGTGGAACCCCGTTAATTACAGCGCGCCGCTGAGCTAAAGTAATACTGGAAGCAATCAAAAAGATAATGAAAAAGTTTTTCACTTAATTTTCATTTATGTTGAAGTTAAAACTAACGATACGTTTATTAACACTAGCTTTAGTTCCTATAAATTTTCCATTATTAATAATTTTTATCGAAGCTAAATCTTTTTTCGTAAATACCGAACTACAATCAAGCCTAATAGTGTCGGAACTGGCACCGGAATCGTAAATAAAAATTTTGCCGGAATTTGATTTTAACACAGGTTTCCCAATTACTGTAATGGGCTCCTTGAAAAAAAACAAAATATAATTTTTATGAGCTTCATACTTTTCTATCTCCGGACTCGCGGCAGATTCCGGATTCCATTTGCCGTCAAATGTCCACAAAGGATTTATATCTTCCGGCTTAGGTGAGCCTTCGGCAGTGATAAGATTATTTTTGAACCAGCTAAAGTTGCCGCCTTCTCCGCTGCAATTATAATAATAATCTCTCTCACCCCAATTGAAAGGACGATTCTGAGTGGAGTCTTTATTTACAACCCGGAATATCGGTTTGTCGTCTAAGTTTCTTGAAAACCTGCAGTCGATCATATAAAATTGGGCTTCGTAATGATGTCTTCCGAGTTCAAAATTTTTTACGCCGTCAAACGAACAATTTTTTAAGACAAACTTCTGAGTAATATCAAATCCGCCCGCGTGCCATACAGAAGCAGTCTGTTTCACTTCATAAAATTTTGAATCCTTAATGAAGCACCATCCGCGCGGGCAAACAAAATCTACCGCTCCTTCAAAAGTGCAGCCGGCATGGTAGTACATTCCATTTTTATAATTCCATAACGATACCGTATCTCCGCCTTTACTTAGAACTTTACAATTTAGAAGTATTGTTCGTGTTCCGGTTCCATATATTGCAAATGCGTGCGGACCGATTTGGGGCTGAGTATTTTTTACTGTCAAATCTTCAAGCACAATATCGTCTGCATGAATATTTACAACAGCCGGACCTATATTATCTTTATGATCAATCCAATCAGTTCTTAATTGACTGTACTCTATTATTGTGCTGTCTTCGCTTTCTCCTTTTAAAGTTACGTAATCTTGAGTAATCCTAAATTTCTCATTGTAAATACCATTTCTAATATAAATGACGACTCTTTCATAATTGAACATTGGCAAAGAATTAATCGCTTCAGTAATAGTTTTGAAGTCGCCGCTGCCATCTTTTGCCACAGTTATAAAGTGGTTATCCTTTGCAACTGCATAATTTGAAACAGCCAACACGTAAAAGAGGAAAAACAAAAAATTATTTTTTATATTATTCATTTATTTCGGCAAAGGTAAAAAACTTACATTTAATATTTATAAATCTTTTTTCATCAATTTCCATACAGCATCGGCTATTTGCTGCTGTCCTTTTTCATTCGGATGAAGTCCGTCTACATAATTCTGAGGTGAAACAGTTTTTAGCAGAGAAATAAATCCGACCGACTCTTCCTTTGCCAATTCATTATATTTTCTTTCAAGTTTTATAAGGCAAACCGTTGTGTTCATGTTATATTTTTTCTTTTTATTTAGCGCGGACATTGTTTTAAGATTTATATTGCTTGGTGAAAGTATAATAATTTTTGTTTTGTAGTCAGCCCTTCGAATTTTCGAGATCATCCAATCCATATTTTGAACACAAGCGTTAACAAGGCTGTCGTTCCCATCTTTTAAGTCGTTAACTCCAAGCATGATTAGAAAATAATCAGCGCCGGGATTTTCCTTAAGGGCCTGCATGATTTCTATCTTGTCTGAAGTCTTCCTTCCGTTCCTGCCTTCATTTATGAAGTCAAAATTCTTATGCTCTTTTGAAAGAAGATATACCCAGCTATGTCCGTTTACCATTGCCCCGCGGGTTATTGAATCTCCAAAGCAAACAACTTTTTCTTTTAAGCCGTTGTTGAATCTCATAGCTGTAAAAAAAATCAGACCTATTATAAATAAAGGAAATAGAATAATTTTTTTACTGTTCATAATTAAAATTAATCATCAGTTTTAATTTTCAGCAGCCAGTCGTGATATTCATTTAAAACTTGCTGCGGAGCATAATTGTACCAAGTATAACCGTCACGCCTTTCTCTTCCTACCTTTGATAATGAATCTACGGCAATGCCATTGCGGTCGCAAAAAAGCGGCTTATTGATTTTCAAAGAATAAAACCTTGCCCACACAGGCGGCGCTGTGGAATCTTCAATTACTATTCTATCGGTAATACTCGTACGATATTTATAAACCGTTCTTGTTGCTTTAATTGTTATTTCTTTTACGCCGAAGATTTTGGAATCGTTAAACCATTGCACAGCGCTTTTTACTGACTTAATAATTTCTTTTGAAGGATGTTTAATCTTCATTAAAAGTAAAACAATGCCGGAACTTTCTTCGCTGCACTTTGATGGCAGTTCAAAAGTTCTTGCCCCACGCGGACTGTAATCAATATCATCATGCTGCTGGCACCAAACTGTTGGTTTACCATTTTCAATAATCTGACATTTAAGAATACATTCAATTCCTTTCTCGAAAGCGGTCCTAACTTTTTTGCGCCTTGCCAGGTCGACAAAGGAATAGTCTGTTTTATTTTCAACAATATTATGAAGAACATTCATTACACCAACCATCGCTCCATCATTAAACGTAATATATTTTCTATAACCGCTTGTATCCGGATAAAACTGCGACCAGCCGCCATCGGGATACTGCGCGCTTAATATAAAATCAATCCCTCTTAGTGCGGCTTCCGCGTATCTTTTATCTTTAGTTATCGCAAAAGCTTTAGCAAGATATTCTATTTGCGAATGCGTCGTTCCATTATCGAAAGTTGTATTTACCGAATCTTGTTTTTCACTCAGAATTCTCTTTTGTTCTTTTGTTAAGATTGCAAGCATATCATAATTTTTTGCCCAGCCGCCGTTCCTCTGCTGGTAAAGCAAAATATTATCGGCAATTTCTTTAACTTGGAAAGATTTATATCTTTTTTGATCCGGCAGTCTCTGAATAAATTGTTCATGGTCGGTAATATCTTTCCAGTGATGCGCGCTGTCGTCAAAACCTGAGACATCTATAACGGCATTCTTTTTAAAGCTACTTTGGGCAGAACAAACAAAAGCGAAGATTAATATTAACCCGCTTATTTTAAATAAGGAACTCATAATTATTTTTTCCAATAATAAAATATTTTGGACTGATTTCTCAGCCCAAAATATTCAGTGAAATTAACCTTACTACTTTAACAGGAGCATTTTTTTGGTTGAATGGAAATCCCCGGCACTCAAAGAATAGAAATAAATTCCACTCGCCAATTTATCTGCGTTAAATGTTATTTCGTAATTACCCGCCGGTTGCTGTTTGTTTACCAGAGTAGTAACTAACTGACCTAGAACATTATATATTTTTAATGTTACTACTTGAACCTTGGGAACGCTGTATTTTATTATTGTCGACGGATTGAACGGATTAGGATAATTCTGATAAAGTGAATAATTAATAGGAATCTTTTTTTCTTGATTATCTTTTACTGAAGTAATTATAGGCTGCACCGGCGTCCAATCGTAAGCAAATGCAGGACTGGAATTTTTAGAGAAGATATTTGCAACCGTATAATCGGCTGCCTGCGTACTTGTTAATTGTGCCGACCATGCAACACGCTGAGAAGGCGTATAGCCCGGACCGCTGCAATTATATTCTGCATAAAATGGATTTGCAACATTCCATGCAAGCCATCCGGCTGGGTTTAAAGTAGCCGGTTCATAACAATTAAGGAAGACTGTTTGGGGAAGGCTTTGCCACGGTCTGCCAAGATAAAAAGTAGTAATTGCGTTACCGTCGAATCCTATCGAATCTACAGTGATGGTGCTATTCAAAAATACGTAACCAAATTTTGATGTGGCATCGGTACTTGCTGCTGTAAGTGTTCCGTTATTTCTATTCTCGTGAATTGTGCAGCTATCAAATACAACTATATCTCTTCCAAAAATGAAATCGACTGAGCCTTCAATGTAACAATCTTTCATATAAATTCGACCGGCTCCGGCCCCGCCCCAGGTGTAATACGTATCCTGATAACCGAGCAGTTTACAATTATAATATGCCTGTCTATCGCCGTTTACCCTTAATGCGACAGCCTGCTGGTTTGGCGCCGAGCCGTCATTTTTATACGTGTTTTGGAATGTAATGTTAATCGCAGTAAAATCACTTGCATCAATTGCAACGCTTTGAGATGTAGAAGTTCCGCCGGTAATATTGGCGTAGCTGTCAAATGTAATTATTGTGCTATCCCGATTTTCACCTTCAAGAACAACATTTTCTTTAGTTGAAGCTAAGGAATCTTTTTCTTTATAAATTCCGTTCTTCACAAAGATAGTATATGTTCCCGTATAGTTGTCAGGCACGGCTTCAAAGGCTGCTTGCACGGTGGTATAATCTCCGCTGCCGTCTTTTGCAACAACTTTAGTAACAGGAGGCGCTGTTTGCTGTGTCATAAAAGTATCTATCGCCCCATAACCGGTACCAACGCCATTGGTTGCATATGCGCGGTAATAATATGTAGTGCTGGGATTAAGCCCGATCATTGCACTTTTATAAACGCCAATATCTGTTCCATCAGCAGTTTTATTATTAATGATTGTCGGATCACCGGTGGTATTCCAGCAAACACCGCGCGCAGTAACTGTGTCTCCATCCCATGCTGTTACATTTCCTCCGGCTTGTGCGGATTTATTCAAAATATTTGAAGGTGCTGTTGTAGTTACTGTGGGAACCAGCAAAGACTCTAAAGTAGTAAATGAAATTAATGTAGTATCGTATGCAGTGCCGGAGATATTTGTTGCATACGCACGGACATAATATGTTTTACCGGCAGTAAGCCCGGTTATATGGCTTACGAAAGCTCCGGTGCCGGCTCCGTCTACAGTTTTATTATTTAATATTGTTGGAGAGCTTGCCGTATCCCAGCAGACACCTCTTGCCGTAACAGTACCGCCTCCGTCAGCAGTAATATTTCCGCCGCTTGTAGCAAATGTAGTTGAAATATAAGTCGGGACAACGGTAGTTAATGTCGCTTCCGATGCCGCTACTCCGATTGTAAATCCTCCGATAGCAACATTTGCGACACAAATAAGTTTTGCGAAGCCTTCGGCTTTTGTATCGTAGGGATAAATCCTCAAATAGAATGTTTTCCCGGTTTTAACAGTATCATTAATTACAAACCCGTTCTGAACTAAATTACTCGAGTTTAACGCCGTATCAACAAGCATAACGGCATTAGTAAAAGAAGTGTCCTGCGAATAATAGACAGCCGCTCTTAAATTATTCGTAAACTGCGCGCCAAGTTTAAAAGAAATTGTATCGGCATAAAAAGTTCCGCCGGCTTTGGGTGATACAGCATATTGAATGTACCTTGTTAAATTTGGACTCGATTCAGCGGGCCAAGTACCGCTATTGATGGGCAGCGTAATAATTCGGTCACAAGATTCGCCGCCAAGTGTAGTATATGAATAAGATCCTAAGTTGCTGAAATATTGGTCCTGCGCATTTACTACGCCTGAAGTAGTTGCGCTTTGACTTGAAGTTAAAAACCAGGTGGCGGAAGCCGGTACAGGAACGCTCGCAGTCGTCCCCGATATTATAACATTGCCAAGATAAAAATATTTTGAAGTGCTTGTAATTTGAGCCGAACTCCAGGGATAAATTCTAACATAAAAAGTTTGCCCGCTATTAACTGCGGCAGTTATATTGAATGTATCCGGAAGAACGGCATTGGAAATAAGACTATCTTTTTCCGCTATAAGTGTTTTAGTTGTAAAACTGCTATCAGTAGAATAATATATGCTGGCATTAATTGTATGAACACCTTTTGAGCCTATCAGCAAAAGAATTGATGTAACCGAAAAATTAATATTTGCCTGCGGCGAAACAGAAAATTGTACATATCTGTTAGCGTTTGGTTGAGTTTCAGCAGGCCAGGTCCCTGTGCCGCCAACATCGCTGGTTGTAGCGTCAGGTTTAGTCTTTTGAACTTTATTTACGGAACCACTGCCCGGAATTTCATATGCCGGAGTTAATCCGACGACTGCCTGGTTAGTTCCGTTAATATTCCCGCTGGTTATAAATGTTTGGTCTGCTTGAAGGCTCCAGGTAGTTGAAGCAGTATCCTGAGCATCCATAGTAGACGCAAAAAAGAAAACGATGATCAATGAAAAAAAAAGTGCTAATACTTTCTTCATATATGCTCCTATAATTTATTTTGTTAAAAAAAGAACAAACAGAGAAAAGATGCTGTTTGTCCGGTTATTTAAATCTGAACCAGTCAAATTTTGTGTAACCAGTAGGATTGTATTTTTTGCTGGTCAAAGCAAATAGCCCGACTTTTGCCCCTACCCATTGTCCTTTTTTTGCTACGAATATCTTCCCAATATTCATAAACTTTTTTCCGTCCGTGCTGAATCCGAAACTGCATACGGCATTTGAATCAACATGAACTCTTAGATAAACAATGTTGTTTGGAATAGAAACAGAATCTTCTAAAACATCTTTACCATTTTCAAAAGCATTTTTGCAAGTTATTTTTTGTAGTATAAAATGATTTTCATTTTTAGATATGCTTAGATATGAATAATCTCTCCCGAATATTATTAACCCCGATTCGTCATTACTTGATCTGGGATCAAAGATCAATTTTGTTGTTACTGTAAATTCCGGCGCAGGAAATTTTTGCATTAATAAATTCGGCACTTGCCAAAGATTTATATAATCATCCGGTAAAGCAATTTGATTTAATACAAGATAACCATGTTCCTTCGTAAGAGAATACCAGTTACTTTTATGATTCGCTTCCCACTGCCATTGCAGCCCTAATTTTGTTGAGTTAAACTCATCGGTTGTTTGAGGAACTTTGGATGCATAATTTTTTACTACACCTGGTTTCTTAAAAGCATAGACCGGTTCTCCTATGCCGTTTTTATCATTGTAGATTCCTATTAAAGGCAAATTGTTTTTCCATTTCATCGGCTCAAGAAAGACTATTCTTCCAAAAGCACCCTTATCTTGAAAGTGTAAAAACCATGACTGCCCCGTTTTAGTTTCAACCCAGGCGCCTTGATGCGGACCATTGATGTTTGTTTTACCCTGCTCAAGAACAATTCTTTCCTCATAAGGTCCATAAATGTTTTTTGAGCGAAGAACAGTTTGCCAACCTTCCGTAACACCGCCGGCAGGAGCAAAAATATAATAGTATCCGTTCCTCTTGTACAACTTGGGACCTTCAATCGTAGGCTGCGTTTTATGACCATCAAAAACTGTTTTACCTTCATCTATAATCTTTGTCCCGGAGTCATTCATCCTGTTGATTGATAGAATGCTGTTTAGTCCGGCTCTACTTTTCACCCACGCATGAATTAAGTATGCTTTGCCGTCATCATCCCACAGCGGACACGGGTCTTCCCAGCCTTTTGCTTTTTTTATAAGAACAGGTTTATTCCATCTGCCGGCGGGATTTTTTGTTTTGACCACAAATATTCCGATGTCCGGGTCACCATAGTAAATATAAAACTCACCGTTATGAAATCTTATGCTCGGAGCCCAAACACCATCGCCGTGAAGAGGCTTGTCATATCTTTTATCAGGAAGGTTATCAATGGCATGCCCGATGATTGTCCAGTTTACCAAATCTTTCGAATGAAGAACCGGTAAACCCGGCGTGTTCACAAAACTTGAAGATGTCAAATAAAAATCATCGCCGATTCTAATAACATCCGGGTCGGAATAGTCCGCGTAGATAATAGGATTTTTATATGTACTGCCTTGATCCGGAACCCATAAACCAGGAGTTTCGATTTTCTTCTCATCTCTAAGGTGAGATGAAAGGAATAATAAATTCAGCGAAATAAGAAATGAAGCAAGAGCTATTTTAGATAGAAGCATCTAAATATTATTATTTTGTAGAGCTTATAATGAATTTCGTTTTTAAACCCCATATTAGTTGGGATAGGAATTAAAATGGATTTTGGTTGTGATGTCTCTTGGTACGTACCTGCTGAAACTGATTTCAGTTATACCCCGTCTTGATGTATGCCTATTGAAATTGATTTCAGTTACATCCCTTCTTAATGTATGCCTATTGAAATTGATTTCGGTTACATCCCATCTTAATGTATGCCTATTGAAATTGATTTCAGTTATACCCCATCTTGATGTATGCCTATTGAAATTGATTTCAGTTACATCCCATCTTGACATATGCCTATTGAAATTGATTTCAGTTACATCCCGTCTTGATGTATGCCTATTGAAATTGATTTCAGTTATACCCCGTCTTGATATTACCTA